>JAESGQ010000037.1_pt1 | contig 318804 bp, 303 predicted proteins | sample 9266251 | NCBI WGS metagenome assembly JAESGQ01 (sample SAMN17056778, study PRJNA650883) | algae metagenome | isolation source: Kaiparowitsia implicata GSE-PSE-MK54-09C and co-occurring heterotrophs from... | place: USA: Kaiparowits Plateau, Grand Staircase Escalante National Monument, UT ...
AGCTCTGCATCTACAACAAGACCGAACAGGCCAAGGCCACCGACAAGCTCGACTACTGGGAAAGCGTCTGGAAGCGTCGCGACAGCTTCGATGCAGCAGACCCAGACAACTACAACCCCGACCAAGCCGTATGGCGTGTAGAGCTGCGCTATCACCACTCAATCATCCAGCAATTCGCCAGTGGCTCGCTCGATGTGAGAACCGGTGAAGCCATCGACACACGCTCATTTGCAGCGTTTGCCGGGCATCTGGACGGCCTGTGGCGCTACGGCCTACGCCAATTCAAGTTGCTTGACCGTCCGGGCTACTTCTCGCCCATATGGACGCTGATTCGTGAAGACGTGCGGGTAGATCTACCAGTCGATTCGCTGCTTGATGACACCGAATACAAGCGCTACTACAAGACCTCCCGTGGCTTCTCCGGCAAGAACGTCGAACTCTTCCTGGGCAACTTCGTAAGCCTGCTGGCGAGGGAGCGGGTGGGCGCAAAAAAGGCCTTTGACCGGCTGCAAACTTGGGAATGTTGGCCGGTCATTCGCGATCACTACGCCGCCAAGGACATGAGCGAATACGACATTTACCAGCACATTAAGAACCTACTGGAAGAGCGCAACGTCAGGTGGGGGCGAGCCGTCTAATGGCTATAGAGCAACAACCAGACGGACGCTGGAAAGTCGATGTAGAGCCCATCAAGGGCAAACGCTTTCGTAAGACGTTCAAGACTAAAGCTGAGGCCCAACGCTTCGAGGCAACGTGCCGTGCCAAGGTCATAGACGCGCCTGCTTGGTCACCGAAACCCAAGGACAGACGCAGCCTGACTGACCTGATCGACCGATGGGCAACACTGCATTCACACACCCTATCCGACGGTGATGCCCGACGCCGTTTGCTTGATACGCTCGCAAAAGACTTGGGCAATCCGATAGCCATTCAGCTGACCGGCAATGAATATGCTGAGTACAGAACCAATGCGCTCAAGGCTGGTGCCAACCCCAAGACCTTAAACAATCGCCTCGGCTACCTACGCTCAGTGTTCAACGTGCTGTATCAGCTCGGCGACATTGACTATCCGAACCCGCTGGCGCGTGTCCGCCCTCTTCGCCTGCAGGAAAAGGAACTGGCCTACCTGACCGATCAGCAGATCGAGAAACTATTTGCCACCATCCATAGCTATTGCCGGACGCCTCACGTCGCCATGATCGCGGCAATCTGTTTGGCTACTGGTGCTAGATGGGGAGAAGCTCAGGCACTGACACCTGACAAGGTGCGCAACCAGCTGGTTACGTTCGTGAACACCAAGGGTAAGCGGATTCGCTCAATCCCCATCGCCCAGGAACTAGAGCTGCGGATACTGAGCCACTTCAAACAGTATGGTGCCTTCCCTAAATGCCTAAACAGCTTTGACAAGGCTCTAGATAAATCCGCCCTACCTATTCCTGCAGGGCAGTCATCACACGTGCTGCGCCATACCTTCGCATCGCACTTCATCATGAACGGCGGAAACATCCTGACGCTGCAAAAGATCCTTGGACATACGTCACTGGCCATGACGATGCGCTATGCACACCTGTCACCAGATCACCTGCAGGATGCTGTGAGATTTGGACCAGTTTTCAAAGTGCAGTAAAAGAGGTTGCTAAACTTACAGAATCACTTAACTTTTCGCTTGTCCGGCGCCCTATTCTTAATCAAAAAAGTAAGGAGCAACAATACAACTACCGCCCACATTCCTTGTTGCCCAATTTCCTTATGGACATCCATGGCTCTTCGGTAATCTTCTTTTCCGTATATCTTTTCGCCGTTGAAGTGAGCCTCAACTATTCCGTGGCCCGGCCTAACTATGGCATTTATAACGTCACCCCTCTTCAATTTCCAAAGGAATTCTTTAACCTTTTCGTCTGCATATAGGACAGCATATTTATCGGTCTTGGTGATTATGTAGATCGCTTGATAACCGGAACGTCCGACGCGCTCAGCGACTATTTCCTGAGATCTTAAAGGGCCAGAAGGCTCATACTGTATAACCCAAAAAGCAAATAGCACCCCACTCAGCACAACACGCATCCAGATTCTGTATTGATAAACTGAGCTCATATTTCACACGTAAGCAATATTAATTAAAAACCCAGAAACCAAAATAGGGACTAGGTGCAATCCGACTTTTCTCGCAGGCGGATCACCGCACCAGTGCACGCTATGCATGCGAGCAGGTAGCAGAAAACAAGCAATGTAGTCGTGATCAGCCCAGAGATAAACGAGGCTTTAAATTCAAGCGTGTCCGCTAGATTTTGATCTCGCATTTCCTTCACAACCCGCTGACCTGCGAGCGCAACCTGTTCGTGTGCTTCGCAGCGCACATTTTTATAGATGCGCTCAATTTCTTCTGAATAGCGTTGGCCTACAGCGGTTGCTGCTAGCTCGTCACGGGCAACCTTGCGGGCAGCCTTCTCTAAATCACTGCTAAGGCCAACCATCCCGTAAAGGCAAACGGTGATCAGCACTTTTCGCCAGCTGGGTTTGAATAGCTTTAGGATCATCCCTTTCCCCTAACAGTGTTGAGTGGCTTCGACACTTTTTCGACAGTGGCCGAATACCAGAAACGAAAAACCCCTGACTTCTCTAGGAAAATCAGGGGTTTAGGTGCTGCAATATGGCGGGAAGATAGGGATTTGAACCCTAGGTGCTATCGCTAACACAACGGATTTCGAATCCGTCCCGTTCGGCCACTCCGGCATCTTCCCGTGGCGGCGCGCATAATAACAGCTGAAGTGAGTTTGGCGAACCCCAGTTTTGAAATTTTTCACATGCTTTCAGATGCTTGCGATCAAAGGCGGTGAGCTGGGGCGAAATCTGGGTGGTGGACGGTAGGATAGGAAGCCCACAAAAAGGGGGCCGTAGCCCCCCTCTGTGTTGCGGTTACACGCGTATTGCTGCGACTTAAACGGTCAGGCGCGTCAGGGCTTCGCGGTATTTGTCGGCGGTTTTCTGCGCGACGTCGGCGGGTACTGCTGGGGCCGGTGGCTCTTTGTTCCAGCCGGTGGATTCCAGCCAGTCACGTACAAACTGCTTGTCGAAGCTTGGCGGGTTTGTGCCTTCTGCATAGCTGTCCGCCGGCCAGAAGCGGCTGGAGTCCGGGGTCAGGGCTTCGTCCATAAGGGTCAGGGTGCCGTCTTCGTCCAGACCGAATTCGAACTTGGTGTCGGCGATGATGATGCCGCGCGTGGCTGCGTATTCGACCGCTGCGCTGTACAAAGCAATGGCGGTGTCACGCACTTTGGCGGCCAACTCTGCGCCGATGATCGCTTCGCACTGGGCGAAGGAGATGTTCTCGTCGTGGTCGCCCACGGCGGCCTTGGTCGAGGGGGTGAAGATCGGCTGCGGCAGTTTGGCCGCTTCCTTGAGGCCCGCTGGCAATTGAATGCCGCAGACGGTGCCGCTCTTCTGGTATTCCTTCCAGCCTGAGCCAACGATATAGCCACGTACGATAGCTTCCACCGCGACCGGCTTAAGGCGCTTGGCGACCACTGCGCGGCCTTCGACGAGGTGTAACTCTGCCGCAGGAACGATGTTTTCGACCTTGTCGCCAGTGAAGTGGTTGGGCACCAGGTCCTTGAGCTTGTCGAACCAGAAATTGGAGATGGCGGTGAGGATCTTGCCCTTTTCCGGGATCGGCTCGTTGAGAATCACGTCGAATGCCGAAAGGCGGTCGGTGGCGACCATCAGCATGCGTTTGTCGTCGATCTCGTAAAGATCACGGACTTTGCCCGAATAGATTTTCTTCAGGCTCAGGGTGGTGGCTGTGCTCATGTCGGAATTTCCGCCTTTGGTAAACAAAACAGGCGAAACCCGCCGGGTTTCGCCTATTGGTATTGCCGGTGCAGCAGTTGCCTGCTGTCAGCCAAGGTTTTCCTGGATCAGGTCCAGCACCTTGCGCGCCACGTCGGCGGGGGCAATGGTGTTGAGGTCTTTTTCCACGGTGACCTGCACGCTGTCGCCAACGGCGGTCAGACGTACCTGATAGCGCTCGGCACGGGCGTCGATCTCTTCCTTGCTCGGCTCGCTGCCAAACACGCTGCCGAAGAAGCCAGGCTTGTCGTCCGGCTTCTGCGCACGTTCGGCCAGGTTGATGTAGTACACGCCCAGGCTGCGGTTGATGTCGTCGATGCGCACATCAGCCATTTCCAGCGAGCGGCCAACACCGGACCAGGCGCGGTCGAAATCAGCACCCAGGCTCAGCACCGGATTGCCATTGCCGTCTTCGGACAGGCTGACACGGTTCGGTACGTCGTAATCACGAGCAGCCAGCAGGGAGACCGAACCACCCTGCTCGGCGCTGCGCGCCAGGGTCACGAGCATTTCATCGAGCAGGGCGGCATCCAGGCTTGGGTTGCTGCTGCGGTTGGTGAAGGCGACATCGGCAGTGCTGCCGGCTGGACGCTCGGCGCTGACCACGAAGATTTCGCTGGTATTACGCTGCACGCCTGGCTCAATACGCACCCGCACGCGGGTTTCGGCGTCTGGATTTACGCCAGAAACGCGACTGCTCAGACGACGAGCCATGGATTCAGACAGAGCATCAAACCGCTGCCAGGTAGTGCTGAACTCGCCGGTTTGCGGACGCTCTTCAGCAATCTGAAAACCGTTGTCGGCAAAGAACTGACGCGCGACAGGCCAGACTTCAGCCGGTACGCGCTGCGCCACAACCCAGCGCGACTCGCCGCTCTTTTGCAGGCTGAATTCGCTGGCATCGCCGGCCACAGCCAGGGCTTGCGGGCGCGGCACGATAAATTCGCCGGTATCGGTGGTCGTGGCTACCTGCTGCGGTACGGGCAGCAGTGGGTCGATACGTTTGGCTTCGACGTTTGGCGGCATTTGCATCGTGGCCGTCTGACGGGCTTCGAGGTAGTCGCTGCCACGGTCACGGAAATAGCCGTTTTCGCCATAGATCCAGCCGCAACCGCTGGTACCAGCGATGATCAGGGCCAGGGCGGAGAGTCCGGTGAGTCGCTTCATGCGTAGTAATTCCTCAATTAAACCAATACGCCGGACTGGCGCAGGGCCTGACGCAGCGGTTCATGACAACGTGGGCTGAGCCAGGTCAGTGGCAGACGGATACCGTCTGGCATCAAACCCATTTCATGCAGAGCCCATTTCACCGGAATCGGGTTGGATTCGATAAACAGCGCCTTGTGCAGCGGCATCAGGCGGTCATTGATCGCCCGGGCAATCGCCGCTTCACCGCGCATGGCTGCAGCGCACAGATCGCTCATTGCGCGCGGGGCGACGTTGGCGGTTACCGAGATATTGCCCTTGCCACCCATCAGCATCAGCTCAACGGCGGTGGCGTCATCACCGGAATAGACCAGGAAATCCTTGCTCACGCGATCCAGCACTTCCTGGCCGCGCTGCAGGTCGCCCGTGGCTTCCTTGATACCGATGATGTTGTCGATCTTGGCCAAACGCTCAACCGTCTCCGGCAGCATGTCGCAGACCGTACGGCCTGGCACGTTGTAGAGGATCTGCGGGATGGCAACCGATTCGGCGATGTGGCGGAAGTGCAGGTACAAGCCTTCCTGAGTCGGCTTGTTGTAATACGGAGTGACCAGCAGGCAGGCATCGGCGCCGACGTCTTTGGCAGCGCGGGTCAGCTCGACCGACTCACGGGTGGAGTTGCCACCGGTGCCGGCAATGACCGGAATGCGCCCGGCAACCTGATCAACGATGCGCTTGATCACTTCGATGTGTTCAGGCACCTCAAGGGTCGCCGACTCGCCGGTAGTGCCGACTGCGACGATGGCATTGGTGCCCTCCTGCAGGTGGAAATCCACCAGTTTGCTCAGGCTGTCCCAATCAAGACCACCTTGTGCATCCATGGGCGTAACCAGTGCCACCATACTGCCCGCAATCATGCAACCGCTCCTGCCGGAAAAAGAGAGCCGTAATGGTACTGGGGCCACCTGCCTTGCACAAGCGAAGTACCGAGGCTGTGATGCAACGCGTATACAATCTTTCTCGGACAAACGCGGCACATTCCTCACCGCCCAGCCCTGCCGGCATTCCCCTGAGCGGCGCTTTTCGCTACCCTTCCGGCTTTGATCGGCGCTGTGTAAGCAGGCCGACCGCTTATCGTTTAGGAAGGCTGCATGTCCACCCCCCTAGTTCGCGAACAATTCCTGCTTATCAGCGCCCTTGGCCCCAACGCCATGGAGCTGACCAACGTACTCTGCCGCACCAGTCACGAGAACCGTTGTGCCGTGGTCAGCACCCGCCTGAGCCGGCATGGCGAGTACAGCGCACTGGTATTGCAGATCTCCGGCAGCTGGGATGCCCTGGCGCGCTTGGAGTCGAGCCTGCCGGCGCTGGCAAAGAAGCACAGTTTCTCGGTCAATGTGATTCGTAGCGCCGCCTCGGAAAGCCGCCCGCAGGCGCTGCCTTATGTGGCGTATGTCAGCTCGGCCTACCGCCCAGACATCCTTAATGAGCTGTGCCAGTTCTTTCTCGACCATCACGTCGAGCTGGAAAACCTCACATGCGACACCTACCAGGCGCCGCAGACCGGCGGCACCATGCTCAACGCTACGCTGACCGTGACCCTGCCAGCAGGCACGCAGATCAGCTGGTTGCGCGATCAGTTTCTCGACTTTGCCGATGCCTTGAATCTGGATGCGCTGATTGAACCTTGGCGTCCACAGAACCCATAGGAGCATTTTATGGCCGTAGCACTCGACACCCCGGTTGCAGATTTTCAGGCAGAGGCCACCAGCGGCCAGACCGTCAAGCTGTCCGCACTTAAGGGCCAGCAAGTGGTGATCTACTTCTACCCGAAGGACAGCACCCCCGGCTGCACCACCGAGGGCCAGGGTTTTCGTGATCAGTACCCGGCGTTTCAAGCAGCCAACACGCAGATCTTCGGCGTATCGCGCGACAGCCTGAAATCCCACGAGAACTTCAAGTGCAAGCAGGAGTTCCCTTTCGAGCTGATCTCCGACAAGGATGAAGCCGTCTGCCAGCTGTTCGATGTGATCAAGCTGAAGAAGCTTTACGGCAAGGAATACCTGGGCGTCGACCGCAGCACCTTTCTGATCGATAAAGACGGTGTCCTGCGCCAGGAATGGCGCGGTGTGAAAGTACCAGGGCATGTCGATGCGGTACTGGCCGCCGCCCAGGCGCTGAATAAAGCCTGAACCATGCGCAATAAAAAAGCCGGTCAATTGACCGGCTTTTTTATTGCCTGCAAATTATTCCGCCGCCACCTGTTCGCTACGCGGCCAAGCGTCGATCACCGCTTTGAACAACGTGGCCAGAGGGATCGCGAAAAACACGCCCCAGAACCCCCACATACCGCCAAACAGCAGCACCGCGCAGATGATCGCCACAGGGTGCAGGTTGACCGCCTCGGAGAACAGCAGCGGCACCAGTACATTGCCGTCCAGCGCCTGAATGATCCCGTAGACCACCATCAAGTAGATGAACTGGTCACCAAAGCCCCACTGGAACAACCCGATGAGCGCCACCGGCACCGTTACCACCACCGCGCCGATATACGGCACCACCACCGACAAACCCACCAGCAAGGCCAGCAGCGCCGCATAGTTGAGCCCCAGGTAGGCAAACGCGATATAGGTGACCACGCCGCAGATGATGATTTCGATCACCTTGCCGCGAATGTAGTTGGCGATCTGCTTGTTCATCTCCTCCGCCACCTGAGTGATCAATGCACGCTCACGCGGCAGATAACCGCGAAACCACGCACTGATCAGCTCCCGATCCTTGAGGAAGAAGAACACCAGAATCGGCACCAGCACCAGGTAGATCATGATGGTCAGCAGCATCGGCAGACTGGACAGGGAGAACGACAGCGCCCACTGGCCGAACTTGCCGGCCTCGCCACGCATACTGTCAATCAGCTGCACGATCTGCTCATCCGTAATCAGATCCGGGTAACGCTCGGGCAGCAGCAGGAACACCGATTGCCACTCCGTAGCCATGCGCGGCAGCTCATTGAACAAGGTGCTCAGCTGCTGCCAGAGCAGTGGCATCAACACCAGCAGAAACAGGCCCAGCATGCTCATAAACAGGGTGAACACCAGCCACACCGCGACCATCTGCGGCAAGCGCATACGCTCAAAGGCATTCACCAGGCCCTGCATCAGAAACGCCAGCACCAGGCCCGTCAGTACCGGAGCTAGCATGCCGCCCAGGTTCAGGATCGCGGCAAAGCCGAGCACCAGCAGCACCGCAAGCACCACCGCCTGCTCATCGGAAAAATAGCGATGCAGCCAATCCTGAAACACCTTGAACATTGCGACTCCTTACCTGGGAAACACAGTGTCTATAACGCCTCGCAAGCAGCGCTTAGCGCAGCAGACCCTAGGCCTTGCGCAACCAATAGCGGTAAACACCATTATCGACCTCTTCACGCAACAGGCTATGCCCGGCGAGGCTCGCGAAGGCACGGAAATCCCGCTGCGAGCCTGCATCGGTGGCCTCAACCTTGAGCACCGCGCCGCTGGCCAGACGATTGAGCTCCAGCTTGGCCTTAAGCAAGGGTAGCGGGCAGTTGAGCCCGCAGGTGTCCAGTTGAGCGTCGAAGTCTTCGGCACGCCATTGCATATCAGTCATTGAGCTACTCCAGGAAGGCCGCAAGGATACCCAAGGCCGCACAACCCTGGCCAGCACAGTCGCCAGCCAGCTACAGTAGCGCCTTTGTTCGACATGAGCTTTGTGCATGAGCCTTCTGCGCCCTACCCTGTTGACGTTGGCCTGCCTGCTGGCAGCCCCCGCCATGGCCAGTGACCTGCCCTCCCTTGGCGATGCCAGTTCCGCCATCGTTTCCCCGCAGCAAGAACACCAGCTGGGGCGCGCCTGGCTAAGCCTGGTACGCGGCCAGGTCAGCCAGCTCGACGATCCGCAACTCAAGGACTTCGTCGAAACCAGCGTGTACCGCCTGAGCGAAACCAGCCAGCTGCAGGACCGCCGCCTGGAATTCGTCCTGCTCAACAGCCCGCAGATCAACGCCTTTGCCGCCCCGGGCGGGATTGTCGGGGTAAACGGCGGCCTGTTTCTGTATGCGCAGACCGAAGCCGAGTACGCCTCGGTCATGGCTCACGAACTGGCGCACTTGTCGCAACGTCACTTCGCCCGTGGCCTGGAAGCCCAGCAACGCATGCAGATCCCGGTGATGGCCGGCCTGCTCGCCGGCATCGTGGCCGCAGCTGCCGGTGCCGGTGATCTGGGTATCGCCGCCATCGCCTCGACCCAGGCTGCCGCCATGCAGGAGCAACGCCGATTCTCTCGGCAGAACGAACAGGAGGCCGACCGAATCGGTCTGGTCAACCTGGAAAAAGCCGGCTTCGACCCGCGCGCCATGCCCAGCATGTTCGAGCGCCTGATGCGCCAGTACCGCTACGATCGCAAGCCGCCAGAATTCCTCCTGACTCACCCGGTGTCGGAGTCGCGTATCGCCGACACCCGCAACCGTGCCGAGCAGTACACCGCCAAAGGCGTCACCGACAGCGTGCGCTATCAGCTGATGCGCGCCCGCGTGCAGCTGACCTACGAAGAAACCCCGGGGATGGCCGCCAAGCGTTTTCGCAATATGCTCGACGAAAACCCACAGATGGAAGCCGCTCGCTACGGCCTGGCGATTGCGCAGATCAAAAGCGGCCAGCACAAGCAGGCGCGGGAGTCCCTGCAGCCGCTGTTGGAAAATTCACCCAACGATGTCGCCTACAATCTCGCGCAAATTGAACTGGATATGGCGGCCAATCGCCTGAACGATGCGCAAAGCCGAACTACCAGACTGCTGACCCTTTACCCGAACAACTACCCGGTCAATCAAGCGCATATCGATCTACTGATGAAGCAGGGCCGCATTCAGGAAGCCGAACGCGCCCTCGACGACATGCTGAAAAGCCGCGGCAAGGACCCGGACGTTTGGTACCAAGTAGCAGAAGTACGCGGTCTGAGCGGCAACACCATCGGCCTGCATCAGGCACGCGGCGAGTTCTTTGCCCTGGTAGGCGACTACAACCAGGCCCTGGAACAACTCGACTTCGCCAAACGCCGCGCCAACAACAACTTCCAACTGGCCTCGCGCATCGACGCCAGACAGCGCGAGCTAATCGAGGAGCAGCGCATCATCGAGCAGATGCTGCGTTGAGCAGGTAGTCAGAAAAGAAAAGCCAGGCAAATGCCTGGCTTTTTATGCGGTTCGCTTAGGCGTTTCCGCTCAGTTTGAGCCGCGCAGCCTGAGTGAAGTCGAGCATGCGCTTGAGCGGTTTGATCGCTTTGGGGATCAATGCCGGATCGACGAATATCTCGTTACTGCCCTCGCGCAGGCATTCCAAGGTGCGCTGCAGGGTATTCATTGCCATCCATGGGCAATGTGCGCAGCTGCGGCAGGCAGCGCCGTTGCCGGCGGTCGGAGCGGCGACAAACTCCTTGTCCGGGCACAGCTGCTGCATCTTGTAGAAGATGCCAGCGTCGGTGGCAACGATAAAGGTCTTGTTCGGCAGACGCTGCGCAGCAGCGATCAGCTGGCTGGTAGAGCCTACTGCATCGGCCAGATCGATCACTGCGGTCGGTGACTCGGGGTGAACCAGCACGGCTGCGTCCGGGTACAGCGCCTTCATGTCTTCCAGCTGCTTGGCCTTGAACTCCTCGTGGACGATACAGGCACCGTCCCACAGCAGCATGTCGGCGCCGGTCTTGTTCTGGATATAACGGCCTAGGTGCTGATCCGGCGCCCAAAGGATGCTTTCGCCGTTATCCATCAGGTGCTCGATGATCTCCACCGCACAACTGGAGGTCACCACCCAATCGGCGCGCGCCTTCACCGCCGCCGAGGTATTGGCATACACCACCACCGTGCGTTGCGGATGCTGATCGCAGAACGCCGAGAACTCCTCCACCGGGCAACCCAGATCGAGTGAGCAGGTCGCCTCGAGGGTCGGCATCAGTACGCGCTTTTCCGGATTGAGGATTTTCGCCGTTTCGCCCATGAATTTGACACCGGCCACCAGCACGGTCTGCGCTGAGTGCTGATTGCCGAAGCGGGCCATTTCCAGCGAATCGGAAACGCAGCCGCCGGTTTCTTCGGCGAGGGCCTGCAGCACCGGGTCACAGTAATAGTGAGCCACCAGCACGGCGTTCTGCTTTTTCAGCTCGGCAGCAATTTCAGTACGGTAGAAAGCCTCTTGCTCGGGCGTCAGCGGCTTGGGCTGCTTGGCATCAAGGTGGGCTTGCACGAGCAGGCGTTCGGAAATCTGGGTCATGTCATCAGGCTCTGAATATGCTTTCAGTGCAGCGAGTATACCCGCCTGCATAGTGCTGGAGCAGACGGGTTGCAACCACGCGCAGGTGGTAAAAGTGACAGATACAAAAAAGCCCGAAAATTCCTTTAATCAGAACTTTCAGGCTTTTTGACCTTCCGAGGAAGGAAATATGGTGGGTCGTGTGGGATTCGAACCTACGACCAATTGGTTAAAAGCCAACTGCTCTACCAACTGAGCTAACGACCCGACGCGAGGCGCATGATACTGATTTAATTCAGAAATTCAACACTTCGCGAAAACTTTTTAGAAATAACGAGTGGGATCTACCAGCCCGGCGGTAGCAAAACCCGCGGCACGCAGACGGCAGCTGTCGCATTTTCCGCAGGCGCGGCCCTGATCATCGGCCTGGTAGCAGGAGACAGTCAGCGCGTAATCAACACCCTGCTGAACGCCTGCCTGGACGATCTCGGCCTTGCTCATGGCCTGCAGTGGAGCCTGAATGCGGAAGCCCTGCCCTTCTACGCCGGCCTTGGTGGCCAGATTAGCCATGCGCTCGAAGGCTTCAATAAACTCCGGACGGCAATCCGGGTAACCGGAATAATCCACCGCGTTCACGCCGATAAAAATATCTCGCGCCCTCAGCACCTCGGCCCAACCCAGCGCGAGGGAAAGGAACACCGTATTGCGCGCTGGCACGTAGGTCACCGGAATGCCTTCGGTCGGGCTTTCCGGCACCTCGATACTGGCGTCGGTCAACGCCGAGCCACCCATGCCGTTGAGATTAAGGCCGATCACCTTGTGCTCGACCACACCCAGTTGCCGAGCCACCTGCTCGGCCGCCTGCAATTCAGAGCGGTGACGCTGGCCGTAATCGAAACTCATGGTGTAGCAGCTGTAGCCATCGGCTTTAGCCAACGCCACTACGGTGGCCGAATCCAGGCCGCCTGACAGCAGGATTACCGCTTTCTTATCGCTCATATCAATGTCCCGGCTCATCATTCCAGAGAATCTTGTGCAGCTGCATCTGCAGGCGAACTGGCAGGTTTTCGGCAATGATCCACTCGGCCAGCGAGCGCGCATCCAGCTCATGGTGACTCGGCGACATCAGCACCTCGCTAACGCGCTCAGCCAGCCGGTACTGGATCAGCTTGCTCACCGCCCAGTCATAGTCCTCACGCGAGCAGATAACGAACTTGACCTGATCATTCGGCGTCAGCAGATCGATATTCTCGTAGCGGTTACGCGCCACTTCGGCTGAGCCTGGAGTTTTCAGGTCAAGGACCTTGCTCACCCGCGGATCGACCGCCGATACATCCAACGCTCCGCTGGTTTCAAGCGACACTTCATAGCCGGCATCACACAGACGCTTTAACAGAGGAATGCAATTAGGTTGCGCTAACGGCTCGCCGCCAGTCACGCAGATATAGCGCGGCTTGTAGCCGGCGACCTGCTCGAAAATGGCGTCCAGCGACATGACCTCGCCACCACTGAAGGCATAGGCGGTGTCGCAGTATTGGCAACGCAGAGGGCAGCCGGTCAGGCGAACGAACACAGTCGGCAAGCCGGCGGTGCGCGTCTCGCCCTGCAGCGAGTAGAAAATCTCGGTAATGCGCAGGGTTTCTTGCATATCAGCCACGGGCGTGACAGCTAAACAGGCCGTCCGCCTCCGTTGCGGGAAAAGGGGCGCGGATTGTATACGAAAAAACTGCCGGGAGCAGTTTTTAACATCGCACAGCGATGGCCCGGAGGGTGGCCGCCAGGATGGCTGGCCATAAAAATCCGGGTGAAATTCTTAACACCGCGCAGCGACGACCCGATGGGCAACCACAAGGGATCATTGGACATAAAAAACCCGCACTAGGCGCGGGTTTCTTGAATCGATTTGCAGCGTTACGGCAAACGCTGCAAATCACGCTGCGCCAGCTGAGCCGCCGAGCTGCCCGGATACTGGGCAATTACTTGCTGCAGAATACCTTTGGCCTTGTCGCTGTTGCCCAAACGCTGCTCGACGTCAGCCAGCTTGAACAGCGAGTCCGGCACCTTGGCGTGGCTCGGGTAAGTCTGGCTGACCCGCGCAAAGGCCTGGCCTGCACCCTGCAGATCACCCTTGGCCAGGTTCACCTCGCCCAGCCAGTATTGCGCGTTGCCGGCGTACTGACTGTTGGGATACTTGCGCAAGAACGCAGCAAAGGCCTGACTGGCTTTGTCGAAGTCCTTGGCTTTGATCAGGTCAAAGGCTGCTTCGTAGAACAGTTTTTCCTTTGCCGGATCGGCCGGCTCATTGCTGGCCGGCGCTTGTGCCTGCCCCGCAGCTGGCGGGGTTGGCGTACCGTTGGCATTGACTGCGCCAGCGGCTGAAGAGTCCTGGTTGGTCGCAGCACCTGCCGCACCACCACTCACACGCCGATCAAGATCCTGATAACGCTCCAGGCTTTCTTGCTTCAGACGTTGAATTTCATTCTGTTGCTCTTCCAGCGTACCGCGCAGCTGCGCGATCTCTTCCTGCATCTGCTGCAACTGGTTGAACAGCATGCCCTGCGCCGTGACAGGGGCCGCAGCCCCTGTCGCGACGGAGGTGCCGGACGTACCGTAACCAGCAGGCGGGTAACTGCTGCCGTAACCGGCATTGTTATCCACCACGGGAACCTCAGCCCACGCCGCAAGCGGCAGGCTGAGCGCCAAAACGGTTAAAGCACGACGGCACGTACGCATATCGAATTACTTACGCAGTTCGACGCGACGGTTTTGAGCCCACGAGGACTCGTCGTTGCCAGTGGCGATTGCACGCTCTTCACCGTAGGAAACCAGTTCCAGTTGAGCCGGGGAAACGCCCTGCAGTACCAGGTAACGCTGCACAGCTTTGGCGCGACGCTCGCCCAGAGCCATGTTGTATTCACGAGTACCGCGCTCGTCAGCGTGGCCTTCCAGAACTACGCGAGCGCCATTGCCTTGCAGGTCTTTGGCGTGCACGTCCAGAGCGCGCATGGCCTCTGGCTTCAGGTCGGAGCTGTCGTATTCGAAGTAGAAGGTGGTGATAGCGCGCAGAGCAGCTTCTTCGCTCAGGGCACTGTCTGCACCGCTACCGTTGGCATCGTAGCCAGCGTTAGGATCGGTAGCGCCTTCGCCAGCAGCGTCGCCGCCTTTCGAGGAGCAACCAACTGCAACGGCCAGAGCCAGGCTCAGCGCGGCGAACTTACCAAATTTCAGCATTTCCATCATGTAACTCCTAATGAACCCCAGTGTGTTAAGCAGTATTTCAAGCAACAACGGTGTAGCGCCGCATCAGTTCAGGTAAGGGGACCAAGAAGGCTCTCGAACTTCGCCTTGAGCGGTAGGAAGAGGGAGCCTCACGCGACCATTAGTGGACGCCAATACCAAGACTCCCCGACCCTGCTGGCGGGTGGCGTAGATTACCATGGTGCCGTTAGGCGCAACAGTAGGCGACTCATCCAGACTGGTATCTGAAAGTATCCGCAAATTGCCGCGCTGCAGGTCTTGCGCCGCCACTTTGAAAACGGTGTAACCATCCTGGCGGTGAATCATGACCAGGGTTTTTTCATCAGCGGACAGCTTCGGGTTGGCGTTGTAGTTACCGATAAAGGTCACACGCTCTGCCGAGCCACCATTGATATTGGTTTTGTAGATCTGCGGTTTGCCGGAGCGATCCGAGGTGAAGTACAAAGTCTGACCGTCTTTACCCCAGAATGGTTCGGTATCGATCGATGGCTGGGTGGTCACACGGCGCAGCTGACGGCTGCCCATGTCCATCACATAGATCTCCGGGTTGCCATCACGCGACAGCACGAAGGCCAGGCGGTTGCCATCCGGCGACCAGGCCGGTGCACCGTTCAGGCCTTCAAAATTGGTGATCTGCTCGCGGCGACCGGTATCGATGTGCTGCACGAAGATGCGCGGACGCTTCTGCTCGAAAGAGACATAGGCGATACGTTTGCCATCCGGGGCAAACGAAGGCGACAGAATCGGCTCGCGCGATTGCAGCAAGGTCACCGCACGCGCACCGTCATAGTCGGAACGCTGCAGGGTGTAACGGGTGTTGCTCACCGAGAAACGCTCAGCGGTGACGTATAGCATGCGAGTGGAGAACGCACCCTTGACGCCGGTAAGCTTCTCGTACGCCTGGTCGGCGATATGGTGCGCCATATCACGCAGCTGATCGACACCACCACCGACACTGCCGGTCATGACTTGCTGCTGAGTCGCTACGTTAAACAAGGCAAACTGAATCTGCAGACGACCAGCGTTTGGCACAATGCTGCCAACCAGCACGTGCTGCGCGCCCAGAGCCTGCCAGTCGCGGTAGATCACTTCAGTCGCCTGAGTCGGCAGACTGATCATGTTCTGCCGAGGAATCGGCTCGAATACGCCGGAGTTGCGCAGATCATTGCCGATGATTTCAGCCATGTCCTCGGGCAACACGTTGCCGCCTTGCCAGCCAAAAGGCACCACAGCGATGGGTGTGGCACGGTCAGTGCCACTGCTGATCACCAGCGGATCAGCGGCCTGAACGGTGCCGACCAGTATGGTCAGACCGAGCAGAACAATACGCATCAGGGTATTCACAGACCTAAATCCTCCGGTTTGAAGACAGCGCGACGCTGCCGGTAAAGGCGATCAAAAGTGGCGCGATCCAGCTGTTGCATTTCAGCAATACGGCCGACGTTACGCACCGCTTGCACGGCCGAATTATCAAATGGCGAGTCGCCACTGGAGCGCGTCACGCTGGCATTGGTAATGGTGCCATCAGGCAGCATTTCGATCAGTACTTCTACGCTCATGCCATTACGCGCAGATGGCGGGCGCCGCCACTGCTGGCTGACCAGCATCACAATCAGATCATCCAGACTGCCGGCGACTTCATCACCGACGGTATCGGCGATTGCCTGCTGGCGACCGACATCGTCGGACAGCAACTCGGCCAGTGCGGCAGCCTTCTTGTCTTCTACAGCTTTACGCTGAGCCGCTTCTGCCGCCTTTTTCTTGGCGTCATCCGCCTTTTTCTTCTTCGCAGCTTCTGCGGCGGCTTTCTTCTTCGCCTCTTCTGCAGCTTTTTTCTTGGCGTCTTCAGCGGCCTTTTTCTTAGCCGCTTCATCCGCCGCTTTCTTCTTGGCTACATCGGCGAGCTTCTTCTGCTCAGCCGTCTTCTTGTCGGCGTCGGCCTTTTTAGCAGCCTCCGCTTTCTGAGCCTCTTGAGCTTTCTTTTGTTCCGCTGCCTTGGCCGCTACTTTTTCCTGCTCAGCTTTTTTCTGTTCAAGCTGTTCGGTTTCATACACAGGGGCAGTGGTCTTCTTGGTTTCGCCAGCGATTTTCTGATTGGTCTGAGTAGTGGCCTGACTCTGCGACTGCAACTTGTACAGCGTGGCCTGCACTACCGGTTTGGCCGGTGGCAGGTCCGGGGCAAAGGCGAAGCTGACGAACAGCATGGCAAACATGATGACGTGCAGCCCCACAGCCCAAACCACAGGCCAGAACAGACTTTCCGAGGGCGAACGCTCGCGCTGGTAGTGCATCAGGGGGCCTCGGTAATCAGCCCGACGTTACCCACGTCAGCCTGCTGCAAGCCACCCATGGCCGCCATGATGGTGCCGTAATCGACGGTCTTGTCGCCGCGCACGAACACCTGCACCTGCTTACCGGTTGCCCGGCTCTGGCTGATGATCGCAGTCACTGCACGGGTCATTTCTTCCAGGGTCAGCGCCTGATCCTGAACGGTATCGACATCAACCTCGGTGCCCATATTCCAGAAATAGGTCTTGTCGGCCTTGATCGAGATGGTCAACACCTGAGCGTTATTGTCCTGCGGCAAGACCTCACTGCTGACTTGCGGCAGATCGACCTTGACCCCTTGATTGAGCATGGGCGCGGTCACCATAAAAATCACCAGCAGTACCAACATCACATCGATGTAAGGCACCACGTTCATCTCGGCGACGGGCTTGCGTCTGTTGCGAATTCTGGCCATGGCTTAAAACCTTTCGTAAAGAGTGCCTAAGGCTTAGTCGTCGCTGGTGTGGACTTTGCGGTGCAGAATCGCCTGGAACTCATCGGCGAAGGTGTAGTAACGGCCAATCAGCATTTCGCCGCGGGCGGCAAAACGGTTGTAGGCGATTACCGCCGGAATGGCGGCAAACAGGCCGATGGCAGTGGCGATAAGCGCTTCGGCAATACCCGGAGCCACAGTGGCCAGGGTCGCTTGCTGCACCTGGGCCAGGCCGCGGAAGGAGTTCATGATGCCCCATACGGTACCGAACAGGCCGATATACGGGCTGGTGGAACCAACGGTGGCGAGGAACGGCAGGCTCTGCTCAAGCTTCTCTTCTTCACGCGAGATGGCCACACGCATGGCGCGGGCCACGGCATCCATCACCGCATCTGGATCCACGCCGGACTGCTGACGCAGACGCGAGAACTCTTTGAAACCCGCGCGGAAGATCTGCTCCAGACCGGAATCCGGATCTGGGTTGCTGCCCGCCTGGCGGTACAGCTTGGACAGGTCGATACCCGACCAGAAGCGTTCCTCGAAGTTATCCAGGGCACGCTTGGCAGCACGCAGCAGCGCGGTGCGCTGAAAAATCATGACCCACGAAGTGACCGAAGCGGCCACCAACGTCAGCATTACCAGTTGCACCACCAGGCTGGCGTTGCTGATCAGACTCCACATCGACATGTGGTCAACGGCGTTGGCTTCCACGCTTACTCTCCTGCTCTAGATGTACCCGCGCCGCCCTGCCCGGCAAAGGCCGTGTGCAGAGCTTGGGGAATGGCCCGGGGTTTCAAATTGTCGGCGCGCACACAGGCCACCATAAACTGCCCTTCACAAAGCAGCGCATCATCCGTTGCCCGCCTGACCTGCTGACGAAAACGCAGGCTGGCACGGTTTAATTCAATTACTTCAGCGCTTACCAGCAACTCGTCGTCGAGCTTGGCTGGCGCGTGGTAGCGCGCTTCAGCCGAATGCACAACGAACAACAGGCCCTCCTCGGCCAACGTCGACTGGAGAAAACCCAGATCACGCAGGCACTCGGTGCGAGCCCGTTCCATAAATTTGAGGTAATTGACGTAGTAGACGATGCCGCCTGCATCGGTGTCTTCGAAATAAACCCGACAGCGATGGGTGAACGGCGTAACTCCGTTTTGCGCGCGCATACTCTAGTGCCAGCTCCTGATCTTGCCAATCGTCTTCGACAAGTATTTTTTGTTAATCATCGTCACTCACAAACAAGTCAGCCGTGGGCATCTCACCCATGCGCTTGGGCACATTCAGGCCAAAGTGCAAATAGGCATGCCGGGTGACCACGCGCCCACGCGGGGTGCGCATGATATAGCCCTGTTGAATCAAATAAGGCTCCAGCACATCTTCGATGGTGTGGCGCTCTTCACTGATGGCAGCGGCCAGGTTATCGATACCCACCGGGCCACCATCGAACTTCTCGATCATGGTCAGCAGTAGACGTCGGTCCTGATGGTCAAAGCCACGCTCATCAACATCCAGCAGGTTCAGCGCCAGATCGGCAATTTCGCGGGTGATATCGCCCTGCGCGCGCACTTCGGCAAAGTCGCGCACACGGCGCAGCAGACGGTTGGCGATACGCGGCGTACCGCGGGCGCGACGGGCAATCTCGAAGGCGCCATGGGGCTCGATCGACAAGCCGAGAATCCCTGCAGAGCGCATGACGATGGTCGCCAGGTCTTCGGTATTGTAGAACTCCAGGCGCTGCACAATGCCAAAACGATCGCGCAGTGGATTGGTCAGCATGCCCGCCCGTGTGGTCGCACCGACCAGGGTAAACGGCGGCAGATCGAGCTTGATCGAGCGCGCGGCCGGGCCTTCGCCGATCATGATGTCGAGCTGAAAATCTTCCATTGCCGGGTACAGCACTTCCTCGACAATCGGCGACAGGCGATGAATCTCATCGATAAACAGCACATCGCCCGGCTCAAGATTGGTCAGCAGCGCCGCCAGATCACCCGGCCGCTCCAGCACGGGGCCTGAGGTACTCTTGATCGAAACATTCATTTCCTGGGCGATGATATTGGCCAGGGTGGTCTTGCCCAGACCGGGCGGGCCGAAGATCAGGGTGTGATCGAGCGCTTCGCTGCGCCCACGGGCCGCCTGAATAAACAGCTCCATCTGCTCGCGCACGCTCGGCTGGCCGATGTATTCGGCCAGCTTCAGCGGGCGAATGGCACGATCAACCTGCTCATCACGGTCACGCGGGGCTGCGGTAATCAGGCGATCAGCTTCTAGCACTAGACCATTCCCTTCAGGGCTCGACGAATCATATCTTCACTGCTCAAACCGTCTTCTTTAATAGCTGAGACGGCGCGACTGGCTTCCTGGGGTTTGTAGCCGAGCGAAATAAGTGCACTGACCGCATCATTCTCCGCGCTTGAGACTGCACTGCCGCCACGAGGTTCCACCACCAGGTGCGACATGCCGGGCACGGTTTCCCAGGCTTTGAAGCGATCCTTCAGCTCAACCAACAGGCGCTCGGCGGTTTTCTTGCCAACACCCGGAATCTTCACCAACACCGAGGTATCTTGCGCTTGCACACAACGCACCAACTCATCGACCTCCAGGCCGGACATCAAGGCCAGAGCCAGTTTCGGGCCGACGCCATTGAGGCGAATCAGCTCACGAAACAGCTCGCGCTCGCGCTTTTCGAAAAAACCATAAAGCAGATGCGCATCCTCACGCACCACCAGATGGGTGTGCAGGGTCAACGGCTCACCCACCGAGGGCAAACGGTACAGGGTGGTCATGGGCACTTCCAGCTCATAACCCAAACCATTTATGTCCACAATCACATGGGGCGGCTGCTTTTCCGCCAGGGTGCCGCGCAAACGTCCGATCACCGCTGCTTTCCTTAAAAATTACGTTACAAACGAAGACGACCCGCGCGCCGCTTGGCCCCGACTAAGCCGTGGGGAATCAGACTTTGCCGGTGGTGGGCATGGCACAGGGCGATGGCCAGAGCGTCGGAGGCATCAATCTGCGGTTTCTGCACCAGCTTGAGCAGGTGCATGACCATCATCTGCACCTGCTCCTTATCCGCGCCGCCTGTACCGGCAATCGCCTGCTTGACCTGGGTCGCGGTGTATTCGGCGATATCCAGCCCCGCCTCCACCCCCGCGACGATAGCCACACCGCGCGCCTGACCGAGCTTGAGCGCAGAATCCGGGTTGCGCGCCATAAACACCTGCTCGATGCCCATGGTCACCGGCCCGTAGGTTTCGATGACCTCACGCACGCCGCGAAACACCACTTGCAGGCGCTCTGGCATCGAACCGTTGCCCGTACGAATGCAGCCAGAGGCGACATATTCGCAATTGCGCCCGGTATCACGCACCACACCGTAACCGGTGATGCGCGAACCTGGGTCGATGCCAAGAATCAAGGTCATGCCCTATCGCCCACTCAAGACACCAGCCAACTCAGCCGGCACACTGTCTATTTATCCAGCTGCCGAGTATAGGGCCCACCCACGTCGGCGTCACCCAGGCAACAGCTATAAAAAATCGTCGGGAACGATTTTTGACGTCGCCCCGCGACGGCCCCGAAAGGTTGGCCGCCATGGATGCCAGGACACAAAAAAGCCGGAAGTACTCAGGAATTACCTGAAGACCTCCGGCTTTTCATTAATACACGCGCACTCAGCCAAGCTGCTCCATCAGCTCATCGGAGATCTCGGCGTTGTGATAGACCTCCTGCACATCGTCGAGGTCTTCGAGCATATCGATCAGCTTGATGACTTTCTGCGCGGTTTCGAGATCGGCAACCGGTGCACTGATCGAAGGGATCATGGCAATTTCCGCCTCATCCGCTTTGAAGCCAGCAGCATTAAGCGCCTCGTTGACGCCATGGAAGTCGGCAAAGCTGGTGGACACCAGGGCAGAGCCGTCCTCGCTCATCTCCACGTCATCAGCACCGGCTTCCAGCGCTGCCTCCATCAAGGCATCTTCGCTAACGCCTGGGGCAAAGCTGAGCTGCCCCTTGCGGTCGAACATATAGGCCACCGAACCATCGGTACCGAGGTTGCCGCCGCACTTGGTAAAGGCATGGCGCACTTCGGCTGCCGTGCGATTACGGTTGTCGGTCATGGCCTCGACGATAATCGCCACACCGCCCAGCGCATAACCTTCGTAACTCAGCTCAACGACGTTGTCGGCTTCATTGTTGCCGGCACCACGGGCAATCGCCCGATCGATCACATCACGCGACATATTGGCCGTAAGGGCCTTGTCCACCGCCAGACGCAGACGCGGGTTATCCGCTGGGATCGGGCCGCCGTGCTTGGCCGCCACCGTCAGCTCACGAATGATCTTGGTGAAAATCTTGCCGCGCTTGGCGTCCTGACGCCCTTTGCGGTGCTTGATATTGGCCCACTTGGAATGACCAGCCATAACTCACTCCGTAATTCGTCAAATCAGGTTTTATCGCACCCATATAACCAAGAAGCCTGGAAAATCCAGGCTCCTTGTCATCGCTAAGGCTTATTCGGCCTTGGGTTGCTCGCGCAGGCGAATATGCAATTCGCGCAGCGACTTGTTATCCACCTCACCCGGCGCCTGAGTCATAACGCAGGCGGCGCTCTGGGTTTTCGGGAAAGCAATCACTTCACGAATCGACTGTGCGCCGGTCATCAGCATCACCAGACGATCCAGACCGAAAGCCAGGCCGCCATGGGGTGGCGCGCCGAACTTCAGAGCATCGAGAAGGAAGCCGAACTTCTCCTGCTGCTCGTCTTCGCTGATACCCAGTACGCGGAACACGGTCTGCTGCATCGACTTGTCGTGAATACGGATCGAACCGCCACCCAACTCGGTGCCATTGAGCACCATGTCGTAGGCACGGGACAGCGCGGCGGCCGGGTTGGCCTCCAGCTCGGCTGGGCTGCACTTCGGCGCAGTGAACGGGTGGTGCATAGCGGTCAGGCTGCCGTCGTCGTTCTCTTCGAACATCGGGAAGTCGACGACCCACAGTGGCGCCCACTCGCAAGTCAGCAGGTTGAGGTCATGACCGAGCTTGATGCGCAGCGCACCCAGGGCTTCGCTGACGATCTTGGCCTTGTCGGCACCGAAGAACACGATGTCGCCATCGACCGCACCAACGCGATCGAGGATTACATTGATGTTCTCCAGCGGGATGTTCTTGACGATCGGCGACTGCAGGCCTTCGACACCATTGGCGCGCTCGTTGACCTTGATGTAAGCCAGGCCCTTGGCGCCGTAGATGCCAACAAACTTGGTGTACTCGTCGATCTTGCTGCGCGGCATGCTCGCCCCGCCCGGTACGCGTAGCGCAGTCACGCGGCACTTCGGATCGTTGGCTGGGCCACTGAACACTTTGAAGTCGACCGTTTGCAGCTGGTCAGCCACGTCCACCAGTTCCAGCGGGTTACGTAGATCAGGCTTGTCCGAACCAAAGCGACGCATGGCTTCAGCCAGGGTCATGTGCGGCAGCTCGCCGAACTCGACGCCCAGCACTTCCTTGAACAGCTGGCGAATCATCTTCTCGGTGATGGCCATGATGTCGGCTTCATCAAGGAAGCTGGTTTCGATGTCGATCTGAGTGAATTCCGGCTGACGGTCGGCACGCAGGTCTTCGTCACGGAAGCACTTGGCGATCTGGTAGTAGCGGTCGAAGCCGGCGACCATCAGCAGTTGCTTGAACAGCTGCGGCGATTGCGGCAGGGCAAAGAAGCTGCCGGCGTGGGTGCGGCTCGGCACCAGGTAATCACGCGCGCCCTCAGGGGTGGCCCGGGTGAGGATCGGCGTTTCCACATCGAGGAAGCCGTTTTCATCCAGATAACGACGGATGCTACTAGTGATGCTCGAACGCAGCTTCAGCTTGGCCGCCATTTCCGGGCGACGCAGATCGATAAAGCGGTAGCGCAGACGGGTTTCTTCGCCGACGTCGGTGTATTCGTTGAGCGGGAACGGCGGGGTTTCCGCTTCGTTCAGCACTTCCAGCTCATAGCCCAGCACTTCGATAGCGCCGGAAGCCATGTTGGCGTTGCCGGCACCGGCCGGACGCAGACGCACCTTACCGGTGATCTTGACGACGTATTCGCTACGCACCTTGTCAGCGGTGGCGAAGGTCGCCGCGCGATCCGGGTCGAATACCACCTGAGCCAGACCTTCACGGTCACGAATGTCGAGGAAAATCACCCCGCCATGGTCACGACGGCGATGTACCCAACCGCAAAGGGTGACTTCCTGGCCGTCCAGGCTCTCGTTCAGTTGGCCGCAATAATGGCTGCGCATCATGGTGGTAGTCGCTTCTCTTGAGTCTTGAATTCGTTGGGCCGCAGTGACTGCGACGCTCGTTGGCCGGATAACCGGCTGGCGCAGGCGCCATTTTCCGCAATTGTGCTGCCTTTTTAAGGGGCGCGAAACGATCAGCGGCGCATACGCAACCGACGGTTCGCCAGACAAAACGCGGCAAAGCGCAGGATTATATATGGTTAAGCCGCCACTTGCAGCCGCCGCCCCACGCGCTTTTGCCAGCCCTTCCTATACTCAGGCATGCAGCACTCTGACCGTCGAATAGTGGAGAGGCTTATGGCCACGCCGAACCTGGCTGAAATCCCCAGCGATTTGCTGGCAGACTTTCGCCTGGAATCCAGCGAACAATTCCAGCGTTGTGAGCAATTGCTGATCGAGCTCGAGCACGCCCCCGATGACCGCGAGCGCCTGCGCGAGCTGTTTCGCCTGGTGCATACGCTCAAGGGCAACCTGGGTTATATCGGCCTGGATACGCTGATGAGCGTGCCGCAAGCCATGGAGGATGTACTGTCCTGTCTGCGCGAGGGCCAGTTGCATTTCGACAGCCTGCTGGGCGATATCCTGCTATTAACCCTCGACCACCTCAAAGAGCTGATCCAGCACGCACTCGGCGGCCCGTCAGCGCAACTCAGCGCAACCCAAAGCAAGTCGCTTAGTCAGGCACTCAGCGCTCTGGCACTGGCGCCAGCGGCGCAACAAACCGGTATTCGCAGCGCACTGCTGCAACAGCTCGACCCCAGCTCGCGGCCACCAGCAGCCATTGCTGCAGACGAACCCGCTGCCGCCGACTTGCTCAGACGCTACGGCATCGAGCCTGACGCCGACCTGCTGTTCTTTGTCGACCTGATGCAAGCCAGCGAACGCCGCTCACACTTCTGGCAAGGCCGCGGCCTGCGTCAACTTGACCTGGCCCTGGCGATCAACCAGCTGGGCGGCAATCCAGAACAACCCGAACAACTGGCTGCGGCGATCTGCCTGCACGACCTGGGCATGGCCTTTCTGCCGCTGGAAATGCTGCATAAGGAAGCGCATTTTAATCGCGAAGAACGTAGGCAGATGCAATCGCACCCGCGCCTCGCCTATGACCTGCTCAAGCGTATGCCGCGCTGGGATACCGCCGCAGAAATAACCCTGCAACACCAGGAGCACGCCGACGGCAGCGGTTACCCCAAAGGCCTGAAAGAGCTCGAAACCAGCCCCGGCGCCCTGATTATTAACATCGTCGACACCTTCGACGCCCGCACCCATGAACGCGCCCACCAAACCCTGAACAAACGCCCACTGCTGCGCGCCATTCTCGAAATCAACAACCTCGCCGGGCGGCAATTCAGCGCTCACTGGGTCGAATTATTCAATCAGACGCTGCAACAGCATCCAGAGCTGGCACATCGCTAAGCCCTAGAAAAATTGAACCCAGACCCAGCAATAGCCTCCAACCATCACTTTCATTGATATAAACCACGATAAAGCTCGGTAAAACCCATGGTAGGCTCTGCCCATTACGCGGGCAGCCAAGCCCCGAGCCACCCGAGAGGAGAAATGGTATGGAAATCAATATCGGAATTGCCGAGCAGGACCGCGCCGCCATCGCCGAAGGCCTGTCACGCCTGCTTGCCGACACTTACACCCTGTACCTGAAAACCCACAATTTTCACTGGAACGTCACCGGCCCGATGTTCAACACCCTGCACCTGATGTTTGAAGGTCAGTACACCGAACTGTCGCTGGCCGTCGACCAGATCGCCGAACGTATCCGCGCCCTGGGCTTCCCCGCTCCCGGCACCTACGCCGCCTACGCCCGTCTTTCTTCTATTAAAGAAGAGGAAGGCGTGCCGAACGCCCAAGACATGATCAAACAACTGGTTCAAGGCCAGGAAGCCGTCGTACGTACCGCCCGCGGCATCTTCCCACTGCTGGACAAGGTCAGCGACGAACCCACTGCGGACCTACTGACCCAGCGCATGCAAGTCCATGAAAAAACCGCCTGGATGCTGCGCAGCCTGCTGGCAGCCTAGGTATATGGGTAAATAGGTAAATCACGTAAAAGGCCCGTCTTCACGGGCCTTTTGCTAGGCGCTTGCCCAGCAGCTGTTCTATGCTTTGGTCAATTGCAACTTGGCCACAGTGACGTGCATGAACAAACCCGCCAAAGCCCCCAGCATCCTGGAGCTGTACCCCGAAGAAACCCGCGATGCCGCGGCGCTTCTAAAGAAGGCGGTGCCGCTGATGATGCGCCACGATATTCCGCCCAATCCGGTGCATTACGCCCTCTGGTACACCTACAGCAAAGGCCTGGAGCCCGAGCTCAATCGCCGCCTGGATAAAACCGTCACCGACTTTGACAGCTTCCCTCCGGAAACTGCGGCCAAGCTGTTTCGCGACTACATCATCCACGGCGAACTCGAAGAAGCCCGTGCCGGCCAGCAACAGGTCATCGAGCTGGTCGACGACATCGAAGGCAACGTGTCACGCAGCATCATTGGCAGCCGCAATTATCAGGTCAGTCTGGAGCACGGTCTTGCCGCGCTGCAGGAACCAATAATCGAAGACCTGCCCAATGTCCTGAACGAGCTGCAGCAAAGCACGCAACTGATGCAGGACCAGCAAGATAAATTCCTTTATCGCTTGAATGCCGCCCAGCAAGAGATCAAGAGCCTGCGCAGTCAGCTCGAGCGCGCGCACATCGCCGCAACACTGGATAGCCTCACCCAGGTATTCAATCGCAACGCCTTCAGTCGACTGCTGGAGCAGACCCTGAGCAACGAACATGACGGCGTCGCACTGGTGATGCTGGATATCGACCACTTCAAACAATTCAACGACCAATACGGCCACCCCCTTGGTGATCGCGTACTGCAGCACGTGGGTCAGCTGCTGCGCGACCTACTGCCCGCCCGCGCAATGGCCGCGCGCTATGGCGGTGAAGAGTTCTGCGTCATCCTGCGTGACTGTTTTAACAACGCAACGGCCTACGCTTTTGCCGAACAAATGCGCCTGAAGATCCAGTCACTGCGCATCAAAGTGCGGCGCACTGACGAAGTGCTAGACAGCATTACCGCCTCCTTCGGCTTCGCCCTTGCAGAACAAGGCGATACGCTAGAAACCCTGCTCACCCGCGCCGATGACGCGCTTTATCAGGCCAAGCGCGATGGCCGCAACCAAGTGAGCCCCATTGCGAGTGAAACAGCGCTCAGTGCTTGATTGAGAACCCCACCTCTTTGCTGTTAAATACGCCCCGTGCCGCTGAACCGCATCCATGGTTCAGCGCATAGGTTGGTACCACGCGCTTTTATTCCTCCCTTGCAACGCCCAATACGCGCAACCAGCCCTTCCTGTTGACTCTTTAAATTAAGCGAGCTCATCGAACATGTTGAAAATTGTCCACCTTCTGACGGGCGCTATCGCCCTGCTACTTTCTTTTGCCCCATCCTTCGGCAACACACCACAGTCATTCTTAGAACAACCCAGCGCACTGTGCCTTACCCTGTTCGGCCTGCTGAACCTGCTACTTGCTCCGCAACTGCCCATCTGGCACGCCGGCCTGCGCCATCAAGCGCAAAACCTGGTTTCCGCCCTACTGGTGCTCGGCACCTTGCTACAAGCCTTGATTCTGCTCGCCCCGCTGCCCGTCATTGCCAACCAACCGGCCAGCCTGTTTAGCCTGCTCATCATTGCCGCCGCCATAGCCGTACACCTGGCTGCCAACCTGCGCCTGAAATCGCGCAACACCTCAAGCTCGCAGGATCTGGGCGACCGCGAGACAGGCACAGTGAAATGGTTCAACACCTCAAAGGGTTTCGGCTTTATCTCCCGCGACTCGGGCGACGATATCTTCGTGCACTTTCGCGCCATTCGCGGTGAAGGCCACCGTGTACTGGTCGAAGGCCAGCGGGTCGAGTTCGCCGTAATGCAACGCGACAAAGGCTTGCAAGCCGAAGACGTCATCGCAGCACTCCCCGCGCGACGCTAATCGCATAAACGCAAAAGGCCCGCACACTGCGGGCCTTTTGCGTTTTATAACCAATCAATAATGGGGCGGCGGCGCCTCATCCTCAGCCATACCGAACTGCGAACTTACCTCATCCTGACGCTTGATCAACCCAGCCACCTGCAGCTGCAAGCGCTCTAGAAGTCGCTGCTGCGCCACCAGCGCATCGTTGAGTGCCTGAATAGTGTCGTCCTGAAAAGCCAGCCGGCTTTGCAGATCGTTGATGCGCTCTTCTATTTCCACCAGTCAACTCTCAGCAAAACAAAAATCCCCGGTCAAAACCAGGCGTAAACGGGCTTTCAGCGCCGCCAACTGCTCGGCAGTATAAGCCTGCGCGGGATGACGCCCCCATACAGGCGCGGGCCAAGCCGCATCCTCGCGACGCCGCACGATGACATGCATATGCAGCTGGCTGACGACATTGCCCAACGTCGCGACATTCATCTTGTCTGCTGCAAAACAGTCCTTGAGCACCTCGGCAAGGCCTGTAGTTTCCCGCCAAAGCAGCGACTGATCACTCGCGCCCAGCTGAAACAACTCACTGACATCTTCACGTCGCGGCACCAAGATAAACCAGGGGTACTGCGCATCATTCATCAACAGCAAACTGCATAACGGGTAATCACCCAACCAAACAGTGTCCTGCTGCAACCGCGAATCCAGAACAAACATAACTATTACCTTTAAGACAAACCTACTAATTCGGCTCCGGCCGACACCGAACAGACTGAGCGACAACAACTGAACCCGGGCTAGCTAATAAACCGCCAAACCGTAATCAGAACCTGCAAATAGCAGCTGTGAAGGATACGCCGAAGCAGCAAACCCGACACCACGATCAACCCTCCCCTCCACGCACCAATAGACAGCACTCAACAAAAACCACCCAACCGCACGCACCAAAACTGTTCCCTTCGGTAATCATCAGGCAGCAGCCAGGCTCAACAAGACACCTATACGACAGCAACCCACTGAAAACCTAGCAGAAAGCGATCACCTAAAAGCCCTTTTTCCGGCCACAAAAATAGAAAGAACCACTGAAAAACCACCAGCAAACCAATGTAACCCCCGAAAAACCTGGTAGCACAGGCCAATTCGAGGATAAAAAATTGGCTTTTAGAGTTTTGTGCACGACTATTGCTAAGCAATCCGTGACGAATCGCACTGCACCGTTTGGCTGCCGAAAGCAACCTGCTAGCAAGCGCAAAAATCCGTTAGCGTTGGCTTCCTAGCACGCAGCTGCATCTACAAAAATGCGACATGATTCATAAGCTTTTGCGACACAGCCGTGAAGAAATCGTAATGAATAGATTGCAACTATCGCCAACATTGGCAGCGTGCTATAAGTTACCGCCGACACAAAAAGAAAGAGTCGTCCATATAACAACCAGCCGGACGGCGCAACTTTTCTAAACCAAAGGAGCAATCACGATGCAAGTGATGAAGTGGAGCGTAATCGCCCTCGCAGTAGCAGCGGGCACCACCCAAATGGCAGTGGCATCCAGCCAGTCCGAATCCAAGGGCTTTGTTGAAGACAGCAGCTTCAATATCTTCAATCGCGCGCTTTATATGAATCGTGACTTCCGCAATGGCGGCGGTAACAACCCCACCATCGACTCCGATGGCGACGGCGACGCCGACACTGGCTTCAAAAAAGGCTACCGCGAGGATTTCGGTTTAGGCATTCGGCTTTTGTTTGAGTCGGGCTTCACCGAAGGTACTGTAGGCGTAGGTTTCGACGCACATAGCCTAAGCAGCATCAAACTTGATAGCGGCCGTGGCCGTAATGGCAATGGCCAATTCGCCACCACCGACGAAGGTCGTGGTGATGACACCCAAACCGAAGTTGGCGGAGCTATCAAATTCCGCGTATCTGACACCGTGTTGAAACACGGCAACATGTTCACCGGCAGCCCAGTATTCTCTACCGACGACAGCCGCATCCTACCTGAAGTCGCCACTGGCACCCTGTTGACCAGCAACGAAATCGAAGGCCTCGAGCTGACTGCAGGTCGTTTCACCGCCCTGAGCAGCCAAACAGGCTCGAGCCGTGACGACATCAATGGCAAGGGTGAAGCTGGCCTGAAGTCCGCTAATATCGTTGGTGCAAGCTACAGCTTCAACGACAACCTGAGCGCAGCTTTCCACGCCTCCGACGTCGAAGATTACTGGAAGAAGCAATATGTCAACCTGAACTACAACCTGCCTCTGGCAGAAGAGCAGGCGTTGAATTTTGACTTCAACTTCTACCGTACCACTGATGACGGCCAGGAATTGGCTGGCGAGATCGACAACGATATCTGGAGCTTGGCAGCTGCTTACAGTGTTGGCGCACACACCTTCACTCTCGCGCACCAGCGCTCAACCGGTGATAGTGGCTACGCCTACGGCGTGGACGGCGGCGGCACCATCTGGCTGTCCAACTCTGTACAGTACTCCGACTTCAATGGCGAAGACGAAAACTCCTGGCAAGCTCGCTACGACATCGACATGGCGACCTTTGGCGTACCAGGTCTGAGCTTCATGACCCGTTACATCACCGGCACCAACATCACTGTTCGCGACGGCAGCGGTGCAATCGTGGATGAAAACGCCAAAGAGCACGAATTGGATTTCGAAGCCAAGTACGTGATCCAGGAAGGCGCTGCTAAGGATCTTTCCTTCCGCATTCGCAATGCCTTCTACCGCGCCAACGACAGCTACACTGGCGACGTTAATGACTTCCGCCTGATCGTCGAATACCCACTGAGCGTTCTGTAATTCAGACCGTTTAGTTGGTAAAGAAAGCCCGACCTAGGTCGGGCTTTTTCTTATCTGCTGAAAACTTACAGTGGCAACGCATAAGTCCCCGTTACATGCGCCACCAACTCTTCTTCATTCCCCTGCGAATACACAGACACTTCGCAAACAGCCTGCCTGCGACTCAATCTCAATATCCGCGCTTCAGCTAATAGATCAACCGGTTTGGGTTTAACCAGGAAGTTGATATTCAAATTAGACGTCACGGCCATTTCCACCCGACCGAGACTGCCAAGCACCACCGCATACATCGCCGCATCCGCCAACGCCATAATGGTTGGTCCGGACAAAGTGCCGCCGGGGCGAATCAATTTGCTGTGAAATGGCACACGCGCCAGTGCACCATCGGCGTCTAGCCGGTCGATACACAAGCTGATGTCTTCTGCCATCGGCAACCCCGCCCGAATCAGCACCTGCACCTGTTCCGCCGTCAATATCGACACACTCCCCTCCTGTTATAAGCACACGCCAGCATCCTGTACGCATCTGTACAGGCACCGTACAATGCGGGCCATTCAAAATCTCTTGCAACCGACAGAACAGCCAAATATGCGTACCAGCCAGTTCCTGCTCTCGACTCTGAAAGAAACCCCATCCGACGCCGTGGTGATCAGCCATCAGCTGATGCTGCGTGCCGGCATGATCCGCAAGCTGGCTTCCGGACTGTACACGTGGTTGCCCATGGGCCTGCGCGTGCTGCGCAAAGTGGAGAAAGTCGTCCGCGAGGAAATGGATGCCGCTGGCGCCCTGGAAGTACTGATGCCCGGCATTCAGCCGGCAGAGCTGTGGCAGGAGTCCGGTCGCTGGGAGCAGTACGGCCCTGAATTGCTGCGCATGAAGGACCGTCACGGCCGCGATTTCTGCGCCGGCCCGACCCATGAAGAAGTGATCACCGATCTGGCGCGCAATGAGCTGAATAGCTACAAGCAGCTGCCGATCAACCTGTACCAGATCCAGACCAAGTTCCGTGACGAAATCCGTCCGCGCTTTGGACTGATGCGCGGTCGCGAGTTCATCATGAAGGACTCCTATTCCTTCCACGTCGACCAGGCTTCGCTGCAAGAAACCTATGACCGCATGCACCAGGCCTACTGCAACGTGTTCACCCGTCTGGGCCTGAACTTCCGCCCTGTGCAGGCTGATACCGGCTCCATCGGCGGCACTGGCTCCCACGAATTCCACGTACTGGCTGACTCCGGCGAAGACGATATCGCCTTTAGCGACAGCTCCGACTACGCCGCGAATATCGAGAAAGCCGAGGCGGTTCCACGCGAAAGCAGCCGTGGCGCGGCGACTGAAAGCATGCGCATGGTTGAAACCCCGGACACCAAGACCATCGACGCGCTGGTTCAAGGCTTTGGCCTGGCCATCGAGAAAACCATCAAGACCTTGATGGTGCACGGCGCCCAAAAAGGCACCCTGGTTGCCTTGATCGTACGCGGCGACCACGAACTCAATGAGATCAAGGCCGCCAACCTGGAACTGGTTGCCAGCCCGCTGGTATTTGCCAGCGAAGTCGAGATTCGCGCGGCCATCGGCGCAGGCCCTGGTTCGCTGGGCCCGGTAAACCTGCCGATCCCTTGCGTGGTCGACCGCTCGGTTGCCTTGATGAGCGACTTCGCCTCCGGCGCCAATATCGACGACAAACACTATTTCGGCGTCAACTGGGAGCGCGACCTGCCGCTGCCGGAAGTAGCGGACCTGCGTAACGTGTTGGCTGGCGACCCGAGTCCGGATGGCAAAGGCACCCTGGAAATCAAACGCGGCATCGAAGTCGGGCATATCTTCCAGCTGGGCACCAAGTACAGCGAAGCGCTGAACTGCCAGGTGCTCGGCGAAAACGGCAAGCCGGTGACCCTGACCATGGGCTGCTATGGCATCGGGGTTTCCCGCGTGGTGGCGGCTGCCATCGAGCAGAATAATGACGACCGCGGCATTCTCTGGAATGACGCTCTGGCGCCTTTCCATATCGCCCTGGTGCCGCTGCGTTATGAAACCGATGCCGTGCGCGAAGCCACCGACAAGCTGTATGCCGAGCTGACCGCTGCTGGTTTCGAAGTACTGCTCGATGACCGTGACAAAAAGACCAGCCCGGGCATCAAATTCGCGGATATGGAACTGATCGGCATCCCGCATCGCATCGTAGTCAGCGATCGCGGTCTGGCCGAAGGCAACCTGGAGTACAAGAGCCGCAAGGAAACCGACGCCCAGGCCGTGCCTGTCGCCGATATCCTGAGCTTTATCCAAGCCCGCATCAGCCACTGATCTCAGCCCCTTTAGCAAGAGTCGTCATGTTCAAGCGAAACACCTTCAGCCTCATCGCCACCCTTGTGGGTGGCTCTCTGCTTCTAAGCGGTTGCGCCAACCAGTTGCCGCAACGCAGTGAGCACGAGGAGCGCGTAGAGCGCAAACTGCTCGATCACAGTCTGCAGATCGATGTAGGTGAGCCACGCGTGCTGGAGTTGCCGCAACGTCGCGTGCGCGTGCATGAACAGAAGACTTTCGAGGTCACGGCGTTTGACGTAACACGCCGCTATGACCGCTACACTCCTTACCAGCCTTGGCGCGAACTCTATGAAGTGCCGCTGGGAGCACTGGCAGTGGTCGGTGGTATCGGCGCCAACGTACTGAACGTGGTATTGCTCGGCAGCCTACCCGACAGCGCAACCAAAGACTGGATCAGCTACGGCTTTGCCGGACTCAATCCGGCAATGAACGTCGAGTCCAACGGCCGCTCGCAGCAGAACCTCGCCAGCCTTGAGGAGAGTCGCCAGGATGCCCGCATGGAATACTCCAGCCTGCCATGGGCCGAACGCCCGGTGCGGGTTAAAGCAGGTGAACAGAACCACGAACTACTGACCGACCGTAACGGCATCCTGCGCCTGAATCTGCTCGACAGCCCGTTTGCCGAAGAAGATGTCACCCTTATCAGCACGCTGTTGCTGACGGTTGAAGATGATCAGGGTTCGGCGCGCGCCGATGCCTCCCTGCTGGTCAGTCGCACCTTACGCGGCAAGCTGCAGGAAGCCCACGACCTGATCTACAACGACCTTGAGGGTGATGACGTTGCCCAATGGGTGCATCGGGTCAAACGCCTGTCAGAACTGGGCCTCGAAGAGGAAGCCAGCGAACTGGAACAGAGCCTGATCGAACTGACACGCAACGATCCGGAACTGCAGAAAATCTTCCTTCAGGCCCTGACCAAAGACGCCGGCCGCCTGGTCGCCGATCCTGGCAACGACTGACGCACCCATGCTGCAGCGCCTGACCTGCGCCCTACTCGGCCTGCTGCTCTGCGGCGCGGCTTATGCCGAAGTGCGTCAGGCGCCGGAGCCGGAACTGCGCACACTGCTGCAACAGACCGTAGCCGAGGCCGACAGCTTTCAGGATCGCTTCGAGGCCGAAGTCTGGCTGCTGGATATGTCCACGCGCATGCGCCGCTATATCCCGGATGCCGAGGAACGCCTGAGCCTGCTGCGCCTGGTGCATCGCGAAGCCAGCAAAGCCGGCTTGCGCCCCGATCTGGTAATTGCACTGATTCATGCCGAAAGCCATTTCGACCGCTTCGCCATCTCCTCAGTCGGCGCCCAGGGCATGATGCAGGTGATGCCCTTCTGGAAAGCCGAACTGGGCCGCCCGCAAGACAACCTCACCGACAACGCCACCAACCTGCGTTATGGCTGCACCATTCTCAGCTTCTATTTACGCAAGGAAAACGGCGACCTGAACCGCGCACTAGCGCGCTATAACGGCAGCCTGGGCAAGCACACTTACTCGGCCAAGGTGGTCGGTTTCTGGCACGACTTCTGGTATGTCAAACCGTAATTGGTAACCGAACCTGTATTACGATCTCGCGAGCTAGAGACCTGCAAGGCAAAAACAGGCGAGGAAGCGGAGTGTACTGTTGTACATGAGCATTCCGAGCCTGTTTTTAACGCAGCAGGGCCGACGCGCAGCAGATCGTAAACAGGTTCTCAGCGCCGTACGATAAATCCGCCCCCCCCCTGCTGCGCCTGCTCTTGCAGCTCCAGCGCGGTAACTTCGGCAGCCTGCGGCCCGTTCTGCAACCAGCTGGTCAATTCAGCCACCGCAGCTTCATCACCCTCGAACAGCACTTCGACCCGGCCATCAGCCAGGTTGCGTACCCAGCCATCGAGATCCAGACGCTCAGCCTGCTCCGCCGTTGCCTGGCGAAAGCACACACCCTGAACGCGGCCGCTGACGTAACCATGCATGCAGATACGCGCCACGGCCTAACCCTCCGCCTTGAGCGCCGCCAGGCGAGCGGTCAGACCAGCAGCCGTCTGCTCACCCAGCAAGCGCTCACGCATACGCCCCTGATCGTCGACGATATAGGTCACCGGCAACACCTCGGCCCGCGGCAACTGATAGCGCTCGGCCGGGTCCTGCGCCAGCACGGTGAAACTGATGCCCATGTCTTGCGCGGCCTGACTCAACTTCTCACCCTGCAGCGCATCGAAGTTCACCCCAAGCACCTGCACGGATTGCTCCTTGAGCTGTTGCTCCAAAGCATTGAGCTCGGGAATCTCAGTACGACAAGGTGCGCACCACTGCGCCCAGTAATTAATCACTAACCACTGGCCTTCCAGGCGCTCAACCGCTACCTTTCGTCCATATTGATCGACGCCTATGTCTTCAGCGCAACCGGCCAGAATCAGACCTATGCCTACACCCGCAACAGCACGAATGATCGCCTGGAAACGCATTCCCATGCATTCGCTCCCTGATTCCATAAGGTTGATATGACATTAGATGCCTTGCGCCTGGAAGTGCCAGACATCCTCGAAACCGATGTCGCGCCGCTAGCCGACCTCAATGAGCAGCTGGCCCAGGCCCGCCTGCAGTCGCCAGAACTGGCCTTGCAGCAGGCGCTCGGCCTGCTCTTCAGACTAAACCGCAGCGCCATGACCTTACTCGAAAGGCAGCGTGCACTGCAAAGCTTCAGCGATCAGTACCGCCATTACAGCAAGGCCTATCAAGGCGAGAATCCCCCCACGGCCTTGTTCGTTCACCTGTGCAGTGAACTGGCCATCGGCTTCAAACGCCTTCTGCTGCAAATCCTCCAGGGTCGTCAACCATCACGCCCGCATCTGGCCTGGTGCCTGTATATGGCTCAGCACTTTCTCGCCCAGAGCCTGCTGCGTCACTATCAGCTGTATCAGGAGCCGCCGCCCAGCCTGTGGCGTGACAGTCACCTGCTGTACTGGATCGGTGAGCATCAGGATTGTCTGGACGAGCCAGTGGCAGCAGCGTTCACCCCACAACCGGCGAACACATTGCGTGGCATTTATCAGCAGATGCTGCTGCTGGCCCTGAGCAATCCATTCCACCTCGCCGATGGCGAATGTGAACTCCTATTCGGTGCGCTCTCGCCACTGGCAGGTCTGGCGCGTCTGCTGCCCTGGGACGAGGATGATGAGATCGAAGGGCCCACCATCGACCTGACCGAGGCACAACCCTGCCTGAGCTATGCCCAGACGCCAGAAGGCAGCGTGGACTGTTTACGCCGCTTCGAGTTGGGCGCCCTGCTGGTGGCCCTGCATGATCCCGCACCGCTACAAAGCAAGGCGGAACGCCAACTGCTGGAGCGCGTACAACAACACTGGCTGGGGCGCCAGCAACGTCGACATACCCGTGCCGACCACAGCTCCGAATGCAACCTTATCGTCGGCCTGCCCGGCATCCATGCGCAGCTACTGGAACAGCGGCCACTGCGCACCAGCGCCCAGATGCTCGACGCCAGCGCGGGCGGCGCACGCTTGCTGTGTAATGCCGACCAGGCCGCGCAGCTGTCGGTTGGCCAACTGGTACTGCTGCTCACCGGCAGCGATACACCGACCCTGGCCCTGGTACGTTGGCGGCATCTGAATAGCGAAGGCCTGCACCTTGGCCTGCGCTACCTAAAAGGCCTGCCGCGTCCGGTATGGCTGCGGCGCGCGCCCAGCGCCCAGACTCACCCAGGCGTGCTGCAGAGCACCCCAGCACCGGGTAACGGCTGGCATCACGGCTTATGGCTGCCTAACGGGCAGTTTGTTGAAGGGGAAAATGTCTGGCTGCAACTGGCCAGCGCGCACAATCAGGCGATCCTGCCGCTGCCGACCGCCAATCTGGTCACCGCATCTGTCACTCGCTACCCGATGCAGCTGGCCTAAGCCTGATTGCCAATACGCTAAAACTGCGAGAAAGGTCACGCCGAACGTCGGCCGAGCGCACAGTTTCATCGGACGGGCCAAGCTTATAATTCATCGCACTCACGCTTGATGCGATCCGTTATTAGCCTGGAACACAACCATGACCCAAGCCCTCGATAAGTTGGTCGGCCCTGTGCCATCTGCCATCGTCAATCTCGCCCGCTTACAGGTCACCCCGTACGAAGGGCGCGTCGCTGAGTTCAACGTAGCCGCCTGGCTGCACTTGCCGGGGCTGGCCAACCTGCCTGTATCCCTGCTGATCAGCTACCGCGACGGCACTACCCGCCGCGAAGTAATGGTCGACCACGGCAAGGTCAATCAGCACAGCAAAATCCTGCTTTCCAGCGTGGCTCGCCTGCCGGTGAAGCTGAAGATCGAAGAAATGCAGGTGCGCCTGCGCTCTGCCGTACCGGCGACTAGCCTGGTGGTCGAGGAGCTGTTTGTGCAAGCGGTCGAATTGCCACAAACCGATAGCCGCCAAGCACTCGCCTGATAGCCCCACCGCAGCACACAAACCCCGCGCAATGACGCGGGGTTTTGCGTTTAGCGCGAGAGCATTCCTGCAGGCCCGCACTGGGTTCCGGAATCAGGTTGTGCAACAGTTTCAGATGAGCCAGAAGAGTCGGGCTGCTCAGGCGGGTTGGAATTGACCAAGGACTGTGGCCAGCTGCTGAAGCGCAGGCCGGTGATGCGATTAAGGCGCTCGAGGGCCTCTTGCGGATCACGTTGATGCAGATGAATCACTTTGCCTTTATTGGCTGTCATAACGCCTTCACACTCCGCCAATCCCTGCCCTGCTGGCAACCTGATCGCTATCTGCAAGACAGATAGCCAGAAGCGTGCCAGCTTCCTTTTAACCGCGTTTGGCGACCTCCATGGTCGCCAGTGCCATCATGCGCCATCAGCACAACGCCGCAAACTGACGTTTTACGTCACTTTGCTGGCTCAGCCTCTGGCTGCAACCACTTCGCAAGGTCTTCACCAAAGAGCGCAGCCTGCTCTTCCTGCAACTTCGTCAAGCCACTGCGCAGCGCTGGGTACCAGACCTCATCGAGTTCCTTGGGCAGATTCTCCGCCCTCGGCATCGGCCAGGGACTGTGGCTGAGCAATTGCTGCAGCGAATAATGACCCAGATCGCGGCTCAACACCCAGGTGCCGGAACCGGTAGGTGCAATCAGTTTCTGCTGCTCAAGAAAAACCAGAATCTCTTCCCACTCATGCTCAGCCAGCGACCAACCCTGACGCTGCACATCCAGCAAGCGCACCTTCAAGCCTGATTGTTGGCGCTCATAGAACACCCGCAACACGCCAAGCGCCATCAACAAGCGCGGCACCGCACGCTTGCGCCATTGCTGTGAAAACCCCAGATTGCAGACCAGCTCAGCGCCGAACAACACAATCAGCCACGACAGATAGATCCACAGAAGAAACAGCGGCACCGTGGCGAACGCGCCGTATATCAGCTGATAACCGGGAAACAGGCGCACGTACAGGCCGAACAGCATCTTCGCCACTTCGAACAGAATCGCCGCGAACAAACCGCCCAACAGCGCATGCCGCACCGGCACCTGAGCATTCGGTACCGTTGCATACAACAAGGTGAATGCGGCCACGCTAAACAGCAGCGGCATAAACTTCAGAACGACCTGAGCTCCGATTAAGGCATCAGGTCCGGAAATCAGCGACAGCGAGGTAAAGTAAGTACTGATGGCAAAGCCACCGCCGAGCAGCAACGGCCCCAGGCTGAGAATCGCCCAGTACAGCAGAAAGCTCGAGACACCCCGACGCGGCTGGCGCACGCGCCAGATGGTGTTGAAAGTCTTCTCGATGGTTACCAGCATCCAGAACGCCGTCGCGGCCAACACCCCTACACCAATCCAGGTCAGTTGGCGCGCCTGGGAGGTGAAGTCGCGCAGGTATTGCTGCAGGGTTTCACCGGCAGAAGGCACGAAGTTACGGAAGATAAAACTCTGAATCTGCTCGCCGGTATCCTGGAACGCCGGAATGGCCGAGAGCATGGAAAAGGTCACCGTCATCATCGGCACCACCGCAAACAGCGTGGTGTAGGTCAAGGCCGCCGCATAACTGGTGCCTCGGTCGGCAATAAAGCGCTGCAACAAAAAACGCCAGAACTCCACTAGGTTGTAAACGCGCTGCCGCATGCCCTCTCCTTAGCCATTTGCACGCCAGCTACCTGCGCTACAGGCGCAGGCGTGAGTGCCGTTAGCGGTTAGAATAGCCGCCATCGAAGGTAACAGGCGACCCGAACATGACCGCTATGACGCTCTACCATAACCCGCGCTGCTCCAAATCGCGCAGCGCATTGCAATTGCTGGAAGACCGCGGGCTCACCCCAACCATCGTGCGCTACCTGGAAACACCGCTCAGCGCCGATCAGTTGCAAGTGTTGCTGGGCAAGCTCGGCCTCAGTGCGCGACAACTGCTGCGCACCGGCGAAGATGAATACAAGACCCTGGGCCTGAGCGACCCGCAGCTGACAGACGCGCAGCTGATCGACGCCATGGTCAGCCAGCCAAAATTGATTGAGCGACCCATTCTGGTCGTCGGCGATAAAGCCGCCATCGGCCGCCCGCCTGAAAATGTTCTGGAGATTTTGCCGTGAGCGCACCCTATATTCTGGTGCTGTATTACAGCCGTCATGGCGCCACAGCGGAAATGGCCCGACAGATCGCCCGTGGCGTAGAAATGGGCGGTTTGGAAGCGCGCTTGCGCACAGTGCCTGCGGTATCTGCCGAGTGTGAAGCAGTGGCTGCGGATATCCCGGCCGAAGGTGCGTTGTATGCCAGCCTTGATGACCTGAAGAACTGCGCCGGTCTGGCACTCGGCAGCCCGACCCGCTTCGGCAATATGGCCGCGCCACTCAAGTACTTTCTCGATGGCACCAGTGGCCTGTGGCTGACCGGCGGCCTGGTCGGCAAACCCGCCGGCGTATTCACCTCCACCGCCAGCCTGCACGGCGGCCAGGAAACCACCCTGCTGTCGATGCTACTGCCGCTGCTGCACCACGGCATGCTGATTACGGGCCTGCCCTACAGCGAATCTGCACTACTGGAAACCCGTGGCGGCGGCACGCCCTATGGCGCCAGCCACCACGCCGGCGCCGATGGCAAACGCGCCCTCGATGAACATGAAACTGCCCTGTGCCGCGCACTCGGCCAACGCCTGGCGCAAACTGCTGCAAAACTGGAGAGTGCCCGTGGCTAAAACCGCAAAACCGCTGCCGTCCCTGGAATGGTTGCAACCGCGCCTGAACATCAGCCGCGCGATCAGCCTGCTAAGCTTTTTCAGCCTCGCCGCGTTGTTGCTAGCGTGGAACCTGTGGTTCGCCAACGTCCCCAGCAAACTGCTCTGGGTGATCCTCGGCGTACAACTCGCCCCCCTGCTATTGCTCGCCCCTGGCCTGATCATCGGCAACGCCCGCGCCCACGCCTGGGCCTGCTTTGTAGTGAATTTGTACTTTATCCAGGGCGTACTCGCGGCCTTCGACCCAAGCAAGACGGTTTACGGCTGGTTACTGACGGGACTGAGTTTGAGCCTCTTCTGCGCAGCACTGATGTTTACCCGCTGGCGCTTTCAGTATGAACGTAAGTTGGCTGGGGAGAACTGAGGTAAAGCGCTGAGCCTGGCTGCACTCGGACTCAGCGGCTTTTATAGCTGGCGCTTTACCAGCCGAGGGTTTCTTTCAGGAAGGGAATGGTCAGCTTGCGCTGAGCCTGCAATGACGCCTGATCCAGGCGCTCAAGCAAATCGAACAAGGCGCTCATGCTGCGCTCGCCGCGAGTCAGGATAAAACGCCCGACCTCATCGCTCAGATGCAAGCCGCGACGTGACGCACGCAGTTGCAGGGCACGCAGCTTGTCCTCATCGGACAGTGACTGCAGCTGAAATACCAGTGCCAAACTCAGGCGCGACTGCAGGTCAGCCAGTTGTACCGGTAACTCGCGCGGTGAAGTGCTGGCGGCCAGCAACAGGCGACGGCCACTGTCGCGCAGGCGATTGAACAGGTGGAACAACGCCTCTTCCCAGTCACTACGCCCCGCCACTGCGTCCAGATCATCCAGACAAACCAGTTCGCACTGCTCCAAATTATCCAGTAAAGCAGGGCCGTACTCGACTACCTCAGCCAACGGCAGGTATACCGCCGGTTCGCCACGCTGCTCAAAGCGCAGACAAGCGGCCTGCAACAAGTGGCTACGCCCTACGCCCTCACCGCCCCAGAGATATATCAGGCTTTCCGTCCAGCCGGCATCGGCTTCGCACAGACGCTCGACATAGCCCAACGCCGCAGCGTTGGCTCCGGGATAGTAATTGGCGAAAGTGGCGTCATCGCGAAGACGCACACCTAGTGGCAGTTGTATGGGTGTCATGCTGGGTTGGGCGGCTCGTCGGAACCGTTGGCTGGCTCACAATAAAGATCGGAAAGTTTATAGAAATCATGCAGATGACGCACTAGCACCATAATCACCGCAGCCACTGGCAGGGCCAGCAGGACCCCGGTGAAGCCGAACAGTTGGCCGCCGGCCATGATCGCGAAGATCACTGCGACCGGGTGCAGGCCAATGCGGTCGCCCACCAGCATCGGTGTCAGCAGCATGCCTTCGAGCATTTGCCCGACGATAAATACCGCAGCGATGCCCATCAGAGGGTAGAAATCCAGGCCGAACTGGAACAGGCCGGCCGTCAGCGCCGCGCCGATGCCCACTACCACACCCAGGTACGGCACGATGCTGGCCAATCCAGCCAGCACGCCGATCAACAGGCCAAGCTCTAGGCCGATCACCATCAGGCCGGTGGCATACATCACACCCAGCGCCAACATCACCAGCAACTGACCGCGCAGGAAGGCGCCGAGCACTTCGTGACACTCGCCGAACAGCTGTACAACCAGGCCTTCACGGCCGCGCGGCAGCAAGCTGCGCAGCTTGGCGACCATCAGGTCCCAGTCGCGCATCAGGTAGAAGCTCACTACCGGAATCAGCACGAGGTTAGCCAGCCAGGCCAGCAGCGCTAAGCCTGAAGAAGTGGCCGTGGACAGCAACATGCCGACGATATCGGTGGTTTTACCCAGCTCCCCGGACAGCGCGGTTTTCAGCTGATCAAAGCGCCAGAAGCCTTCGTTCAGGCCTAGTTTGAGCTGAACCCATGGCAGGGCCTGGTTCTGTGCCCAGTCGAGCATCTCCGGGATCAACTCGTACAAGCGCACCAACTGCTTACCCAGCATGGGCACCAATACCAGCAGCAGAATGGCCATGATCAGGGTGATCAGTGCAAAGACCACCACCACGCCCCAGGTCCGCGAAAGTTTCCAGCGCTCCAGACGGTCGACCAGAGGGTCGCCCATATAGGCCAGCAGCACGCCGATCAGAAACGGCGAAAGAATCGGCGCCAGCAGGTACAAAAGGCCGCACAGCAGCAGCGTCCCGACTATCCATATCCAACGATGCGAATCGATCATGCCCAGCGCTCCATATGCCAACGTTTTATCCAGAAATACTCAAACCGCGAGGCCCATTACATAAGAAAACCGCAGCTCGATAGCTGCGGTTTTCAAGTCAGGGACCGGGTGTAATAGCCGCAGTCTACCAGCGAAACCTCAGCACATTGTCGGGGACTACCGCTGTGGCAGCGGGCTCAGCCGCAGTAGCCGGCGGCGTAACCGATTGGCTGGCATCGAGCGCTGGGGCTTCTGCCGGCACTTCCTGCAAGCGCGCCAGGCCCAGTTGCGCACGTAACTGCTCGACATTGGCATTGACCGCAAAGGTCAGCGTATCGCCCTGAACCTTGCGCAGCTGGGCCGCGAACGGCTCAAGAATGCGCTGCAATTCGGCGTAGCGCGCCAGGTCAACGCCCTGCACTTCCACGGTAAGACCACTGGCCGCGCCGGCAGCGACAATAAAGCGTGGTGCCAGACGCTGGTTAACTGCCAACAGGATGGCATCGGCCAACGCGGCTTGATCGGCGCCCTGCACAGTGCCCTGCTCACGCTCATCGCCCAGCCACAGGCGCCACTCGGCCTGCCACTGGCCATTTGCTTCGCGCGCCATCACTGCCAGCAAGGCATCGGCGGCGTAGCGTTCGGAGGCTTCACGCAGGGCCGCAGGATCATTCGCCGTGAGGTTTTCCGGCACCGCCACCAGTTGCTCGGCCAGGTCAGCCAACGGCAAGCGCAGCGGCAGACCACGGTGCTGCGCGGCCTGGTTGAGCGGTGCGGCAGCAGCTTGGCCATCACCCAGCAGACGGCTGCCGTCGCTGGCATCACTCAGCCACCACAGCAAAATGCTCGGGCGATTTGCGCCCCACAGCGCCAGGCCCGCCTGACGCAGGCTGCGATCGGTGCTCAGTGGGTCAAAGTCGACCAGCAGCTGCTCACCCTCATAGCCATATTGGCTGACGATCTGTTGCGGGTCCTTGCGCAGCGCCGCCAATGCCGGGTTCTGCGCCGCATCGGCCTTGCCGGTCAGGCGCAACACCAGGGTATCCAGCGCGCGGCTCAGGGCGGCAGCGCGCTCTTCCGGTTGCTGGCTGCTGACCGCTTCGCGGACTTGGTACAGATCACTCACCGGCGCGGCAAACGCCGGCAGGCCGGACAGCGACAAACAGACTAGAAGCAGGCGAGCGGTCAAACGCATGGATGAATTCTCGACGGACGGAAAGTGGCGCGCAGGCCAGGTTTAACAACAGTTGCGGCCAACCCTCGCCACATAAAGCAGGCGGCGGCGACTCAAGAGTGCGAGTTTAGGTGCTGTTAAGGCGCATTCCAAAGCTCTTTTCAGCCGCAGACTGCCAACAACAACCAGATTTCGAGCTTAAACAGCCGCCCCAACAGCCGCAACCTTAGCGGGTGGCCGCTGCCGGGTAAGCCTGATAAAATCGCGCGCCTTCGCAGACCGCCGCCACAAGCGGCGGTGCCAATCCGAATTTCCCCTAAAGGCCTGGATCTATGAGCAAGCAACCCTCCATCAGCTACAAGGACGCAGGTGTAGACATCGACGCAGGCGAAGCCCTGGTCGAACGCATCAAAGGCGTGGCCAAGCGCACCGCGCGTCCGGAGGTCATGGGTGGGCTGGGCGGCTTCGGCGCGCTGTGCGAGATCCCGGCTGGCTACAAGCAACCGGTGCTGGTCTCCGGCACTGACGGCGTCGGCACCAAACTGCGCCTGGCACTGAACCTGAACAAGCACGACAGCATCGGCCAGGACCTGGTCGCCATGTGCGTTAACGACCTGGTGGTGTGTGGCGCCGAGCCACTGTTCTTCCTCGACTATTACGCCACCGGCAAGCTCAACGTGGACGTCGCCGCCACCGTGGTTACCGGCATCGGCGCCGGCTGCGAACTGGCTGGCTGCTCCCTGGTTGGCGGTGAAACCGCTGAAATGCCAGGCATGTACGAAGGCGAAGACTACGACCTGGCCGGCTTCTGCGTCGGTGTGGTGGAAAAAGCCGAAATCATCGACGGCTCGAAAGTCGCCGCTGGTGACGCACTGATCGCCCTGCCGTCCTCCGGCCCGCACTCCAACGGCTACTCGCTGATCCGCAAGATCATCGAAGTGTCGGGTACTGAAATCGAAACCACCCAGGTCGACGGCAAGCCGCTGACCGACCTGCTGATGGCGCCGACCCGTATTTACGTCAAGCCGCTGCTCAAGCTGATCAAGGACACTGGCGCAGTCAAAGCCATGGCCCACATCACCGGTGGTGGCCTGCTCGACAACATCCCGCGCGTGCTGCCAAAAGGCGCACAAGCAGTGGTCGACGTGGCAAGCTGGACTCGCCCGGCGGTATTCGACTGGCTGCAGGAAAAAGGCAACGTTGATGAGCACGAGATGCACCGCGTACTCAACTGCGGTGTCGGCATGGTCATCTGCGTAGCGCAGGATCAGGTCGAGATCACCCTGCAAACCCTGACCGCCGCTGGCGAGCAACCATGGGTGATCGGCCAGATCGGTGAAGCCGCCGAAGGTGCCGCCCAGGTCGTACTGAACAACCTGAAACAGCACTAATGTCAACACAGTGCAATGTGGTGGTGCTGATCTCCGGCTCCGGCAGCAACCTGCAGGCGCTGATCGACAGCATCGCCCATGACGGCAATCCGGCACGTATCAGCGCGGTGATTTCCAACCGCGCCGACGCCTACGGCCTGGAGCGCGCAAAACAGGCGGGCATCGCCACCGCCGTGCTCGACCACAAGCAGTTCGACGGCCGCGAAGCCTTCGATGCCGCGCTGGTCGAGGCCATTGATGCATTTGATCCGCAGCTGGTGGTGCTCGCCGGTTTTATGCGCATCCTCACGCCCGGCTTCGTTCGTCACTACACTGGCCGCCTGCTGAATATCCACCCTTCGCTGCTGCCGAAATACAAAGGCCTGCACACCCACCAGCGGGCGCTGGACGCCGGTGACAGCGAGCATGGCTGCAGCGTGCACTTCGTCAGCGAGGAACTCGATGGCGGACCACTGGTCGTACAGGCAGTGGTACCGGTACAGTCGGATGACTCGCCGACCAGCCTCGCGCAGCGCGTACACGAGCAAGAACATGTGATTTACCCGCTGGCCGTGCGCTGGTTTGCCGAAGGCCGTTTGCAGCTGACGGCGCACGGGGCAATGTTGGACGAGCAACTGTTACCGAGTACCGGACACCTTATTCGAACTTAGGAGACACCATGGGTCGCGCCTTACTGTTCGCACTATCGTTAATCTGCCTGCCGGCATTGGCCGTCGAGCTGAAACCCTTCTCTGCCAGCTACACCGCCGACTGGAAGCAACTGCCCGTCAGCGGCAGCGCCGAACGCAGCCTGCAAGCCCTGGATAACGGCCTGTGGCAGCTGAATTTCGAAGCCTCGATGCTGGTCGCCAGCCTCACCGAACAAAGCACCCTGCGCGTGGATAACTCAGTGCTCCTGCCGCAGACCTATCTGTATGAGCGCAGCGGCCTGGGCAAAGGCAAGAAGATCGAGCATGACTTCGATTGGAGCGCCAAGCAGGTGATCGGCAGTGACCGCGACACTCCGGTACGCCTACCGTTGAACCGCGGCCTGCTGGACAAATCGACCTACCAACTGGCCCTGCAGTACGACGTGGCTGCCGGCACCAAGAGCATGAGCTACCAAGTGGTCGATGGCGATGAAGTGGAAACCTACGATTTCCGCGTACTGGGTGAGGAAACCGTACGCACCCAGGCTGGCCTGATCGACGCAATCAAGGTCGAGCGCGTGCGTGACCCGACCCAGAGCAGCCGCAAGACCATCCTCTGGTTCGCCAAGGATTGGGAGTTCCTGCTGGTGCGCCTGCATCAGGTCGAGAAAGACGGCAAGGAATACCAGATCATGCTCAAAGAAGGCACAGTCGACGGCAAAGCCGTTGAAGGTCGCCGGGACTGAGTTAAACCGATGAAAAAAGCCGAGCTAAGTGCTCGGCTTTTTATTGGGCTGATTTCAGCAAGGCTGGGCCGAGCGGTGCTCAACCCAGGCAATCACCACATCAAATCATCCGGCACCTGATAGGCCGCGTACGGATCATCGGCATCCGGCGCTTCGGTCGGGGTATTGAGCAGCACCACGCGCTGGGCGTCGCGCTCCTGAATTTTCAGCGCGGCTTCGCGCGGGATTACTTCGTAGCCGCCGCCGTGGCGCACGATGGCCAGCGAGCCGCTGCTAAGCTTGTTGCGCACCAGGGTGTTCACCGACAGGCGCTTGACCTTCTTGTCATCGACGAAGTTGTAGTAATCCTCGGTGGTCAGCTTGGGCAGGCGCGATATCTCGATCAGCTGTTTGATCTGCGCGGCACGGGCCTTTTGCTCGATCTTTTCCTGCTGCTGACGGTTCAGTTCCTGATCGCGCGCGGCCTTCTCGGCCATGGCCTGCTGAGCGGCGAGCTTTTGCGATTCGTCCTTCTCGACCTGGCCTTTGTGCACCAGTCGCTGCTGTTTCTGTTGCTGTTTGCCGGCCTGCTTGGCCTGCTTTTCGTTGACCAGCCCGGCTTTGAGCAACTGATCGCGTAGTGAGAGAGCCATAACCTACCTTTCCAACCATCAATTTAAAGCGGGCGTGCCCACCATCAGCGGGCAGACCGCACCCGCACAACTCAACAACTCGGGGTATGCTTTTCCAGCTTTTTGGCTTCGCCCCAGAGCGCGTCCAATTCATCCAGAGCGCAATCTTCCATGTTGCGCCCCGCTTCGCGCAATGCCTGCTCGATAAAACGAAAACGCCGCTCGAACTTGGCGTTAGCCGCACGTAGGGCAGTTTCCGGATCAACCTTCAGATGCCGCGCCAGGTTGCTGACCACAAACAGTAGGTCTCCGATCTCCTCGCTAATCGCCTCAGGGTCGTTCTCGCTCATGGCTTCGAGCACTTCATCCAGCTCTTCGCGCACCTTGTCGACCACCGGCAAGGCCTCGGGCCAGTCGAAACCGACCTGGGCGGCGCGCTTCTGCAATTTGATCGCCCGACTTAGCGACGGCAGCGCGGTGGGCACATCGTCAAGCAGCGAGAGTTGCTCGGGAGCGGCGGCCTTTTCTGCACGCTCTTCGGTCTTGATCTCTTCCCAGCGCTGTTTGACCGCGGCCTCTTCCAGCTTGGTCACATCCACTGCACCATACAGATCGCCATCGGGGAACACATGGGGATGGCGGCGAATCAACTTGGTGGTGATGCCATCAACCACCTGGGCAAACTCAAAGCGCCCTTCTTCGCGGGCCAGCTGGCTGTAATACACCACCTGAAACAGCAAGTCGCCCAGTTCACCGGGCAGATGATCGAAATCGCCGCGCTCGATGGCGTCAGCCACCTCGTACGCCTCTTCGATGGTGTGCGGCACGATAGTCGCGTAGTTCTGCTTGAGGTCCCACGGGCAGCCGTGCTGCTGGTCACGCAGACGGGCCATCAGGTGCAATAGGTCGTCGAGTTGGTACATGGCAAATCCGGTTAAGTCGTAATCGCCTCAGGAAACCCGATGGCGACGGGCTTCGATGATATTGGGCAGTTGACTGATACGCCCCAACAAGCGCCCAAGCGCATCCAGCCCAGGAATTTCCACGGTGATCGACATGGACGCGGTGTTGTCGTCCTTGTTCGAGCGGGTATTCACCGCCAGCACATTGAGCTTCTCGTTGAGCAGCACCTGGGTCACGTCACGCAGCAGGCCGGAACGGTCGTAAGCCTTGATAATGATTTCTACCGGATAGGTCTGCACCGGCACCGGGCCCCAGTTGACCTGGATAATCCGCTCCGGCTCGCGCCCAGCCAGCTGCAGCACCGAGGCGCAATCCTGGCGGTGGATGCTCACGCCACGCCCCAGGGTGATATAGCCGACGATCGGATCCCCCGGCAGCGGCTGGCAGCAACCGGCCATCTGCGTCAGCAGGTTACCCACACCTTGAATCTGGATATCGCCACGCTTGCCCGGCTTGAAGCCCAGGGCCTTGCGCGGGATCAGCTCCAGTTGCTCGTTGACCCGATCCGGCTCGACCAATTGCTGGGCCAGGTTGACCAATTGCGCCAGGCGCAGGTCGCCCGCGCCGAGGGAGGCAAACAGGTCCTCGCTGGTCTTCATATTGGCCTTCTCGGCCAGCTTGTCGAAGTCCACATGCGGCAGCGCCAGGCGCGCCAGTTCGCGCTCCAGCTGGACCTTACCGGCGGCGACGTTCTGGTCGCGGTCCTGCAGTTTGAACCAGTGGACGATCTTTGCCCGCGCCCGGCTGGTGGTGACGTAACCGAGGTTGGAGTTCAGCCAGTCGCGGCTCGGCGTGCCGTGCTTGCTGGTGATGATCTCCACCTGCTCGCCGGTCTGCAGGCTGTAATTGAGCGGCACGATGCGGCCGTTGATCTTCGCGCCACGGCAGTTATGGCCGATCTCGGTGTGCACGCGGTAGGCAAAATCCAGCGGCGTCGCGCCCTTGGGCAGGTCGATGGCATGACCGTCCGGGGTAAACACATAGACCCGATCCGGTTCGATATCCACGCGCAGCTGTTCGGCCAGGCCGCCGATGTCGCCCAGTTCCTCATGCCATTCGAGCACCTGACGCAACCAGGAGATCTTCTCTTCGTAATGGTTGGAGCTGGCTTTGACATCGGTGCCTTTGTAACGCCAGTGCGCGCACACGCCCAGCTCGGCTTCCTCATGCATGGCCTGGGTGCGGATCTGCACTTCCAACACCTTGCCTTCCGGGCCGAGCACGGCGGTGTGCAGCGAGCGGTAGCCGTTCTCCTTGGGGTTGGCGATGTAGTCGTCAAACTCCTTGGGAATGTGCCGCCACAGGGTGTGCACGATACCGAGGGCGGTGTAGCAATCGCGTACTTCAGGCACCAGCACGCGCACCGCGCGCACGTCGTAGATCTGGCTGAACTGCAGGCCCTTGCGCTGCATTTTGCGCCAGATCGAATAGATGTGTTTAGCCCGCCCGCTGATGTCGGCCTTGACCCCGGTGGCCTCCAGCTCGGTGCGCAATTGGCCCATCACTTCATTGATGTAGTGCTCGCGGTCCAGCCGGCGCTCGTGCAGCAGCTTGGCGATCTGCTTGTACTGATCCGGCTCCAGGTAGCGGAAGGACAGATCTTCCAGCTCCCACTTGATATGGCCGATGCCCAGGCGATGGGCCAGCGGTGCATAGATATCAAACACCTCACGGGCCACGCGCTGACGCTTCTCGTCATCGGCCTCTTTCACCGCACGGATGGCGCAGGTTCGCTCGGCCAGTTTGATCAGCGCCACGCGCACGTCATCGACCATGGCCACGAGCATTTTGCGCAGGTTTTCCACCTGGGCCTGGGAGCCGAGCACCAGGGAGTCGCGCGGGTTCATCGAAGCGCTGATCGCCGCCATGCGCAGCACGCCCTCGACCAGCTTGGCCACCACCGGACCGAAACGTTGGTGGACCAGCGCCAGCGGCACCTTGCCCTCGCGCACACAGCGGTAGATCACGGCCGCGACCAGGGAGTCCTGATCGAGCTTGAGGTCGGCGAGAATTTCGGCGATTTCAAGCCCAGCGCGGAAACTCGACGCGCCCTCGGTCCATAGATTCTTCGCGGCATTGGCCTGCTGCTCGGCCTCGCGGGCGAACTCGCAGGCCTCGCGCAGGGCTTCGCGATCCAGTGCCGGATCGACACTCAGTACATGCCCGAGCCAGGCTTCAAGGTTGATGCTGCCGTCATCGTTGATCGGCTGATGCGCTCTGACCTGAACCATCTTGCTTACCTTCCCTACGGTGCGCGGCATGCACACCGAACAGTCGCCGCCTTCTCTGAGCCGGTCGGTTTAACCACTTAAGGCGCGATCCCTGTGCGCCCCTGCAGCACCGAGATAAGGGCGAGGCCGGATAAAACCAAGCATCTGCCGCCGTATCCCGGCGCTTCTATCAAGCAGACCGTTGAAAACTACCTACGTTGGCAATACTGCGTAAAAACGGCCTCGAAATGCTCATTTACAGCTCGTAAACTCCGCTTCCTCGGCCGTTTTAGCCTTGTCTTGCCTGCCTCGCCTACGTTTTCAACGGCCTGCTACTGCCTGACAAACAGCGCCATCGCTTCGACGTGCGCGGTTTGCGGAAACATATCGAGGATACCGGCGCGTTCCAGCCGATAGCCTTGCGCCAGTAACTCGGCGCTGTCGCGGGCCAGGGTCGTCGGGTTGCACGACACATACAGCACCCGTTTGACACCCAACGCCATCATTTGCTTGACCGCCTGCAACGCGCCATCACGCGGCGGGTCTAACAGCACCGCGGCGAAACCGCCCTGAGCCCAGCTCGCATCGACCAGCGGGTTGGACAGGTCGGCCTGGAAAAAGTGTGCATTGCCCAGACCATTGCTGGCGGCATTCTCAGCGGCGCGCTCAACCATGGTCTGCACGCCCTCCACCGCCACCAGTTCCCGCACCCGCTGCGCCAGCGGCAAAGCGAAATTGCCCAGACCGCAGAACAGATCCAGCACCCGCTCATCGGCCTGCGGCGCCAGCCAGTCCAGCGCCTGCGCGACCATGGCGTCATTCACCGGCTGGTTGACCTGAACAAAATCGCCAGGCCGGTAAGCCAGGTCGAGATCAAAAGTATCCAGGCGATAACTCAGCTGCTTCGCCGGCTCCAATGGCTGCGGCTCGGCAGTGCCGTGCAACCAGAGCTGAGCATTCTGCTCAGTGCAGAATGCCTGCAAACGGGCCAGATCAGCCTCGCTCAATGCAGCGGTATGTCTTATCAGCACAGCACTGGAGCTGCCGCTGAACAACTCGACATGACCAATGGCCTGGGGTTTATCCAACTCGCGTAGAACCTGGGGTAACGCGCGCAGGATCGGCTGCAAGGGTTGTACCAGCACCGGGCAATCGCCGATGGCGATGATGTCCTGGCTCGCCGCCGCGCGAAAACCGACGTCCAGGCGCTTGGCCTTGTTGTCCCAGCGCACGGCGATACGCGCGCGGCGACGATAGCCCAGCTCAGGGCCGACCAATGGCGCAGCCCACTCTTGCGGCTCAAGATTGGCCAAGCGGCTGAGTTGTTCGGCGAGCATGCGCTGTTTCAGGGCAAGCTGATCGGCATGGGGCATATGTTGCAGGCTGCAGCCGCCGCAGACTTTGGCATGCACGCAAGCCTCGCTACGCCGCTCGGCACTGGCGGTGAGAATGCGCTCAACCCGCGCCTCGACCACCTTGCCGTGGGCACCCAACACCCGCGCTTCGATCTGCTCACCGGCCAGCGCACCGCTGACAAACCAGGTACGCCCTTCGCTGAACGCGATGCCTCGGCCATCGTTGGCCAAACGCTCGATGGTGAGCTTCTGCTTCTTGCCCACCGGCACCTGGGTTGCACGGGAACCACCGCTGGGTTGAAAGCGCAGACCGCCGTCTTTCTTGGCCATCAGTTGCTCGGGGCGTCGTAAACGCCGCTGGACAGGTAACGGTCGCCACGGTCGCAGATGATCGCCACCATCACCGCGTTCTCGACTTCTTGGGACAGGCGCAGCATCGCCGCCACCGAACCGCCGGAGGACACGCCGCAGAAGATGCCTTCTTCACGCGCCAGACGACGCATCACGTCTTCGGCTTCCTGCTGGCCCATGTCGATGATGCGGTCCACCCGTTCGGCCTGATAGATCTTCGGCAGGTACTCCTGCGGCCAACGACGAATGCCGGGAATCGCCGCGCCCTCCATCGGCTGCAGACCGACGATCTGCACGTCCGGCTTCTGCTCTTTCAGGAAGCGCGAGACGCCCATGATGGTGCCGGTGGTGCCCATCGAGCTGATGAAATGAGTGATCTGCCCGCCCGTCTGCTGCCAGATTTCCGGGCCGGTGCTGGTGTAGTGGGCAATCGGGTTGTCGCCGTTGGCGAACTGATCGAGCACCTTGCCCTTGCCGTCGGCCTGCATCTGCAGAGCCAGGTCGCGGGCCTCTTCCATGCCGCCAACCAGAATCAGCTGCGCACCGTAGGCGGTCATTGCCGCCTTGCGTTCGGCGGTGGAGTTGTCCGGCATGATCAGGATCATCCGGTAACCCTTGATCGCCGCTGCCATGGCCAGGGCAATGCCGGTGTTGCCGCTGGTGGCCTCGATCAACACATCACCGGGCTGGATGTCGCCGCGCTGCTCGGCACGAGTGATCATCGACAACGCCGGACGGTCCTTTACCGAACCCGCCGGGTTGTTGCCTTCCAGCTTCAACAACAAGGTGTTGCTGGTGTTACCCGGCAGGCGCTGCAAACGCACCAGCGGGGTGTTGCCGATGCAATCGGCGATGGTTGGGTAATGCGGGCTCATGGCGAACGAGATGATCCAGAAGCAAAGAAGGCCGTCATGATAACGGCAAACCTCGCTCGGCCATATAACAGAGCCAATGTGAGCAACAGCATTTGCCATAAGAACAGGTGCAGCCGCTAAACTGCACAGGTCAATACAGGAGGCAGCGCGTGTTAAAGGATTTAGGCATCAAAGGCCGTGTGCTCATGCTCACCCTGCTGCCCACCAGCCTGTTGGCGCTGGTGTTGGGCGGCTATTTCACCTGGGTGCAGTTGTCCGGCCTGCAAGGACAGCTGCTGCAGCGCGGGCAGATGATCATCGAGCAGCTTGCGCCGCTGGCCGCACCGGCTTTGCATGCCGGCGACAGCGAGGTGCTGCAGCGCATCGCCAGCCAGGCGCTCGATCAGCCGGATGTACGCGCCGTAAGCTTCCTCGCCGCCGAACGCGACACCTTGGCCCACGCCGGGCCGAGCATGCTCAACCCGGCACCGTCGGCCAGCGAGCCGCAGCCGGCGCAGAACAGCAATCAGCACGCCACGCGTTTTCTATTGCCGGTGTATCAGCAGCACCTGAGCCTGACCGGCCAGGCCGACAATCAGCCAGGCACCCGGCTGCTGGGCTGGGTCGAGTTGGAGCTGTCGCACCACAGCACCCTGCTCAGCGGCTACCGCAGCCTGCTGGCCAGCCTGCTGCTGATTGCCACTGGGCTGATGGTCACCGCCCTGCTCGCAGTGCGCATGAGCCGCACGATCAACGACCCACTGCGGCAGATCAAACAGAGCGTCGCCCAGCTCAAGGACGGCCACCTGGAAACCCGCCTGCCGCCACTCGGCAGCCATGAACTGGACGAACTAGCCTCGGGCATCAACCGCATGGCCGAGTCCCTGCAGAACGCCCAGGAAGAACTGCAACACAGCGTCGACCAGGCCACCGAAGACGTGCGGCAGAACCTGGAAACCATCGAAATACAGAACATCGAGCTCGACCTGGCGCGTAAAGAAGCCCTGGAGGCCAGCCGGATCAAATCCGAATTCCTCGCCAATATGAGCCACGAGATCCGCACCCCGCTCAACGGCATCCTCGGTTTCACCAACCTGCTGCAGAAAAGCGAACTGACGCCGCGCCAGCAGGATTACCTGGGCACCATCGAAAAATCCGCCGACAGCCTGCTGGCGATCATCAACGAGATTCTCGATTTCTCGAAGATCGAAGCCGGCAAGCTGGTCCTGGAAAATATCCCGTTCAACCTGCGCGATCTGCTGCAGGACACCCTGACCATCCTCGCCCCCGCCGCCCACGCCAAGCAGCTGGAGCTGCTCAGCCTGGTCTACCGCGACACGCCGTTGTCGCTGATCGGCGACCCGCTACGGCTCAAGCAGGTGCTGACCAACCTGGTAAGCAACGCGATCAAGTTCACCCGCGCAGGCACCATCGTGATCCGCGCCATGCTCGAGGACGAAAGCGCCGACCGCGCGCAGCTGCGCATCAGCGTGCAGGACACCGGCATCGGCCTGTCCGATGAAGACCTGCGCGAGCTGTTCCAGGCCTTCAGCCAGGCTGACAACTCGCTCAGCCGTCAGGCCGGCGGCACCGGCCTGGGCCTGGTGATTTCCAAGCGTCTGATCGAACAGATGGGCGGCGAGATCGGCGTCGACAGCACCCCCGAGGAAGGCTCTGAATTCTGGATCACCCTGAGCCTGCCCAAGGCCCGCGACGATGCCGAAGACCTGCCGCGACCACCGCTGCTCGGCCGCCGCGCGGCCGCCCTGGAACACCACGACCTGGCGCGGCAGGCCCTGCAGCATCAACTGGAAGACTGCGGCCTTCAGGTCAGCGGCTTCGACAACCTCGACAGCCTGCTCAGCGCCGTGGCAGAGGCGCGGCATAGCGCTCAGCCAATCGAACTGGCGGTGCTCGGCGTTAGCACCCAAACCTTGCCACCGGAGCGCCTCGATCAGCGCATCTGGGAGCTCGAACGCCTGGCCTGCAAGACCCTGCTGCTGTGCCCCACCACCGAACAATCGCTGTACCACAGCCTGTTGCCGGATGCTTACAGCCAGCTGCAGGCCAAACCCGCCTGTACGCGCAAGCTGCAGCGCGGCCTGGCCGAGCTGGTCAGCCCACGACAAAGCCGTGCAGAAAACAAGCAAAGCGCCCCTAGCCGCCCGCCGCTGATTCTCTGCGTCGACGACAACCCGGCCAACCTGCTGCTGGTGCAAACCCTGCTGGACGACATGGGCGCGCAGGTGAGCATCGCCAACAGCGGCTATGAGGCCGTGGAGAAAGCCGCCGAGCAGACGTTCGACCTGATCTTTATGGACGTACAGATGCCCGGCATGGACGGCCGACAGGCCACCGAGGCAATTCGCCAACTGGAAAACGAGCGCAACCAGGGCCCAGTGCCGATTGTCGCGCTGACCGCCCATGCCCTCGCCAACGAGAAACGCGCCCTGCTGCAAAGCGGCTTGGACGACTACCTGACCAAGCCGATCAGCGAGCGTCAGCTGGCCCAGGTGGTACTCAAGTGGACCGGCCTGGCCCTGCGCAACCAGAGCGACGAACACACCGGCATCAGCGCCACGCATAACAACCTCAGCGTACTGGATGCCGACGAAGGCCTGCGCCTGGCTGCCGGCAAGGCGGACCTGGCCGCGGATATGCTGAGCATGCTGCTGGCCGGCCTGCCCGGCGACCGTCAGGCCATTCGCCAGGCGCGCGACAGTGGCGAACGCAACAGCCTGATCGAACGCGTACACCGCCTGCACGGCGCTACCCGCTACTGCGGCGTGCCGCAGCTGCGCGCCGCCTGCCAACGCAGCGAAACCCTGCTGAAACAGAATGATCCGGCCGCCCAACAAGCCCTGGATGAGCTGGATGCCGCCATCGACCGATTGGCGCGGCACGCCCAGGTCAGCGCCTGAATCAGGCGCTGCGAAGCCACACGCCAAGGAGCCCCATGCGCATCATTCTGTTCAGCAGCAAGCCTTACGACCAGCAGAGCTTTCGCTCTGCTGGTTTCCCGGACGACTGGCAGCTGAATTTTCAGGAGGCCCACCTGCGCCCAGACAGCACCGGCCTGGCTGCCGGTTACGAGGTGGTTTGCGCCTTTATCAATGACGACCTCAGCGTCCAAGTGCTGCAACAACTGGCCGCCGGCGGTACACGGTTGATAGCCCTGCGCTCGGCCGGCTACAACCATGTCGACCTGCACGCCGCGCACGCCCTCGGCCTGACAGTGGTACGAGTGCCCGCCTACTCGCCGCATGCCGTCGCCGAACATGCACTGGCGCTGATCATGACGCTCAACCGGCGCACTCACCGCGCCTTCAACCGCACCCGCGAGGGCGACTTCTCCCTGCACGGGCTGATCGGCTTCGACCTGCATGGCAAACAGGTCGGCATTATCGGCGCCGGGCAGATCGGCCTGACCTTCGCGCGGATCATGGCCGGTTTCGGCTGCCAGCTGATGATTCATGACCCGGCGCCCATCGCCGACCTGCCTGCCGGCGCGCGGCAGGTCGGGCTGGATCAACTGCTAGAAAGCAGCGACATCATCAGCCTGCACTGCCCGCTCAACGCCGCCACTCACCACCTGATCAACGCCGCGCGATTGCAGCAGATGCGGCGCGGCATGATGCTGATCAATACCGGACGCGGCGCCTTGATCGATACCCCGGCGCTGATCGGCGCGCTGAAAAGCGGGCAACTGGGCTATCTGGGGCTGGATGTCTATGAAGAAGAAGCCGAGCTGTTCTTCGAGGATTGCTCCGAACAGCCGCTGCAGGATGATGTGCTGGCGCGCCTGCTGAGCTTCCCCAATGTGCTGATTACCGCGCACCAGGGCTTTCTCACTCACGAAGCTCTGGCCGCGATTGCCGGTACCACCCGCGATAATATCGCCGCCTGGCTGGGAAATGCGCCGATCAATCAGCTGCTTCCTGCCGCGTGATAGCATTTGCGCACACTTGGAGGATTCATGGCTGAACACGACTTTCGCTACAACCTGCTCAACCCCGAGCACACCCTAATCGAATGCCGCGCATTGGCACCGGGCCGTTACCAGGTGACCGGCAATGGCGGCTCGATTCAGAGCGGCGACACCCTGCTGGTCACCCTCAAGGGCAGCCGCGAACTGTCCATGCGCCTGCAGGCCGACAAGGTTCGCCACCTAATCAACCCGCGCGGCCAGTGGGTTGCCGTGGCCACCGGCCCAGCGTTCAAGGAACTGGCGATTTTCAATTGGCAGGCCAACTGCGAAAGCTGCAATGCTCAGCTGGACTTCGAGTTCGCCGTCGACGCCGCCCTTGGCAAAAAAGCCCAGGCACCGGCCGCCGAAGCGCGGATCAAGGAACTGGGCTGGCAGTCGAAAAACGCCAAACACCTGTGCCCGAAATGCATCAACAAGGAGGCTATATGAAACGCGTACTGACTATCAGCCTGCTGGCTGCCGGCCTCGTGGGCTGCGCCACATCCGCACCGCAGCTGGAAACCGAACACAGCTACCAGGTGGAATGGATCGGCGAACGTCCACTGATCGACCGCAGTCATCTGACCATCACCCTCGGTGACGACGGCCGCGCCTATGGCAACGCCGGCTGCAACCACTGGTTTGCCGGCTACACCCTGGAGGGCGACAAGCTCAGCTTCAGCGCTGCCGGCAGCACCCGCAAGATGTGCGCACCGGCGCTGATGGAGCAGGAAGCGCGCTTTCTCGACAGCCTGAGCAAGGTAGAGCGCTGGGACTTCTCCGCCACCGAGCAGCTGCAGCTGTGGCCCGCCGAAGGCAAGCCGCTGCGCCTGTGGCCAGAGAATAAATAGCCACACAGAGTTGCTGAGCACATAAAAAATGGCCAGGAGCTATTTTTAACGTCGCGCAGCGACGGCCTGAAAGGTGGCCGCCATGGATGGCAGGCCATAAAAAAGGGAGCCCGAAGGCTCCCTTTTTTGTTGCGGCTGAAACTCAGTGAATGATCTGGCTGAGGAACAGCTTGGTGCGTTCATTCTGCGGGTTGGTGAAGAAGGCGTTAGGCTCGTTCTGTTCAACGATCTCGCCCTTGTCCATAAAGATCACCCGGTTCGCCACGGTGCGGGCAAAGCCCATTTCGTGGGTTACGCAGAGCATGGTCATGCCGTCTTCAGCCAGGCCGATCATGGTATCCAGCACTTCCTTGACCATTTCCGGATCGAGGGCCGAGGTCGGCTCGTCGAACAGCATGATCTTCGGCTTCATGCACAGCGCACGGGCAATCGCCACACGCTGCTGCTGGCCGCCGGAGAGCTGGCCTGGGTACTTGTTGGCCTGCTCCGGAATGCGCACGCGCTCGAGAAAGTGCATGGCAATCTCTTCAGCCTGACGCTTGGGCATCTTGCGCACCCACATCGGCGCCAGGGTGCAGTTCTGCAACACGGTCAGATGCGGAAACAGGTTGAAGTGCTGGAACACCATGCCGACTTCGCGACGCACCGCTTCGATGTGCTTGAGGTCGTGGGTCAGCTCAGTGCCATCGACCACGATGCGCCCCTGCTGGTGTTCTTCCAGACGGTTGAGGCAGCGAATAGTGGTCGATTTGCCCGAGCCGGAAGGCCCGCACAGCACGATACGCTCACCGGCCTGCACATTCAGGTTGATGTCTTTAAGCACATGGAACTGACCGTACCATTTGTGCACGCCCTGCATCTGGATCATGCCGTCAGCAGGCGCAGGCTGTTTGTTTGCTTCACTCATGCTTGCTTCATTCATGGCGTGGCTCCTAACGCTTGTGGCCGGTGTCCAGCTTGCGCTCCAGATGTTGGGAGTAGCGGGACATACCAAAACAGAAAATCCAGAAAATCAGCGCGGCGAATACATAGCCTTCAGTGGCCATGCCCAGCCAAGCCGGATCGGTGGTGGCTTGTTTGATGCTATTGAGCAGGTCGAACAGGCCGATGATGATCACCAGGCTGGTGTCCTTGAACAACGCAATAAAGGTGTTGACGATGCCAGGAATAACCAGCTTCAGGGCTTGCGGCAGAATCACCAGGCCCATCATCCGCCAGTAGCCCAGGCCCATGGCCGCAGCAGCCTCGTACTGCCCCTTAGGAATCGCCTGCAGACCACCACGCACCACTTCGGCGATATAGGCCGACTGGAACAGGATCACCCCGATCAACGCACGCATCAGCTTGTCGAAGCTCAAGCCCTCAGGCAGGAACAGCGGCAGCATCACCGAGGACATAAACAGCACGGTGATCAACGGCACCCCGCGCCAGAACTCGATAAAGGTCACGCAGATCACGCGTATCGCCGGCATCTCCGAACGGCGTCCCAGCGCCAGCAGAATGCCCAGCGGCAAGGCGCCGGCAATACCCACAGCGGCGATTACCAGGGTCAGCATCAGGCCGCCCCACTGGCTGGTCGACACGGTCGACAAACCGAAGAAGCCACCGTGCAGCAGCCAATACGCCAACAGCGGGTAAACCACGAGGAAAGCCAGGCCGTACATGGCCTTACGCGGCATCTGCGGCACGAACAGCGGCGCAGCACCGATGATCGCCAGCCACAGGGTCAGGTCAACGCGCCAGCGCAGCTCAGTCGGGTAGAAACCGTACATAAACTGGCCGAAACGCTGCTGCACAAACACCCAGCACGCCCCGCCACTGGTGCAGTCGGCACGGGTGGTACCGGTCCAGTCCGCATCGATAAAGGCCCACTGAATCAGTGGCGGCATAATCAGCCATACCAGATACGCAGCGAACAGCGTCAGCAGGGTGTTGAACCAGCTGGAGAACAGGTTGGCGCGCAGCCAACCGACCACACCGACGCTGAGCGCGGGTGGTGGTAGATCAGGTTTGAAGGTATGAGTTTGCATGGCTGCTCCTTACCGCTCGATCAGCGCAATGCGCTTGTTGTACCAGTTCATCAACATGGAAATGCTGATACTGATCGCCAGGTACACACTCATGGTGATGGCAATCACCTCGATCGCTTGCCCGGTCTGATTGAGTACCGTGCCGGCGAACAGCGAGACCATGTCCGGATAACCGATACCAGCGGCCAGCGAGGAGTTTTTCGCCAGGTTGAGGTATTGGCTGGTCAGCGGCGGAATTATCACCCGCAGTGCCTGGGGAATAATCACTAGACGCAGCGTCTTACCAGCCGGCAGGCCCAGAGAACGCGCCGCTTCGGTCTGCCCGTGGCTGACCGCCATGATCCCGGAACGTACGTTCTCGGCGATAAAGGCTGCGGTGTAGATGGTCAACGCCAGGGTCAACGCCATCAGCTCAGGGATCAGCACCCAGCCGCCACGGAAGTTGAAGCCCGTCAGCTCCGGCACACTCCACTGCAGCGGGTTGCCGCCCAGCAGAATCGCCAGACCCGGCAGACCGATCAGCAGCGGAATAGCCCCCAGAGACACCGGAAACAGCTGGCCGGTGGCTTCAAAACGCGCCTTCGACCAACGCGCCAGCAGCACCACGCCGATGATCGCCACGATCACCGCACCAGCAAACAGGCTGAAGCTGTCCGTCGGGCTTGGAGCCGGCATATACAGGCCACGGCTGTTGAGGAAGAACGTCTCGCCAACGCCCATGCTCTGCCGCGGTCCTGGCAGGGAGAGCATCACGGCGAAGTACCAGAAGAAGATTTGCAGCAGCGGCGGAATATTACGGAACGTCTCGATGTACACGGTGGCCAGCTTGCTGACCAACCAATTCGGCGACAGACGCGCCACACCCAGCAGGAAACCCAACAGCGTCGCCAGGACAATACCAATCACCGACACCAACAAGGTGTTGAGCAGGCCCACCACGAAAACACGCCCATAGGAGTTGCTTTCGTTGTAGTCGATCAGGTGCTGGGCAATGCCGAAACCGGCGCTGTTATTGAGAAAGGAAAACCCGGAAGTGATCCCGCGTTTCTCCAGATTGGTCTGGGTGTTATCAAACAGAAACCAGCCGAGCGCCACAACGGCGATAACGGCAAGAATTTGAAATAGCCAGGCACGCGCCTTGGGGTCGGTCCAGACCGATCCACCGGGGCGCGGGACATTTGCAGTGGTTTGCATAGGAGCCCTCTTGGAACCCTCATGCCCGCATTAGCGGGCATGAGGTTCACATCAATCAGAACAATGCCAGCCACTCAGGACGAGCGGCTGGCAGCGGACGGTCAGCGCACCGGCGGTGCGTACTGCAGACCACCCTTGTTCCACAGGGCGTTGAGGCCACGTTCGATCTTCAGCTCGCTGCCGGTACCGACGTTGCGCTCGAAGCTTTCGCCGTAGTTACCCACTTGCTTGACGATCTGTACGGCCCAGTCTTTCGGCAGTTTCAGATCTTTGCCGAATTCACCTTCAGCGCCGAGCAGACGAGCTACGTCGGGGTTCTTGGTGGATTTGGCTTGCTCTTCGACGTTGGCCGAAGTCACACCCAGCTCTTCAGCGTTAACCATCGCGTAGAGCGACCAGCGCACGATGTCGAACCACTCTTCGTCACCCTGGCGTACGACCGGGCCCAGTGGCTCTTTCGAGATCACTTCCGGCAGTACCACGTAGGATTCCGGATCGGCCAGTTTGATGCGCTGTGCGTACAGCTGCGACTGGTCGGAGGTCAGCACGTCGCAACGGCCGGCTTCAACCGATTTGGCGCTCTCGTCGGAGGTATCGTAGGTGATCGGGGTGTACTTCAGGCTGTTGGCGCGGAAGTAGTCGGAGAGGTTCAGCTCGGTGGTGGTACCTGCCTGGATGCAGACAGTTGCGCCGTCGAGTTCTTTAGCGCTGGAAACGCCGAGTTTCTTGTTAACCAGGAAGCCTTGACCGTCGTAGTAGTTCACACCGGCAAAGTTCAGACCCAGGCCGGCATCGCGCGAGCTGGTCCAGGTGGTGTTACGCGAGAGGATGTCGACTTCGCCAGACTGCAGCGCAGTGAAGCGCTCTTTGGCGGTCAGCGGGCTGTACTTGACCTTGGTAGCGTCACCGAATACTGCAGCAGCAACTGCGCGGCATACGTCAACGTCGAGGCCCAGGTAGTTACCCTTCTCATCGGCGTAGGAGAAGCCAGGCAGACCATCGCTGATACCGCACTGTACGAAACCTTTCTTCTGGATCGCGTCCAGAGTAGCGCCTGCTTGAGCAAAACTGCTGACACCGAGAACAGCGGCGGTGGTCAGTACTGCCAATGTGGATTTCACCATCTTCATTAAAACCTCCAGTTGCTTTTGTTGTGTTTGGAGTCTCGGTTCTACCACCGTACCCTTATGGGGCTCGTTGACTGTGTTGGCAGCAACACACTCAACCGGGGATCAAACCTTAGCGCGAGTTTAGTTGCCGATTGCTCCAGCGGCCATAAACTCTCACCCGCCCATTATTTGAATGGGCTAGAGACAGATAGCAAGTGACTTGTCGCACAGCATGCAGCGCCTGGCGAACCTGTGAAACGCCGGCAAAGGCATTTCAGTCTGCTCCGTGCCCAGTTTGGTGGCAGTGTTACCACTACCAGGCAACGTCATCAGTCCCTAGGGTGTATAGCAAGGCCCGTACCAGCGCCGCGCTTTGAGCACCATACGGACAGGTCAAGAGCAAAACTTGCACCCTGGCGACAACTTCTTTCTAGAATCGCCACCCCCTAAATTTTCTCGCGCACTAAATCAGCGCGCGCGCACCACAGCGGAGCCTCAGATGAGCGAACCCTTGATTCTTCAGCCCACACTTGCCGCAGACTCGTGCGTCATTTGGTTGCACGGCCTGGGTGCCGACCGCTACGACTTTATGCCGGTTGCGGAGATGCTCCAGAAGCGTTTGCACAACACCCGCTTCGTTCTGCCCCAAGCGCCGACCCAGGCGGTAACCATCAACGGCGGCTACGCCATGCCCAGCTGGTACGACATTCTGGCCATGAGCCCGGCCCGCGCGATCAACCGCGAGCAGCTGGAAGCCTCGGCGCAACAGGTAATCGCGTTGATCGAAGCGCAGCGTGACAGCGGCATTGATCCTGCGCGTATCGTTCTCGCCGGTTTCTCCCAGGGCGGCGCGGTGGTGCTGCACACCGCCTTCCTGCGTTGGCAATTCGCCCTCGGCGGGGTAATGGCGTTGTCGACCTATGCACCGACCTTCAGCGACGACATCCAGCTGGCGGATACAAAAAAACAACTGCCGGTCCTGTGTTTGCATGGCACATTCGACGACATCGTTCTGCCGGCCATGGGCCGCGCAGCCCATGACTACCTGAGTGCCTCTGGCGTCAGCGTGCAATGGCGTGATTACCCGATGGGCCACGAAGTGGTGAATGAGGAAATCCGCGACATCGCCGACTGGCTGGAGCAACGGTTCACCAGTTGACTGTCTGCGAGCGAAAACATCTATGCCTGCCATCCCTGCGATCAAGACCCTGCGCGATATCCAGCTGATCGAGCAAACCCCACTGGCCGAGCGCGACCTGCCGGCCAGTACCTATGAGCTGATCCGCCGCAGCGCAGCGCGGCAAGCGGATGCCCCGGCACTCTCGTTTATCCTCCAGGGCACGGCAGATGAGGCGGCTTACCGCCTCAGTTATGGGCAACTGCTGGGTAAGATCACCCAGACCGCCAACGCCTTCCACCGCCTGGGCCTGCGCCCAGGCAAGGCGGTGTCGTTTCTGTTGCCGAACCTGCCGCACACCCACTTCACCATCTGGGGCGGCGAAGCAGCCGGGATCGTCAACGCGATCAACCCGCTACTCGACCCAGAACATATCGCCGAGCTGATCCAGGCCTCGGACTCCGAACTGCTGGTGACCCTGGCGCCCTTCCCCGGCACCGACCTATGGGCCAAGGTCGAAGGCCTGCGCAAGCAACTGCCAGCGCTCAAGGCAATTATCTGTGTGGACATGGCCAACCTGCTGCCGGAGCCACAGCGCACTGCAATCAAGGCGCAGCGCGGGCCATTGCCGGACGGCGTGCTGGATTTCGATGAGCTGATCGCCAGCTGTCCGGATGATCACCTGGAAAGCGGCCGCGTCATCGCACCCGACGACATTGCCAGCTACTTCCACACCGGCGGCACCACTGGCACGCCGAAACTCGCGCCACACAGCCACGACAACGAAGTGGCCATGGCTTACAGCATGAACCTGGTGACGGGCTTTGCGCCGGGCGATGTCACCCTCTGCGGCCTGCCGCTGTTTCACGTCAACGGCGTGATCGTCACCGGACTCACCGCCTTTATCGGCGGCGCCGAAGTGCTGCTGGCCACCCCGCAGGGTTATCGCAACCCCAATCTGATCGGCAATTTCTGGAAAATCATCGAACGCCACAAGGTCAGCTTCTTCAGCGGCGTGCCGACCATCTACGCCGGCCTGCTGCAGGTGCCGAGCGAAGGCCATGACCTCAGCTCGCTGAAATACGCGCTGTGCGGCGCCGCACCGATGCCGGTGGAGCTGATCCGCCAGTTCGAAAGCAAAACCGGACTGACCCTGATCGAAGGCTACGGCTTGACCGAAGGCACCTGCGGCAGCTGCGCCAACCCGCCTGCCGGTGAGCGCCGCCCCGGCTCCATCGGCCTGCCGATGCCCTATTGCGAAGTGAGCATCAAGGTGCTCGATGAACAGGGCAACTATCTAAGAGAGGCCGGTCGCAATGAAATCGGCAACCTGTGCATCCGTGGCGCCACGGTGTTCAAGGGTTACCTGCAGAGCAGTAAGAACGCCGGCATCTGGGTCGACGGCGACTGGTTCAACACCGGCGACTTAGGCCGCGTAGATGCCGACGGCTATATCTGGCTGACCGGGCGCAGCAAGGACCTGATCATTCGCGGCGGCCACAATATCGACCCACAGATGATCGAAGAAGCGCTGCACAAGCACCCTGCTGTGGCCATGGCCGCAGCCGTCGGTAAGCCTGATGAGAAAGCCGGCGAACTGCCGGTGGTGTATGTGCAACTCAAGCCCGGCGCTGAAGTTAGCGAAGCCGAACTGCTGGCCCATGCCGCCGAGCACATTCCCGAGCGTGCGGCGATCCCCAAGGATGCCTGGATCATCGACACCATTCCGCTGACTGCCGTGGGTAAAACCTTCAAACCGGCGCTGCGCTTCGATGCCATCGCGCGCGTATACCAAGCTGCACTGGCAGAGCTGGATGCACGCCTGCGCGTGGAGGTGCTCAGCGACGACAAGCGCGGCCAGGTCGCGCATATCCATCTGCCGGCTGGTGAAACCGCGCTGGCCGACGCCATCACTCAACGTCTGTCCGGCTTCGCCGTGGCCATAGAACTGCACCCCGCCGCGTAAGCAAGTGCTGGCGCAAGGATCGCGCCAGAATTGTGACCAACCATTCAACTTCAAGACCACTGGTCGCCCGTGCGTCTGACAAGGATTGTCAGGCCTCAGACAGCGGAATATGTTCAGGCATGGTGTTCGCCCTTAATGCAGGGAGCGTTAGCGATGCCCAACTTTCCCAACTCACAGTCACACCTGCCAATCCGATGAAAAACGCCAAGTGGCAGGCCGACCTGCAACAACTTCGCCATCTGCGACTGTTCAATAACGTCGCCGCCAGCAGCATCAGCCACCTGCTCAAGGAATTTCGTGCCTGCGATCTGGAAGCCGGCGAAGTCTTGCTGTCGCCCTTCAATCGCAACCAGTACCTCTATCTGCTGCTCAAGGGCCAACTCAAGGTCTACCTCGGTTCGCTTGACAGCCAGGCCGTCAGCACCCTGAAAGTCGGCGACTGCGCCGGCGAAATCAGCTTTATCGACAATGAACACCCCTCCGCCTACGTGGTGGCGACTGAGCCCTGCTGCGTGCTGCGCCTGCACCGCGAATCGCTGTTCAACCTGTTCCAGCAATCGCCAGAACTGATGCAGAACATGCTCGAGTTGCTCTGCGACCGTGTGCGCAAAGGCAACCGGATCATTCTCGACAGCGAACAGACCGCCAATATCGACGCCCTCACCGGTGCCTATAACCGCCGCTGGCTGGAACATATCTTCGAACGCGAAAGCACCCGCAGCGCCTTCAATGGCAAGCCACTGTGCATGCTGATGCTCGATGTCGACCACTTCAAAGCCTACAACGACCAGCACGGCCACCTCGCCGGCGACTATGCCCTGTGCCTGGTAGCGCACACCCTGCGCAATCAGCTGCGCCCCAAGGACAGCCTGACCCGCTATGGCGGTGAAGAGTTCGTCATCCTACTGCCAGAAATCGGCATCGATGAGGCCCGCAGCATCGGCGAACGGCTGCGCCTGGCGCTGCGCAATGTCAGCTCGTTTCACTCGCCGATTGGCGTGCTGCCCGGAGTGACTGTGTCCATTGGCCTGGCGCAGATGCAGCCCAAGGACAGCCTGCAAGGCGTCATCGCCCGCGCCGACAGCGCGCTGTATCAGGCCAAGCAGCAAGGCCGCGACTGCCTCTGCGGCTAAAACAGCTGCTCGCCATCCATCACATTTCTTACTCACTCTTGCTAGAGTGCTGCGCATAACAACGACGCCCGGATGGCACCTTATATATGCGCAAAATTCTAATCACTGTGTCGATAATCCTGTTGATCGCTGCGGGCAGCGTGTTTGCCCTGCCCTCCTTGCTTGACCGCAAGATGAACAGCGTCGAATCCCCCGCGCCTTACCCTGCCAGTGAATCGGCCAATCAGCTGCATCAACAGCTGTTTATCGCCGACCTGCATGACGACGTGCTGTTGTGGGAGCGCGACCTGCTCAAGCGCTATGACTTTGGCCACTCCGACCTGCCACGCATGCTCGAGGGCCGTGTCGGGCTGCAGGTGTTCTCCACCGTGACCAAGACGCCGCGCGGCATCAACTATGAAAGCAATAGCGGCGAGACCGACAACATCACCCTGCTGGCCATGGCCCAGCGCTGGCCCAAGGAAACCTGGGGCAGCCTGCTGCAACGCGCCCTCTATCAGGCGCACAAGCTCAATGAGGCCAGCGTCAACAGCGACGGCCGCCTGGTACTGATCAAGAGCCGCAGCGACCTCGCCAACTTTGTCAGCGCCTGGCATAAAGACCCGCAGCGTGTAGCGGCAATTCTCGCCACCGAGGGCCTGCAACCGATCGAGAACAAGCTGGAGAACGTCGACGCGCTGTATGACGCAGGCTTTCGCATCACCGGCCTGACCCACTTCTTTGATAACGAAATCGGCGGCTCGGCCCACGGCCTGGAAAAAGGCGGCCTGACCCCGCTGGGCCGGCAAGTGATCAAGCGCCTGGAAGAAAAAGCCATGCTGATCGACCTGGCCCACGCCTCGCGCCCGCTGATCGATGACGTGCTGGCCATCAGCACGCGTCCGGTTCTGGTCTCCCACACAGGCGTGGAAGGCACCTGCAAAGGCACGCGCAACCTCAGCGACAAACACCTGAAAGCCATCGCAGCCACCGGTGGGGTCATCGGTATCGGCTACTGGGATGCCGCCGTCTGCGCCACCTCGGTCGAGGCCATCGTCAAGGCAATCCGCTATACCGCCGACCTGATTGGCGTGCAGCACGTGGCGCTGGGCTCAGATTTCAACGGCACCATCCATGCACCGTTTGATGTAACAGGTTTGCCGCAACTGACCGAAGGCTTGCTCAAGGCCGGCTTCAGCCACGCGGACATTGCCGCCATCATGGGCGGCAACGTGCAGCGCCTGCTACTTGCCAGCCTTCCCGAAAATTGAGTAAAAACCAGCCAATCGCCGCCATCCGGCGCGGCACTTCGCCGCGCCGGCTTCTTGCTTTACACTGGCGACCGTTCACTCCTTAACCAATTGATGAGATGACCGTGCTCAAAGCACTCAAGAAAATATTCGGCAAAGCCGAGGGCGAGCAGCCCAGCCCAGCAACTCCGTCACCTGTAACGCCCAGCGCACCGCGCGTCCAGCCTGACGCCAACGCTGAAAAACCCAGCCGCAGCGCCTCACCGCGCCCCACTGAAGCCGCTGAAAAACCGTTACAGAGCAAGGAAAAACCGGCGAAACCGCGCCGCGAACGCCCTGCCAAACCAGTCGACACCTGGAAACTGGAAGACTTCGCCGTAGCGCCGGCCGAGGGCAAGACCCGTTTTCATGACTTCAAGCTCTCCCCCGAGCTGATGCATGCCATCCATGATCTGGGCTTCCCCTACTGCACGCCGATCCAGGCGCAGGTGCTGGGTTACACCCTAAGCGGTCGTGACGCCATCGGCCGCGCCCAGACCGGTACGGGCAAAACCGCCGCCTTCCTGATCTCGATCATCACCCAGCTGCTGCAAACCCCACCGCCGAAAGAGCGTTACATGGGCGAGCCGCGCGCGCTGATCATTGCGCCGACTCGCGAGCTGGTGGTGCAGATCGCCAAGGACGCCGCCGACCTGACCAAATACACCGGCCTCAACGTGATGAGCTTTGTCGGTGGTATGGACTTCGACAAACAGCTCAAGCTGCTGGAATCGCGCTTCTGCGACATCCTAGTAGCCACCCCAGGACGCTTGCTCGACTTCAACCAGCGTGGCGAAGTGCACCTGGATATGGTCGAAGTGATGGTGCTCGACGAAGCCGACCGCATGCTCGATATGGGCTTTATCCCCCAGGTGCGCCAGATCATCCGTCAGACCCCGATGAAGGGTGAACGCCAGACCCTGCTGTTCTCCGCGACCTTCACCGAAGACGTGATGAACCTGGCCAAGCAATGGACCACGGAGCCAGCGATCGTCGAGATCGAGCCGGAAAACGTCGCCAGCGATACCGTCGAGCAGCACGTCTATGCCGTGGCCGGCAGCGACAAATACAAGCTGCTGTACAACCTGATCACCCAGAACGACTGGATTCGCGTGATGGTCTTCGCTAATCGCAAAGATGAAGTGCGGCGCATCGAAGAACGTCTGACACGCGACGGCATCAGCGCCGTACAGATGTCCGGTGATGTACCGCAGCACAAACGCATCCGTGCCCTTGAAGGCTTTCGTGAAGGCAAGATCCGCGTGATGGTTGCCACCGACGTGGCCGGCCGCGGCATCCACGTCGACGCCATCAGCCACGTGATCAACTTCACCCTGCCGGAAACCCCGGACGACTACGTGCACCGCATCGGTCGTACCGGCCGCGCCGGCAGCAGCGGCACCTCGATCAGCTTTGCCGGAGAAGATGACGCCTACGCCCTCCCCGCTATCGAAGCACTGCTAGGCCGCAAGATCGCCTGCGAAATGCCGCCTGACGAGCTGCTCAAGCCGGTCCCGCGCAAGCACTAATCCGCGCGCAACTAAAAAAGGCGAAGCCCTGCGGCTTCGCCTTTTTATTTTCAGCGCCCTGCACACCCGCTTTCAGGGTGCAAATAACTCCAGCTGCTCGTGCTTGCCGCGCAAGTCATGCAAACGCACACCAACGCCGAGCAGACGCACAGCCTTGTTGCCCCGGGCGAAGGCGGCGCTGATCAGCCGCGTATAGCTCTCCAGATCACGCCGCGCCCCACCCTGCTCCAGAGTGGTCTGGCTGAAATCGTGGAACTTGATTTTGACGAAGGGCTTATCCGGCCGATAACTCGCATCCAGCCGCTCCATCCTCTTAGCCAGTTGCTCCAATAGCGCGGGCAACTGCTCCAGGCAGGCGGCCAGATCCGGTAGATCCTTATCAAAGGTGTTTTCCACGCTGACCGACTGACGCCGACTGTCGTTATGCACAACTCGCTCATCAATCCCGCGCGCCAGGCCCCACAAACGCTCGCCGAAACTGCCGAACTCCTTGACCAAAGCGAGCTTGTTCCACTCGCGCAGGTCGCTGCAGGTACGAATGCCCAAACGCCCAAGCTTGTCGGCCGTGACCTTGCCCACGCCATGCAGCTTGCTCACCGGCAAGGCGGCAACAAAATCCTCAACCTGATCTGGGGTAATTACAAACAAGCCGTTAGGCTTCTTCCAGTCGCTGGCGATCTTGGCCAGGAACTTGTTCGGAGCCACCCCCGCCGAGACGGTGATATGCAGCTCCTGCGAGACCCGCCGACGAATATCCTGAGCGATACGCGTGGCGCTGCCGGCAAAGTGCGGGCTGTCGGTTACATCGAGGTAGGCCTCATCCAGCGACAAGGGCTCGATCAGCTCGGTGTAATCGCGAAAGATCGCCTGAATCTCCCGCGACACCGCCTTGTAGGCATCCATCCTTGGCTTAACGATCACCAGGTCGGGGCACAACTTCAGCGCCTGCCCTGAAGCCATCGCCGAGCGCACGCCATAACTGCGCGCCTCGTAGTTGCAGGTGGCGATCACTCCACGCCGATCTGCCGAGCCACCGACCGCCAAGGGTTTGCTGGCCAGGCTCGGATCATCCCGCATCTCGATTGCGGCATAAAAGCAATCACAGTCCACGTGGATGATCTTGCGGCTGTTCATCGCCAAGCCACCAGTCCTGCTGCTACTGCTCGGCCGAGCTAACAGGCGCCGCAGGCTTGGCCTCACTCGCGGCATCTTCAGACTTACTCATATAAGACTGGATAATCAGGATGACAATCAGCATAAAAGCCGCCAACGGCAACAGCTTGGTCTTTGTCGCCACGGCAGCGCCGCAACCCGGACAGGTCTTGGCATCGGCTGGCACCTGGGCACCACAGGCTTTGCATTCAACATTCATAACTTTCCTCCCATTTAATGGGCACGGACTCTAGCCCAACAGCCCGGTTGCGGGCTATGCCGAAAGCAAACCTGTCCACCCAATCAGGCTCTAGTACAGGGTTCTGCAGCGCAAAACTCGCCAGTGCACGGCTAAGCATCTGAATAAAAACAACTTCTATCCACCTTTAGGTTGACAAACAGCATTTAGACGCTAGAATTGGCGCCGCGGGATGGAGCAGTCTGGTAGCTCGTCGGGCTCATAACCCGAAGGTCGTCGGTTCAAATCCGGCTCCCGCAACCAGATACTCAAAAAGGCCACTCAATCGAGTGGCCTTTTTGCATTTCCGCCCAACCGATTTAAGTTATTGATTAAAAACCACTAATCAATTGACAAAGCACCGTTCCTGTATAGAATGGCCGGCGCGGGATGGAGCAGTCTGGTAGCTCGTCGGGCTCATAACCCGAAGGTCGTCGGTTCAAATCCGGCTCCCGCAACCAGATACTCAAAAAAGGCCACTCAATCGAGTGGCCTTTTTTGTTTCTACTGCCCGCACAACCTAAGCATTTGATTAAGAACACTATTTTGTTGACAGCAGACGATTTCTATATAGAATGGCCGGCGCGGGATGGAGCAGTCTGGTAGCTCGTCGGGCTCATAACCCGAAGGTCGTCGGTTCAAATCCGGCTCCCGCAACCAGATACTCAAAAAGGCCACTCAATCGAGTGGCCTTTTTGTTTGTGCGTGATTTAAGTGATCCGGCTCAGCAAGGCTTAAGGTTTGCCTATCTAGACTGGAGCAGATCCTCACTTACAGCCTCGGAGCCCACACCACCATGCCCTGGAAAAATACCCAATCGCGCTACGGCAGCCTGTCCATTGCCCTGCATTGGCTAATGCTGATTCTGATTGCTGGCGCCTACGCCTGCATCGAACTCAAAGGCAATTTCCCCAAGGGCAGCGATACTCGCCAGCTGCTCAAGCAGTGGCATTTTATGCTCGGCCTGAGCGTATTCGCCCTAGTCTGGTTACGCCTGCTAGCCCGCGCCATTGCACCAACACCGGCAATCCAACCCACCCTACCCGCCTGGCAAGCCATCCCGGCCAAACTGATGCATCTGGCACTCTACGGCCTGATGATCGGCGCGCCACTGGCCGGCTGGTTGATCCTCAGCGCTGCCGGCAAACCCATCCCCTTCTTTGGCCTGGAGTTGCCGCCACTGGTCGGCAAGAACCCGGATCTGGCCGGCACTATAAAGGAATGGCATGAACTGGCCGGCAGCGCCGGATACTGGCTGATCGGCCTGCACGCCGTCGCCGGGCTGCTCCACCATTTCGTCGTTCGCGACAACACCCTGACGCGCATCCTGCCAAGCAAGCAGTCCTAACTTCGTCAGGCAATCAGCCCCACTCCATCAAGGCGACGCTCAGTGCTGGTCAATTGCCAGCGTCGCCGCTAGAATTGCGCACTTTTTGATCAGAGGCGCGCCAAGCGCCCAGCATCCATCCGTACACGCCTGAGGTTAACGCCATGTCCACCACCGCCACGCCAAAAGTCGGCTTCGTTTCACTCGGTTGCCCCAAAGCGCTGGTGGACTCCGAACGCATCCTGACTCAGCTGCGCATGGAAGGTTATGAAGTGGTGTCCACCTACCAGGACGCCGACGTGGTGGTGGTTAACACCTGTGGCTTTATCGACAGCGCCAAGGCCGAGTCGCTGGAAGTGATCGGTGAAGCCCTGGCAGAAAACGGCAAAGTGATCGTGACTGGCTGCATGGGCGTGGAAGAAGGCGCTATCCGCAACGTGCACCCCAGCGTGCTTTCGGTCACCGGCCCGCAACAATACGAGCAAGTGCTAAACGCCGTTCACGAAGTAGTGCCGCCGCGCCAGGACCACAACCCGCTGATCGACTTGGTACCGCCCCAGGGCATCAAGCTGACTCCGCGCCACTACGCCTATTTGAAGATTTCCGAAGGCTGCAACCACAGCTGCAGCTTCTGCATCATCCCCTCGATGCGCGGCAAACTGGTCAGCCGCCCAGTCGGTGAAGTGCTCAGCGAAGCCGAGCGCCTGGTCAAAGCCGGCGTCAAAGAGCTGCTGGTGATATCCCAAGACACCAGCGCCTATGGCGTGGACGTGAAATACAAGACCGACTTCTGGAACGGCCAGCCGGTGAAAACCCGCATGACCGAAATGTGCGAAGCACTCTCCAGCATGGGTGTATGGGTGCGCCTACACTACGTTTACCCCTACCCGCACGTCGACGAACTGATCCCGCTGATGGCCGCCGGCAAGATCCTGCCGTACCTGGATATCCCCTTCCAGCACGCCAGCCCGAAAGTGCTCAAGCTGATGAAGCGCCCAGCCTTCGAAGACAAGACCCTGGCGCGCATCAAGAACTGGCGCGAGATCTGCCCGGAACTGACCATCCGCTCGACCTTTATCGTCGGCTTCCCCGGCGAGACCGAAGAAGACTTCCAGTACCTGCTTAACTGGCTGACCGAAGCCCAACTCGACCGCGTCGGCTGCTTCCAGTACTCACCAGTAGAGGGCGCTCCGGCCAACCTACTCGACAACGCCGTGCCGGACGACATCAAGCAGGACCGCTGGGACCGTTTTATGGCCCACCAGCAAGCCATCAGCACCGCCCGCCTGCAGCTGAAAGTCGGCAAGGAAATGGACGTACTGATAGACGAAGTCGACGATCAGGGCGCAGTCGCCCGCTGCTACGCCGACGCCCCGGAGATCGACGGCAGCGTGTTCATCGCCAGCACTAACGTCAATCCAGGCGACAAGGTGCGCGTCCGCATCGTCGATGCCGATGAATACGACATGTGGGCTGAACTGATCTAAAGCCCTCACAGTAGACTACCGAGCATAAAAAAGCCCTGCCAATGCAGGGCTTTTTTATGCTCGATCCAAAGGGCTCAGCACTCCCAGACCACCGCGATTAAGCACGTGGGTGTAAATCATCGTTGTCTGGACGTCCGCATGCCCCAGCAACTCCTGCACGGTGCGAATATCCTGACCACCCTCAAGCAGATGAGTCGCAAAGGAATGGCGCAAGGTATGCGGCGTGGCAGGCTTGAGCACACCCGCACCACGAACGGCCTCACGCATCGCCCGCTGGATGGTTTTCTCATGCACGTGATGCCGAAAAATACCCTTTGAACGTGGATCAACAGAGCGGTTGCCCGACGGGAACACAAACTGCCAAGCCCAGTCAGCCGCCGCACTCGGATACTTGCGCGCCAGAGCAAACGGCAGATTGGCCCGCCCGAATCCTTCAGCCAAATCCTGCTGGTGCAAATCAGCAACCTTCTGCAAATGTTCCTGCAAAGGCGCAACCAACGTGCGGGGCAACATGGTTACTCGATCCTTCTGCCCCTTACCGTCGCGCACCACAATCTCACCGCGGGAAAACTCAACATCCTTGACCCGTAAGCGTAATGCTTCCAGCAGACGCAAGCCGGAACCATAAAGCAGTGTTGCTACCATCCACTTAACCCCGGATAACTGCGCCAGAACCCTAGCCACTTCATCACGCGTCAATACTACCGGTAGATGCTTGGGCTTTTTGGCCCGGACAATACCGTCCAGCCAAGGCAGCTCAGCCTTAAACACCTCTTTATAAAGAAACAGCAAAGCCGCCAACGCCTGATTTTGCGTAGCACCCGCCACATTTCGTTTGACCGCTAAATGCGTAAGAAACGCCTCGATCTCGACCGCGCCCATCTCCAGAGGATGACGATACTGATGAAAGCGGATATAACGCTTAACCCATTCGGCATAAGCCGTCTCTGTGCGAATGGAATAGTTTCTGACTCGAATCTGCTGACGCACTTGGTCCAACAGCTTAGGTTTGCCGTCATCCATGTCGTGTTGCCTCCTGAGTAATGTCGCGTTACTCGCGATAATCACCAGACTAGACAAGGACTTACCCGGTAACAAGGCACGTTATACGACACGAAAAAGCGACATCGCATGTCGCATAATTAATAGCTAGGCCCCTCTCAAAAATGGAATTCGGAATGATTAAAAAGGCCTTGGCAATATTATGCTCACTTTACGCTGTAGTTTCTCTTGGCAGTGATTCCGATACCCCTATACGCCTAGTACAGTCATTCATAGCTGATTACCGCGTGTGGAATGATCAAGCTCACAAACTCTCAAGCGCTGAGGTAACCTATACTGGCGAAGCTATGCAAAAAGCCGAGCATCTGTATAAGAAAAATATAATCTCAAAATATTGTAAAGAAGGCTTTTCGGGGCAGCCAATAGCATTTGGCTCTGAATCATCACATCACCCCAAGGAAGAGATTATCGTATTCAAAGACATCAATGAACATAATGCAATAATTCAAACAAAACACACTGATATCAACGGCTTCGTATCCGACTATGAATATAGGCTCTCTAAAGAAAATGGGAGATGGTATTTAGATGCCGTAGATTATTTTGATGAGGATGGAAAATATCCAGGATTATAATTACCTAACAACTGGTTCAAACCGCTCGCTTCGCTCACTGGGACGGGCTAAAGCCCGCCCCTTAACCAAACGTTAGGTACCAAATGGAAATTGATTGGGAAGCCCTAGCAAAGCAGTACCAAGTACTCGTAAATTCACCTACGAGTTCCGGGCAAAATGACGCCATCAAAAAGCTTATTGGCGGCGCTGCTTCTACGCTTCCCAAAGACAATTCAGAATCTCTTGCATGGTTCATATCCTCACTGAATCAAAGTCCGAACAAATGGTTCGTAGCAAAAGTCATGGCTTTAGCCGCACCTGTTCCACAGTCAATGTTTGATCCATTAGTGCTCGCCGCGCTACTTGAGCCTAATCCTAGTGCCACTAGAAATTTCATTGAGCCCTGCGTACGCTCGTTCGGCACCCAAGCCGTTAGGAATCGCATCAAAGCTCTATCCAATGAGCCTGGGGTTACTCAAAATAATGGCGTCGAAAACACCACTTATTGGCTCCCGAGTGTTGGCACCTAACTAGTGGTTCAAGCCGCTCGCTTCGCTCACTCTGGACCGGCTAAAGCCGACCCCTTAACCAAACGTTAGGCGCTTACAACATGAGAGACCCAGAACGCATCGATGAGATGCTGGACTTAATTCGTGAGGTTTGGCAGAGCAATCCGGATCTGCGGCTTGGACAACTAATTGTGAATGCAGCCCGTATGCGTGAGCCCGCAACCGAGAACATCTTCTATATAGAAGATGGAAGCCTTGCGAAGGGTTTAATGCGGTATCTCGAACTGGTTAAATCAAAAGATTAATTTCGTGTTCAAGGGTGTGCATCATATTTTTGTAGGCTATCCGCACGATTCAGTACAGCGTCTAACTAGTGGTTCAAACCGTTCGCTTCGCTCACTGGGACGGGCTAAAGCCCGCCCCTAACCAAACGTTAGGCCCCAAGATGAAGCCATACGATGTAGTCCAAGTCATTGCGCTTCGAGACGATCGCTTTTCAAAGTCGAGTGCAGATTATCAACGCAACCCTTGCATAGGCGACGTTGGAACAATCATTGAGGTGTACTCACACCCAGAACCAGCATTCGAGGTCGAATGCTCTGATAACAATGGAATTACCATCTGGCTTGCAGCAATGTATCCAGAAGAGCTACGGCTTAGTGCTCAAAATTAGGTTTGCGGCGAGCCTAACAACCGGTTCAAGCCGCTGGCTTCGCTCACTCGGGACCGGCTAAAGCCGGCCCCTTAACCAAACGTTAGATGCTTTTTCAGAAACCACGGAACCATCATGGCATTCGACATGTATCACGGTAGCGAGAAGGCATGCATAGAAACGCATGAAGAGTCCCTTTTCGTCCCTGTTAACGAAAACCAAAAATACCCATGTCTCGACTGGCTTCTGGCAGAATTTTATAACTCACCTAAGATTTCACCAGAACAATCGAAAATAATTGTTCATGAGCTTATTGCGTTGCGAGAAGAGATGCTTGGCACAGAGCTGAGCTACGTAATAAAAACCATTGATAGAATCATGCCTTTCTTTAGCACAGCATACATACTCAATGCTGAGATAAAGTGCGTAAGCGATTGAGGTTCGTACCATGCATCTAACAAATGGTTCAAATCGCTCACTTCGTTCGCTGGGACGGGCTAAAGCCCGCCCCTTAACCAAACGCTAGACGCTGCACAGCCACCACAGGGAGCCCTCATGTATTCGCATGTATTTTTTGGTGTCACTGACTTTGAGCGTGCTTTAGTTTTCTATAACTCTTTAATGTCTTGCTTGGGCCTAGAAACTCGTTTCTGTGATCGAAATAGGCCTTGGGCCGGCTGGCATAGCGCTGGCGGCACTCAACCCCTCTTCCTCATAGGAAAACCATACAATGAACAACCGCATAGTTGTGGCAACGGCAGCATGGTGGCTTTTCAAGCAAAAAACCGTGCAATAGTTGATGCCGCCCATAAAACAGCGCTAATCAACGGTGGTATTTGCGAGGGTAAACCAGGCTTGCGCCCTGAGTATCATGAAAATTATTACGGCGCATACTTCAGAGATCCTGATGGCAACAAAATCTGCATTGCTTGTCACGCACCTGAAGGCGAAGTTAATGTCCTGGTAAGCAACGTCTAACAATGCGCTCACTAGGATGGGCTAAAGCCCGCCCCCTTAGCTTAATCGTTATACGGAAAAACGGACCGTGACTGTCCAGGGAGTAGTGACTGCAATGCACCCTATCCAATGTAAATGTGGCGCCCTCCGAGGCCAACTCGAAAGCAACGGGGCTCATAATCGCCTTATCTGCTATTGCACAGACTGCCGTGCGTTCGCACGCTTTCTTGGAAAAACCACTGACGTACTAGATGGGCAAGGTGGGACAGAGATCATCCAAGTAGCGCAACCACGCGTGCACTTTTTCCAAGGCGAAGATTACCTGTCGGCGGTACGTCTTAGCGCAAACGGCATGATCCGCTGGTATACAACATGTTGCGGAACGCCTATTGGTAATACGATGGGCAATCCCAAAGCATCGTTCATTGGTTTGATTCACACCTGCCTTGACCGGAGTCAGATGGATAAAGACTTCGGCACCCACATTGCAGTTCTGAATACGGATACTGCGTTGGGAAAATCGAAGCCCAAGCAGCGCGGACTCTTGAGGGTTTTAGCTCGTTTCATATGGATCCTGATCACGAATCTTATCGGTGGAAGGTATCGGAAATCCCCTCTTTTCAATACCTCAGGCCTGCCTCGGGCAGACCCAAAGATACTGAGCCTTGAAGAGCTGGCTAAACTTAAGAATTCCGTATAGCGAGTCGTTCAATATCGCTCACCTTCTTCGCTCAGCAGTTAAAGCTATGCTTTATCTATCGGTTAGCTTAATTTCTGTAAGCCGCAGGTAAACACCCGTGTTCGCATATATATGTCTCGGAACCAACGACCTTAAACGGGCGATTAAATTTTACGATTCAACGCTTACACCTCTTGGCCTTAGCAGGTGCGACACATCCAATGAACCGAACTGGGACGGCTGGGCTGGTTGGGGAACCTATGAAGCTGGAGGAGCAGAAGAATTGGCACTCTGGGTATGCTCACCTTTTAACAACTCTTGTGCCACACCCGGCAATGGCACAATGGTTGGCTTGCGGGCTAACACATGGGCCGAAGTCCAAGAGTTTTATGATGCAGCATTGAAAAATGGCGGCACATCAGAAGGGGCTCCAGCTTTGCGCCCACAATATGCCAAAGATTTTTATGCTGCTTATGTGCGCGATCCGGACGGTAACAAAATTGCAGCCGTCTGCAGAGGCTTTACTAATGCCTAAATTACTTACTGCAGCGGAGCCTAAAAAGCGCTTATTTTTTGCACACTGAAAGGACAAACCACTCCTTGACTTAATCACAGGAATCTCATCGACTAATTAAATCTCTTCACTATAAAGCATGACGAAACAATAAATTATTTCTACTGCCTGCTGACACTCCCTAAACCACATTAATTTTCGCGCACTTTAATTACTGACATACATCCTTGCAACATATTCCCTTAACTTCGATACAACCTAGATAAACTTCAGACACTAAGGCTACTATTTCAGCATTAACACCCAACATGATAATTTTAAAAACCGGCCTATCCTGATTCTGCTCTACTCGAAAATGCTATGCACTTTGACGATATCCTGCATCTTCAGTAAGAACAATGCGTCTCAGACGGACCTAGACCACAGCAATCAATTCATCGAGACGTCCGGCCATGACTGAACAACAAGTGTCTGCCTCCATACGCAAACCCTGCTATATACGCAAAGCGCTGCTGTTACCAACGCTGCTATTTCCGCTTGCCTGCATGGCATCGCCTATAGGCCAGATAACCAAGGTCAGCGTGCAGGAACAGGGAATCGGTCCGCAGTCAGAGGGTTGCTCCGAGTTTGTGATCAGCCCGGAGCAGGCACAGGCATTCTTTGAGCAGGCGGTAGTTATTACCGCGCGTCAGCAGCATGACTTTTTTCTCTACGGCCCCTGCACTGCACGTGGCACGCTGGAAAGCCGTTATGGCCAATGGCAGTGGGTTATCCGCAATCTGGGCACCGCAACCCTAACGGCGAGCAATGGCGACACATTCCTCCTGGGCGATCCAGGTCAGGAGTCGGATCTGTCCGGCGAATAACTCAACGCAAACAATCCCCTCAAGCCCGGCCTGCGCAGCTACTCGCAGCTCACCGCGCACTGTCACATGCCCTTGCTATGCTTTTGCCCGTCGATCACATACGCACGGTTGCGTTGATCGCTGTTCTACCCCTTCCCTTTTTACTCGATGGAGGCCGCCATGGCTGGTTGGTATGAACTTTCGAAGAACGATAAAGGCCAGTTCTTTTTCGTGTTGAAGGCAGGCAATGCCGAGGTGATTTTGCGCAGTGAGCAGTACGAGACCCGCGCGGCTGCTGAAGGTGGCATTGCTTCGGTACAAAAGAACTCGCCCGCCGATGAGCGTTACGAGCGCAAGGACGCCAGTGATGGACGCTTCTACTTCAACCTCAAGGCGGCCAACCATCAGGTGATTGGCACTAGCCAGATGTACAAGGCTGCAGCCAGCCGTGAGGGCGGTATTGAGTCGGTCAAGACCAATGGTCCGACTACGACCATCAAGACTGATACCTAACCCTCCGAGCCCGTCAGCCAGCAGGTTTCATAGCCCTGACTGACATGCCCAACGCGGCTGAAAATACCGTCGCCAGCGGCGGCATGCCCTTGTGATACGCCAGGGGCCTAGGTAACGTGAGCGCACTTTTCAGGAGTGCCACGATGCGTTTCAGCCGCCCTTTTTGCTTTGCCTTGTTGCCACTGCTCGCCAGTTGCCAGGTGTTTACCGACAAACCCGCCGAGCCTGCCATCGAGCAAACGCGCATGCAGGGCGAGCTCAGCCTGAACGCGGGCCAGTTGCTGTTTCGCCCCTGCCAGGAACAACGTCAATTTATCCTCAAGGAAGACAGCGCAGCCGACCTGAGCAGCGATGCCAACACGCTGTTCAGTGATGGCCACGCCACGCTGTATGTCGATATGCGCGGCCAGCTGCAGGCCAATGCGCAGAAGGGTGTCGATGGCCAGTTCGTGCCGAGCCAGGTGTACCGCGTACAGGCTGAAGGCCATGGCTGCACAGATATCAACTTCGCCCGCACCATCCTGCGTGCCAGCGGCCACGAGCCGGACTGGAATATCGCGGTAAGCAATCAGGGCCTGATCCTCAACCGCCCAGGCCAGGAGCCACAGGCGCTGCCGTACCTGGAAGAGCAATTGCCCGAAGGCCGCCTCAACCTCAGCAGCGAAGCCAACGGCCAACGCCTGGATTTGTGGGTCGCCCGCCAGCGCTGCGTCGACGGCATGAGTGGCGCGGTGCAGCACCTGAGCGCCGAGTTGCGCCTTAATGGTGAAGTGCTGCGGGGCTGTGCCTACCTGGGCGGCGCGCGCAACGATTAGCAATCAGATAGCTGAGATAGATCAGCCGAGCGGCAGACGATTGGCCTAAGCTGCAAGGGAAGACAGCCAAAGGGATATCGTTATGCTGCGCATTGCTATCAATGGATATGGACGTATCGGTCGCTGCCTAGTGCGCGCGTTGTTCGAGCGCAAACTGGAGCAGCAGATCCACCTCACCACCATCAATGACCTAGGCGAGCAAAGCACCCTCGCCCACCTCACCCGCTTCGACTCCACCTTCGGCCGCTTTCCTGGGGATATCAGCCTGGACGGCGATACACTGCTGGTAAACGGCCACCCGATCCAGCTACTGCGTGAGCGCGAAGTGACTAATCTGCCCTGGCGTCAGCACGCAGTCGATCTGGTGCTCGAATGCACCGGCAAGCTGAAAAAACGCGCCCAGGTCGAACAGCACATCAGCGCCGGCAGCCCGCGCGTGCTGCTCTCGCATCCGCTGGACAGCGCCGACCTGACCGTGGTCTATGGCGTTAACCACCAGTTGCTGGGCGATCAACAGATCGTTTCCAACGCCTCCTGCACCACCAACTGCCTGGCGCCGATGGCCAAGGTGCTGCACGAGGCCGTGGGCATTCGTCAGGGCCTGGTCAACACCATCCACTCCTACACCAATGACCAGAACCTGTTGGACAAGACCCACAGCGACCTCTACCGCGCCCGCGCCGCCGCGCTGTCGATGATTCCCACCAGCACCGGTGCGGCCAAGGCCATCGGCCTGGTGATGCCGGAGCTGATCGGCCGCCTGGATGGATTGTCGATACGCGTACCAACGCCCAACGTCTCTCTGGTCGACCTGACCTTTACCAGCGAACGCCCGACCAGCCGCGAAGCGATCAACGCCGCGCTGCAGGCCGGTGCCTTGCAGTTGCCGCCGGGAGTTATGGAGTGCAACGAGCTGGCGCTGGTGTCTAGCGACTTCAATGGCTACCCGGTGTCCTGCGTGGTCGACCTCAGCCACACCCGCGTGCAGGGCGATCTGGTCAAAGTGCTGGCCTGGTATGACAACGAGTGGGCCTTCGCCAACCGCATGCTCGATGTGATGCTGGCCTGGGTAAAGCCTGAGGCGCGCTAGCACTTCTGGTTTAGTACTGCCATATGACGGGCCGCTGCCGTTGATCGGCGGCGGCCTTTAGCCGGAGATAGGCGTATAATCGCCGCCTTTTAAAAGCTGCCGGGTTGCCTCCGGCCCTGAAAGTGGATCGTCCCTCATGCTTCGTATCACCGAACTCAAGCTGCCCCTCGATCATCCCGACGAGGCCCTGCGCCCGGCCATCGTCCAGCGCCTGGGGATTGCCGACAGCGAGCTGCTCGACTTCAGCCTGTTCAAGCGCAGCTACGATGCGCGCAAGAAATCCACTGAAATGCACTTCATCTACACCATCGACTGCGAGCTGCGCGATGAAGCGGCGTTGCTGGCCACGTTCAGCGATGACCGGCATATCAGCATCACCCCGGATACCGCCTACAAACCAGTCGGCATGGCGCCTGAGAACCTCGCAGAGCGTCCGCTGGTCGTCGGTTTCGGTCCCTGCGGGATTTTCGCCGCGCTGATTCTCGCCCAGGCCGGACTCAAGCCCATCGTGCTGGAACGCGGCACCGAAGTGCGCCAGCGCACCAAGGACACCTGGGGCCTGTGGCGCAAGAACGTGCTTAACCCCGAGTCCAACGTGCAGTTTGGCGAAGGCGGTGCCGGCACCTTCTCCGACGGCAAGCTGTACAGCCAGATCAAAGATCCCAAGCATTACGGGCGCAAGGTGCTGCATGAGTTCGTCAAAGCCGGCGCCCCGGACGAGATTCTCTATGTCAGCAAGCCGCATATCGGCACCTTCCGCCTCACCGGCGTGGTCGCCACCATGCGCGAGGAAATCAAGGCGCTGGGCGGCGAAGTACGCTTTCAGCAGCGCGTCAGCGATGTGCTGATCGAAGACGGTCAACTCAAAGGTGTGGTGCTCGACAGTGGCGAGCAAATTCTCAGCCGTCAGGTGATCCTGGCCCTGGGCCACAGCTCGCGTGACACCTTCCGCATGCTGCACAAGCGCGAGGTCTTTATGGAAGCCAAGCCGTTCTCGGTGGGTTTTCGTATCGAGCACCCGCAAGGTCTGATCGACCGCGCACGCCTCGGTAAATACGCCGGCCACCCCAAGCTCGGCGCTGCAGACTACAAACTGGTGCACCACGCCAAGAACGGCCGCTCGGTCTACAGCTTCTGCATGTGCCCAGGCGGCACCGTGGTCGCGGCTACCTCGGAGCCGAACCGCGTGGTGACCAACGGCATGAGCCAGTACTCGCGCAATGAGCGCAATGCCAACGCCGGCATCGTCGTCGGCATCACCCCGGAGCAGGATTATCCGGGCGGCCCGCTGGCCGGTGTAGAGCTGCAGGAACGCCTGGAATCCCAGGCCTACCTGCTCGGCGGTAGCACCTACGAAGCACCGGGGCAACTGGTCGGCGACTTTATCGCTGGCAAGCCATCGAGCGCGCTGGGTAGCGTCGAGCCGTCGTATAAACCGGGAATCAAGCTAGGTGACCTGGCCCTGGCGCTGCCGGATTTTGCCATCGAGGCCATCCGCGAAGCGCTGCCAGCCTTCGGCAAGCAGATCAAAGGCTTCGACTTGCATGATGCGGTGCTGACCGGCATCGAAACCCGCACCTCCTCGCCACTGCGCATCACCCGTGGCGCGGATATGCAGAGCCTTAACGTCCGCGGCCTGTACCCGGCCGGGGAAGGCGCGGGTTACGCCGGCGGCATTCTTTCCGCCGGGGTTGATGGCATTCGCGTGGCCGAAGCGCTGATTCGCGACATGCTGGGTATTGCCGAACCTGTCTAAGAGGTCACCAACATGCTGCCTGCAAACCAGGCAGCGTGCGGACTACAGCTTGACCAATTCGACCCGGCGATTCTTCGCCCGCCCTTCTTCGCTACGGTTATCCGCCACTGGCCGTTCCTGGCCGAAGCCCGCTGCAGTCAGCCGCTGCCCCCCGATACCGGCGGCGACTATGGCATTCATCACGCTCTGCGCACGCTGTTCGGACAACAGTTTGTTGGCCTCGGCCTGACCCTGGCTGTCGGTATGGCCTTCGATGGCCAGACGCAAAGCCGGCGCGGCTTTCAGCATGCTGACAATCTCCACCACCGTGGCCTGGCCATCGGCCTTGAGCTCGGCTTTGCCCGTGTCGAAGTTGATATACAGGGCGATAAAGCCGTTGCGGTTGAGTTCATCGAGCAACTGGTTGGCGCTGACCACCTGCTGCATGGCCGCCACTTCGACGATCACCAGTTTGTAGCTCTGCGTCGGTGCGCTGAAAATTTCCGGTTCGAGGCGCACCCACACTTCCTTACCACCGGTCGTGACCTTCAGCGTCGTTTCGCCGCCATCGCCGTCCTGCGGCAGGCGCTCGTAAATCACTTCGCCGCCAATCGACTTGATCGCGTTCTGGTAGTTGCGCAGCAGCTGCAGCGGGCTCGGCTGGTTGTCTACCGCGTTGTGGAAATAGCGAATCTGCGTGGCATCGCCTTCCACGGTCTGGCGCTGCGGCACGCCGTCCTGAGTGCCGGTGGCGAACTGCGCGGCGTTGTAGTTCTGCTCGTATTCGACGATATGCGAGTTCGGGTAGCGGGACAGCAGCGGATGGTCCTTCGACCCCGCCGTATCATCGGCAGCCAGCGCCGGTACGCTTAAAAATGCTGACCACAGCAGCATGTACAAGCAGCTGCGCACAGTTCCCATGGCATTTCTCCTGCTGCATTCGGGGCGCGGCGTGCGCCCACCACAGCAGTGACTCTAGACCAGCACGGCTGGCCCGGCGGCTCGCGAGCAGTCGACTAAACGTCGAAACGCAGGCAACAGACCGTGGTGCGCCGCGAGCCGTTGGGGCGGCGCTCAGGGTCGGCGTAGGTTTCGATATCGACAAAACCGGCCTTGCGCATCATCCCGGCCGAGGCGGCGTTCTCTTCATGGCGGTCGATATAGATATCGGCCACACCCTGCTCGGCCAGCGCGGCAACCACCTGCTTGAGCAGACGTGAACCCAGGCCCTGCCCGGCAACCGCACGGAGGGTCACCGCTTCGCAGATATAGGCATGCTCTTGATCGCGCCGCGTCGGCGGTTGGTAGCGGGCAAAATGCCGCGAGTGCTGATAGCTGACAACCCCCAGCAACTCGCCATCGCGCTCGGCCAGCAATGCCGACACCGAACCGTCGGCAATCTGCTGTAGATGGGCCGTCACCTCGGCAGGAGGCAAATGATTCCAGGGATTCGGCCCGTGCTCGAAAATCAGCGCGCAGAGGTTGTCGATATCGGCAGCCAGAGCCTGGCGAATCCGCAGGTTATCCATCTACAGCCCTGCCGTGGGCAAGTCAGCCGGCAAAGCGACGCCGCGTTCGGCGCAATCCGCTACCGCTGCGATTAACCCAGTCAGGTCGAAACCCTGGGCGCTAAGCCAGGCCTGATCGTAGTAGGTGTCGGCATAGCGCTCGCCGCCATCGCAGAGAATCGCCACCACCGAACCGGATTCGCCCGCCGCGACCATACGTTGCGCCACCAATAACGCGCCAATCAGGTTAGTGCCGCTGGAGCCACCCACTTTGCGGCCCAGGCGCTGCGCCAGGTAATGCATGGCGGCCAACGACAAGGCATCCGGCACCTTGCACATAGCGTCGATCACCGACGGCAGAAAGGACGCCTCAACCCGTGGCCGGCCGATGCCTTCGATACGCGAGCCATGATTCAGGCACAGGCTGGCATCACCCGTGCGGTAGTAATCGAAGAACACCGAACGCTCAGCATCGGCGCACAGCACCTGGGTGCTATGGCGGCGGTAGCGCACGTAACGGCCCAGGGTCGCCAAAGTGCCGCCAGTGCCAGGGCTGGAAACCAGCCAGCTCGGTTCGGGAAAGCGTTCGCTGCGCAGCTGCTGGAAGATCGACTCGGCGATATTGTTGTTGGCGCGCCAGTCGGTGGCGCGCTCGGCGTAGGTGAACTGATCCATAAAATGCCCGCCGGTCTCGCGCGCCAGGCGCTCAGATTCGGCGTATATCTGCGTCGGGTCCTGCACCAGATGGCTCTGGCCGCCGTAGAAGGCGATCTGCGCGATCTTCTCCTTCGAGGTGCTGGCCGGCATCACCGCGATAAACGGCAGCCCCAGCAAGCGGGCGAAGTAGGCCTCGGAGATTGCCGTAGAGCCGCTGGACGCCTCGATCACCGGTGCACCGGGCTTGAGCCAGCCGTTACACAGCGCATAGAGAAACAGCGAACGGGCCAGACGATGCTTGAGGCTACCAGTGGGGTGGCTGGATTCGTCCTTGAAATACAGTTCGACGCCAGGCAAACCCGGCAACGCCAGGGGAATCAGGTGGGTATCGGCGCTGCGCTGGAAATCCGCCTCGATAATACGGATTGCTTCGCGCGCCCAAGTTCTTGAATCACTCATGCCTTACCCCCTAATCCAAAACACCGACCGGCACCACACGCGTCCCGCGCCACTGACTCAGCAACACGCCAGCAAACACCAATGCCGCCGCCAGCATCTGCACAGCATTCAGGCTTTCGCCCAATAGCAGTATGGCGAACAGCAGGGTGAACACCGGGATCAGGTTGGTAAAGCCCGACGCCTGGCTGGCCGGCAAGCGGCTGACGCCGAAGTTGTACAACCCGTAAGCGCCCACCGTGACCAGAATGCCCAGGTACGCCACAGCGCCCAGCCCCATTGGGCTGACGCTGGTCGGCAACGGCGCGCTGAACCAGGCCAAGGGCAGAAAGAAGATGGTGCCGACAAAGGCCACCATGGCGGTCAGCAGAAAGGGCGAATAGCGCGATGACAGGTGCTTGAGCAACAGGGTGTAACCCATGGCGCAGAGCATCGCGAGTAGCTCGTAGAAGTTGCCGAGAATCGGGTTGCTGGCATGCTCATCGGCGCTGCCGGCCAGGCTCAGCCATACGGCGCCGATCAGCGCCAAAAGAAACCCCGCCAGGGTGATGCGGCTGATCCGTTCGCGCAGGAAGATAAACGCACCCACCGCCACCAGCAGCGGCAGCAAGGCCGTGACCATACCCGCCTGGGCGGCGCTGGTGTGCTGCAAGGCCAGTGCTTCGAAGAGGAAATACAGACAGGGTTCGCAGGCCGCCAGGCCCAGCAGATACTTCCAGTCACCGGCGCGGTAGTGCATCTGTCCACGCCAGCGCCACGCCAGCAGAAACACCAGGCTACCGAGGGCCATACGGCCGAAGATCACCCACAGCGGCGGCAGCTCGGCAAAGGCCAGTTTCAGTGCGATAAAGGAACTGCCCCACAGCGCCATGGCGATCACCAGGCAGATCACCGCAATGCCCCTTCCCTGCTCACGCATACCCAAGCCCCTGACTAAAGGCTGCAGTGTAGAGAGGCATACGCGGCGCCGAAAGATACAGTCAGCGCCGCGAACTGTGTGGGCTTATTGTTCCCAGGGCTTACCGCTGGTCTGCTCGCTAATCCGCAGCTTCTGCTGCAGTGCGGCTTTGGCCAGCATATGAGCGCTGACTGGCGCGGTGATAAACAGAAACAGGGCGATCAGCAGCTCATGCAGGCTGACGCCCTCGCCACGAAAGCTGAAGTAGATCAGCGAGGCGATCACCATGCCGCCCACGCCCAGGGTGCTGGCCTTGGTCGGGCCGTGCAGACGCATAAAGAAGTCCGGCAGACGGTACAAACCAATCGCGCCGACCAAGGCGAACAGGCTGCCGATCAGCAGAAACAGCGCCACCAGTGCTTCGATCCAGAAAGCCATCAGATGCTCCTCACTCGATGATGTCGCCGCGCAGCAGATACTTGGCCACTGCCACCGTGCCGATAAAGCCCATCACCGCAATCAGCAGGGCCGCTTCAAAATACAGGTCCGAGCCCAGCCAGATGCCGAACAGCACCAGCATGGCAATCGCGTTGATATACAGGGTATCCAGGGCCAGGATGCGGTCGGGCAGATCCGGGCCGATGATCAGGCGCGCCATGGTCAGCATCAGGGCCAGGCCGATGATCACCAGGCACAGCGGAATCACGTAGGCGAGCATGTGAATACCTCCAGCAAGGGTGCTTCGTAGCGCTGTTTGATTTCCGCCACCATGGCTTCGGCGTCCGGCACATCCAGGCCGTGCACCAGCAACATCTTGCGGTCATCGCTGAGGTCGGCGGACACCGTGCCTGGGGTCAGGGAGATGATGCTGGTGAGCATGGTCAGGGCCAGTTCATCTTCCAGCAGCATGGGAATTTCCACGAAGGCCGGGCGCAGTTTGGCGGGCGAGCCAAGAATCAGCTTGGCCACCTGCAGGTTGGCCATGACGATATCGCCGAGGATGCGCAGCAGAAACAGGCACAGTTTGAGCGGCTTGTAGACCCGTGGCGGATTGATCCAGAACACCTGAGTCAGCAGCGGAATCGCCCAACCGAGCAACGCACCGAGCAGCCAGTGGCCCAGGCTCAGGTCATTTACCAGCAGCAGCCAGACCAATAGCAGGCACAGGCTCAGCAGCGGATGGGGTAACCAGCGACGTGCTTTCATCGTGCAGCTCCCGAGTCGATGATTTGCCGGTACAGCGCCAGGTCATGCAGCTGGCTGGCCGTGGCCTCGACATAACTCAGCAGCGGCGCGGCGCCGACCATCAGCAGCAAGCTGAGCAGCAGCAAGCCGGCGCAGGCTAGCAGCCGGCCGTAATCCAACTCGGCGCTGTCCAGCTGGCTCAGGCCGACGCGCCAGAACAGCATGCTGCCGGCGCGGCTCAGGGCAATCAGGGTCAGCAGACCGCCGCCCAGCACCACCGGCCAGAGCAGCAGCGCTTGCAGGCCAGGCTCCAGCGAGCGCAGCAACAGCAGCTTGCCAATAAACCCGGAAAGCGGCGGCAGACCGGCCACGGCAATCGCGCCGAAGAAGAACAGGCCGCCGAGCAGATGCGGGTTCTGCAGCGCCGGGCCCTGCACAAGCAGCGCCTGCTTTTCACCGCGCTGACGGGCAATCAAGTCCGCCAGCAGGAACAGCCCACCGGCCACCCAGGTGCTGTGCACCAGGTAATACAGAGCACCGGCCAGGGCTTGTTCGGTGCCTATGGCGATACCGGCAAGCAAGGTGCCAACCGACACCACCACCAGATACGCCAGCAGCCCCTGCAGGCTGACCGCCGCCAGCGTGCCGATCACGCCCAGCGCCAGAGTCAGCAGAGCAATCGGCCAGAGCCAGTCGTTGGCCATATTGGCCAGGCTGCCGGCCTCGTCACCAAAGATCAGCGTGTACACGCGGATGATCGAATACAGGCCAACCTTGGTCATGATCGCAAACAGCGCGGCGACCGGTGCCGTGGCCGAGGCATAGGCCTTGGGCAGCCAGAAATACAGCGGCAGAAACGCCGCCTTGAGGCCGAACACTACGAGCAACAGCAAGCCGGCAGCGCCGAGCAGCGCTGCATCATCTGGCCCGGCGGCCGCTACCCGAATGGCCATATCGGCCATATTCAGGGTACCGGTGATGCCATACAGCACGCCCACGGCGAGCAGGAAGAACGCAGACCCCACCAGGTTCAGCACCACGTAATGCAACCCCGCACGCACCCGCTCTACCCCACCGCCATGCACCAGCAGCGCATAGGAGGCGATCAGCAGGATTTCGAAGAACACAAACAGGTTGAACAAATCACCGGTGAGAAAGGCGCCGTTGATGCCCATCAGCTGGAACTGGAACAGCGCATGGAAACTCTGCCCGCGCTCATCGTCGCCACACACCGCATACAACAGGGCAAAGCTGCCGAGCACCGCCGTAACCACCAGCAGCAAAGCGCTCAGCCGATCGAGCAGCAGAATGATGCCGAACGGCGCCGCCCAGTTACCGGCGGCATACACCTGCAGCACGCCCTGGTCGGCCAGCCAGAGCAGATAGCCGCTCAACGGCAGCAGCAACAGGGTCGCTACCAGCGACAGGCTGCGTTTAACCCGCAGACTCAGGCCCGCGCCCAACAGCAGCAGGCTGCCGGCAAACATCGGCAACAGGATTGGCAGAATCAAGCCGTGATTCATTGCACAGGCTCCTGGCCGTCAACATGGTCGGTCTGGGTTTCGCCCACGCTGCGCAGCGCCAGTACCACCACGAAGGCGGTCATGGCAAAGCCGATCACGATGGCCGTCAGCACCAGCGCCTGCGGCAGCGGGTCAGCGTATTGACTGCCCTGGCCAATCACCGTGACCACACCGCTCTGCAAGCGGCCCATGGCAAACAGGAACAGGTTGACCGCATAGGAAATCAGCGTCAGCCCCAGCACTACCGGGAAGGTCCGCGCGCGCAGCAGCAGGTACACACCGCTGGCGGTGAGGATGCCCAGGGTTGCGGCAAATATGGCTTCCATCTCAAAGCACCTCTTGTGCAGCTTTTCCCTGGGTCAGCTTGCCCAGGTTGGCGAGAATCAGCAGGGTCGCGCCGACAACCGTCAGGTACACGCCCAGGTCGAAGAGCATGGCGGTGGCCAGCTCGATTTCACCGATCAGCGGGATCTCGAAATGGCCAAAGGCCGAGGTCAGGAACGGCCGGTCAAACAGCCAGCTGCCCAGCCCCGTCAAGCCGGCAACCAACACGCCGAGGCCGGCCATGCCCTGGTAATTCAGCGGCAGGCGCGACTGCGTCCACTGCACGCCACTGGCGACGTATTGCAGGATCAACGCCACAGCCGTCACCAAGCCGGCGATAAAGCCACCACCAGGCAGGTTGTGGCCGCGCAGGAAGACAAACACCGAGACCAGCAGCGCCATCGGCAACAGCACTCGTGACAGAGTGGCGAGGATCAGTGGATGGCGGTCACGCGCCCAGCTGCGCCCTTGCGCATCGACCTTCGGCTGGAACAGGCGCAGGCCGTCGAGCAGCGCGAAGATACCCACGGCGGCAATCGCCAGCACGGTGACCTCGCCCATGGTATCGAAGCCGCGGAAGTCGACCAGAATCACGTTGACCACGTTGGTGCCGCCGCCGCCCGGCACACTGTTTTCCAGGAAGAACGCCGAAATACTGTCGTACGGCCGCGTCAGCACGGCGAACACCAGCATCGCCACCATCACCCCGCTACCAACCGCCAGGGTGAAGTCGCGTAGGCCGCGCAGGCTGCTCGACTCGATGCGGGTATGCGCCGGCAAGAAGAACAGCGCGAGCATCAGCAGGATGATGGTCACCACCTCCACCGACAGCTGGGTCAGGGCCAGATCCGGCGCCGAATAACGGGCGAACGCCAGGGCCACCATCAGCCCGACCACACTGAGCATCAGCAGCGAAACCAGGCGCTGGCGATGGAAGACCACCGTTACCAATGCGGCCAGGGCCATGATGCCCAGGCCCAGGGCGGTGATGCCGTCGATCTTGGTCATCGGTATCGGTCCGCTGATCTGCGGCAACGAACTCAGGCCCTGAGTCACCACCAGCAAGGCGGCGGCCAGCAGCAGCGCCAGGTAACGCTGCAGCGAAGCGTTCTCCAACCAATTGGTGACGACGCTGCACACCTTGACCAGGATCAGCACGCCGCGCTCGAACAGCAGCTTGGCATCCACACTCGGCAGCCCGGCATACCAGCGAAACAGCGGCTGACGGAACACGTACACCAGAATCCCGCCGAACAGGGCGATAAAGCTCATCAACAGCGGCAGGTTGAAACCATGCCAGATCGCCAGGCTGTAGCTCGGTACCTCACCGCCCAGGGTTGCCGCAGCAGCAGCGGCCAGCAGCGGCGCCACGGTGTAGGCCGGAACAATCCCGACCAGCAGGCAGAGGAACACCAGAATCTCCACCGGCACCTTCATATAGCGTGGCGGCTCATGCGGCGGGAAATGCGGCAGGTCGATTGGCTCACCGTTGAAGAACACGTCATGGATAAAGCGCAGCGAATAGGCCACCGAGAACACCCCGGCCAGGGTTGCCGCCGCCGGGATCACCCAGTTGAAGCTGCCCAGCAGGTGCTGATTAAGCGTCTCGGTAAAGAACATTTCCTTGCTGAGGAAGCCGTTGAGCAGCGGCACCCCGGCCATCGCCGAGGCCGCCACCATGGCCAGCACAGCCGTATGCGGCATGTACTTCCACATACCGTTGATGCGCCGCATATCGCGGCTGCCGGTTTCGTGGTCGATGATCCCCGCCGCCATAAACAGCGAAGCCTTGAAGGTGGCGTGGTTGATGATGTGGAACACCGCCGCCACTGCCGCGAGGCGGGTGTCCAGGCCGAACAGCAAGGTGATCAGGCCCAGATGGCTGATGGTCGAATAGGCCAACAGGCCCTTGAGGTCATGCTGAAACAGCGCCATCCCAGCGCCGACCAGCAAAGTCACCAGACCAGTGATGCTGACCAGGTAGAACCACCATTCCGATCCCGCTAACGCCGGGTACAGACGCGCCAGGAGAAACACCCCGGCTTTGACCATGGTCGCCGAGTGCAGATAGGCCGACACCGGAGTCGGCGCGGCCATCGCATGGGGCAGCCAGAAATGGAACGGGAACTGCGCCGACTTGGTGAACACCCCCAGCAGCACCAGAATCAGCGCCAGCGGGTACAGCTCATGGGCGCGAATCGCGTAACCGGCAGCCAGCACCTGGGACAACTCGAAACTGCCTACGATATGGCCGATCAACAGAATCCCGGCAAACAGCGCCAGGCCGCCACCACCGGTCACGGCCAGGGCCATGCGCGCGCCTTTGCGTGCATCCGTACGGGCGCCCCAGAAGCCGATCAGCAGGAACGACGACAGGCTGGTCAATTCCCAGAACATCAACATCAGCAGCAGGTTTTCCGAGAGCACCACGCCGAGCATCGCGCCCATAAACAGCAAGAGGAAGGCGAAGAAGCGCCCCATCGGCTCCTTCTTCGACAGGTAGTAACGGGCGTAGAGAATAACCAGCAGGCCTATGCCGAGAATCAGCAGGGCAAACAGAAAGCCCAGGCCATCGAGACGCAGGCTGAGGCTCAAGCCCAGGGCCGGCAACCACTCCAGCTTGACCTTGAGCAGCTCGCCGGCGAACACCGCAGACTGCTGCGAGAGCAGCAGTACCAGCGCCGTCAGCGGCGCTACCCCTGCCGCCGCGGCGCAGGCGGAACGGCCCAAGCGCTCGGCCAGCAGCGGCAGAAAGATGCCGAGAAATGGCAAGGCGATGATCAGCGCAAGCGTCATAGAAAAACCCCTTAATACGAACCCGGCACGTACCCGTCCCCGGCTGACTCCCTAACCTGCTCACTGCGGTCAACCGCAGGCTTTTGCCTGCGCAGCAACCCGCGCAAAAGTATTGCACCGCGCGGCGACTAAAGCCCGTCGGCGCAAAAGCGTGCGCGATTATCCATAACTATCGGCAAACCGTCATGGATAGAATTATTACTAAACACTGTGTTTTCCGCGAGCTTGCCTGAAAAACCCGCCAAACACCGATAAACATCTGGTTTATCTAGAAAAAAGACATAAAAAAACCGGATCAGTCAGGACTGATCCGGTTTCTTGGACACTCAGTGAGTAACGCGGCTGGTGCCATTCACAGTCATGATGCGCACGCGCTCGCCGACCCGGAAAATCTGATTTTCTTCGACCGCCTGCACGTAGGCACGCATGCTGCCGTCATCTTCCAGCACGGTGATTTCCACGCCTTGGGTACGGGTCAGACCTTCCTCGGTCATCGCGCCCAGCAGGCCACCAGCCACTGCACCGATCACTGCGGCGACCGCGCTGCCACGCCCGCCACCGACGCCGCTACCGGCCACGCCGCCGATAACTGCACCAGCACCTGCACCGATCGGGGTTTTCGTGCCTTCGATCTTCACTGGACGCAACGCTTCGATGGTGCCCATGCGCACAGTCTGCACGGTGCGTGCTTCATCGCGCGAGTAGGTGTCGCCGGTCAGGCTGGAGGCGCAACCGCCCAACAGGGCCAGCGCGGCAAACGAGGCAGCCAACAGAAAGGGTTTACGCATGATTGTTTCTCCAGTTATGCAGATGCTCATTAAAACGCCTGCGCAGCGCCGCTGTCACCCGCCAATATGCAGCAAAAGTTTACCCAAGCTGCAGCGCAGGGCCCCGGCGCGACACTTCGCCGCGTGCAAGCGCAGCACCCAATCAGCCTAAGCTAAGGCTTGGCTTGGGGGATTTATGGATTACTTTATCGTCGCCATCACCAGTGTTGCCGGGCTGTACTTCCACTGGTGGCTGTATGTGCGGATCAAGCGCTGGATGGACCGGGACCTGGCGCTGTCACTGGCCGGCGAATCAGCGGCCAAACGCAGCTATATGCTCGCCCGTCTGGCAGAGGCGCAGGCCGCCGGCATCAAACGCAGTGACCTGCCCACCTGGCTGGAGCAAGCTGCCGCGCACTACTCCGGCGACTGAAGCGCACTCAGGGCGCCAGGCGCTCACGCAGCCAGGCGGCGTCCTGCAAACGAAAATTGAGGCGGTCATGCAGACGGCTGGAACGGCCCTGCCAGAACTCAATGCGCTCCGGCAGTAGGCGATAGCCACCCCAGTGCGGCGGGCAATGCGGCGCGCGATCGAGAAAACGCTGTTCAGTCTCGGCCAGCAGGCCTTCCAGCTCGGCGCGGTCGGCAATCACCCGGCTCTGCGGCGAAGCCCAGGCGCCTAGACGGCTGCCCAGCGGACGCACCTGAAAGTAGGCGTCACACTCTTCGGCGCTCACCCGCTCGACGCGCCCCTCGATACGCACCTGCCGCTCCAGGCTAGGCCAGAAGAAGGTCATGGCGGCAAAGGGATTGGCGGCCAGGTGCTGGCCTTTGGCGCTGTCGTAGTTGCTGAAGAAGGTGAAGCCACGCGCATCCAGACCTTTAAGCAACAGCACCCGACAATGCGGGCGACCTTCGGCATCGACGGTCGCCAGGGTCATGGCATTGGGTTCGACCGGCAGTTGCTCAGTCTTCACCGCATCGGCAAACCATTGCTCGAATAGTGCAAACGGCTCAAGCGGCGCTTGCGCCTCGCTCAAGCCATCGCGGGTGTAGTCACGGCGCATATCAGCCAGGGTTTGAGTCATCGGCAAATCCTCTCGAACAAGTATTGCCTAGCTTACCCGCGAGCGCTCTATCTGGCTTGATCTGCGGCAACACGCCGCTGCCTAGCGGCTATTGGCGTAATGCCTTACTGGCTGCTGGCTGGCTTATCAGCCTTGGCTACGGTTTTCGCGCTCTTGTCAGCGGCAGGCTTGGCAGCGGCTACTGCATTGGCAGGCGCAGGTGCTGGCTGGCTGTACTTGGAGATCAGCGCGTTAAGGGTGGCTTTCGAAGTCAGGAGGATTTCCACTCGGCGGTTCAGCGCACGGCCTTGCTGGCTGTCGTTGGCGGCACGTGGCATGTCCGAGCCCAGGCCTTTAACCATCAGACGGTTCTGCTTGAGACCGCTGAGGCGGAAAATCGAGGTAAAGGCGCGGGCACGCTGGTGGCTCAACTCACGATTGGTACTTACTTCACCGCTGCTGTCGGCGTGGCCGAGAATCAGCACACCGATGGTTTCATCGCTTTCCAGCAGCTTGGCCATGCGGCTCAGCGGCCCCAGGGTGGTCGGCAGCATCATATGTGGACGGTCCGGGTTGAACGAACCCTGCACCGGAGCGGTAACGACTAACAGGTTTTCACGACGCTCGAACTCGAAATGGGTGCCCTTGATCGCTTCCCGCACCTTCGGCTCATACACATCCAACCAGGCCTGGGTCACTGCCGGTGGCGGCATTGGCACCACTTTCGGCGCAGGCTTTGCGGATTTGTCGAAAAGACTGCAACCGCTGATCAGTACACACAGAGCGATGGCGAGAGTTTTATTGGCGAGCATCGGGTATCCACACGTGATGAGCAAAAAAGAAGCCGGTCAGTGGCCCGCTCAGACGGCCGGCCATGCCATGTTGCGCAGCAGTTTAGCCGAGCTGGCTATAAACAATCAGCCAATAGACGCGCAAGTTTCTGCGCACGAGGGTCCATCAAGACGAACGGTCCTAGGTTGTTGGTGACAAAACCGAAGGCCACATCCCGCTCCGGGTCAGCAAAGCCAATGGAACCGCCGGCTCCAGGATGACCAAAGGCACGCGACCCCATGCCGTAGGTGGCGTTGGCAACCTCGGGCTGATCGAGCATGCAACCCAGACCGAAGCGGGTGCGGGTCAGCAGGGTCTTGTCCTCACCCACCGCGTGTTCACGGGTCAGTTCGGCCAGCAACTCGCTTTCCAGCAACTGACCATCCAGCAGGCCGCTATAGAAACCGGCCAGGCTGCGGGCATTGCCGTGGCCGTTCGCCGCCGGCTGCTGCATGCGCCGCCATTCGGGCTTGTTGGTGCTGGTCATGATCGACGGCGGGTTGGTAAAGGCCCGTGTGCTCATGGCCGCTGGCTCGCTCATCATGGTTTTGAGCAGGCGCTGGGCTGCCGCGTCGCCGAAGTTGCCCTTGCCGCGGGAGATGATCGCCACCCGGTCGAACTCTTCATCCGCCAGACCGACATGGAAATCCAGCCCCAAGGGCTTGGCCGTACGCGCGACGATGGATTCGCCCGGCCCGCGCCCCTCGACTCGGCGCAACACCTCACCGACCAGCCAGCCATAGGTGATCGGCGCATAACCATGGCCTTCGCCCAATGGCCACCATGGCTGTTCGGCGGCCAGTGCGGTGGTCATGGCCTGCCAGTCGTACAAGGCTTCGGCCGGCAGCATCTCGCGCAAGGCTGGCAGCCCGGCCTGATGGCTGAGCAAGTGACGCAGGGTGATCTTGTCCTTACCGGCTGCAGCGAACTCGGGCCAGTAGCGCGCCACCGGTGCATCCAGTTCGAGCTTGCCCTCGCCCACCAGTTGCAGCGCGGTGACAGCAGTAAACGTCTTGGTGCAGGAAAACAGATTAAGAATGGTGTCGCTGTGCCAGGCCTGCTGGCCATCCTTGTCGGCAACCCCGGCCCACAGGTCGAGCACAGTTTCGCCGCCGATTTGCACGCAGAGCGCCATACCGCGCTCCTGCGGCTCATCGAACAATGCCGCAAAGGCATCTCTCAGCGCCTCGAACTTGAGGTCGAAATAACCCTGTATCTGCACCACCCTGCCCCTTCTCTTACTCGGCCAAATGCTTGGCAGATTGTTTCAGCTCTAACGCCCGCGGTGAACCCTGCGCAAGGCTGGCAGCGGCACTATCAGACCGCTGATTAGCTCTTTACGGCGCTGCAGGAACTGGCGCCGGCACGGGTTTAAGCAGCGTTTTCGGCACATCGAGGTTGGCTTTGCGCACGGCTTTGACAAAACCATCCCACGGCCGGTCGGTGATGCCAACCAGGCCCAGGTGGCCATTCTCGCCGTCAAGCAGACGCCCGGTAACCGGCTGATCGAGGTACTGGAACCAGTGCAGACCGACGATCTGCGGCTCTTCCAAGGCCTTGCTCAGAAAATGCGCATAGGCCGGGCCGCGTTCTTCTTCCTTGTACACCTCGGCAACCCCGCCCCAGAACGGCCCACGGTCACGCGAACCGAAGTGGAACTCGGTGACCATCAGCGGCTTGTCCAACTGGCGCAGTGCGGCAAAGTCATAACCGTGCTGTGGCTCGCGGGTGTAGAAGTTGAAGCTCAGTACATCGCAGAACTCGGCGCAGGCACTCACCGCCTCAGGGATGCTGCTGGCGAAACGGCCACCCAGCAGCAGGTGATTGGGCGCATGCCAGTCAAGCGAGTCGGCAATGGTCTTGAAGTAGGTGTCGGCATACAGGCGCAAGAATGCCTGCATGTCCTTTTCGATGGCCGGGAATTCGGCAGTTGGCAGCGGCGCCTTAAAGCCCGGATCTTCCATCAACTCCCAGGCCGGCAGCTCGATACCCCAGGCACGGGACAGACCATTCTGATTGCGGTATTTGTCACGCAACTGCTTGAGGAACGCGCGCTTGGCTGGCACATCAGTGGTCAGGCGCAGCGTGGCGTACGCCAGGGCGTAACGGCCATTGGGGTCATCCGCAGGACCGGCCCAGGCCAATTCGTTATCGGCGAAATAACCGAGTAGCCAAGGGTTATCGCGATGGTCGCGCGAGGCAATCGCCACAGCGCGCTCGGTGGCCATGGCAAAACGCGGGTCGAACGGATCAGGCATCGCGCCCCACCAATCGACGCCGGTGCTGATGGTGGCGTAATCGCCATGAATCGACAGCGGAATGCTAAACGGCATGCGGGTATCGCCGCCAAAGGCCGGCTCACTCCAGTTCCCCAGGGTATTGAAACCCCAGGCCTGCAGACGATCCTGGCTCAGCGTGCGCCAGGCCGCAGGGTCAGCCTGGCCATAACTGCGTTGCAGGTTGGCCTTGTAGAAATCGAACCAGCGCCCGTTGGCAAACGCCCGGCCCTGATTGGCGCCGGTGTCGCTGCGGCTGTCGGACGTGCCGAAATAGGCCGCCAGCGCCTCCCCCGGCTGCGGCAAGCCGGCAAACATCGCCTCACGCCCCTCGACGTAAGTAGCGCTCTGCTGCGCGGTGACCGCATTGACGCCTAGCGAGTAGAACGGATGGCCCTCTGGCGTTACCAGATACCAGCGGCCGTCGCGCTTCTCGGTGCGAAAGAAGCCGCTCGCCTCAAACGGCATCCCACCGGTCCAGCCTGCAAACTTGTCCTGCGCAGGGCGCTCGGCCAGCCAGGTATGCAGTTGTTTCTGCTCCTGAGCCACCGCCTGCTGCAGTTGCTCATCGCTCTTGACCTTGCCCGGCCATTCGGCCCGCGTGTACTGGCCGTAACTGTCGACGATGCCAGCATAGGCCGCCGCCGACAGCTTCTCGGTGCTCACGCCAAACTGGCTGATCAGAATATGTTGCGCCGCTTTCGGCTGCGGCATGGACAGGGTGACCGCGCTGACCTTGCTCAGGTCCAGCGCACCCGTGACCGTATCCGCCAGCAGCAGGCGCTGGCCTTTGTGCGTCCAGGGCATCGGTACGCCGGCACGCATACCCTGATCGCGGGGCGAGGCCGCCTGCAAAGGAATCAACAGGGTTTGCGCAGGACCGGCAGGCAGGGCGATACGCGTGCTCAGTCGCTGGCCGTCAGTGCTCTCGATCAGCACATCCAGAGTCAGCGCCCAATCCATGGCGTTCTGTACGCGCAGGCTGACCAGCGCCTGCTGCGACCAGTCCCAGCTACCGTTTTGCGGGGTCAGGCGCAGGCTCGGCTGCTCGGCAGGGTGGAAGGTCACCCGACGCAGCACTTCGCCTTGCGGGGTCGGCTCGCCGATGCGGTTAGGCAGATCGGCATCCTGCGTCGTGACCTGCACGGCATCCATCGGCCGAACAAAGTTGAACAGTTCCTGCTGCTCTGTGGCCATGGCCGCCCCGTAAAAACCCACGAGCGCTGATACCAGAACAGCCGTTTGCAGCCTGCGCTTAACCTTCACGAACCACACTCCCCCATTGTTTCAACCGCCTCGGGCAACACTGCCGGAGACATAATTCTGGCCTTGGTACTTACCAAGGCATTGTCCATGCGCCACTTGGAGCCGATAAGGCTCAACGAGTTGCTTACCAGATGGACTGCTAACTGATTTCCCGACGAAACGGCGGCAAGGCATTGAGAATCGATTTGCCGTAGCGCTGGGTGACCACGCGCCGGTCCAGCAGAGTAATAATGCCGCGATCCGCTTCGGTGCGCAGCAATCGGCCGCATGCCTGGACCAGACGTAGCGAAGCGTCCGGAACGGCAATTTCCATAAAGGGGTTGCCACCGCGCGCTTCGATCCACTCGGCCAGCGCCGCTTCCACCGGATCGTCCGGTACGGCGAAGGGGATCTTGGCGATCACCACATGCTCGCAATAGGCACCCGGCAGATCGACACCTTCGGCAAAGCTGGCCAGGCCAAACAGTACGCTTTCCTCACCGCTGTCGACCCGCGCCTTGTGCTTGTTCAAAGTTTCCTGCTTGGACAGGTTGCCCTGGATAAACACCCGCTTGCGCCAGTCGCGCTCCAGGCCGTCGAAGACTTCCTGCATCTGCTTACGCGAGGAAAACAGCACCAGGGTGCCGCGCGAGCCCTCAACCAGACCGGGCAACTCACGAATAATCGCGGCCGTATGCGCCACCGCATCACGCGGATCGGCATTCAGGTTGGGCACCCGCAACACGCCGGCATCGGCATGATGGAACGGGCTCGGCACCACGGTGGTAACTGCCACTTTCGGCAAGCCGGCGCGCATGCGATAGCGATCAAAGGTGCCCAGCGCCGTAAGGGTCGCCGAGGTCACCAGGGCGCCATAGGCGACATTCCACAGATTACGTCGCAGGGTTTCCGCCGCCAGGATCGGGCTGGCGTTAACCTCGATATCAAACAGTGCACCGCTATCGGCCAGGGTCAGCCAGCGCGCCATTGGCGGGCTTTCCTCCGGGTCTTCAGCAGTAAAGGCCAGCCACAGCTCCCAGTTGCCCTTGGCCCGCGCCAGCAGGCTGCCGAACAGCGGATACCACTCCTCGGCCTGGTGACTGGCAATACCGACAGCGCCCTCGCCATCCATCGCTTCTTTGAGCTGTTCAGTCACACCGGTGAACAGATCATTGAGTTTGGAAAAGCCCTTTTTCAGCTCCAGACCCAGCTCGGTCAAGTGCGCCGGCACCACTCCGCCGACAAAGCGATGGCGCGGCCGCTCACGGCCCTGCATATCTTCGCCCGGCTTGAAGTCGGCAACCTGCTCACAGGCGGCGAACATAAATTGCTGTTGGGTTTTGAGCTCCCGCGCCAGTTCCGGCACCTGCTCGATCAGCCTGCCTAGATCCCCGGGCAGCGGATTCTGCGCCAGCAACTTGGTAAGGTTCTTGTCGATCTGGGTCAGCCAATCGGCAGTCGAACGCAACCGAGTAAAGTGTGCGAAATGGCCGATGGCCTTGTCCGGCAGGTGATGGCCTTCGTCGAACACGTAAAGGGTGTCGCGCGGGTCCGGCAGCACCGCCCCGCCGCCCAGGGCTAGGTCGGCCAGGACCATGTCATGGTTGGTGACGATGACGTCGACCTTGCCCATGCCCTCACGCGCTTTATAGAAAGCACACTGCTGAAAATTCGGACAATGGCGGTTGGTGCACTGACTGTGATCGGTGGTCAGTTGCGACCAGCGCGTGTCTTCCAGCTCTTCCGGCCAGCTGTCGCGGTCGCCGTCCCATTTGTTGCCGGCGAGTTTTTCGATCATCGTGGTGAACAGCTTCTGGCTCTGCTCATCCACATCGATCTTGAAGCCTTCTTCTTCGAACAGCTGGGCGGTGGCGCTTTGCGCCTGGCCTTCCTGCAGCAGGATATCCAGCTTGGACAGGCACAGATAACGACCACGCCCCTTGGCCAGGGCGAAGCTGAAATTCAGCCCGCTGTTGCGCATCAGGTCCGGCAGATCCTTGTGCACGATCTGCTCTTGCAGGGCCACGGTGGCCGTGGCGATCACCAGGCGTTTGCCCGCCGCCTTGGCAGTAGGAATAGCCGCCAGGCTGTAGGCGACGGTCTTGCCCGTACCGGTGCCGGCCTCAACCGCCACAACTGCGGGATCACCCAGGCGCCGGCCTTCATCGTCAGTCTTGATCGCGCCCAACACCTTGGCGATTTCAGCAATCATCAGGCGCTGGCCGTAACGCGGCTTGAGCGACTTGGCTTCGAGAAAACGGGAATAGGCGCCCTGGATCTGGGACTTGAGTTCGGTACTGAGCATGGGGTCTTGGCGCGAAAAGGCTGGATAAATTTTCAGTGTTTGTAATCGGCGGCTATCATAGCGCGCTAATCGATCCAGCGCTGAACCGCTTAACCAACAGGAGTGCCAGCATGACCCCATACGCCTTCATCTACAGCCTGCACCTACTCGCCGCCCTGGTTTGGGTGGGCGGGATGTTCTTCGCGTGGATGGTTTTGCGCCCGGCAGCCGTCGCCGCATTGGAAGCCCCGTCCCGCCTGAAACTCTGGCTGGAAGTCTTTCCACGTTTTTTCTACTGGGTATGGGCGGCGGTGATTGTGCTGCCGGTGACCGGCGTGGGCATGCTGCATCTGCGCTTTAGCGGCTTCGATACGGCGCCGCGCTACGTGCACATCATGATGGGGCTGTATATCGCCATGCTGGCGCTGTTTCTGCGCATCCAGGCACTGCAACTGCCTGAACTGCGCCGCGCGGTGGCGGCAGAAGAGTGGCCGAATGGCGGCGCCGTGCTTGGGCGCATTCGTCGGCTGGTCGGTATCAACCTGCTACTGGGGTTGTTGGTGGTAGCAATCGCCGGCATCCGCCCTTCGTTCTAACGGCACTCAAGCAACCGCTGCCCGAGGGCAGCGGTTAGACACACATTACCGGTTAGAACTGCACGACATTCAGCGCGCCTGCCGGGCCTGGCTCACCAGCCCGCCCCGCCTGCCCAGGCTTGCCATCGCGAGCACCATCGGTGCTGTACAACCAGCAACCCTTGCTCACACCGCCCTGGCCGCCCGCACCTGGCACACCCGGCTGGCCGCCGTTGCCGCCCTCCAGACGCACCTGCACCTGCTCAACCGGGAAACCTTGCGGTACTTCCAGGCGCACCTGTGCACCGGCGGCACCCGGCTGGCCGTCACCACCGTTCAAGCCATCATGGCCACGGCTGGCTTCACCCCAGGTGCAGCCACCTGGTTTGCCATCGGCACCGGCTAGACCGGCATAACCGGGGGCGCCAGTACCGCCCCGGGCGTCCAGCACCAGGTTTTCCAGAGTCACTGCCTGCATGCGCAGGCTCAGGTTACGCCCCGGCAGCGCCGGCTTCTCAGCACTGCCCTGGGCGCCGCGCGCACTGATCTGGGCACCACTGGCAATCTCGGCGGTTTCCACTTCAAGACGTAGCACCTGATCACTGGGAGCAATCGCCAGGCGCGCATCGCGCCCCAGGCTTAGCTGCGCCACACGGATTTCGGTCAAACCTGGAGGAATTAACAAGGTGCCGTGATCGGCAATCTCCAGGCGGTCCAGCAACAACACGCTGGTATTGCTCGGCAGACGCATAACCGCATGGGAGTCGACTTCAATCACTGCTTGGGCGAGCGCCAGCGGACTGAAGAGCGCTGCGAGGGCGAGCAACTTACGCATTTTCGGCCTCCATCTGCAGCGCTTGCTCAGGCTCTGCTGCGCCGGCAACAGCCGTTTGCGCAGTAGGCAAGCCAAGCAGTTGGAAAATCCCGAACAACATGACCTGCACACGCTCCTGAACAGGCTTGGAGCAAGCGGCGATGCGCTTGTCAAAGAACCACAGTTCAAGCGCATGGATCAGCAGAATAAAAGCCCCGGCGCCGTTCAACAGCAGCGCGAAAGGTTGTGCGAAGGGTTGCAGCAGATTTGCCAGGACGACGCCCCAGAACAATGCCGTCAGCACCTTACCCAACGTGAGAAATGTTTTCATACCCGGCCCCAGCAGTTTTTATTTCGCTGCACCTTATCTGCTTTGGGAGTGTGCTGCCAGAAGACCAGTAAAAACCATGGAGGCTGAATGCCTTCATAGCTTTTACTGGGTTGAAACCACCTCTGGCTGGCAGGCCGTTGCGAACCCGGCAAGTAGGTTCGCAACGGCCTGCCAGCGCGTCACATCGGTTATGGCTGCGCCTCGACCTCCGCTTCAACCCGGCGGTTGATCGCCCGTCCGGACTCACTTTCATTATCGGCGACTGGCTGCGACTCACCGTACCCAACAGAAGAGACCCTGCCGCTGTCGATACCATGCTGATTGACCAACACATCACGCACCGCATTGGCACGGCGCTCGGACAGTCCCTGGTTATAAGCATCACTGCCTACGGCGTCGGTATGGCCTTCAACGGTTGTGGTGGTTTGTGGGTACTGTTTCATAAAGTCGGCAAGGCTCTTGATATCGGCCTGGCTGTCTTCTTTAACATCGGACTTGTTGAAATCGAACTTCACATCCAGTTCTACCCGAACCGAGTCCACAACTTCGATGGGCTCAGGTTCTGCTTCGGCAGGCGTACTGGCATATTCTTTGATCGGACAGCCGTTGTGATGCACCGGCGTATTAGGAGGGGTTCCAGGGCAACGGTCACGACGGTCAAACACGCCGTCATCGTCTTCATCACCATCCTGGGCGTAACAAATCAGCGTGCCAATGACCGCACCGGCCACGGCTCCACCTGCTGCCCATGTAGAACTTTCGATTGCGCCCAGACCAGCACCGGTCAGACCGCCAATTACACTGCACAGGGGCCAGTTCCCTTGGTTGAGCGGCGCATCTCCCGTACTGGAAGTTGTGACGCAACCTGAAAGAACACTGCTGACCAAGAGAATGGGGGCTACCCCCATCATGGATCTAACTCTCATGGTAGAAATCTCCTGTAATGCCGGCTACTGCCGGTAACTTAGGAGTAAAGACCTACCCTTCGAGCTGCACAAGCCAGACCCCGAAGGGTCTGGCTTGTTTTCTTCAGAAAGTCTGGAATCAGACGATCAAGGACGAGCTTCTACTTCTGCTTCTACGCGGCGGTTGACGGCGCGACCGTCGGCACTGGCGTTGTCCGCAACCGGACGAGACTCGCCATAGCCCACAGCGTTAACGCGATCACTGCCTACGCCGTACTGGTTAACCAGTACGTCACGTACCGCATTGGCACGACGCTCAGACAGAGTCTGGTTGTAAGCGTCGCTACCAACGGAGTCGGTATGACCTTCAACTACGGTGGTGGTTTGTGGGTATTGGGTCAGGAAGTCAGCCAGGTTTTTGATATCGCCATAGCTTTCTGGTTTGACCTGGGCCTTGTCGAAGTCGAACTTGACGTCCAGCTCTACGCGTACTGCTTCGGCTGGTTCGGCAACTACAACTTCTTCAACCACTTCTTCAACCACAACAACTTGCTCATCGCTGGCGCCATGCACCCAGCAATATGCAGCTGCCATACCAGCGCCAACTACTGCACCGCCACCAGCCCAGGTAGAGCTTTCAATAGCGCCCAGAGCAGCACCGCCCACACCGCCAATCGCGGCACAGGTTGGCCAATCCGTTTTCTGCAGCCCGGCACAACCGGTCAAAAAGGTACTCGCGACAATCAGGGGTAATGCTTTCCTGGTGATGCTCATATATACGTCTCCTATTGGTAAATCGGCAAAAACCGATACTGACGAAGTAAAGACGCCAGTAACAAAATATGCCAGAGAATATGCAAACACATTACTAGCACAATCCGCACTAGGCCGCGTTACTGCTGCACGTTAGTCTTTGCGCACTTGAGCGAGGAGCCGTCATGTCTGCAACCCCGTCCACCCGAACACCCCAGCAAGCCCTTGCCGCTCTGTTGGCGCGTTACACCCCAGAACGCCTGTTGGTAGTCGGTAGCCGAAAATTACCTGCGATTGATGCATTTATCCAGGCCCATCCAAGCTGCCACCTCGTTCATGCAGATTCGGGAGCGCTGCCAAATGAAGTAGCCGCGCAACGTTTCGATCTGGCGCTAATCGTCGATTGCCTTGAGCACCTGCCGAAACGCGCCGGACTAGAGCTGCTCGGCGGTATTCGTAACCTGAATGCCAGCCGTATGGCCGTACTGGTCGACCTGCCGGCCTGTGACTGGCAAGAGACCGACTTCTTTGCCTTGGCTCTGCAAGCCAGTGAGTGCTTCCAGCGCGATGAACAGACACTCAATCTGTTCACTTACGACTTGCTCGACTACAAGCAAGTACCCGACTGGCTGAATGCCAAGTTCTGGGCCAACCCGGAAAATTTCGGCAAGTACTGGTGGTAAGCCCATGAGCAGCACAACCTGCCCATGCGGCAGCGAGCAACTGCTGACAGTCTGCTGCGGCCGCTATCACGGAGGCACTCCAGCACCCAACGCCGAGGCCTTGATGCGCTCACGTTATAGCGCCTACGCCCTGGGGCTGATCGATTACTTGGTGCACAGCACACTACCGGCCCAACAAGCAGGCCTCGATCACGAAGCTATCCGGGCCTGGAGCTTAGGCAGTACCTGGCTCGGGCTTGAGGTTGAAGAAGCGCAGCTGGTCGAGGGCGAACCCCAGCACGCCTATGTAACCTTTACCGCTCACTGGCGTGATGAAAGCGGCGCACACAGCCACCGCGAATGTTCGGCATTCGTGTGCAATAACGGCCACTGGTATTTCATTGACCCGACAGTCGAGTTGAAGCTCGGCCGCAATGACACCTGCCCTTGCGCCAGCGGGTTGAAATTCAAGAAGTGCTGCGCCAGGTATTTTTGACTGATGAAGCGGGCTGATTGCGCAGAAAGCACAGGTAAGGTGCGCTCTGCGCGATGCAGACTAATCCTGCAATTTCAGATGGGAAATATCCGGTGGCGGCCCAGCCGGCGCTTTTTTCGCCTCGCCCATGTCACTGCCGGCTGGCGCCAGACTGAATTGCGACAAATCCAAGGCTGGGGCCTGCACCTGCGGCTTGCCGTCCTGTACATCATCACCGAGCGGCGCAATGCCGAAATCTGGTGCATCCACCTCAGCGAACGCCGCCATATATTCATCCCGCGGCGCTACCTGCAGACGCCCCGCCGGCTTGCTGATGACCACCGCCTGAACAGACGACGTAACAGGCGCAGCAGCTGGAGCCGCGACCACAGTAGGCGGCGCGGCCAACTCGATTTCTTCGGTCTCATCGTCCAGGCAGGCCACTTCGGCCACAGCGCCGGCGCGCTCCAGCGTCGAGCGATATTTTTCCGCCCCGGCCGCATCTAGGTTGCTTTTGATCACGATACGTCGCCCCGAGAACAACAGCGCCAGCCGCTGCTCATCCGCCTGGAACAACTTGGCCAGGTTGGCTTTCACCAACTCCAGCTGGGCACCCGGGACCAACTGCGCACTAAAGGCAATTTCGTAGCGAGCCATGGTCATACTCCTGTCCTATTCGTTGCTCAGTATGGCGCAGGTTTTTTTACCGTCACAACAGGTTGCAGCCAAGCACTTGCTTGTTACACTGATGCGTCATTCGGAGTATGCAATGTTTTATCAGGCGCAAACGATAAGAATTCTCAGCCTATTGATGTTTTTTGGCCTCCTGTCGGGCCTTAGCGGTTGTTCCTCTCCAGGCGATATGAAATCGCCCGAAGTACGTCTCGTTAAAGTCGACGTCGTTAAAGCCAAACTGCTGGAGCAGCATTTCACGCTGCGCTTTCGCATCGATAACCCCAATAATTTCAGCCTGCCAGTGCGCGGGATGGATTACTTGGTGCATCTGAACCAAGTCAAACTGGCTGAAGGCGAATCCAGCGTTTCGTTCACCGTGCCAGCCCACGGCCACCACAATTTCTCTATACCAGTGCGCACCAACCTATGGCGCCACCTGCGACAAATCGTTAAAGCCCTGGAAAAACCCGACCAGCCCATCCCTTATCGCCTGCAAGGTGCGGTAAAAACCGGCTGGCTGTTCGGACAGAGCGTGCACATGTCGCGTAATGGCGAGATAATTCCCGGCGATTACATCCCGGAGTAACTCGCATGACCCAGCAAGAACACGTCCACGGCCCTGACTGCAATCACGACCACGATCACGCCCACAGTCATGATCACGGCCACGTGCATGGTCCAAACTGCAACCACGGCCACCAGGAACCTGCGCGCAACGCCCTGAAAGACGTTGGCCGCAACGACCCCTGCCCATGCGGTAGCGAGAAGAAATTCAAGAAATGCCACGGCGCATAAGCCTGCGATGAACAACCTCACTCTGCTCGTACTGATCGGCAGCGCAGTATTGATTGCCGCACTGACGCTCTACGCCCTGCACCTGTGGCGGCGCGTCTGGGCCCAGGAAAAAGCCCAGGCTGCAGCGCTCAACACGCAGCGCGAACGTATCGGTGGCGATCTGCATATCCTCGCCAGCAGTTTGCTTGAGGGTCAGCTGCCGCTGATCGAGGGCGCGATTCGGATCAAGGTGCTGCTGGATAACTACGACAGCCGCCTCAGTCAGGATCAGCGCTGTGAGGTTTTTCACCTGCTGTTCGCGGCAACCGCCCAGGTGCCAACCCACGCCGAGTGGAAGGCCCTGGAGAAAAGCGTGCGCCGCCAGCATGAGCAGCGTTTCAGCGAACTGGAGCTGCAGCACAAGGCAGCTGCACGCGCCGCCGCCCGCTGGCTGCTCGATGAAGCCCTGCCGCCCCTGCGCCAAAGCGCCTGATTTGCCTACCCTGCGCCTTGTCAGGCGCAGGGCCGCTGGCTAACTTAGTACGTCCGCACCTGCGCGCCCACGCACCGGTCGGAAAGCGCACACCCCAACCGACCGTTTTCCACCCGCAAGGAGCCTGCTGCATGCTAGCGCGCGCGTTACGCCCCATGGCCCACCTCAGCCTCGCCGCCGTTCTTACGGCCGTCGTCGCGCTCACTGGCTGCCAGTCATTTCTGAACAGCCGTTACAGCGACAGCGTGCACCCGGACCAGGGCATCGTCCGGGTCAAGGGCCTGGCGCAAAACGTGGTGATCCGCCGCAACCCGCTGGGCATGCCACTGATCGAAACCACCACCTTCCATGACGCGTTGTTCGCCCTGGGCTATGTGCATGCCAGCGACCGTCTCAGCCAGATGGTAGGCCTGCGTCTGATGGCCGAGGGCCGCCTGGCCGAAATGGCCGGCCCTGGCGTGCTGGAAATGGACCGATTCATGCGTGCGGTCAATCTGAAGAAAAGCGCCGAGGTGCTCTACAGCAATGCCTCGCCACGGATCAAACGTTTCTTCGAGGTGTATGCCCGCGGGGTCAACGCCTACCTGTTCCGCTACCGCGACAAGCTGCCGATGGACCTGGCCGAGTCCGGCTATCGCCCGGCGTACTGGAAAGCCGAAGATTCGGTGCTGGTGTTCTGCCTGCTGAATTTCGGCCTGGCGGTCAATCTGCAGGAAGAAATCGCATCACTGGTGCTCGCGCAAAAAGTCGGCAGCGAGCAGCTGGCCTGGCTACTGCCAACCTACCCCGATGAACCTTTGCCAGTTGAAGAAGCCGCGAAACTCAAGGGGCTCGACCTCAAAGGCCAGCTGGCAGGCCTGAGTAACGTCAGCGCAGCCGTCAGCCAATTTGCCGATGCGCATATGCTCGGCGTGGCGGCGTCCAACAACTGGGCCTTTGCCCCGCAGCGCACACGCAGCGGCAAAAGCCTGCTGGCCAACGACACCCATCTGCCGCTGTCGATGCCATCAGTGTGGAATTTCGTGCAGATCCGCTCACCCAAATACCAGGCCGCCGGTGTGTCGATTGCCGGCGTACCGGCGGTGGTGGCCGGTTTCAACGGCAAACTGGGCTGGGGTATGACCATGGTCATGGGCGACAACCAGGACCTGTTCCTCGAACAGGTCAGGCGCCAAGGCGGCCGCCTGCACTACCTGGCCGACGGCAAATGGCTGCCCGCGCTGGAACGCCAGGAGACCTTCTTTATCAAAGGCCAACGGCCGATCCGCGAAACCATTTTCGAAACCCGCCACGGCCCGCTGTTGAACTCGGTGCTGGGCGAGCGCAAGCACATGCTGCAACCCATGCAGCTGAGCAGCGGTTATGGCCTGGCGCTAAAAACCACCCAGTTCGAAGCAGATAAAACCCTGGATGCCTTCTTCGACCTGTCGCGCGCGCAGTCGGTCGAACAGGCCTTTGAAGCCACTCGCGAAGTGCGCGCCATGCCGCTGAACATCGTGTTTGCCGATGCCCAGCACATCGGCTGGCAGGTCACCGGACGCTTCCCCAATCGCCGCGCAGGCCTGGGTCTGATGCCTTCCCCTGGCTGGGATAGCCAATATGAGTGGGACGGTTTTGCTGATCCGATGCTGCATCCCTACGATCAGGATCCACCAGAGGGCTGGCTCGGCACCGCCAACCAGCGCACCGTGCCGCGCGGCTATGGCATGCAGCTGTCCAATTCCTGGTTCTACCCCGAGCGCGCCGAACGCATCGCTGCGCTGGCAGCAACGGGCAGGCACGACACCCAGAGCATGATTGCCATGCAGTACGACCAGACCTCGCCCTTTGTTGCCAAGCTGCAGAGCATGTTCAGCGCACCGGGCATGGCCGAAGGCCTGCAAGCGGCTATCGACGCCCTGCCGGCAGCCGAGCGCAGCAAGGCCGGCGAAGCGTACAGCCGACTGATGAAGTTCGACGGCAAAATGGCCGCCACCTCGGCGGACGCTGCGCTGTACAGCGCCTTCCTCTACCAGAGCGCACGGGAGACCTTCCTCGACGAATTGGGGCCGGACAGCACACCTGCCTGGAAGGCTTTGGTCGAAACCGCCAACAGCTCCTACTCCGCCCAGGCGGACCATCTGTTAGGCCGTGAAGACAGTCCGTTCTGGAACGACACCCGCACCGCACAACGTGAAGACAAACCGACCATCCTGGCGCGCAGCCTCGCCGGCGCCATCACATTGCTGGAAAGCAAACTGGGCAGCGAACGCAGCGCCTGGCAGTGGGGCAAGCTGCACACTTACAACTGGACCACGGAAACCAGCCAGTTGGCGCAATACATGAGCTCCAGCCAACGCAGCAGCATCAACGCCATCAAGGGCTATCTGGACCGCGGCCCCTATCCTGCGGGCGGCGATCACAGCACGTTGAACGTGGCGGCTTACAACTGGGGCGAAAACTTCGACACCTGGCTGATTCCAGCCATGCGCATCGTCGTCGACTTCGGCCGCGAAGAGCCACTAATCGGCCTCAACAGCTCCGGACAGTCCGGCAACCCGGCCAGCAAACACTACGCCGACGGCATCGATGCCTGGCTCAAGGGCAGTTATATGAGTTTCCCCTTCCAGTCGCAGAACCTCGACAAGGTGTATGGCAACAAGCGCCTACTGCTGATGCCAACTAAATGAGACGGTGCTGCGATTAACGACCGTTCGTCGGCAGCTGCTGAACCAATTCAGCGGCTGCCACTCTGAGTAAGCGGACTTACTCCATAGATCATCATCGTTTTAGGGCGCTTTTAGCGCCCTTTCTTTTGCCTGCGATTTAGTTCAACAGGCTGCGATCAAAGGTGAAGATTCCAGATGCCTGGGGCTTGTGCGCCAATAGATATTGAGGCCGGCCCATCTTGGGGTAGTTCTTTTCACCGGTATCACTGATCCAGCCCTGCTGCTTCATCTTCTCCAGGCGTCCGCGCAGGGTGGTGTGCTGTACCGCCTGGCCCAGGCAGGCCTGAAACGCTGCCAACGCCTCGGTCACGGTAAAGCGCGGAGCCAGCAGATAGAGCGGCAGCGAGGTGTACACCGACTTGCCGGCCAGCCGCTCCAGCGCTTGCGCCACCAACTGCACATGGTCGAATGGCAGCGCAAAGCGCTCATCGAGCACCTGCGCCAGGCTGGCAAAGCACAGATCCTCACCCGGCAGCTCGGTATCGGCGGGCAACAGGGCCAGGTAGATGGTGCTCAGCGACCAGCCGCGCGGGTCGCGCAGCGCATTGCCCACCGTCGCCACCTGCTCCAGGTGCTGCGGCTGCACCCGTGCCTTTTCCTGCAACGCACGGGTCGCCGCGGCATCCAGGCTGAGGTCGGCACACCGGCCGTTGACCAGCACACCGGGCAACGCCCACTGCCCGGCGAACGGCGCCTGCGCACGACGAATCAGCAGCAGCTCCAGCTCGCCCGCCTCGCTCAGGCGCAGCGCGACGATATCCACACTGGCCAGCACTTCTGCAGAACCCATTACCCCTCCAATCCCTTCGACTTATTTCATCTTGACCAATAACCCGGCGAATTTCACTTGTTTCGGAGAAAAGCGCTTGACCACATATTACATCAGATGGAATATGTGGCCACGCAACCCAGCGGAAAGGAGTGTCAGCATGAAAATCGCCAGCTTCGACGTCGATGCACAAAAGGGCTTCACCCCGCTGTGCCCGAATGAGCTGCCGGTAGCCGGCGGCGAGCAGATCGCGCCTGCCCTGAATGAGCTGGCCAGCCGCGCCCACCTGCGCCTGGGCAGCAAGGACGCGCACAGCCCGCAAGCCACCTGGATCGCACCGAGCCATGCAGAAATGCTCAAGCCGCTGCCGCTGGCCAACGCCGATGTCAGCTGGGTCAGCCACTGCGTGCCGGGCACGCCCGGTTTCGAGTTGCTGGATGAACTGCCACAGCCGCTGGACTACGACTACTTCGTGTGGAAAGGCGTGGAGCCGGACCTGCACCCCTACGGCGCGTGTTACCACGACCTGGCCGAGAAACGCAGCACGGGCGCCATCGAGTTTCTCCTGCACAATGGCGTGCAGCGCGTACTGGTCGGCGGCCTGGCCCTCGACTACTGCGTGAAGACCACCGCCCTGCAACTGCGCCGCGCCGGTTTTGACGTCGGCGTCTACCTGCCGGCCTGCCGCTCCATTGCCGAAGCAACGGCAGACACCGCCTGCAACGAGATGCGCGCAGCGGGTATCGAGCTGTACGCCAGCCTGGATGAGCTGGACGCGGCCCTCAACACGGACAAGAGGATCTGATCATGGGTGAAAGCGTCTTTGCCGAGCGTATCGTGCAGAACCTGCTGGATACCGACTTCTACAAGCTGACCATGATGCAGGCGGTGCTGCACAACTACCCCAACGCCGAGGTGGAGTGGGAATTCCGCTGCCGCAATGCCGAGGACCTGACTCCCTACCTGGCGGAGATCCGCTACCAGATCGAGCGTCTGGCTGAGCTGAGCATGAGTGCCGACCAACTGGCCTTCCTCGAACGCATTCCGTTCATCAAGCCGGACTTCATCCGCTTTCTCAGCCTGTTCCGCTTCAACCTGCGCTACGTGCACACCAGCATCGAAGACAGCCAGCTGTGCATCCGCCTGCGCGGGCCCTGGCTGCACGTGATCCTCTACGAGATCCCGCTGCTGGCCATCGTCAGCGAAGTGCGCAACCGCTATCGCTACCGTGAAGTGCTGCTGGAGCAGGCCAGCGAGCGCCTGTACCAGAAGCTCGACTGGCTCAAGGGCGAGGCTTCAGCCGCCGAGCTGGAAGGTTTCCAGATCGCCGACTTCGGCACCCGCCGGCGCTTCTCCTACCGGGTGCAGGAACAGATGGTGCATATCCTCAAGCGCGACTTCCCCGGGCGCTTCGTCGGCACCAGCAACGTGCACCTGGCCCGCGAGTTCGACCTCAAGCCGATCGGCACCATGGCCCACGAATGGCTGATGGCCCACCAGCAACTCGGCCCACGGCTGATCGACAGCCAGAGCGCGGCGCTGGACTGCTGGGTGCGCGAGTACCGCGGCCTGCTCGGCATCGCCCTGACCGACTGCATCACCATGGATGCCTTCCTGGCCGATTTCGACCTGTACTTCGCCAAGCTGTTCGACGGCCTGCGCCACGACTCCGGCGACCCGCTGCAGTGGGCGGAGAAGGCCATCGCCCACTACGAGAAGCTCGGCATCGACCCGATGAGCAAGACCCTGGTGTTCTCCGATGGGCTCACCCTGGAGAAGTCACTGCGGCTCTACCGTGCACTTTGCGGGCGGATCAACGTAAGCTTCGGCATCGGCACCAACCTGACCTGCGACATTCCCGGGGTCGAACCGATGAACATCGTGATCAAGATGACCGCCTGCAATGGCCAGCCGGTCGCCAAAATCTCCGATGCGCCGGGCAAGACCCAATGCCGCGACGACAACTTCGTCAGCTACCTGAAACATGTTTTTCGCGTCAGCGACGCCAATTGAGGAACCCGAGATGAGCAATCGCCAAGCCGAGATCGCCGCAGCCCTAGATGTGGTACCGCCCTTCGCCGACGAAGCGGCGCTGGTGGCGCAGATCAACCAGCGCAAAACCTTTATCAAGAACTGCCTGAGGAACTCCGGGCTCAAGGTGCTGGTGCTGGGCATCAGTGGCGGCGTCGACTCGCTGACCGCTGGCCGCCTGGCGCAACTGTCGGTGGAAGAGTTGCGCAGTGAGACAGGCGACAACGCCTATCGCTTTATCGCCGTACGCCTACCTCATGGCACTCAACACGATGAGCACGACGCCCAGGCCTCGCTGCAATTTATCCGTGCCGATGAAGAAGACACCGTCAATATAGCCGACAGTGTGTCGGGCCTCGGCGAGCAGGTTACTCATCTGCAGAAGCTCAGCGACGCCCGCCGCGACTTCGTTACCGGCAATATCAAGGCACGTATCCGCATGGTCGCCCAATTCGCTATCGCCAACGCCAACAACGGCCTGGTGATCGGCACCGACCACGCCGCCGAGGCGGTCATGGGCTTTTTCACCAAGTTCGGCGACGGCGCCTGCGACCTGGCCCCGCTGTCCGGCCTGGTCAAGGGCCAAGTGCGGGCCATCGCCAAACACCTCGGCGCCCCGGAAAACCTGGTGTTCAAGGTGCCCACCGCCGACCTGGAAGAACTGCGCCCCGGCAAGCCGGACGAAGAAGCCCACGGTGTCAGCTACGCCGAAATCGACGCTTTCCTGCACGGCCAACCCGTGCGCGACGAGGCATACGCCATCATCGTGCGCACCTACGACAACACCCGGCACAAGCGCGAGCTGCCGCTAGTCCCTTAACAACTCGCCAAGGGTACAGGCGGCGGTTGATCTGGCACTAAAGGGCCACCCGGTTCAGTAGGCTGATCCGGCAGTACTGGCTCATCCGGGGTATCTGGCTCAGGCTGCCCCGGAATGCCGCCAGCAAATCTGACGACCCCAAGGGGTATGGATAGGGTGCTGCACAGTTGAGGCGTATGCATGTCGTTTACCTCCTTCGATCAGTAATGACACTGAGCATTAGAGCGCCGCGCCCGAACAAGAATTCCCGAAATATTTAACCTGGGTTGCAACCCACCACGATTAAGCAGTTTAACGAGCACATAACGGGCAGACATGGCACACAAAGCATGATTGCCATGCAGTACAAGCAAACCTCGCCCTTGCCGCTAAGCTGCGGGATATGCTCAGCACACCGGACATGGCCGAAAGCCTGCAAGCCACCATTGACGGCCTATCGACAGCAAAACGCAACAAAGCCCACGAAGCGCACGGCCGACTGATGAAGTTCGACGGCAAAATAGCTGCCACCCCGGCAGGTGATCGGCACCGACCATGCCTCCGAGGCATATGCCACCACCGCGCTCACCTACGGCAACATCAGTCACAAACGCGAGCTGCGCTAAGCATCTAAGCCGCGGGCTGATATGCCCGCGGCAGGCTACGCTTTTTTGAAGTAACTGCTCAGCCACTCAAACCGGGCAGGCCTAAGGGTACTTCAAGGAAAGGAAAGCCATATGTCGCCGAACGCCACACCTGAGCAGATTATCACTCGCACCTTACTCGATACCCTGATCCGCGCAGGCTTGGTCGCCGCCCTGGTGGTCGCCTGCTTCCAGGTGTTCAGCCCGTTCCTCAGCCTGATGATCTGGGCACTGATCCTCGCCGTCACCCTCTACCCGCTGCACAACATGATCAAGGCACACACCGGCCACAGCGATAGCCGCGCAGCCACGCTGCTGATATTGCTTGCCATTGCCATTCTATTGATACCTGCCTACCTGCTCGGCACGTCCCTGACGGAGTCGGTGGAAGTGGTCATCGCCCACGTCAAAGCGGACGGTGTACATATCCCACCACCGCCGGATGCGGTTGCCCAATGGCCGCTGATCGGCAAGTCACTGCATGGCTTCTGGGAACAAGCGGCTTCCGATCTAACCGGAGCTTTGCAACGCCTGGCACCGCAGCTCAAGGATGTGACGCTGGGCTTACTCGGCAAGCTCGCTGGAGTAGGCATCGGCATGCTGGTATTCATCGCCGCACTGATGATTGCCGGCATCATCATGGCGTTTGGCGAAACCGGTCACCGCAGCGCCCAACGCATTGCCGCACGGGTGATCGAAGCTGAGCGCAGCGACGCCTTGGTCGAGCTCTGCACCGCGACCATTCGCGCTGTGGCGCAGGGAGTGATCGGTATTGCCTTTATCCAGATGCTGCTGATTGGTGCCGGCTTCATCTTCATGGGTGTTCCCGGTGCCGGCCTGCTGGCCTTGGCCGTACTGCTACTGGGGATCATGCAGCTGCCGGCCACGCTGATCACCCTGCCAGTAATCGCCTTCGTGTTCTTCAGCGAAGGAGCCTCCCTGGCAACCATCATCTTCGCCATCTACGTCTTCGTCGCTGGCCTCGCCGACAACGTGCTCAAGCCGCTATTACTGGGGCGCGGAGTGGATGTGCCAATGCCCGTGGTGCTGATTGGCGCGCTGGGCGGGATGGTAAGCGGCGGCATTATCGGCCTGTTTATCGGCCCGGTACTGCTGGCGGTGGGCTACAAGCTGTTCTGGCAGTGGGTCGACACGCCACAGGCCAACAGGGCGACCAGCCCGCAGGATGACGAATAAACATCGGCGCGCCTAAAGCTACCAAGGAGAAGCCATGTTCCTGAGCCTGATGATCGGCCTGCCGCTGATACTGCTGTGCCTGCTTCTGCAAACCGTGATGGTCGCTCTCAGCCTGCGCCGCTATGCCGAGTACCGGCGTGGCCTCAGCCAACCCTCGCTGGGCAGCACCATCTTGATTCTGAGCCTGGTGATGCTGTTGCTTCTGGTGGGCAACTTTGTGCAAATGGCCATCTGGGCTGTGCTGTTTATCGCCCTTGACGAATTCCAGAGCTTTTCCCAAGCGCTGTACTTCTCCGGCGTGACCTTCACCACTGTTGGCTACGGCGACCTTGTGCTCTCAACCCCACGGCAACTGCTCAGCCCGATAGAAGCGGCCAACGGCATCCTGATGTTCGGCGTATCGACCGCGGTAATGACTACCGCACTCGGCGACGTGGTCAAGCACTACACCCAGCATCAGAAAAGTTCGCAGACATAATCTGCACAGAACAGCCAGAAAGAACGTGCAGCAGCGACTGACTTACCTGAGGCAAAAATAGAAAAAGCCGGGCAATGCCCGGCTTTTTCTATGGATCGACTGAAGTGACTCAGGCCCTAGGCAGGGTCACACCCAGCTGGCCCTGATACTTACCACCGCGATCTTTGTAAGAGACTTCGCAGGCCTCATCGGACTGCAGGAACAACATCTGTGCCACACCTTCGTTTGCGTAGATCTTCGCCGGCAAGGTGGTGGTGTTGGAGAACTCCAGGGTCACGTGGCCTTCCCACTCCGGCTCCAATGGAGTGACGTTGACGATGATGCCGCAGCGCGCGTAAGTGCTCTTGCCCAGGCAGATGGTCAGCACATCGCGGGGAATGCGGAAGAATTCCACAGTGCGCGCCAGGGCGAAGGAGTTCGGAGGAATGATGCAAACATCGCTTTTCACATCGACAAAGCTCTTCTCGTCGAAGTTCTTCGGGTCGACAGTTGCCGAATTGATGTTGGTGAACACCTTGAACTCATCGGCGCAGCGTACATCGTAGCCGTAGCTGGAAACGCCATAAGAAATCAGCGGCTGTGCGCCCTCGGCACGTACCTGACGCTCGACGAAGGGCTCGATCATGCCGTGCTCTTGAGCCATGCGGCGAATCCACTTATCCGATTTGATGCTCATGGCGGGTGTCCTGCTATAGCGAAGGGTGAAAAGTGCACGCATCTTACCGGGGCCGGCGACTGGGTTCAAAGGCTCTTGAGCCAGCCCGACGCGCAAAACGGCAAACAGTCTGTCTGTCGCTAAATAACAGAAAGATGCACAGAGCATTCGCGCTTAGCGTTAAAAGCGAGTATGGTTGTTTCACTGTGCTGCATGTGTCACCGCGAATCGCTACTTGATGCCTAGATTTCGATCCAAACATCGTCCGACTCCTAGTACTCGTTGCACTCAGTCCCGGCCTGGGCTTTTCCAGGGCTGTTAATAAATTTGTTAGGAGACATAACATGTCGAATCGTCAGAATGGCACCGTCAAGTGGTTCAACGATGAAAAAGGCTACGGCTTCATCACCCCACAGTCCGGTGACGACCTCTTCGTACACTTCAAAGCTATCCAGAGCGATGGCTTCAAGAGCCTGAAAGAAGGCCAGGCAGTGACTTTCGTCGCTACCCGCGGTCAGAAAGGCATGCAAGCTGAGGAAGTTCAGGTTGTATAACCTGCACTAACCTCGCTTGATAAAAAGCCCCGCCTAGTGCGGGGCTTTTTTATGGGCGCTTATTTTTCCTAAGTGAAAAACGCCACGCGCAGCGCGCGTGGCAATAGCACTTAGTCTTCGCTGATCACGATGGCTGGCATTGCCTGCTGCGCACCACCCTGGGCAATCCGCGCGCCGACGTTACGTGCAGTCTCCTGATAGATCATCGCGATCTGACTTTCCGGATCGGCGATGGTCGTTGGCTTGCCGCCGTCGGACTGCATGCGAATGGCCATCGACAGCGGCAACGACGCCAGCAGATCGACGCCAAACTGCGCCGCCAGCTTCTCGCCACCGCCTTCACCAAACAGATGCTCGGCATTCCCGCAGTTCGAGCAGATATGCACGGCCATGTTTTCCACCACGCCAAGCACCGGGATATTCACCTTGCGGAACATTTCCACGCCCTTTTTCGCATCCAGCAGGGCCAGATCCTGCGGCGTGGTGACGATCACCGCACCGGCCACCGGCACCTTCTGCGCCAAAGTCAGCTGGATATCGCCGGTACCTGGCGGCATATCGACCACCAGATAATCCAGGTCATCCCAGGCGGTCTGGGTGATCAACTGTAGCAGCGCGCCAGACACCATCGGCCCGCGCCACACCACCGGGGTATTTTCATCGGTGAGAAAGGCCATGGACATCACTTCCACGCCATGGGCCTTGAGCGGCACAAACCACTTCTGATCCTTCACCTGCGGCCTTGTACCTTCCGGTATACCAAACATGATGCCCTGGCTCGGCCCATAGATATCCGCATCGAGGATGCCGACCTTGGCGCCTTCGCGAGCCAGCGCCAGCGCCAGGTTGGCCGCGGTGGTGGACTTGCCCACGCCGCCTTTGCCAGAGGCCACGGCGATCACGTTCTTCACATTGGCCAGCGCCGGCACCTGATCCTGCGCCTTATGCGCTTCGATCACGCAATCAACCTGCACCTGGGCACGCTCGACGCCGTCGAGGTTTTCCAGAGCCATTTGCAGCATCTGCGCCCAGCCGCTCTTGAACAGACCGGCGGCGTAACCCAACTGCAGACGCACCTTGACCTGCCCACCCTGAATATCCACCTCACGCAGGCAACCGGCGCTGACTGGGTCCTGATTCAGATGCGGATCGGTGTATTGGGACAGGGCGGCTTCGACCGCTGCGCGGGTAACGACACTCATGGAAGGCTCCGAAAGGCTGAGTAAAGCAGGCAGGCATCTTACCCCAGGCTAACTCCATAGGCGCACACCGGCAGGCATTGCCCGTGCAAGGATGAAAAATATCCGCCGCCCCTATATAGTTGCCGGCTTCCCTGAGTTACCAGTGCAGCCGATCCCATGAGCCAAGCCCGCAAGATTCTTGTTACCAGCGCCCTGCCCTACGCCAACGGTTCGATCCACCTTGGCCATATGCTCGAGTACATCCAGACCGACATGTGGGTGCGTTTCCAGAAGCTGCGCGGCAACCAGGCCATCTACGTCTGCGCCGACGACGCGCATGGCTCGGCGATCATGTTGCGCGCCGAGAAGGAAGGCATCACCCCGGAACAACTGATCGCCAACGTGCAGGCCGAACACACCGCCGACTTTGCCGATTTCGGGGTCAATTTCGATAACTACCATTCGACCCACTCGGATGAAAACCGCGAGCTGTCGGCGGCCATCTACCTGAAGCTGCGCGACGCCGGGCATATCGCCACCCGCTCGGTGACTCAATACTTCGACCCCGAAAAGGGCATGTTCCTCGCCGACCGTTTTATCAAAGGCACCTGCCCCAAGTGCGCGGCGGAAGATCAGTACGGCGACAACTGCGAGAAATGCGGTGCCACCTACGAGCCCACCGAGCTGAAGAACCCGCGTTCGGCCATTTCCGGCGCCGTACCTGAACTACGCGACTCCAAGCACTTCTTCTTCAAGCTGCCGGACTTCGAGGCCATGCTGAAAAGCTGGACCCGTGGCGGCGCCTTGCAGGATGCAGTAGCCAACAAGATCGCCGAATGGCTGGATTCCGGCCTGCAGGAATGGGATATCAGCCGTGACGCTCCCTACTTCGGTTTCGAAATCCCCGACGAGCCGGGCAAGTACTTCTACGTTTGGCTGGACGCGCCAATCGGCTATATGGCTAGCTTCAAGAACCTGTGCGCCAAGCGTCCGGAGCTGGACTTCGATGCATTCTGGAACAAGGATTCGACCGCCGAGCTGTACCACTTTATCGGCAAAGACATCGTCAACTTCCACGCCCTGTTCTGGCCGGCCATGCTCGAAGGCGCCGGCCTGCGCAAGCCGACCGCAGTGGCCGTGCACGGTTACCTAACGGTCAACGGGCAGAAGATGTCCAAGTCGCGCGGCACCTTTATCAAGGCACGCACCTACCTGGATCATTTGAACCCGGAATACCTGCGCTACTACTACGCGGCCAAGCTGGGCCGCGGCGTGGATGACCTCGATCTGAACCTGGAAGACTTCGTGCAGAAGGTCAACTCGGACCTGGTCGGCAAGGTGGTGAATATCGCCAGCCGTTGCGCAGGCTTTATCCACAAAGGCAACAACGGCCTGCTGGTAGCCGGCAATGCTGCACCAGAGCTGACTGAAGCTTTCCAAGCTGCCGCACCGAGCATCGCCGAAGCCTACGAGGCCCGCGACTTTGCCCGCGCCATGCGCGAGATCATGGCCCTGGCCGACCGCGCCAACGCCTGGATCGCCGACAAAGCGCCCTGGTCCCTGGCCAAACAGGACGGCAAGCAGGACGAAGTGCAGGCTATCTGCGCTCTGGGCGTAAACCTGTTCCGCCAGTTGGTGATCTTCCTGAAACCAGTGCTGCCGCAGCTGGCCAGCGACGCCGAGGCCTTCCTCAATGTCGCGCCGTTGACCTGGGACGATCACCAGACGCTGCTGGCCAACCACCAACTGAACCCGTTCAGCGCCCTGCTGACCCGTATCGAGCCTGCGAAAATCGACGCCATGATCGAAGCCTCCAAAGAAGACCTCGCTGCCAGCGAAACCGCTGCAGCAGCCGCTGGCAACGGCGAGCTGACTAAAGACCCATTGGCCGCCGAAATCGCCTTCGACGCCTTTGCTGCGGTCGACCTGCGTATCGCCCTGATCGAGAAGTGCGAGTTCGTTGAGGGTGCCGACAAGCTGCTGCGCCTGACCCTGGATATCGGCGACGCCAAACGCAACGTGTTCAGCGGTATCAAGAACGCCTACCCGGACCCGAGCAAACTGGAAGGCCGCCTGACCCTGTACGTAGCCAACCTGGCCGCGCGCAAGATGAAGTTCGGCATCAGCGAAGGCATGGTCCTGGCAGCAGGCCCTGGCGGTGAAGAAATCTACCTGCTCAGCCCAGACAGCGGTGCCAAACCAGGCCAGCGGGTCAAATAAACCTGCGACCCAATAGCGCAGCCACTCTGGTCAGGCTGCGCTAGCCTTATGGCAGCACCTCAGGAAGGCTGATCCGGCTTGTATGGCAGGATCGGCTTACCGATAATAGCCACCCCTTTCCTGCGGCCTTTGCCCGTCCATTCACGGAACCTGCAATGACCGAACTCGCCTTGATCATGGTCAGCGCCATCCTGGTCAACAATTTCGTGTTGGTCCAGTTCCTTGGCCTGTGTCCCTTCATGGGCGTCTCGAAGAAGATCGAGACGGCTATCGGCCTGTCGCTGGCCACCACCTTCGTGCTGACCCTGGCCGCCATGTGCAGCTACCTGGTGCAGCAGTACGTGCTCAAGCCGCTGGATATCGAATTCCTGCGCACCATCAGCTTTATTCTGGTGATTGCCGTGGTGGTGCAGTTCACCGAAATGGTAGTGAACAAGACCAGCCCGCTGTTGTACCGCGTGCTCGGCATCTTTCTGCCGCTGATCACCACCAACTGCATCGTCCTGGGCGTGGCCCTGCTCAACGCCAACAAGACCGAATTCACCTTTATCACCGCCACCGCCAACGGCTTTGCTGCCGGCCTAGGCTTCTCCCTGGTACTGGTGCTGTTCGCCGCCATGCGTGAACGCATCGCCATCGCCGACGTACCGAAGTCCTTCCAGGGCGCGGCCATCGGCATGATCACCGCCGGGCTGATGTCCCTGGCGTTTATGGGCTTTACCGGGCTGATCAAGCTATGAGCCTGGTGCTGATCGCCGTTCTCGCCCTGCTCGCCCTGTGCCTGGTAGCCGGCGCCATCCTCGGTTTCGCCGCGGTGCGTTTCAAGGTCGAAGGCAACCCGATTGCCGAACAGATCAATGCCCTGCTGCCGCAAACCCAGTGCGGTCAATGCGGCTACCCCGGTTGCAAGCCCTACGCCGAGGCGATTGCCGGCGGTGACAAGATCAACAAATGCCCACCCGGCGGCGAAGCGACCATCCAGGCCCTGGCCGACCTGCTCGACGTTGAAGCCGAGCCGCTGGACGCCGTGGAAGGCGAAAAACCGCAGATGGTCGCCTATATTCGCGAGGCCGAGTGCATCGGCTGCACCAAGTGCATCCAGGCCTGCCCAGTGGACGCCATCGTCGGCGCGGCCAAACAGATGCACACAGTGATCGTCAGCGAATGCACCGGCTGCGATTTGTGCGTCGAGCCCTGCCCGGTGGACTGCATCGACATGCTGGAAGTCGGCAGCACCGTGCAGAGCTGGAAATGGGAAAAACCCCTGCTGCCCGGCCAACTGATTGCCAGTGACCGGGAGCAAGCGGCATGAGCGCATTGCACAAAGCTGAAGCACTGATCTGGGATATCCCCGGCGGCATTCACCCAGCCGAGCGCAAGGAGCTGTCCAACCGCACGCCAATCCAGCCGGCACCGCTACCCAAGCGCCTGACCCTGCCGCTCAACCAGCATATCGGCGTGCCGGCCGAACCGGTTGTGACGGTGGGCGAGCGGGTGCTGAAAGGCCAGCTGATAGCTGCCGCCAATGGTTTTGTCAGCGTGCCGGTGCATGCCCCGACCTCCGGCACCGTGAGTTTTATCGGCCCGCAGCCTTACCCCCACGTCTCCGGCATGCTCGCTCCGGCCATCGTCATCGACAGCGATGGGCTGGATGATTGGATCGAGCTGACCCCACAGCCTGACTATCGCCATCTGGAAAACAGCGCCCTGGTTGAGCTGATTCGCCAGGCGGGCATCAGCGGCCTGGGCGGTGCAGGCTTTCCGACGGCGGTGAAACTCAACGCGCGGCCGACGCAGAAGATCCACACGTTGATCATCAACGGCACCGAGTGCGAGCCCTATATCAGCGCCGATGATCTGCTGATGCGCGAGCGCGCCAGCGAGCTGATCAGCGGCATCGACATTCTGGTGCAGCTGATCCAGCCGGATCAGGTGCTGATCGGTATCGAAGACAACAAGCCCGAAGCCATCGCCGCCGTGCGTAGCGCGCTGCACGAGCGCAGCTATCAGCTCAAGGTATTCCCCACCAAGTACCCATCCGGTGGCGAAAAGCAGCTGATCCAGATTCTTACTGGCGTGGAAGTGCCCAGCGGCGGCCTGCCGGCGGATATCGGCATGCTTTGCCAGAACGTCGGCACCTGCGTGGCCATTCATAACGCGGTGATCCACGGCAAACCGCTGATCTCACGCATCACCACCCTCACCGGCGAAGCCCTGACCCGGCCGATGAACGTCGAGGTACTGCTCGGTACCCCGGTGGGTGAGTTGCTGGAGTTTGCCGGCCTCGACCGCAGTAAGCTGAACCGCCTGATCATGGGCGGCCCGATGATGGGCTTTACCCTGCCCGACTTCGCCGTACCCGTGATCAAGACCACCAACTGCCTGCTGGCCTCGACCAGCGCCGAGCTGCCACCACCGCCGCCGGCCATGCCGTGCATCCGCTGCGGCGAATGCGCCGAAGCCTGTCCGGCCAGCTTGCTGCCGCAGCAGCTGCACTTCTTCGCCATCGGCCAGGAGCATGAACAGCTCAAGGCGCATAACCTGTTCGACTGCATCGAATGCGGCGCCTGCGCCTATGTCTGCCCGTCGAGCATCCCGCTGGTGCAGTACTACCGCGCCGCCAAGGGCGAGATTCGCGACCTAGAGCAGAAGCAGCTCAAGGCCGAGCAATCGAAACAACGCTTCGAGCTGCGCCAGGAACGCCTGCGCCGCGCTGAAGAACAGAAGGAAGCCGAGCGCCAAGCCCGCGCCGTCAAAGCAGCCCAAGCCAAGGCCGCTCAAGCCCAAGCCGCACCAGCGGCGGCCAGCAGTGATGCAGCAGCGGCCAAACCGGCCGGTCTGAGTGACGAGCAGAAGAAACTCAAGATCGAAGCCAGCATGGCCCAGGTCGCCCTGAAAAAGGCCGAAAAGCAGCTGGCAACCCACGCCAGCCCCGAGCTGCAGGCCCAGGTCGACGAGCTGCGCAGCGCAGCAGCCATCGCCCAGCAAGCGCTCGACAGCGCCATGGCCGCCAACCCACCTGCCCCGGCTGCTGTCCCAGTTGCCGACGATAGCGCATTGAAAAAAGCCAAAATCGACGCGGCCATGCTCCGCGCCCAAGTGCGCAAGCTGGAAAAACTTGAAGCACCCAGCGACGAGCAACAAAGCGAACTGCAGCAACTTCGCAGCCAGCTGGAAGCCGCAGAGAAGCTTCTGGCCAGCCTGGAAGCCCAGGCGCCAGTACCAGCCGCCAAACCAGCTGCCGACGATGGCGCATTGAAAAAGGCCAAAATCGACGCTGCCATGCTCCGCGCCCAGGTGCGCAAGCTGGAAAAACTTGAAGCGCCAAGCGACGAGCAGCACAGCGAACTGCAACAATTGCGCGACCAGCTGGAAGCCGCAGAGAAGCTTCTGGCCAGCCTGGAAGCCCAGGCGCCGGCACCTGCCGCCAAACCGGCTGCCGACGATGGCGCACTGAAAAAAGCCAAGATTGACGCAGCAATGCTCCGCGCCCAGGTGCGCAAGCTGGAAAAACTCGAAGCACCAAGCGACGAGCAGCAAAGCGAACTGCAGCAACTGCGCAGCCAGCTGGACGCTGCCGAAAAACTGCTGGCCAGCCTGGAAGCCCAGGCACCGGCCGCGCCCGTAAAAGCGCCTGATGCAGAAGCCCCCGATCCGCTAAAAAAAGCCAAGATCGAACTGGCGATGAAACGCGCTGAACTGAAAAAGGCCGAGAAAGCCGGCAGCGATGAAGCCGCGCTTGGCAGCCTACGCGAAGCATTGGCGGCGGCCGAGCAGGCGCTGCACCAGGCCGAGGACGCATCCGGCAAGCCCGCGCCTGAGCTGGTGCGCACCGACAAGAAGCCAATCGACGAAACCACCCGTGCCTTGAAAACCGAAGTGGCCTTTGCCCGTGCGGACCTGCGCAAACTCGAACGTGACGCCGACAGCCCAGCCGACGCCCTGGCAGCCGCACGTCAACGCCTGGCCGATGCCGAACACCAATTACAGGAACACGCAGGCAGCTGATAACAGCCCTGCGTAGCCAACCCAAGCAACAACCGGAGCGCCAATGGCCCTGCCCCGCATCACATCGCCCCACGCCAAGGGCAGCAACCGCACCCAGCAAGTGATGCTGCAGGTGCTGCTGGCTACGGTGCCGGGCATTCTTGCCCTGACCTGGCTGTTCGGCGCCGGCACCCTGATCAACCTGCTGTGGGCCAGCGTCTGCGCCCTCGGTGTTGAAGCAGCCATCCTGGCGCTGCGTAAACGCCCGGTGCTGTTCTTCCTCAAGGACTACAGCGTACTGGTCACCGCTGTGTTGCTGGCCCTGGCGCTGCCGCCCTACTCGCCCTGGTGGTTGACGCTGGTGGCCACCGGCTTTGCCGTGCTGCTCGGCAAGCAGCTTTATGGCGGCCTCGGGCAGAACCCGTTCAACCCGGCCATGCTCGGCTATGTGGTGGTGCTGATTTCCTTCCCGGTGGAGATGACCAGCTGGCCAGCGCCACATACGGTCGGCCTGGTTGAAGGGCTGCAACAGATTCTCGGCATTGCCAACCTGCCCGACGGCTGGGCCCAGGCCACTGCACTGGATGCGCTGAAGGTCAATAAAAGCCTGACTATTGATGAGCTGTGGGCGCAGAACCCCGCGTTCGGCTATCTCGGCGGCGCCGCCACCGAGGCGGTCAACCTGGCCTTCCTCGCCGGCGGCTTGTACCTGCTGCACAAGCGCCTGTTCACCTGGCATGCGCCGGTGGGCATGCTCGCCGCCTTGGCAGTAATGAGCCTGCTGTTCTGGAATGGCTCAGGCTCGGACTCCAACGGCTCGCCGCTGTTTCATCTGCTGACCGGCGCGACCATGCTCGGCGCCTTCTTTATCGTCACCGACCCAGTCAGTGGCGCCACCAGCAACCTCGGCCGGCTGATTTTCGGTATTGGCGTTGGCGTGCTGGTGTATGTGATTCGCGCGTGGGGCGGCTACCCGGACGGTGTCGCTTTCGCCGTGCTGCTGATGAACCTGGCAGCCCCGACCATCGACTACTACACGCGGCCGCGCACCTACGGCCACCGTAAGCCGACTCGCGGCTTCAAGTTGGGAGAGTAACCGTGGCCCTGCCTGAAATTAGCCGCTCGATGCTGAAGAACGCCCTGGTGCTCGGGCTGTTTGCCATCGCCACCGTGGGTCTAGTGGCCGTGCTGCAACAAGCCACTGCCGGGCGAATCGCCAACGCCGAGCGCGAAGCTCAGGTGCGCGCCTTGAGCGAAATCCTGCCCCAGGACAGCTATGACAACCACTTGCTGGACAACAGCATCCAGCTGCACGACCCGCTGCTCGGCAGTAAATCGCCACAGACCGCCTATATCGCCATGAAAGACGGCAAACCCAGCGCGGTGATCCTGCGCGCCACCGCGCCGGACGGTTACAGCGGTGCGATCCACTTGCTGATCGGCATCCACGCAGATGGCCGCCTGGCCGGCGTGCGCGTGCTTGGCCACCGGGAAACCCCCGGTCTGGGCGACAAGATCGAGCTGGCCAAGAGCGCATGGATTCGCAGCTTCGACGGCAAGTCATTGAGCAATCCCGACGAGGATGGCTGGGCGGTGAAGAAAGATCGCGGCGAGATTGACCAGTTTGCCGGCGCCACCATCACCCCGCGTGCGGTGGTCAAGGCCGTGCATAAGGCCCTGCAGTATTTCGATGCCAATCAAGAGCAGTTGTTCGCAGCCCAGGTGAAGTCCAATGGCTAGTCCCAGCTACCGCGAAATCACCCTTAACGGCCTGTGGAAGAACAACCCGGCGCTGGTGCAGCTGCTCGGCCTCTGCCCGCTGCTCGGAGTAAGCAACTCGGCGGTCAACGCCCTCGGCCTGGCGTTGGCCAGCGCTGTGGTGCTGGTGTGCTCCAACACCGCCGTGTCGCTGGTGCGCGGCGTGGTCAACACGGCGGTGCGGCTGCCGGCCTTTGTGATGATCATCGCCGCTCTGACCACCTGTATCGAACTGCTGATGCAGGCCTTCACCTACGAGCTGTACCAGATTCTCGGCATCTTTATCCCGCTGATCACCACCAACTGCGTGATCCTCGGCCGCGCCGATGGCTTCGCCGCGAAGAACGACCCGGCCCGCGCCGCCTATGACGGCCTGATGATGGGCCTGGGCTTTGGCGTGGTGCTAGTGACGATCGGCGCCCTGCGCGAGCTGTTCGGCACCGGTGCGGTGTTTGCCAATATGCACCTGCTGTTCGGCCCCATCGCCGCCAACTGGCAGCTGACGTTGATCCCCGAGTACAAGGGCTTCCTGCTGGCCATCCTGCCGCCTGGCGCCTTTATCGTGCTGGGCCTGCTGATCGCCTGCAAAAACCGCGTGGACGAAGTGCTGGCCGAGCGAGCCAAGGCGCAACAGGTTGATGCTCCAGTGCAAAGCCGCCGCGTGCGGGTGACCGGAGTAATCGAGTGAACGCCGCCAAGCGCTACGAGATCTTCCGCCGTCTGCATGAAGACAACCCCGAGCCGAAGACCGAGCTGGCCTACAGCTCGCCGTTCGAGCTGCTGGTAGCGGTCACCCTGTCCGCCCAGGCCACCGACGTCAGCGTCAACAAGGCCACCGCCAAGCTATTCCCGGTCGCCAACACCCCGGAGGCGATCTACGCCTTGGGCGTGGATGGGCTGAGCGGATATATCAAGACCATCGGCCTGTACAACAGCAAGGCAAAGAACGTCATCGAAGCCTGCCGCCTGCTGATCGAAAAGCACAACAGCCAAGTGCCGGACAACCGCGAAGACCTCGAAGCCCTGCCCGGGGTCGGGCGCAAAACCGCCAACGTGGTGCTCAACACCGCGTTCCGCCAGCTGGCCATGGCGGTGGACACGCATATCTTCCGCGTCAGCAACCGCACCGGCATCGCCCCCGGCAAGAATGTCGTGGAAGTGGAAAACAAGCTGATGAAGTTTGTGCCCAAGGAATTTCTTCTCGATTCACACCACTGGCTGATCCTGCACGGCCGCTATGTGTGCCAGGCGCGCAAGCCGCGCTGCGGCAGCTGCCGTATCGAAGATCTATGCGAATACAAACAGAAAACCTCCGACGATTGAGCCGCTATTCAGCCGCTCAATAAGCCGATTGAAAAAATCTTTTTTACCCGCCCAGGTTTTGCCGCTATAAGGTGCGCAAATCAGGTTGTGTGAAAACGTCGCGAGCGAAGGTTAGGCAAGGCGGAAACAGGCGAACACGCGGAGTTTACGAGCTGTAAATGAGCAGTGTGAGCCTGTTTCCAACGCAGCATGGCCGAGCGCAGTAGTTTTCACAGCAGCTGAATGGCCCTGGTAGCCTGGAGTGAATTTATGAGCACTGATAAAGAAGAACTTGAGCTCGACGAAGATTTTGTTGCCGAAGAAGCGGATGACGCCGAAGCGCCGGTAGAGGTTGCCAAAACCAACCTGACCAAGCGCCGCATCATCGACAACTTCCTCGAAGAGCGCCGCCTGCACAAGCAATTGGCCGAATACGACTTCGACCTCTAACGCCGCCCGCAATAAAAAGCCCCGTTACACTGCGGGGCTTTTTAGTTGCTCAGCCAACAGCTTGCAAGCTGCGTCGTGAACACTTGTTGGCATACATCGCAGCATCCGCCTGAGTCAGCAACTGCTCCAGGCTTTGATCAGCCTGCAACGACGACTCCGCCGCACCCACGCTTAACGACAATGGCCGCCCCGTGTGCTGGCGGAAAGTCTGCAAGGCTTTGTCCAGCCGCGTCAGCACCTCTTCACTGCTGCTGTAATGGCTGGCCAGCACCACAAACTCGTCGCCGCCAATCCGCGCCACCACATCGGTGGTGCGAAACAACGATTTGAGCAAATCGGCCGCGTCAACCAGCATGCCATCGCCGGCAGCATGGCCGAAACGGTCGTTGGCCAGCTTCAGGTAGTCCAGATCGACATACAGCAACAGGCTGCGCCCCCGCCGCCTGCGCGCGACTTGCAACTCGCGCTCAGCCAGCAGCAGAAAGCCCCGACGGTTGTACAAACCGGTAAGTTCATCGGTCAGCGACATCTGTCGCACCAACTGCTCAGCGCGCAGACGCTCAGCCACCTCGTCCTGCAGCAGCTGGTTGGCCAGTGCCAATTGCGCCGTACGCTCCTCGACCCGGCGCTCCAGTTCGGCGTACACCTGAACATTTTCCAGGGCCACCGAGGTGGCATCGGCCAGGGCTTGCAGCATCTCGACCTGATCGGCCGTGGCGCGGTACTGGCTGGCCCAGTAGGTGCCAATCGCGCCGATAGGCTCCAGGGTGCGGATCGGTACCATGACTAAGCTTTTGACGAAGGTGGGTCGATAGGCGGCGTGGGGAATCCGATCATCCAGGTAGATGTCTTCGATCACCGTCGCCTGCCGGTTGAGCATGGCCCAGCCGCTGATACAGGCTTGCAGGGGAAAACGCTGACCTTTCCATAACGGACAGATGGCATCTTCATCACGGTAAAAACACTGCTCGCCATCACGCAAGACAAAGGTGGCGCCATCGGCTCCCACCAGTTCACGCGCGGCGTAGCGCACCACTTCGGCAACAGCATCCATATCCCTTGCCATGGACAACTCCTGCACGGCCCGAATCAGCCGCTTTGCATAGTTTCCGCTGGTCATGGAACACCTCGTCCGGCCGGGTAGATTGGCCATTCGCTTTGTAAGCCATTACTTACAAAGATAGCAGCTATCAATCGGCACGCGAAGGCGACAGCAGCTCAATTTTGTAACCGTCGGGATCTTCTACAAACGCCAGAATACTGGTGCCATGCTTCATCGGGCCCGGCTCGCGGGTGATTTTGCCACCACGGGCGCGAATGTCTTCGCAGGCTTTGTAGACATCGGCTACTTCCAGAGCGATATGGCCGTAACCCGTGCCCAGCTCGTAGCTCTCCACACCCCAGTTATGGGTCAGCTCGATCACGCTGTTGTGCGCCTCATCGCCGTAACCGACGAAGGCCAGGGTGAACTGCCCTTCTGGGTAGTCTTTACGGCGTAGCAGGGTCATGCCCAGCACTTCGGTGTAGAACGCGATGGATTTATCCATATCGCCGACGCGCAGCATGGTATGCAGCAGTCTCATCAGGTATCTCCTCATCGTTGCCCATCTTGCGGGCTTATAAATGCAAACCCCGGCTTATGGCCGGGGTTTGGTGTGGCTCAGGCACTCCAGTCTATCAGAGCATCTTGCGCCCTTTGCCCGCCGCGATGCGCATGCGCAGGGCGTTGAGCTTGATAAAGCCGCCAGCATCGGCCTGGTTGTACGCGCCGCCATCTTCTTCGAAGGTGGCGATATTGGCGTCGAACAGCGAATCATCAGACTTACGACCGGTGATGATCACGTTGCCCTTGTACAGTTTCATGCGTACCACGCCGTTCACGTTGGCCTGAGAGGCGTCGATCATCTGTTGCAGCATCAGACGCTCAGGGCTCCACCAGAAACCGTTGTAGATCAGGCTGGCGTATTTCGGCATCAGCTCGTCTTTGAGGTGAGCGACTTCGCGGTCCAGGGTGATCGACTCAATGGCGCGGTGGCCCTTGAGCATGATGGTGCCGCCGGGGGTCTCGTAGCAGCCACGGGACTTCATACCGACGAAGCGGTTCTCGACGATGTCCAGACGACCGATGCCGTTCTCGCCGCCGATGCGGTTCAGTTCGGCCAGCACGGTGGCCGGGCTCATTTCCTTGCCGTCGATGGCAACGATGTCGCCCTTGCGGTAGGTCAGCTCGATATAGGTCGGTGCGTCAGGCGCTGCCTCGGGGGAGACAGTCCATTTCCACATGTCTTCTTCGTGCTCGGTCCAGGTGTCTTCCAGCACGCCACCTTCATAGGAGATGTGCAGCAGGTTGGCATCCATGGAGTACGGCGACTTCTTCTTGCCGTGACGCTCGATCGGGATGGCGTGCTTCTCGGCGTAGTCCATCAGCTTCTCGCGCGACAGCAGGTCCCACTCGCGCCATGGGGCAATCACTTTTACGCCTGGCTTCAGTGCGTAGGCACCCAGTTCGAAACGCACCTGGTCGTTACCCTTACCGGTAGCGCCGTGGGAGATGGCGTCGGCGCCGGTTTCGTTGGCGATTTCGATCAGGCGCTTGGCAATCAGCGGACGGGCAATCGAGGTGCCCAGCAGGTATTCGCCTTCGTAGACGGTGTTGGCGCGGAACATCGGGTAAACGAAGTCGCGGACGAATTCTTCGCGCAGGTCGTCGATATAGATTTCCTTGACGCCCATGGCCTTGGCCTTGGCGCGTGCCGGCTCGACTTCCTCACCCTGGCCGAGGTCAGCGGTGAAGGTCACCACTTCGCAGTTATAGGTATCTTGCAGCCACTTGAGAATCACCGAAGTGTCCAGGCCACCGGAATATGCCAGGACTACCTTGTTTACGTCGGCCATGCCATCAACTCCACGGGGTTGTGCGGGAAAACCGACGATTCTACTGCCCATGCCGCCTGATTTACAGAGGCGCGACAGCTTGTGACGACCAAGCGACGGATAATTGTTGGACAACCGACGAACCGCCTGGCATTGCAGGCGGTGGGAACGTGTCGGGATAAGCGCCGCAATCCGGCAAAAAACACAGACAAATACGCTGCTTTAGGAGGTGGCCGCTGGCTCTGCCGGCTCGGCAGCGGGTGCAGGCGTGGGGGCTGGCTCTGCAGCAGGGGGTACCGCCGCTTCGGGAACCCGATCAAGCAGGATACTGACCCGGCGATTCTTCGCCCGGTTGGCTTCGTTGGTGTTCGGTGCCACCGGGTAGCGCTCGCCATGAAAACGCATGGTGATCTGCTCAGCCGGAATGCCATTGGCCTTGAGGTACTCCATCACCGCCAGGGCGCGGCGGCGCGACAGGTCACGGTTGGTCAGGCGATTACCGCCATTGTCGGCATGCCCATCAAGCTGGATGCGATTGACGCTGGGGTCGGCCTTGATAAAGTCCAAGATGATATCCAGCTTGGCCTGAGCCAGCGGTTCCAGCGCCACACCGCCACCTGGAAAGCCCACCTGACTCTTGCGCACCTGGTCGAAGTTCACCGGCAGCAGTTTGGTCGTGCAATTGAGGTAGTCGTTGTAGGCCTTGTTGAATTTGGCTGGCAGCAGACGCACTTCCACCGCATCGCCGCCCATCGTCATGCGATGGCGCACCAGCGGGCTGCGGCCTTCGAGTAGACCGGTGAGCAAGCGCGTGCCCTGCTCCTCGGAACTATTGAACAGTACCTCGGCGGGCGTCACTCTGACCGAGCCCAAGTTAATGTCACCGCGCCCGGGCTGCCAGGGCGCAGCAGCCGCCAATAGCGTGGCATCACCAGTGCCCATCCAGCGTTCGCGGCTCTTCAGGCTGAAAGTCACTTGCTCGCCGGCGCGGCGCACAAACACCCCGGAACCGAAATCGGTGATCGGCTGCGACAGACGACACTCGAACTGATCGCCTTCGACCTGCCACTCAATCTTCTCCAGACGGGTCTGGAAGCTGATGGCTAGGACGGGCTGGCTTGCCAGCAGGCAAAGCACCGCGAGTGAATAGGGTCGCACGACAGACTCCAGGGAATACGGCTTACCTGTTGTCTATCGGTGCCACGGCGGAAAACTTGAGGACCCTTTACTGCTCTTGCGCAGAGCTAACCGCAGTGAACCGCGACCTTGCATCCGCCTTTGTCCGCCGCGCCTGCTTTCAACGTGCTGCCACGGGGCTTTTCCGGTAGCATTCTCGCCACGTTTTGCCCGCCTGGAAGCTTCCATGACTGACCGCCTTACCCTGCTGCGTCCCGACGACTGGCACATCCACCTGCGTGACGGTGGCGTCCTGCCCCACACCGTCGCCGATGTAGCCCGCACCTTCGGCCGCGCCATCATCATGCCCAACCTGGTGCCGCCGGTGCGCAACGCCAGCGAAGCCGATGCCTATCGCCAGCGTATTCTCAGCGCCCGCCCTGCCGGCAGCCGCTTCGAGCCGCTGATGGTGCTGTACCTCACCGACCTGACTCAGCCTGAAGATGTGCGCACGGCCAAGGCCTCGGGCTTTGTACATGCGGCCAAGCTCTACCCGGCTGGCGCAACCACCAACTCCGATTCTGGCGTGACCAGCATCGACAAGATTTTCCCAGTGCTCGAAGCCATGGCCGAAGTCGGCCTGCCGCTACTGGTACACGGCGAAGTGACGCGCAGCGAGATCGATGTATTCGACCGCGAGAAGATCTTTATCGGCGAGCACCTGAGCCGTGTGGTCGAGCGTTTCCCGACCCTGAAAGTGGTGTTCGAGCACATCACCACCCGCGATGCGGTGGAGTTCGTGCAAGGCGCTTCGGCCAACGTCGGCGCCACCATCACTGCCCACCATCTGCTGTACAACCGCAACCACATGCTGGTTGGCGGTATTCGCCCGCACTTCTACTGCCTGCCGATTCTCAAGCGCAACACCCACCAGGACGCCCTGCTGGATGCGGCCACTAGCGGCAACGCCAAGTTCTTCCTCGGCACCGACTCGGCGCCGCACGCCAAGCACGCCAAGGAAGCCGCCTGCGGCTGCGCCGGTTGCTACACCGCCTATGCGGCCATTGAGCTGTATGCCGAGGCTTTCGAGCAACGCAATGCCCTGGACAAGCTGGAAGCTTTTGCCAGCCTGAATGGCCCGGACTTCTACGGCCTGCCGCGCAACAGCGACAGCATCACCCTGGTGCGTGAAGACTGGACCGCACCTGCCAGCCTGCCCCTGGGTGAGCAAACCGTTATCCCGCTGCGCGCCGGTGAAATCCTGCGCTGGCGCCTGCTGGAGAGCCAAGCGTGAGTGAAGACCTGTACGACGACGAAGCCGAAAGCGGCAGCCACTCTGGCCCGCGCCACCCGATGGCAGCGCGCTTTCGTGGCTACCTGCCGGTAGTCGTGGACGTGGAAACCGGTGGCTTTAACTGCGCCACCGATGCCCTGCTGGAAATTGCTGCCACCACCATCGGCATGGACGAAGGCGGCTTCCTCTACCCGGAGCACACCCAGTTCTTCCGTATCGAGCCGTTCGAAGGCGCGAATATCGAACAGGCGGCGCTGGACTTCACCGGCATCAAGCTCGATCACCCGCTGCGCATGGCCGTCACTGAAGAGCACGCGCTGACGGAAATCTTCCGTGGCCTGCGCAAATCGCTGAAAGCCAATAGCTGCAAGCGGGCGATCCTGGTTGGCCACAACAGCAGCTTTGACCTGGGCTTCCTTAATGCCGCGGTTAACCGCACTGGCATCAAGCGCAACCCGTTCCATCCGTTCTCCAGCTTCGACACTGCCACCCTGGCCGGCCTCGCCTACGGTCAGACCGTCCTGGCCAAAGCCTGCCAGGCCGCCGGCATCGACTTCGACGGCAAGGAAGCGCACTCGGCCCGTTACGACACCGAGAAGACTGCCGAGCTGTTCTGCGGCATCGTCAATCGCTGGAAAGAGATGGGCGGCTGGATGGATTTCGACGACTAAGGTTAGGGCAGTCAACGATCTGCTGCGCGTCGGCCCTGCGGCGTTAAAAACAGACTCGGAATGCTCATGTACAACAGTACACTCCGCTTCCTCGTCTGTTTTTGCCTTGCAGGACTCTAGCTCGCGAGATCTAGAACAAACGTAATTTCGCCGACACCAGGCCTGCCCCAATAAAAAAGCCCCGCAATCGCGGGGCTTTTTTATTGCTTCAAGAACAGCGCAGGCCAGGCCTGCGCTGCTTCTATCAGGCGCTTTGCGCCAGGTCCATCAGCTCGCGGTTCGCCACAGCGTACATGGCGTAATCGGTGTTGGTGGCCGCGCGCAGCTCACCCAGCATGACCTTCCAGCGGTCCACCAGACGGTGGTGCTGATCCAGCCACACACCGACCCGCTCTTCGATATCCGCCGGGCCTTCGGCCATTTGCAGTACCGACACAGTGATGGCGCGTTGCTGCCAGTCCAGGTCATCGCGGAAGGCTTCACGGGCCAGCGCTTGCCAGTTGTTTTCCACCGGCAGACTGGTGATCTGCTGCAGATACCAGGACAGCTCCAGCGACCCGCCAATGGCAAAGTACGCCGCTGCTACGCGATCCGGCTCCTGCCCGGTCACGTCCGATGCTTCGATGATCGGCAGCAAGGTGTACAGATGGCTGGTGCCAGCGACAACACGCGCCAGCTCTTCCGGCACACCGGCTTCGACATACGCCTGGAAGCGCGCCAGCCATTGTTCGCGGGCCGGGCCTTCAAGCAGTTCGTCGAGTCGGCCAACCAGTGCTTCGATACGCGGCGCGAAATGCGCCACATCGCGAGCAGCGTCCAGCTCGTTACGGCGGCTGCGCAGGAACCAGCGGGTAGCGCGGCGACCCAGACGCATCAGCTCATCCATCAATTGCAGTTGCAGCTCGGCCGGGACCTTGTAGTCCAGCGCCTCGATCTGCTTCCACCACTGTGGCAGGCGGAACAGGTCACGCACTATCACATAAGCGCCGGCGACATTCGCCGCGCTCATGCCGGTGGACTCCTTCAGACGCTGCACGAAGGTGATGCCCATATGGTTGACCAGATCGTTGGCAATCTGCGTGCTGACGATTTCGCGCTTGAGGCGATGGCGACGCATCGGCTCACCGAACTTCTTCGCCAGCAGCGGCGGGAAAGCGGTTTCCATCTCACGCGCCAGGTACTCATCGTCCGGCACCAAGGACTTCAGCAGCGACTCTTTCAAGTCGATCTTGCTGTAGGAGATCAGCACCGACAGCTCTGGACGAGTCAGGCCCAGGCCATTGGCTGCGCGCTCGTTGAGTTCATCATCAGTGGGCAGGAACTCCAGGGCGCGGTCCAGCTTGCCGGCCGCTTCTAAGGCGTTCATCAAACGTTTGTACTCACCGACCCGCTCACGGGCGCGGCGCTCGGCCAACGACAACGCCTGGGTCTGCTTGTAGTTGTTGCCCAGCACCAGGCCGCCAACCGCATCAGTCATTTCCACCAGCAGCTTGTTGCGCTGCTTACCGGTCATGTCGCCAGCGCCGACGATTTCGCCGAGCAAAATCTTGATGTTTACCTCATGGTCGGAGCAGTCCACACCACCGGCGTTGTCGATAAAGTCGGTGTTGCTCTTGCCGCCATTCAGACCGTATTCGACGCGACCCAGCTGGGTCATACCGAGGTTGCCGCCCTCACCCACCACCTTGGCGCGCAGTTCGCGGCCATCCACGCGCAGCAGGTCGTTGGCCTTGTCGCCGACATCGGCGTGGCTTTCCTTGCTGGATTTCACGTAGGTGCCGATACCGCCGTTCCACAGCAGATCCACCGGTGCTTTGAGCAAGGCGTTCAGCAGTTCGTTGGGGGCCAGCTTGTCAGCGCTGATATCGAAGCGCTCTTTCATCTGCGGGCTGATGGCGATGCTTTTGGCGCTGCGCAGGAAGATCCCGCCACCCGCCGAAATCAGCTTGGCGTCGTAGTCGGCCCAGCTGGAGCGCGGCAGGTCGAACATGCGCTTACGCTCGACGAAGCTCTTGGCCGCATCCGGATTCGGGTCGATAAAGATGTGCATATGGTTGAAGGCCGCGACCATCTGCAGGCTTTCCGAGAGCAGCAGACCGTTGCCGAACACGTCACCGGCCATATCGCCGATGCCGATCACGGTGACGTTGTCCTTCTGCACGTCGATGCCGCGCTCGCGGAAGTGGCGCTGCACCGAGACCCAGCCGCCCTTGGCGGTGATGCCCATGCCTTTGTGGTCGTAACCAGCCGAGCCGCCCGAGGCGAAGGCATCGTCCAGCCAGAAGCCGTATTCAGCAGCAATGCCGTTGGCGATATCGGAGAAGGTCGCGGTGCCTTTGTCGGCCGCTACCACCAGGTACGGATCGTCGCCATCGTGGCGCACCACGTTCTGCGGTGGCACCACGGCGCCGTCTTTGAGGTTGTCGGTGATATCCAGCAGGCCGCTGATAAAGATGCGGTAGCAGGCAATGCCCTCAGCCAGCACATCATCACGGGTGCCGCCGACCGGCATACGCCGTGGAATAAAGCCGCCCTTGGCGCCCATCGGCACGATGACAGCGTTCTTCACCTGCTGCGCCTTGACCAGGCCCAGCACCTCGGTGCGGAAGTCTTCCTCACGGTCCGACCAGCGCAGGCCGCCACGGGCCACGTCGCCAAAGCGCAGGTGCACGCCTTCGACACGCGGCGAGTAGACGAAGATTTCGAACTTCGGCGTCGGCCGTGGAATATCCGGAATCGCCCGTGGGTTGAGTTTGAAGCTGAAGTAGGACTTGTTCTGCCCGGTCGCATCGGTCTGGTAGAAGTTGGTGCGCAGGGTGGCTTTGATCAGGTCCAGGTAGCGGCGCAGGATGCGGTCTTCGTTAAGCACCGCAACGTTGTCCAGCGCGGCGAGAATCGCCTGTTCAAGCTTCTGCTGCTTGTCTTCCAGATCATCGGCGGTGAGCTTGCGCGCCAGGTAGAAGCGCGTCTTGAACAGGCGCACCAGCTCCTTGGCGATATCGGCGTGGTTGACCAGCGTACTGGCGATGTAGCTGAGGTCGAAACCCAGGCGAATCTGCTTGAGGTAACGGGCGTAAGCTCGCAGCAGCGCCACATCACGCCACGGCATGGCGGCCATCAGCACCAGACGGTTGAAGCCGTCGTTCTCCGCCGCGCCGCCAACGATATTGACGAAGGCGCCCTGCAGGGTGTCGTTGAGCTGCTGGATGTCGACATCCAGACCTTCGGCATAGGTGAAGGCGAAGTCGTGAATCCAGAACTCGCGGCCATCGGCGCGACGCAGCTTGTAAGGGAACTCACCGAGCACGCGCAGCCCGAGGTTTTCCAGAATCGGCAGCACGTCCGACAGTGGCAGCGGCGTGTCGGCGTGGTACAGCTTGCAATGCAGCTGCTGCTCGCCCTGGGTCAGCGGCTGGTAGAAGCTCATGACCAGCTGGCGTTCGCTGTTCAGGCTGAGCAGGTGTTGCATGTCCACCACTGCCGAATGCGGGGCGAAACGCTCGCGGTAGCCGGCCGGAAAGCCGCCGGGGAATTCGCTGAGCACTTCAGTGCCCTGAGCTTCGCCGAGGCTTTCGACGATCAGACTGGTGTAATCGTCCTTCCACGAACGGCAGGCCTGGATCACTTCTTTTTCCAGGCGCAGCGGGTCGATCTGCACGCGGTTTTTCGGGTCAACCTTGAGGATGAACTGTACCCGCGCCAGTACCGACTCGGAGAAGAAGGTCCAGAACTCGCAATCGGTAGCCTGCAGGCGCTCCATCAGCACCTGCTGGATCTTCATGCGGGTTTCGGTGGAGTACACATCACGCGGCACATAGGCCAAGCAGTAGCAGAAACGGCCGTACGGATCGCGGCGCAGGAATACGCGAATCTTGTTGCGTTCCTGAATCTGCACGATCGCCATGGTAGTGTTGAACAGCTCATCCACGGGGGTCTGGAACAGGTCGTCACGGGGCAGCACTTCCAATACCTGAGCCAGCTCTTTGCCCAGGTGCGCGCTGCTGTCGAAACCGGAACGCTGCTTGATCACCGCCACCTTGCGGCGGATAAACGGAATGTTCCACACGCTCTCGGCGTACACCGCCGAGGTGTACAGGCCCATAAAGCGGCATTCCTTGACCACCTTGCCCTTGGCGTCCAGTTCGCGGATCGACACCAGGTCCGGATAAGCCGGACGGTGCACGCGGCTCGGCACGGCGGCCTTGGCGAAGGACAGCAGCTGCGGCTCACGCAGGTAGGCCACGGCTTCAGGCTCGATATGCAGTTCATCAGCCTTGAGGCCGCTGCGCAGGCGCTTGGACATGCCCAGCAGGGACTTCTCGTCGTAGACCATGCTGCCGCCGCCGGCGCTGTCGGCAACGGTGAATTCTTCATAGCCGAGGAAGGTGAAGTGGTCGTCGAGCAACCAGCTCATGAACACCTTGATCTCTTCCAGCTCGGCGCCTTCAACCTTGAGCTTGGCTTTATCCAGCCAGGCCAGCAGTTCCTTGGCCTTGGCTTTCATCGGCTGGAAGTCGGCGACGCTCAGGCGTACATCGCTGAATACTTCGTGCAGGTCTTTTTCCAGGGTCTTCAACTCGCCGACGTTGGCGCAGCGGTCGATCTCCAGGAACATCAGCGCTTCTTGCTGCACATCCTTGCCCTGGGCACCCTTGGGCAGGATTTCCTGCAGCTCGCCGCTCTTGTTGCGGCGCACGCTGAACACGCTGTTCTGCAGGGTGTGGATGCTGTAACCGCGACGGTTCAGCTCCATGCGCACGGAGTCGACCAGAAACGGAATGTCGCTGTGCAGAATTTCTACGGCAGTGTGGGTGGACTGCCAGCCATGTTTTTCATAATCGGGGTTGAATACCCGCACTTCGGGCTTGGTCGGTTCAAAACGCTCCAGCACGCGCCAGGACGACAATGTGCAGCCGACCAGATCAGAGAGGCGACGCTGAGTCAGCTCCTCGAGGGCGATGATGCCGAAGAATTGCTCGGCGAACAGGGCTACTTGTGGCAGAGCCTGTTCACTGACGTGCTGCGCCAGCGCCGTTTGCAGGTGATGCTGAAAATCGGCTTTGCTGGCCGCCGTAAAGAACGCCATGGGTTTGCTCCGTTTGGCTTGTTATTCGTCAGGGGACTCGGTCAAGGCAGTCGCGAGTAATGACCTTCGCCACAACCTTGTTGTTCAACGTTAGTCTAGGAGGCAGCGATTGCATTAAAGTGGCTGCCACTTAACTCTGGCGAGATTCAAGACTCGCTGGTCACATTTGCCGGATGAGCTTAACGATGGAACACCGTGAAGCGCTTGTCGCGCTGCGACATTTTCTTTCAAGTCAGATCCTCGGCCAGGAAAAACTCATCGAAAGGCTGCTGATTGCCTTGCTCGCCGATGGCCACATGCTGGTCGAAGGCGCTCCCGGTCTGGCCAAGACCAAGGCGATCAAGGAGCTGGCCGAAGGTATCGAAGCCGAGTTCCACCGCATTCAGTTCACTCCCGACCTGCTCCCTGCGGACATCACTGGTACCGAGATCTATCGTCCGGAAACTGGCAGCTTCGTGTTCCAGCAGGGGCCGATCTTCCACAACCTGGTGCTGGCCGATGAAATCAACCGCGCCCCGGCCAAGGTGCAATCGGCGCTGCTCGAAGCCATGGCCGAGCGCCAGGTCAGCGTGGGCCGCAGCACCTATCACCTGTCGCCACTGTTTCTGGTGATGGCCACGCAGAACCCGATTGAGCAGGAAGGCACCTACCCGCTGCCCGAAGCCCAGCTCGACCGCTTTCTGATGCACGTAAAGATCGGTTTCCCCGACGCCAGCGTGGAACGCAAGATCCTCGCCCAGGCCCGTGGCGAAGCGCTCAACGGCGAAACCAAGCCCGAGCAGCTCGTCAGCCAACAAGCAATCTTTGCCGCGCGCCAGGAAATCCTCGGCCTGTATATGGCCGATGCGGTGGAGGAATACCTGGTACAACTGGTGATGGCCTCGCGCACCCCAGCCAAATTTGACCCTGAGCTGGCCGAGTGGATTGCCTATGGCGCCAGCCCGCGCGGCTCGATTGCCCTGGACCGCTGCTCGCGCGCCCACGCCTGGTTGGCCGGGCGCGATTTCGTCAGCCCGGAAGATATCCAGGCGGTGCTGTTCGACGTACTGCGTCACCGCATCATTCTGTCGTTTGAAGCGGAAGCCGCCGGCATCGACCAGGACCGCGTGGTGCAGCGCATTCTCGACGTCGTGGCGGTCGCCTAACCACCATGCACGAGCAACCCACGCAACCCGGCATTCGCGTCAGCCTCGGTGAATTGATCGAGATGCGCCACCGTGTGCGCGAGGTGCAGCTGTTTTCCACGCCGGCGCGGCGCAGCCCACTGATTGGTCTGCACCACTCCAAACTGCGCGGGCGCGGCGTGGACTTTGACCAGGTGCGCGTGTACCAGCCCGGCGACGACGTACGCACCATCGACTGGCGGGTCACTGCGCGTACTCAGGAGCCGCACACCAAGCTGTTCCATGAAGAGCGCGAGCGGCCGATCTACATCATGGTAGAGCAGAGCAAGCGACTGTTCTTCGGCTCCGGGCTGATGCTCAAATCGGTGCTCGCCGCCCAAGCCGCCAGCCTGATCGGCTGGGCCGCCCTGGGCCACAACGACCGCATCGGCGGCCTGGTATTTGGCGATCTGGAACACCACGAAATCAAACCACGGCGCAGCAAGCAGAGTCTGCTGCAACTGCTCAGCCGCCTGGCCAAAGCCAATCAGGCCCTGAGCAACGACAGCCAGGGCGGCCGCGACAGCTTCGGCCTGGCCCTGCGCCGCGCCCGCGAAGTGCTGCGCCCCGGCAGCCTGGTGGTGATTCTGTGTGATGAGCGCACCTTGAGCGACAGCAGCGAACAGCAGTTGCTGCTGCTGGCGCGGCATACCGACTTGCTGTTGCTGCCACTTTCCGACCCGCTCGACCACGCCCTGCCAAATGCAGGCTTGCTGCGCTTTACCGAGCACGGAGCACAACTGGAGCTGGATACCCAGGACGCCGAACTGCGCCAGGCCTACCGCAGCCTGGCCGATGCCCGCCAGGCGCGCTGGCAGCGCCTGGCGCAGAAGCTCGGCGTGCCGCTGCTGGCCCTGAACACCCAGAGCGAGATGATCGAGCAATTGCGCGAACACCTGAATGCCCAGCGGCCGAGGAAAGCTCTGTGAACCCGCTGGATCAACTCGAACCACTGATCGCCCCTGCGCCGATCAGCTGGTGGCCGCCGGCGCCGGGCTGGTGGCTGCTCGCGGTTCTACTGCCGCTGCTCTTGTGGGCCGCTTTCAAGCTGCTTAAACACCTGCCGCGCAAAGCTGCTGGGCAGTCGGCCGAAGCGCCGCTTGATCCGTTGCGCCAGGCAGCACTGAACGAACTCGAGCGTCTGAACAAACCCTACGACGGCATCGACGCAGGGCCTTGGCTGCAGCAGCTCAACGCCATCCTCAAACGCCTGTGCCGCGAGCGTTACCCGCAAAGCCACAGCCATATTCTCAGCAGCCGCGCCTGGCTGGCCTTTCTCGACAGCCGCTGCCCAGCCGCCGGCCTGACTCGCTGGATGATTCTGGTGGAAGGCGCCTATCGCCCACACTGCAGCCTGGATGACAAGGCCATCGCCGGCCTCAACCAGGCGGTGTCGATCTGGATTCGCAAACATGTTTGAGTTTGCCTGGCCCTGGGTCTTCCTGATCGCTCCCCTGCCCTGGCTGCTGCGCGCCTGGCTGCCGGCTGCGGACAGCGGCGAGGCGGCGCTAAAAATCAGCTTTCTGGCGGAGCTCGAAGGCCTGAGCGGACGCCGCGCCCGCGTGCGACTGCCAGCCTTGCGGCAACAGGCACCGTTTGCACTGATCTGGCTACTACTGCTACTCGCCAGTGCGCGTCCGCAATGGCTGGGTGAGCCGCTGCCGTTGCCGGCCAGCGGCCGCGACCTGCTGCTGGCGGTGGATGTATCCGGCTCCATGGATTACTCCGACATGCTCTGGGAAGACCAGGAAGTCAGTCGCCTGACCCTAGTCAAACACCTGCTCGGCGACTTTATCGACGGCCGCCAGGGTGACCGGGTCGGCCTGATTCTGTTCGGCAGCCGCGCCTACCTACAGTCGCCGCTAACCTTCGACCGACAAACCGTGCACACCTGGCTGGATGAGGCGCAGAAGAACATCGCCGGGCCGCAGACCGCTATCGGCGACGCCATTGGCCTGGCGGTCAAGCGCCTGCGCGAGCGTCCGGCGCAGAGCCGCGTACTGGTGCTGGTGACTGACGGTGCCAACAATGGTGGCGAAATCGATCCCTTGACTGCCGCACGCCTTGCCGCCGAAGAAGGCATCACCATTTACCCCATAGGCATCGGTGCCGACCCCGCACAAGGTGGCGTTCTGGGCATGCTCGGCTTTAATCCCGGTATCGATCTGGACGAGCCGAGCCTGCGTGCGATTGCCGAAGCCACCGGCGGCGAATACTTTCGCGCCCGTGACAGCGAAGAACTGCAAGCCATCGAAGCCACCCTCGACCGCCTGGAACCGGTGGCGCAAAAACCCACCCTGGCGCGCCCGACCTTGCCGCTCTATCCCTGGCCATTGGGCCTGGCCCTGCTGTTCAGCCTGCTGCTGGTCAGCCAAACACTCTGGCCGAGCCTGCAACAACGCTGGCGCAATCAGCTGAAACTGCTGCGGGGGAAACAGTCATGAGCGAACTGACCAGCCTCTGGCCGCACTGGCAGCGGCCCTTCTGGCTGCTGCTGATTCCGCTGCTGGGCATTCTGCTCTGGCAGCTCTGGCACCGGGAAAAACGCACTGGCCGCTGGCAAGCGCTGCTGCCGGCCGCTTTCCAGGCCGCACTGCTGACTGCTACCGGCGGGCGCAACAGCCGCCTGCCCTGGCTGGCCCTCGGCCTGGCCTGGCTGCTGGCACTATTGGCGCTGCTTGGCCCGAGCTGGCAACGCATCGAGCAGCAAAACCCCAAGCCGGCCGACCCGCTGGTGGTACTGCTCGAACTGACCCCCGAGATGCTCGCCAGCGACGCCTCGCCTAATCGCCTGGCCCAGGCCAAGCGCAAGCTGCTCGACCTGCTGGAAGCGCGCCAGGATGCGCAAACCGCCATCGTCGTGTATGCCGGCAGCGCACATACCCTGGTGCCGCTGTCCGACGACCTGGCGACCAGCCGCAATCTGCTCGATGTGCTGAGCCCCGAAATCATGCCGGAGCCCGGCAAGCGCGCCGATCTGGCTGTGGCCAAAGCCCTGCAATTGCTCGAACAGGGCGCCCAAGGCAATGGCCGCCTATTGCTGCTGACCAGCAGCCTCGATGAAACGCAACGTCAGGCGATCACTCAAGCCCTCGCCCGCCGTGGTGAGCGCCTGCGTATTCTCGGTATTGGCAGCACTCAGGGTGCGCCGATCATTCAGGAGGACGGCTCGTTCCTCAAGGACGCCCAAGGCACCATCCTGCTGCCGCGCCTGGACAGCAACGGCCTCAAGCGCTTTGCCAATGAACTGGGCGGCCTGTATCAGGGCGTGACACTGGATGAACGCGACCTGCGCAACCTCGGCCTGCTCGATGCACCGCAACAACTGCGCCGCGATGGCGAGCTGACTCGCCTGCAAGCCTGGGCTGACCAGAGCCACTGGCTGCTCCTGCCCCTGCTGCTGCTCGCTGCCTGCGCCGCTCGCCGCGGCTGGCTACTGTGCCTACCGCTGTTGCTGCTGAGCCTGCCGCAGAACAGCTACGCCTTCAGCTTCGACGATCTCTGGCTGCGTGCCGATCAACAAGGCCAGCGCCTGCTTGAGGCGCAGCAACCGGCGGCTGCCGCGCAGCGTTTCAACGATCCGCGCTGGCAAGGTCAGGCGCTCTACCAGGCCGGCGATTACGCCGCGGCCGCCGAACGCTTCGCCAATGGCGAAACCGCCAGCGACCACTACAACCGTGGCAACGCCCTGGCGCGCAGTAATGAGCTGGAAGCCGCCGTGGATGCCTACACCCAGGCACTGGAACTGCAACCCGACTTGGCTCAGGCGCAAAAGAACAAAGCCCTGGTCGAAGAACTGCTGCGCCAGAACCAGCAGCAACAGCAGAATCAAACCGACGGCCCGCAAGAATCTGATGATCAGCAGAATCAGCCCAGCAGCCAGCCGCAGGCAGGCCAGCCCGATCCAGACGCACAGCAGCAGGCCGAGCAAGCGCCGGCCAAGCCGTCAGAGCCTGAAGATCAGGGTGAGGGTGAGAAACCCACACAACCCGGCGCCGATGAAGACGCGGATACACCGCCGAAACAACCAGAAGAAGACGACAGCGATAGCGGCGAAGAACAGATCGCCAGCGCCGAGCCATCCCTCGACGGCGAGCGGCGTCAGGCATTGGAACAATGGCTGCGGCAGATCCCCGACGATCCGGGCGAGCTGCTGCGGCGTAAATTCAGGCTGGAACAACAACAGCGCCAGGAACAACTGCAATGAGCCGACTGCTCTGTACCCTTCTGCTTGGCCTGCTGGCCCTGAATGTCAGCGCGCAAAGCCTGACCGCCAGCGTCGACCGCACCCGCCTGGATGCCGGCGAGAGCGTTGAGCTGACCCTGGAATCGGATGACGCCACGCTATTCGGCAAGCCCGATCTGCAGCCGCTCAATGAGCTGTTTGAGGTGCTCGGCACCCGCCAGGTCAACCGCCTGACCAGCGGCAGTACGGGCGCCCAGGCCAGCACGCGCTGGATCGTCACCCTGCAACCCAAACACAGCGGCTATGTGGTGATACCGCCGCTAAGCCTTGACCAGCTGCAAAGCGAACCCATCACCCTGCATGTACAACAAACCTCCAGCGCCGACGACAGTCGCCTGGCCCCGGTATTTATCGACGCCAGCCTGGATCAGGAAAGCGTCTACGTGCAGGCGCAAACCGTGCTGACGCTGCGCATCTACCACTCTGTTTCGCTTTACGACGACAGCAGCCTGACCCCGCTGGACATGCCCCAGGCGCGCATTGAGGCGCTCGGCGAGCCGCGCACCTACGAGAAAGACATCAACGGCGTGCGCCATGGGGTGATCGAACTGCGCTACGCGATCTTCCCCCAGGAAAGTGGTGACCTGCTGATCCCCGCACAGGCCTTTACCGCCACTGCAGTTGATCGCTCCGCCAGCAATGCCTACAACCCGTTCGGCCCACGCCCAGGCAAGGTGGTACGGGTCAGGTCTCCGGAAATCCCGCTGACGGTAAAAGCCAAGCCGGCCAGCTACCCAGCCGATGCCCCCTGGCTGCCAGCACGCGCACTGACCCTGAGTGAAGTCTGGAGCCCGCAGCCGGAGACAGCCCGCGTCGGCGACTCGCTGACCCGCAGCCTGCTGCTCAAGGTCGAAGGCCTTGCCAGCGCGCAACTGCCGCCCTTGCCGGCCACCCAGGTTGCCGGCTTGCGCCGTTACCCCGATCAGCCGCAACTGGCCAATCAGGCCAGCGACAACGGCTTAGTGGCCAGCCGTGAAGAGCGCGAAGCGCTGGTAGCCAATCGTGAGGGCGTGATTGCCTTGCCGGCAATCGAAGTGCTGTGGTGGAACACCAAGACCGATCAGCTCGAACGCAGCAGCTTGCCCGCGCGTAACCTGCAGGTAGCTGCCAACCCGAACCTGGAAACCCTGCCGGTTGAGGCAACACGCCCTGCAGTCAGCGAGGCCGCCAACGTACAACTCTGGCCCTGGCAGCTGAGCAGCGCACTGCTGAGCCTGACCACCCTGCTCGGCTTTACCCTGTGGTGGCGCGCTCGCCGTCAGCCTCCCGTATTGCCGAGCCAGCAGACGGGGCCCAGCCAACGCAACCTGCTCGATGACCTCAAGCGCAGCTGTCTGGCCAACGACTCGCAGGCCACTCGCCATGCGCTGGACGCCTGGGCCCGTCAACAACCGGAAACCCTGGCCGATATGGCTGCGCGCTTTACCCCGCTGTCCGATGCCCTCGACGGCCTAAATGGCGCACTGTACAGCGAGAGCGGCCAGCACTGGCAAGGCCGCAATCTGTGGCTGGCCATTCGCAGCCTGCCCGCTGTAGAAGACCTCGATAGCACCGCCAATCAGGACACCAGCGCCCTGCCACCGCTGTATCCGCGCTAGCCGCTAGCATCGGCAAGTCAAGCGCAGGCGCAGGCGCAGCGGTTGTAGGGTGGGTTAGTGACATACTCTGGGGTTGAACCACAACTGCGCAACTGTTCTGCCAGGTACCCACCAAGCGGTAATCGGCTTACCTCGAATAATGGCTTACACGTCGGCCATGTAGGAGCGGACTTGTCCGCGAAACTGCCAGAACCAGGCACGACTCGCGGGCAAGCCCGCGCCACAAAAGCCATCTGTAAACCTAACCCTTAGACAATAAAAAACCGCGGCCCAAGGCCGCGGTTTTTAGTGTTGCGACTGCGTATCAGGCTTAACCCTTGTTACGCAGCTTCTCCGGGTTGATCAGGAAGCGGGCCAGAGCAGGCAGCAGCCAGATCGCACCGATCATGTTCCAGAGGAACATAAAGGTCAGCATCAGGCCCATGTCGGCCTGGAACTTGATCGCCGAGAAGATCCAGGTCGCTACGCCGATCGCCAGGCAGACGCCGGTGAACAGCACCGCTTTACCGGTCGACTTGAGGGTCTCGTAGTAGGCCTCCTGCAGCGACATACCCTGACGCAGGTAGGTCTCCAGGCGGCTGTAGATATAGATGCCGTAGTCGACACCAATACCCACGCCCAGGGCGATTACCGGCAGAGTCGCCACCTTCACACCGATACCCATAAAGGCCATCAGGGCGTTGCCCAGTACCGAAGTCAGTACCAGCGGCAGCATCACACACAAAGTCGCAGCGAAGGAGCGGAAGGTCAGCAGACACATGATGCCCACTGCGGCATATACCGCCAGCAGCATGGTGGTCTCGGACTTGGCGATCACTTCGTTGGTAGCCGCTTCGATACCAGCGTTACCGGCTGCCAGGATGAACTCCAGGCCGTCCTTGTTGTTATCCTTGGCAAAGTCCTCAGCAACCTTGACCGCACGCGACAGGGTTTCTGCCTTGTGGTCGGTGAGGAACACCAGCAGCGGCGCCACCGAGCAATCGCCGTTGTACAGGCCATCGGCCCGGGCAATGGAGTTGTTCAACACGTCCTGGTTGCGCGACAGGGTTTCCCATTTCAGGTTGCCCTCGTTCATGCCCTTGATCACCTGACGCGACACGGTGACCATGGAAATGGCCGACTGCACGCCTTCGGTGTTTTCCATCTTCCACATCAACTCATCCATGGCCGACAGAGTCGGGTAAGTCGAGCAACCTTCCGGCGCCGTCTTGACCATGATCACCAGTACATCGGAGCTGGTGGAGTAGTTGCGGATGACGAAATCGTTATCCAGGTTGTAGCGCGAATCCGGATGCAGCTCAGGCGCGCCCTGATCGAGGTCACCGATCTTCAGGTTCTGCCCGTACCACACGCCACCCGCCAACGCCGCGACCGCAACCACCACGGAAATCGGGGCCACCATCGGGTGCGCGCAGTTGGACAGAAAGCGCCAGAACGGATGTTCCTTATCGGCTTCTTCGCGGCTGATCTTCACCGCCTTCTTGCTGATGCCAACATAAGAAATCATAACGGGCAGCAGAATCAGGTTGGTCAGGATGATCACCGCCACCCCCATGGATGCGCCGATAGCCAGCTCGCGGATCACGCCGATATCGATCAGCAGCAGAGTGACAAAACCCACGGCATCCGACAGCAGCGCCACCAACCCCGGGACAAACAGCTGACGGAAGGCCATACGTGCGGCAGACAGCGAATCGGTCGCCTCGCCCGAGGCCATGGCAATGCCGTTGATCTTCTGCACGCCGTGGGAAATACCGATGGCGAAGACCAGGAACGGCACCAGCATCGAGTACGGATCAAGCCCGAAGCCCAGGGTGTGCAGCAGACCCAGCTGCCAAACCACCGCAATCAGCGTGGCCAAAACCACCGCCAGGGTGCTCTTGAAGCAGTGGGTGAACCACAGCAGCAGAACGAAGGTAATGGCGATTGCCACCGCAAAGAACAGCGCCACGCCAATCAGACCATCGATCAGGTCGCCGACTTTCTTGGCGAAACCAATAATGTGAATTTTGACGTTGGGATTCTGCGCCTGGTACTTATCGCGGATTTTCTCTTCCAGCTCGTGGGAGAACTTCTGGTAATCCAGCGGGATCTGCTTGCTCTGATCGTTCGGGTCGGCATAGGTCTCCAGCAACGGCAAGTCGACGATGCTCGACTTGAAGTTGTTGGCCACCAGACGGCCAATCTGCCCGGACTTGAGAATGTTGCTGCGCAGCTCTTCCAAACTTTCCGCAGAGCCGTCGTAGGTTTGCGGAATTACTTCACCGCCGGCAAAACCTTCTTCAGTCACTTCGGTCCAGCGTACGCTTGGGCTCCATAGAGACTTCAGGCCGGAACGGTCGACACCCGGAATATAGAAGGCTTCGTCGTTGATCTGACGCAGCGTCTCCATGTATTCCTTGCTGAAGATATCGCCATCCACCGCTTCCACCGAGATACGCACGGTGTTGCCCAGGTTCGCCAGGTCATTGCGGTGTTCGAGCATCTTCTGAATATACGGATGCCCCAGCGGAATCATCTTCTCGAAGCTGGTCTGCGGACGCACCTGCGCCGCCTGGAAGAACAGAAACAGACTGATCAACAGGCACAGCAGAATCACGGCCGGGCGATTGTTGAAGATCAACCGCTCCAGGAAGGAGGCAGGTTGTTGTTGATGCTTACTCATGCAAAGGCTCCCGGCTTATTGTTGTTGGCCCAGATCGGCGCCAGTAGGCGCAGCAGCATGAACGCCACCCTGCCCTACCAGAATCAGATTGCCGTTTTCCATTGCTGCAACGCCTGCCAGCGAAAGCCGGTCGGCACGATTGATCACACTGAAATTGCGGCCGCTATCGGTGCTCTTGAGTACGGTGCCGCCATGTCCAACCACCACAATGGAACCGTCGGCCAGACGATTACCGTCAGCCAGACCAAACTCCAGAGAGCCATTGTTGGCGGTGTTCAGGCTGATCGCCTGCCAGGTCGTACCGAAGTCTGCCGAGCGGAAAAGATGCCCACGCAGGCCATAGACCAGCAGCGCACCGGCTTCATCAGTGCCCAGGGCACCGAACAACGAACCCTCGTAAGGGCCTTCCAGGGTTTCCCAGGTCTGGCCCCAATCCGGGGAACGGAACATCGCGCCCTGCTCGCCCACAACAAACAGGCCGGAGTCTTTGACTTCGACAATCGCATTGAGGTGATAGGCGTCTTCGTTGTCCATGCGGTCGCTAACATCTTCCCAGTTGGCGCCACCATCGGTGGTTTCCAACAAGGCGCCGTAAGCACCTACGGCATAACCGTTGTTGCGGTCCTTGAACCAGACATCCAGCAGCGGCGCCTCACGCTCAAGGTCTTCGAACTGCTTGACCCAGGTTGCGCCGCCATCGGTGCTAGCGAGAATCTGCGCATCATGACCAACCGCCCAGCCGTAGCTGTCGTCGATAAAGAACACGGCAGTCAGCATCTGCTTGGTCGGCACCTTGGCCTGAACCCAGCTCGCGCCGTTGTCGTCGGAGTACAGGATATGCCCACGATCACCAACGGTGACCAGACGCTTACCCAGGCTGGCGACATCCAGCAGCAGGCTTTGATGAGCTTGGGCAGAGGTTACCGAGTAATGACTGGCGTCATCGCTGGCAGCCTGCAATGGCGCACTGGTAAACATCAGCACGGATAGCACACTACACAGCGACAGCGCTTTGGCTATCGGTGAGTGGACGCGGAGCGCCGGTGCGCGGGACAACCCCACAACACGACCGGCCTGGGTGCGCCGCATGACGGGCTCACTCATATACCTTCCCCCTTATTCTTATAGGTAGCACTACCCTTATAGCAGTGCGCCTATCCTACTGAGCTTTCAAAAGGCCTGACAATCGGCGCGACGTTATGTTTTGTTAAACCCGCCCGCCTACCATGCCCTGTTGGACTGACAAATAGCAAAAGGCCGCTACAACAGTAGCGGCCTTTTGCTCAACCTACACGCGGATTAACGCGTACCGCGGCGACGCAGCGCAGCAGGTTTGAAGTAACCGTCATCCGGCACAGCCTGGCTGAAGTCGATGGTGCTTGGCTCTTCGTTATCCAAGTTCTGCACGTGGTAGCGACGTGCCTGCAGGTCGTGGAAGCTATCCAGCGCAGACCAGGTAGTCGGCAGGTCGTAGTAGTTTTTCAGGTAGGCAATCGAAACGCGCCACAGCTCGCCACGACCGTCGTACTGATCAACCACTGCTGCTTGCCAGCTGTCCTCGTCGAGGAACAGGGTACGCTTGGAGTAGATGTGACGCGAACCCGACTTCAGCGTGCCCTCGACTACCCACACACGGTGCAGCTCGTTGCGAGTAAACGCTGGGTTCAAGTGACCGACTTGCAGCAGGTCCTTGTACTTCACTTCAGGGCTGGTGACCTTGTAGCTGTTGTAAGGAATGTAGATTTCCTTCTTGCCGATCAGCTTCCAGTCATAACGATCTGGCGAACCGTTGATCATGTCGGTGTCGTCTGCAGTACGCAGGCCGTCAGCGGCAGCGATCGGGGTGTCATACGCCAGGTTAGGTGCGCGACGTACGCGACGCTGACCGGCGTTGTAGCCCCAAGCCTGACGCGGCTCTTTTACCTGATCCAGGGTTTCGTGCACCAGTACCGCGCCACCAGCCAGACGCGCCGGGCTCTTGGTGAAGGACAGGTAGTAGAACATGATGTTGTTCAGGTCAGCTGCAGTCCCTTTCGGGTTGTAGAACTTGAACATGGCTTCCTGCTGCGAGGTCACCAGGGAGTAGCTGCCGTTACGCTGTACGGCCACTTCCGAAGCGCGACGCACGATGTAGGTACCGCGATAGCGTGCGATATGGTTCCACAGCGCTTCTACACCATTTTGCGGGATCGGGAACGGGATGCCGCCGTAAGCATCGGAGAAGCCGTTACCGCCATCGAGCAGCTTGGCAGTGCTGGCGTTCTTGATGGTGTTGTCATACACCCACTTTGGCGCAGAACCGGAGCGACGGGTCTGATAGACCGGCATCTGGTAGCTGTTCGGGTAGGTATTGAACATCGCAATCTGACCTGGGGTCAGGTTGTCTTTGTACTGATCCAGGTTGGCTTTGGTGATGGTGAACAACGGCTTGTCATCAGCAAAAGGATCAACATGGTGCTGGCCTGGCGTCTTGTAAGCCGCTGGCGCCTGAGTGATACCACCGGTCCACTCAGGGATGGTGCCTGCCGCGTTACCGGCTTTCTCGGCACCGAACGGGGTGAGGCTTGCGCCCAACTTGGCCGCTTCCGCAGGCGAAACTGCAGCGAACGCGCTGCCAGCGGACAGTGCTAGCGCAATGGCTGCACCAATCAGCGTGTGCTTTTTCAGCATCTTGATTCTCCGTGAAATAAGTCAGCAACCGAGTGCCCGCGGGCACTCGATATTTTCTAGTTATGTTTAGAAGGAATACTTGACGTTCAGGCCGATATTGTCGCGGTCGCGGCTGCCGTTGTTCTGACCAGCACCATAAAATTCAGTGTATTGAACTTCGGCTTCCAAGCTATTCAGGTAGCTGGCGCGCAGACCCAAGGTGTAAGCCTTGCGCCCCTCAATAAAGTTACCGGTCTGGTGCGAATTGCCCTCGAAGTCATGCTTATAAACCGCGAATGGCGAGAGGTTTACGCCTGCGTAGACATCATTCCAGGTACCGGATGCAACAAGGGTATAGCCGTAGGCATTCTTATTAATCTGATCATCGCGTTCATAGCCTGAGATGTAGGAACCATTACCACGACCGGCATAATAACGGGTGCCATTACGCGATTCATATTGCAGGCTGCTGCCGCGAACGTGCTCGGATGAAAGTTCTGCAACACCGAACAACGAATCAAAAGTCATTGTTGGGCCAAAGTTGTAGATAGTACCCAGCGAGCTATTGAATGCCTCTACACGCTCATAGTTATGGACCTGGTCATTCATGGTCACCATCTGACCACCGATATTAGCAACACCACCCGAAACCAAAGGTACAGCCTGCGTCAGAAGATCGCCCAACAGGTCGTTAGTGGTAGCAAGGCCAATAGGCAAATTTGGCCGATAGGACAATTCACCGAACAATGACGCATCAGCAACCGTTGTATTGAAGCTAATGCCGTACATTCTAATATCTTCGGCATACTCCCGACGACCGTTGACCTGACCAGCCAAATCCACTGCAGCCATGCCACCTACTGCGCTATTAGTGGCACCACCTAAAGCAGTTTGATACTGCTGAAGAATTGCTGTTTCTACAGCAGCATTCCCTAAAGTAGTACCGTTCGCACCAGTACCAATAATATTATTCAACATTGCAGCGCTAAATGCTGGATTCACATTCTGCTGGACACCCGCCACAACACCTTGGCGTACAAGCGGATCAAGCTGAGCGCCTGCTGCACCGGCGATAGCCGCCAAATCAAGTCCAGCGTATGCACTATTTATATCAGCATAAATAGTTGGCTCCTTCGCATGGTAATTAACAAAGTAAAAACCAAACTCAGTCGAATTTAACTCTTCAGCAATATAACGAAATGAAACACCAAACTGGCCATCATTTTTTGCATTCAAATCACTACCAATAGTGGCAACTTTTATAGTTCCATCAGCAGTAAAATAATCATTACCTTGCAGCCCACCAACACCAAAACCACTCAACCCTTGATAGAGACCACGAACCGGGGCCAGAGCCGCTTGCTCACTATAAGCAGTGTTTCCTCCATCAGCAAAAAGGTCCGTTTCAGAGAAAAAAGTCCCTACCGGATCAACCGCGGTTTCTTTCCAATTCCACTGATAAAAAGCTTCCATGGATAAATTATCAGTTAGACCGATATTGAAACTGAATGCTTCAACCGGGACTAGCACCTCTTTAACTTCAGCACCAGGCAAACGAAACTTTCCAGCGTCTACTGGATTGGTGGTGTTGATACCACCACGGTAGAACAGCCCCTCCCCCCAGTTGAATACCTGACGGCCTACACGGGCGGTAACCGGCATATCCATGACATCCCAGTTGCCATACACATAGGCATCAAGGATTTCCGCATTACGACCAGCTGAATGGCGAGTAGCTCGAGTAAAACTGTCATCGTTTGGAGCGTTCTGGCTTGGCTGATAAGCCAAACTGGTGTCGTAATAATTATTGCGTTTGTCCATGATCTGGGTGTCATAGAACGCAGTACCACGAACAAAAGCACCGTAGTTCTGGTAGGTCACTTCCATATCGGTAGTGATCTTAAATACCTCAGATACCAAACCCGTATCAAAACCACGGTTACCATCATTGGTGTTGATGTCGTTGTTGGTTTTGTCCTGACCCTGTACGCGCCAGAGTTGGCCGTAGGACACGGTGGTATCGATGGAGCCGCTGATTTCATCGTCGGCGAAGCTGAATTCCACTGCCTGGGCATGAGCAGCTACCAGCAGAGGAAGAAGGCCGACAAAAGCAAAACCTGCCTTGGCAGGTGCGAAACGCAATACGGGCTTACGGGACTTAATTTCCATCGAAACGTTACTCCGTGGACAGATCATCTTTTTTGTACCCCAACCACTGAGGCACGTTATGGCCATACTGATGACGGCCTTAAATGTTGACTGAGGGCATTCCCCCAACGCGCTTACACGCACCTCACTGTTTGGTATGCACCATGACGAGGTCAAATCGGTTTTGCTACTGCAACCATAGTGCCAATTCAAACGGACGTATAAAAAATCTGCCCCGGCATGATATCGAACTATAAATCCACTTTGTGACTGATCATTCTTCAACCAGCTAACAGCATACGGTTACGGTTTTTTCCTATTTTGTCCTACCATCTGGCGCGATCAGTCACTTAGCTGTACCGCGTACACTTAAACGCTTCAAACAAATCAGCCAAGGTCAAGCCAAGCAGCTCAACTCACATTGTGCAAACTTTGCTTACATTTATTCAGGTAACACAAAAAGTGTTACCTGAATAAATCAGGTAACACTTTTATGGAGATAAAAGAGCTGGGCGAAAAACCTGTAACCCTATGCGTTGCGCATAGATCCGCAGAATCGGTCTTTAGTGTTAACGCGACTGATCAAAAAACAATCAAACACCTTATATAGGGTGGCGACGCCACCCCACACTGTTACCGCTCATTAATTAACCAGCCAGGCTCTTGCTGACCACTTCATAGACATCACTGGACAGTTCGCCAGAAGCCAAAATGCGCTGTAGTTGCGCTTTCATTTGAGCCTGACGAGCACTGCCATATTTGGCCCAGCGAGTCAGCGGCGCCAGCAAGCGCGAAGCGATCTGCGGATTGAGGGCATTCAGAGTGATCACCTGATCGGCCAGGAAGCGATAGCCACTGCCATCGGCCTGATGAAAACCCAGCAGGTTTTGCCCGGCAAATGCACCGATCAAGGCGCGGACCTTGTTCGGGTTCTTCAGGGTGAACGCCGGGTGCTGCATCAATTGCTCAACGCGCTGCAGCGCGCCAGGTAAGGCGCAGGCGGCTTGCACGCTGAACCACTGATCCATGACCAGCGGGTTGTCCTTGAAGAAGTCGGCGAAGCTGGCCAGGGCTGCGGCCTTCTCGGCCTCGAACGGTGAATTGACCAGCACCGCCAACGCGGTCAAGCGCTCGGTCATATTGTCAGCGTTCTCGAACTGCTCAAGACAAACCGCCAACACGTCGGCCTTGCCGCTAAGCATCAGGTAGGACAGCGCTATGTTCTGCAGGCTGCGCCGGGCAAAGTGTTCGGCCTCTGCCACATAGGCGCTGGCACGGGACACCTCGCGATTGCGCTGGTAGCGCTGCCACAGCAGATCGAACAGCGCATCCGACAGTTGCTTACGGGCAAACTCACGGGCGGCGTGGATGGCCTCGACATCAGCCACTTCGCTGATTTCAGTCAGGTAGGCCTCCCCTGGCAGCGAGAGCATTTCGGCGACCATGGCCTGATCCAACGACTCGTCCACCAGCAGAGTACGGCAGGCCTCGACCAGACGCTGATCGAGCACCAACGGCTCGCCACGCTGATGCTGGCCAATCAACTCCTGCAGTACCTGCACCGACAGTTGCTGCCCCGCTTCCCAGCGGTTGAAGCCATCGCTGTCGTGCTGCATCAGAAACATCAGCTGATCACGGCTGTAGGGGAAGCTCAGCTTGATCGGCGCGGAAAAGCCGCGCAGCAAGGAAGGCAGTGGTTTTTCCGCCAGATTGACAAAGGTGAAGGCCTGTTCGGCTTCGGTCACCTGCAACACACGGGAAAGTCCGACCGCAGCATCTTCGCCTACCAGTTGCAGCGGCAGCTCACGCCCCTGGGCATCCAGCAGAGCCAGCTCCACAGGGATGACGAAGGGTTGCTTCTCGGCCTGTCCGGGAGTAGCCGGGCAGCTCTGACGGAATTGCAAGCGATAGCTGTTAGCGGCGGCATCGTAGCTTTCGCTAACTTCCAGGCGCGGCGTGCCAGCCTGGCTGTACCAGCGTTTGAACTGGGTCAGGTCGATGCCATTGGCCTCTTCCATCGCGCGGATAAAGTCATCACAGGTCACTGCCTGACCATCATGTCGCTCGAAGTACAGGTCGCTGCCTTTGCGGAAACCCTCGGCGCCGACCAGGGTGCGGATCATGCGCACCACTTCCGAACCCTTCTCGTACACAGTCAGGGTGTAGAAGTTAGAAATTTCCATAAAGGCGTCCGGACGTACCGGGTGCGCCATTGGCCCGGCATCTTCGGCGAATTGGTGAGTACGCAGATAAGCCACGTCCTCAATACGTTTGACCGTGCGCGAGTGCATATCGGCGCTGAACTCAGCATCGCGGAAGACGGTAAAGCCTTCTTTCAATGACAACTGGAACCAATCGCGACAGGTCACGCGGTTGCCCGACCAGTTGTGGAAGTATTCGTGGGCCACAACAGCCTCAACGCGTTGGTGCGCAGCGTCGGTGGCGGTTTCGGCCTTGGCCAGTACGCAGCTGGAGTTGAAGATATTCAGGCCCTTGTTTTCCATGGCGCCCATATTGAAGTCGTTGACCGCGACGATCATAAAGATGTCCAGGTCGTACTCGCGACCGTAAACCTCTTCATCCCACTTCATCGACTTTTTCAGGCTGTCCATGGCGTGCTGACATTTGTCGATGTTTTCCGGTTCGACATAAATGCGCAGCGCCACTTCGCGCTTGCTCATGGTGGTAAAGCTGTCTTCCACACACCAGAGATCACCGGCAACCAGGGCGAACAGGTAGGCCGGTTTCATAAACGGGTCTTCCCAGGTCGCCCAGTGACGGCCGCCCTCTTCACCGCCACTTGCAATCGGGTTGCCGTTGGACAGCAGCACCGGGTAGCTGTGCTGCTCGGCGCTCAGGGTGGTGGTGAACTTGCTCATCACGTCCGGGCGGTCGAGGTAATAGGTGATCTTGCGAAACCCTTCGGCCTCGCACTGGGTGCAGAACATGCCGCTGGACTTGTACAACCCTTCCAGCGCGGTGTTGCTTTCCGGGTGGATGCGCACACTGCTGTCGATAACAAAGCTGGCCGCGATTGGCTGCAAGGTCAGATGGCTGTCGCTCAGCTGGTAATCGCCGGCACTCAGCTCGCGGTCGTCGAGCGCCACGCTGAGCAGCTCCAGCTGCTGACCGTCCAGCACCAGCGGCGGCAGGCCGCTACCCGCAGCCGGGTTGCGGCGCATCACCAGTTGCGCGTGCACCAGGGTGTGGTCATCGAACAACTCGAAGGTCAGGTGCGTTTCATCAATCAGATAATCCGGGGCCTGGTAGTCCTTGAGGTAGATCATCTTCGGCTGTTCGGTGCGCATGGCTTGTGCCCTTTGTCTGCGGCGCGCGGGCGCCGGGTTCGCGAATAGGTAACTCAGGCGGCCAGTTCGTGGACGGCCAACTGGTAAGCGGTGTATTTGCGGATATTGATCACACCGGTGTCGAACATCAGGTACTGGCCCTTGATGCCCAGCAAGGTGCCCTCGGCCAGCGGATTCTTATCCAGGTTGAAGCTGGTGATCTTCGCCGGATAAGCCTCAATCGGGTAGGCAATCTGCACCACGGCTTGATCGCTGAGCGGCTGAATAGCCTGGATGCCAAAGCGCTGCTGCAGCTCGGTCAGGCCGCTGCCACAACTGGCAAACAGCTGTTCGCGCACGGCGAGCAGATCAACCGGCGCAGCATCGCCCTTGAGCAGCGCGCGCCAGTTGGTTTTATCCGCCACCTGGCTACGCAACAGGTCTTCGACAAAGCCGGACTGCTGACGGGTCGCCACCCGCAGAATCGGCAGCGCCTGGGTTGCGCCCTGGTCGATCCAGCGCGTAGGGATCTGCGTGGCGCGGGTAATACCGACTTTCACGCCGCTGGAGTTGGCCAGATAGACCACATGATCGGTCATGCAGAACTGCTCGCCCCAACTCGGCTCGCGGCAGGTGCCGGCCTCATAGTGGCAACGCTCCGGACTCATGATGCAGATATCGCACTGCGCCAGCTTCTGCATGCAGGGGTAGCAATAGCCCTGACTGAAGCTGCTCTTGGTTTTGCGTCCGCAATGCGTGCAGTGGATCGCGCCCAAAAACTCTAGACGCAGGCTTTTGCCGATCAACGGATTAACCGGCAGCTGTTCATCGCCCAGGCGAAAGCTGTATTGCACCGGCGCATCCAGCTTTGCCGTCATTTTGCTCAGGGCACCACGGGCCAACTCACTCATCAGTGCAGGGTATCCGAGGACTTGAACAGCAGATTGGGCACGGGCTCGGACTTGGAGCTGCATTCCTGCGGGCCCATATAACCGATGCGCTCGTCTTCCGGCAGGTTGTGGATTTCCCAGGCAATCAGGGCCTGCAGGGTCAGCTCCTTCTGCTCTTGGGTCAGCTTGCGGCCATCCGGCCATTTGCCGATTTCCACGGCCAGCTTGAGGCTCTGGTAGATCTCAGGGGTGATGTTTTCAATCGCTTCAAGAAAGGACGACATGGCGCCTCCAAATGCAAAGTGGCAGTTTACCAGCCTGTAGAAGAACTAACTGTGTCGCCGACGCGCCAGCGCACCGCCGACCAGCCCGGTCAGACAACCGGCCAGCAGGCCACCAACATGCGCCGCGTTGGCAATCGCGCCGAATTGCAGCAGCTCGAAGATGCCGGTCATGCAGATCAGCAACCAGGCCAGCATCATCACCAATACGCCTGGCGGTAGCCGATACACGGGAGTAGGCGCCAGACGCTGGAAGATCCAGCAATGTCCGAGCAAGCCGTACAGCACGCCGGACAGGCCGCCAAACAGCGAGGGGCCAGCATGCAGGTACTGGGCGAAATTGGCTGCGAGGCTAAACAGCAGGGTCAGCCCCAAGAGCATCACGGCACCCTGACGCGCCTCAATCCGCCGACCCAGCTCCCAGTACCACAAGGTATTCATCGCCAGATGGAGGATGCCAAAGTGAATCAGCATCGGCGTCAGCAGCCGCCACCACTGGCCGCTGGCCAATGTGTCGTTGAGGTAACTGAAGTAGATGTAATCGCCCTGCACGCGGTAGTCGACAAAACTTAGCCAGCTCACCGCCGTCAGGTTGTCGCCCAGCAAGGTGATGGCCGCGACAATAAAGGTCAACGCCAGAACAACAGCGGTCATGCGGCTGGCTTTCAGCTGCTGGACAAAACCCGGAGCGGCCGTCGCAGAACCCTGCGACGGTTCAAGCAGCACCTCGGCATCGCCCTGCGGGTAGCGGCCATAGAGTTCGCGCACCTGTTCGGCCAGCTGTTCTTCTGGCACCCAGAGCACCTGCTCGCCCGCCTCTTCCGCAACCCGATGCGGCACCTGCAGCCGCTGCAACAGGCTGATAAAGCCACTCAAGTCGACATGCTCAGGCAAACGCATCGCTGCTACTGCACTCATGGCCGTGCCTCCGGGCTTTCGACGTCGACCCAGACGAACTTGCTGGCATCCAGGCGAACTTCCTGATCAAGCCGATACGCCACCAGTTTGCCGTTCAACACGGCGCTGTAATCCAGGCAGGCCAGGTTGCTGCGAATTGGCGCGGGCTTGCCGCTGCGCCAGTAGTGGCCGACAAACAACAGTGGCTGGTCGGCACCGTATTTGAGCAATTCAGTCTTCTGCATCTCGCTAAGCGGCATCTGCGCCGCCAGTTCGGGCAAGGCGTCGGGCTGGAAGACGATATCACCGTAGGTTTGCGGGTCTTCTTCCCAGAACTTGGTGCGAAAGTGCGCGCGGGTAAAACCGTCATCGCTGGTCAGGGTCATGCCATGCGGCAGACGCATATCGGTGCCGCGCAGCAGACGATCAAACGCGGTATTGGCAAAACTGCCATGCACGGCGGCGGCCTGGAGAAAATGCTCATCGATGCAGCCATCGGCAAACTGCGCGCGCAACGGCTCGATCAGGCTGTCGTCCCAGCAGGCATGCACCACGCGGAAACGCCCGGCATCGATAAACAGCGGCAACTCGTAGAACCAGTCGAGAAACGCTTGCCACTCCAGCGGGTAGGCGTCGAACTGCTCCAGGGTTTCCTTGATCAGCCGCGCATGCCGTGGCGTGTGCTCACGAACGAACTGCCGACCGCTGCCCGGGGCTGCCGGCGTGCTCCAGGCCAGGGCATTGAATTCATGGTTGCCCATGATGCACAGCGCCTGGCCGGCCACGACCATATCGCGCACCAGGTGCAGCGCCTCACGGATGCGCGGGCCACGGTCGACCAGATCACCAAGGAAGATCGCCATACGCTGCGGATGGCGCCACACACCTGCCTGCAGGCGATAACCCAGGGTGCTCAACAGATGCTCCAGGGTTTTCGCGCAGCCATGGATATCGCCGATCAGGTCGTAACCACGAGCGGGATCGAGGTGCATTAGTCACCCCCGCCGAGCCGGCTACCCCAACCCAGCTTGTTGCGGCAGACCTCGTAATAGTTGTGGTCCAGCGGGTGAATCAGGCGCAGCTTCTGCGGCCGCTTGGCCACGGTGACTGTGTCGCCAGGGGCGCAGGTGAAGTGGTTCTGTCCGTCACAGGACACCTGCGGATAGAGCTGCAGGTCCTTGGACACGACGATTTTCAGCTCACTGTTGCCATCCACCACAATCGGTCGACTGGACAGCGTATGCGGGTACATTGGCACGATAACGATGGCGTCCAGCTTGGGGTGCATGATCGGCCCGCCGGCGGACAGCGCATAGGCCGTGGAGCCGGTCGGCGTGGCAACAATCAGGCCGTCGGCCTTCTGACTGCAGACGAACTGGCCATCGATAAACAGCTCGAACTCGATCATCCGTGTGGATTTACCCGGATGCAGCACCACATCGTTGAGCGCATCGCCCTGGCCGATGGCCTCGCCGTTGCGACGCACTTCGGCCTCTAGCAGAAAGCGGTTTTCCGTCAGGTAGTGCCCTTCGAGCACCTGCGCCACCTTCACTTCCAACTCATCGGGGCGAATATCGGTGAGAAAGCCCAGGCTGCCGCGGTTGACGCCCAGCACCGGCACCTTATGCCGTGCCAGTGCACGGGCGGCGCCGAGCATGCTGCCATCACCGCCGACCACGATCACCAGGTCACACACTTCGCCGAGAATTTTGCGCGACGAGGTCTGCAAGCCATGACCCGGCAGCACTTCGGCGATGGTGTCTTCGAGGATCACATGCAGGTGACGAGCGAGCAGAAATTTCTTCAGCCGGCGAATGGTGTCCAGAACCTGGGTGCTGCCCAGTCGACCGATGATGCCGATATTACGAAACTGCTCCATGGTGCTCCCGCCAGGCTCTGGATCTAGTGGTTCGGATTATGGGCGAAAGCCCATGGCAGCGGCAAACCGCTGACCGACTAAGACGGCGGTCAAACGCCTGAAGAAGAGCTCGCGAGGCTGTTTTTAACTCCGTAGAACCGACGCGCAGCAGATCGTAAACAGCCTCTAAGCGCTATGCTCGCAACATGACGCCCTTCCCTTCACTCACAGACCTACCCTCGCAGCTACGCCAGCCCGCTGTACGCGACCTGGCCTGGGCGCTGCTTTCGCCGCCGCTGCTAGCGCAGACGAGCTGGCCACAACGTCACCCGCTCAAGGCCAGCAGCTGGAGCCAGCAACCCGATGCGCTGGCGGACTGGTTGCTGAGCCTGGATGCCGACAGCCATACACTGCAGCATTGGCTGAGCCAGAGCTCGGTGCGCCGCCTGGGGCTGTATTACGAACGCCTCTGGCAGTTTGCCCTGCATGCCGCACCCGGTATCGAAGTGCTGGCCGCCAACCTGCCCATCCGCCAGCAGGGTCATACCCTGGGCGAGCTGGATATGCTGCTGCGCGATGCCGAGGGTGTGCATCATCTGGAACTGGCGATCAAGCTGTATCTCGGCCAGCCGCATTGCAGCGGCGCAGACCCGGCGCATTGGCTCGGGCCCGGTAGCCACGATCGCCTGGATATAAAACTGGCGCACCTCGGCCAGCACCAGCTGCCGCTGTCCGCACGCACAGAAGCCCAACAAAGGCTGGCTGAGCTGGAGATTCAACAACCTCAGGCAGCGCTGTGGCTGGGCGGTTATCTGTTCTACCCCTGGCAGCAGCCCGCCTATGCCGCACCGCGAAATGGCAACCCGGCTCACCTGCATGGACGCTGGCTGCATCACGCAGACTGGCCAAGCTTTGCCATGCACAGCCCAGGTCACTGGCAACCGTTAGCACGGCACGCCTGGCTGGCGTCGGCGCGGATTGAGGAAGAGCATTTGTGGTCGCGCGAGCAATTCAATCAATGGCTCACGGCGCTGCCGAGCGACGTTAACGCGCAGTTGCTCGTACGCCTGATTGAAGGCCCGCAAAATGACTGGTGGGAAGCCGAGCGGGTATTTCTGGTGAATGATAACTGGCCGGCGCAACCGGCCAGCTAGCTCACAGGCTGCGTTCGGTGCGCCCGCCCGAGCGCGCCAGATAGCCCGAGCCACTTTCACACAACAGCGCATCACGCTGGATCGCTGGCAAGGCATCCACGCCATCACGCAAGGCGTAGGCGCTGTAGCCAAGCTGTGAGAGGAGAAACACCGCACTGCTGCTGCGTTTGCCGCTGTCGCAGTAGCACAGGTACGTGCGCGTCTTATCCAGAAGACGCGCTTTCAGACGCAGCAGCTGCAGCGGCATATTCAGTGACTGCAACGCATGGGCCCGCTCGTATTCTTCCTGCAGGCGCACATCCAGCCACTGCGCCCCAGCAGCGAGCAAACGCGACGCCTCACCCAGCGATACCTCATCGACCACCGGCGCCTTCAGCAGGGCGAAGAAGTCCTGGCGATCCAGGCGCAGCACTACGCCGTCTTCCAGCATGGTCACCGTGGCGTTGCGCGGGCTGTCGGCCAGCAAGGCCTCCTCACCGAAGCAGGCGCCAATCTCCAGCTCGGCCAACACCTGCTGCGCACTGTCTGCACCGCGAATTACCTCGGCTCGACCATTTTTCAGGAAGTAGCAGCTGTCACCCACATCACCTTCCTGCAACACGGTACTGCCAGCGGCCAGCTCGATACGCTGCAAACGTTCCAGCATGGCACGCACGTTGGACGGCGGCACCTTGGCAAACAGCGGGTTTTCCAGCAGACGTTCCAGCCACTCGACCTCGGCATGGTTCTGCCCCAGCTCCAGCAGCAGATCCTGGTAGGCCAAGCGCCAAGTCAGCAGACGATTAAGGGTCGCGGTGTCCAGCGCCAGCACGCTGGCATCGGTCAGCGCCCGCGCTTCATGCAAGCGCGGCAGGCTCGGTGACAGCGGGTGACAGCTGGCCTCGCTGCCGGCCTGCAAGCGTTGCTCCTGACCATCAACCGATTGCAGCAGCAGCTCGCCCGCCAGCAGGTAATAGGTCAAGCGCGCCTGATCCCCCGGACGAAACAACAACTGCCCCGCCAGCAAAGGCTGCGGCACCAGCTGCGTACGCAGCTCGCGCCACTGCTGCTCGGACAGCACATTGAGTGGCGTCAGGCTGCGTAACTGTTCGGGGTTAAGAGGTTCGCTCATGGAATATCCAGGCTCCGCTGGTGAAATTCAGTGTAGCCGGGTTAATCGGCCGAGCATGCTTTAAGCGCCGCAGCACGGCCCTGCAAGCCACCTGTGTGGACAAACACCAGGCGGCTGCCGCGAGCAAAGTAACCGGCCTCGGCCTGCTGGCGCAACGCCATTAATGCCTTGGCGGTATAAAGCGGCTCCAGCGGCACGCCACTTTCGGCTTCCGCCGCCTGCATAAAATTGAGCAACTCGGCATCCACCTTGGCAAATCCGCCACGACTGGCCTCATGCAACTGATAACGCCCGACTGGCATACCAGCAGCCTGAACAATCGCCTGCACCTGCTGCTCGACACCATGATCGGCCGGCACCGCCAGCGCCGCATACACCGGATGCGCGGCGGCTTCGCCGAGCAGCAGACCTGCCAGGGTGGTGCCCGTTCCAGCCGCCAGCCACCAGGCGTCGTAATCCGCCCAGCCCAGACTTGGCAGCTGCTGGCGAACCTGCTGCACCAGGCTCATACACCCCAGCGCGCCCGGCAGGCCGCCACCGCCCTCGGGCAGCGGATAAAAGCCCGGATAGTGTGCCTGCCAGGGCAACCAGAAGTCGGCCGCATGCCGAGCACGGTAGCCCGCATAACCCAGCCAGTGCAGCTGCATACCGAAGGGCTGCAGATCATCCACCGTCGGGGTCTGCTGCGGATGGCCACGCAGGAGCCCAACAGTCTGGAAATTGAAACGTTTACCGGCAGCGGCGAGGGCATGCAGATGGTTAGAGTGCGCGCCGCCCAGGCTGATCACGCCAGTGGCACCACAAGCTTCTGCGGCGCGTAGATGCTCGGAGAGTTTGAACCATTTATTGCCGCTGATCAGTGGATCAAGCAGATCCAGGCGCAGCACCGCCAACTCGACCCCGGCAGCTAGCGCCCACTCCAATCGCAAGGGTTGCAAGGGCGCACGCGGCGCCCAGTCAGGCAGGACAACCGGCAAGGTTAACTGACAGTACGCAAACGGCTACTGGCCTTGTGCCGCGCACAGCAATTGGATTCACCCAGGGCAAAACGGCTCGGCGTGTCGATACGGTCGATCGGGATGGCGCAGCGCTCGCCACTTGGCAGCGAGGCCTCACAGCTTGGTTGCTGATAATGCGCCAGCCAGTGACGGTACTGCTCTTCGCTAACAAAACACTTGGCCGCGGCATAAGCCAGCGGGTTGTCCTGGTACGAAGCGATATCCTGCAGCGGGATGGTCAGGTGCCCAGCGCCGGGGTGATAGACCACGAAGACCACACCGAGCTTGGCCAGGCGCTCGAGAATCTGATCACCGCCCTGGCTGGCGAGGTCGGCATAGGCGCGTTTGAGGCGATTGATTTCCTGTAACGCCTGGGTGTCCTGCTCGCTGCGATAAGCCAGCTCAACGTCGCGAATAGCAATCTGCTCTTTGTATTCGGCCACTGCCGAAGCGATCTTGGCCTGCATCTCACCTTCGAATTGCGCACGCAGGCTATCGCTTTCGCTGCGGCCATCACGCTCCAGCGCACGCAGCTGTTCGGTCATATCCTCGCGGGAGGTCTGGAAACTCGCCGCCTGAGCAGCCAGCTGAGTCTTCAGCGCAGCGTTATGTTCTTCCTGCTGACGCAGCGCCTGGTGCAGGCCGTGGATTTGCGCTTGCAGATTCTTGCTCTGCTCATCGCTGGCCAGCTTGAACTTGGCCAGCTCTTCTTCGTGCTGCTGGGTCAGGCTGCTGATGCGCAAACGCTGCTGCTTGATCAGCTGCGCGGCTTTCAAGCGCTGCTCCTGGTCAAGCTTTTCAGTGGCCTTGGCGGCCTCTTCCTGAGCGGGATCGGCTGCGTACCACTTGTCCTCAGAGGCCATCTGCAGACGTTCGGGCGCAACCGCCTGAGCGTTCTCATCTTCAGCCAGCAAACCCAGGCTGTTACGTTTGACCACATCGCGCAGCAGCGCCAGGTCGTTATTGCCGGGAGTCAGGCTGGGGTCCCAGAGGTGCATCTGGTGCCAGGACACCGGGCACTGGCTGCGACAGGCCAGACGAATCGGCCCGGCACCCAGATCAGGGCCGCGCCCAGCCCGCTCGGCCAGGGCCTGCAGAGGGATATTCCAGCCGGAATCCGGCGCGCCCTTTTCGTCGAAATCCAGGTAGAAAAACACCAGCGCCTTGATCAGCAGACGCGGGTTGATCAGCACGTACGCCACACGCATCTGCTCGTCAGCGAACTCCGGCATATTCACTACGCCGTCGAGCAAGGCTTCGAATTCGGGGAAAAACATTTGCTTGCAGATGCCGCCGCGCTCACTGAAGAACAGTACGGCCTCGACCATCTGCGGCTTGTTCTGCATGCTCATCGGTTTTCCTCTAGGCCGAAACGGACGCTCCGCTCAGCGCGTGACACATCCGGCTTATGCTGCGCAAAAACTGGCGCACATGGCAAGACTGCCAACATTCTGACGGGTTAAGCAAGGCCCATGTTGCAGGCGCTATACCCTTGTTCAGGCAAGTCTAGGGGAAAAACCAAGCCCAGCAATGTGACTGGGTTGGCAGTCACCCTGCCAGCCAGCCGCTAAAAACCGGCTTACAGGGCGAAACTGTGATGGATTTGGTGCAACGACTCAGGCTTTGGCGGCAGCCAGGAATGGAGCCAGGCGTCGACCCATTTCCTCGCCCAAGGCCTGCAGACCACTCATGGGGCGAACCATCACTTCAAAATCGACGATCTTGCCGGTTTCATCGAAGCGAATCATGTCGATGCCCTTGAGCTCGCGCTCGCCCACCTTGGCACTGAACTCCAACACCACGCTGAGACCATCGGCGCTGGCCAGCTCGCGGTGGTAGGCAAAGTCGACGAACACCTTGCTCACGGTATTGAGAATCAGCGACACCACAGGAGCACCAGCATAAGGTTTGTGCGCCATGGGTGAACGGAACACTGCCTGCGGATGCAGCAAATCGGGCAGTTTGCTGAGATCGTTCTTTTGCATCAGGCCATGCCACTGCGCGAGCGTGGCGGCCGCTGCCGGTTGTAATTGAGGATTATCGGACACGGGCTTCTCCTTATTGTTGTAAGCCGTATGCAAAACGCCCCGCACTAGGCGGGGCGTCGGTTGCGTTAGAGTTCGGCGGCGAGGCGCGAGCCCTGGTTGATCGCACGCTTGGCGTCCAGCTCGCTGGCCACATCGGCACCGCCAATCAGGTGCACGTTCTGCCCGGCGCTTTCCAGACCTTCCTGCAGCTCGCGCAGCGGGTCTTGCCCAGCACAGATAATCACCGTATCCACTGGCAATACCTGCGGCTCACCACCGGCGATGCTGATATGTAGGCCGGCGTCATCGACCTTGAGGTACTCGACCGAGTTGAGCATCTGCACATTCTTGTTCTTCAGCCCGGTACGGTGAATCCAGCCAGTGGTCTTGCCAAGGCCGTCGCCGACTTTGGATTTCTTGCGCTGCAGCAGGAACACTTCACGCGCCGCAGGGTGCGGATGGGCCTGAATACCCGCCACACCGCCACGGGCTTCCAGGGCGGTGTCGATGCCCCACTCTTTCCAGAACTCCTCACGGTTGAGGCTGGTCGCCTCACCCTGGTGAGTGATGAACTCAGACACGTCGAAACCGATGCCGCCGGCGCCAATCACCGCGACCTTCTGGCCGACCGGCTTGCGCTGCAGAATGGCGTCCAGATAGCTGATCACCTTGGCATGCTCAATACCCGGAATGGCCGGGGTGCGCGGGGCGATACCGGTGGCCAGGATGATTTCGTCGAAGCCGCCCTTGGCCAGCTCGTCGGCCGACACACGGGTATTCAGGCGCAGATCGACACCGGTGGTTTCCAGCTTGCGCTTGAAGTAGCGCAGGGTTTCAAAGAACTCTTCCTTGCCCGGTACGCGCTTGGCCACATTGAACTGGCCACCGATTTCGCTGGCCGAGTCGAACAGGGTCACGCTATGGCCACGCTCGGCGGCCACAGTGGCTGCGGACAGGCCCGCAGGGCCGGCACCGACTACGGCGATCTTCTTCACCGCAGTGGTCGGGATGTAGTTCAGCTCGGTCTCGTGGCAGGCGCGCGGGTTGACCAGGCAGCTGGTCAGCTTGCCGCCGAAGGTGTGATCCAGGCAGGCCTGGTTGCAGCCGATGCAAGTGTTGATCTCATCGGCGCGGCCTTCGGCGGCTTTATTGACGAAGTCAGGGTCGGCGAGGAATGGACGAGCCATGGACACCATGTCGGCGTCACCTTCGGCCAGCACCTGTTCGGCCACTTCTGGGGTGTTGATACGGTTGGTGGTGATCAGCGGAATGCTGACCTCGCCCTTGAGCTTGGCAGTGACCTTGGTGAACGCGGCGCGCGGTACCTTGGTGGCGATGGTCGGGATACGTGCCTCGTGCCAGCCGATACCGGTATTGATGATGGTCGCGCCAGCCTTCTCGATGGCCTTGGCCAGCAGGACGATCTCGTCCCAAGTACTGCCGCCTTCCACCAGGTCGAGCATCGACAGGCGGTAGATGATGATGAAGTTCGGGCCAACGGCCTCACGCACACGGCGGACGATTTCCACCGGCAGGCGCATACGGTTCTCGTAGCTACCACCCCAACGGTCGGTACGCTGATTGGTGTGGGCGGCTAGGAACTGGTTAATGAAATAACCTTCCGAGCCCATGATCTCCACGCCGTCGTACTCGGCCTGCTGGGCCAGCACGGAGCAGTTGATGAAGTCCTGGATCTGCTTCTCGATGCCTTCCTCGTCCAGCTCTTTCGGCTTGAACGGGTTGATTGGCGCCTGAATGGCGCTTGGCGCTACCGATTTAGGGCTGTAGGCATAGCGGCCGGCATGCAGGATCTGCATGCAAATCTTGCCGTCAGCCGCGTGCACGGCGCGAGTAACAATCTTGTGCTTTTCCGCCTCTTCCGGAGTGGTTAGCTTGGCTGCGCCGGAATACACGCCGCCCTCATCGTTCGGGCCGATACCACCAGTAACCATCAAGCCAACGCCACCACGGGCACGCTCAGCAAAATAGGCCGCCATGCGCTCGAAACCATTGGGCTTTTCTTCCAACCCGGTATGCATCGAGCCCATCAGGGTGCGGTTCTTCAGAGTGGTGAAGCCCAGATCAAGCGGGGCCAGCAGGTGGGGGTACTGAGCAGTCATGGAAATCTCCACATCGGGTGTTGGCTTTCACGGATGCCGCAACCTCTTAGCGGGTCGCGGTCGAATATGGTCTAGACGATAATCAGCCACGCCGAACAGCTCAATGACTAAAAGTAACAACCTAATGATCAAAAAGAGCAGCAGCTCTTGGCAAAACCCATACGCCTGCCTACCCTGGCGCCTTATCTAAATGCCCAGCACTGAATGGGCGCAGACGGGATAACGCTGCAATGCTGAAAAGCAAACGAGTGAAACTCGGCGATCTGTCGGTGGGTTTTGTCGACAGCCTGGCGGACGCCATGCGCCGCTGCGCCCAGGACCCACAACCGCTGCTCGACAGTTACGGCCTAGATGCCGCGCGCCTGGCCGAGCCGCGCGCACGACTGTCGATTCCGCGCTATATGCGCCTGGGCCATAGCGCCATCCAGCAATGCGGTGAACCCGGCCTTGGCCTACTAATGGGGCAAACCAGCCGCCTGAGCCAACTTGGACTGGCCGGTGTGACGGCCATGCAGGCACCGACCGTGCGTGAAGCGGCGCGCGCGCTGACTCGCTTCGAGCCGCTGTATGCCAGCAATTACCGCGGCCAGTCGAGCCTGTACGAAGACAATCGGGGCGCCTGGCTGCGCTTCTATTCGATCAGCCCGTACAACGCCTATAACCGCTTCGTCGTCGACTCGGTGCTGGCGAGCTGGGCGCAACAACTGAGCAAGCTGGCGCAACTGGCCCTGCCCGTGGAGAAAGTGCAGATAGAATTTCCCGCGCCCGTCTATGCAGCGCAGTACGGCGAACTGTTTAACTGTCCGGTGGAATTTGCCAGTGAGCACAACCAGCTGCGCCTGAGCCAGCAGAGCCTGAATCTGCGTAACCCCGAGCATTGTTCGAGCACCTGGCGGCACCTGCTGGAAATCTGTGAGCGGGAACTTACGCAGCTGACCCGCACCCGCAATCTGCGCGAGCGCATTACTCAGCTGCTTGGCCCGCTGCTGCATGGGCGCGAACCGGACCTCGCCGAAGTAGCCGCGCGCTTGCAGCTACCGACCTGGACCCTGCGGCGCAAGCTGACCGAGGAAGGCACACAGTTTCGCAGCATCCTCAACGACACCCGCCGCGACCTAGCCATGGCCTATATCCGCGACACCGAACTGGCATTTGGCGAAATCGCCTACCTGCTCGGCTTTGCCTCAGCCGAAGCCTTCCAGCGCGCATTCAAACGCTGGAACCAGCAAACCCCAGGCGAATATCGCCGCGAACAGCGACGGGCGCTCTAGCAGCGCTAAAACAAATCAGAGCTCGGTGGCGTCTTCGTCGCGCTCCGGCACATCCTGCTCGGTGGCGCGAGCTTCCAGCAGCTCTTCTTGATAATCGTCCATTGCCTATTCCTCCCACTCGATATGTCAGCAACCACTCATTGCATAAACAAAGAGCATGCCAATCAGGCTAGAGCAGGCAGATGAACGCAAGATGACAGGTTGTCGCGTAACGCGTCTTCGGAGTGAAGACCTAGACGGCAGGCAATAAAAAACCCGCTGATATTGCTATCAGCGGGCTTTCTAATATGGCGCAGCGGACGGGACTCGAACCCGCGACCCCCGGCGTGACAGGCCGGTATTCTAACCGACTGAACTACCGCTGCATGTCGGTGGACTTTCGTCCGTACAACTCTTGCTTCATCTGATGAAGCCGCCTGCTAGGGCTTTTCCATCTCAACTTGAGCGAACTCAAGCTGGAAAATATGGCGCAGCGGACGGGACTCGAACCCGCGACCCCCGGCGTGACAGGCCGGTATTCTAACCGACTGAACTACCGCTGCGCGTCGGTGGACTTTCGTCCGGTTTCACAAGAGTGGTGGGTGATGACGGGATCGAACCGCCGACCCTCTGCTTGTAAGGCAGATGCTCTCCCAGCTGAGCTAATCACCCGCTGCTTGCGAGGCGCGAAATTTACGCAAGGGCCGCACCTAAGTCAACACCCTGCTTCAAGTTTTTCTAAAAAAGTGCAAAAAACGCTGCCCTTGCCAGGTGCTATCACAGGGCACGCCGCACCATTATTGCGCCACCCGCAGACTTAGCCGAGCAGCAACCTTATTGTCTTCGGCGCGATCCAGCCCGGCTTCGGCGATTTGCACGCCCTGCTCCTGCAGCACAGTGAACCAACGCAGTAACTGGGCAAAAGGGGCTGGTTGCAAATTGAGCTGCACGGCGCCATCGCCGGAGTTGTCCAGGCGCTCGATGGTCAGGCCCTGGGTCGCAGCCGTGGCCGTGACCATGCCTTGCAGCCGCTCCGGATCAATCGCCTGCTGCGGGGTGCTGGCCACATTGCGCGCCGCCGGCGCTTGGCTATGCAGATAGGCATTCAACTCGCGCTGCGTTTCAAACGCACTGCGTGCTGCGGCCAGACGATCCTGCGCCGGTTGCCAGAGCGTCAGGTAGAGCAGCACCAGCAGCAGAAATGCGCCCAGGCTACCAAGCGAGAACTGCTCACGCGGCGCCAGAGCACGCCAGCGCTGCAGCAACAGCGAATTATCCAGTTGCGCGGTAAAGCCCTTGCCTTGCGAAACCATACTCATCCTCCGATCACCACGCGCGCGCTGACGCCCGCACCTTCCCGACTGGCCGAGCCCAGTTGCACCGCCAAGCCACTTTCCTGCAAGCGTTCACGCAAACGCTCCAGCTCGGCAAAGCCGGCAGCCTGCACCTGCATGGCCAGATCGCCGCGCACCTCACTGAAATCCACCTGACTGATCTGCACCTGGCCGCCTTCAGCAGCCAGCGCGCCGCTGACCTGAGCAAGCAAGCCGAGCAGGCGGGTTTGTCCGCTGCCCGCGCCAGCCTGCAGATGCTGATCAAACTGCGCACGCAAGTTGACCAACTTGCTGTCCTGCGGGAACAGCTCCTTGTACAGCGCGGCGCTGGCAGCGGCGTATTCATCGGCCTGACGCTGCAGATGCCAGCCCTGCGCCAGATTGAAGCCCCACTGCAACACCAGCCACATGCCGACCAGCCCCAACAATGGCCGCCAGCGCTGCCACTGGCCGTTACTGCTTTGCACGGCGAACTCGCCCTGGGCCAGGTTATTGCGCAGCGGCTGCTGGGCCAGCCAAACAAAGGAATCGGCCACAGCCATGCTTTCATCCACCGGTTGCGGCGCTGGGTGCTGCGGGTCACACCAGGCAACCTGTGGCTGCGCACACAGGGGGCTCAGCTGCGGCCAGTCCTGCACCTGCAGCGCCATCCGTGTGACATTCTCGCCGCCCAGCAGCCAGCGGCCGTGCAGCGGCAAGAGCGCGGTGCCAGGCCCTGGCAACAAATCGGCATCCACGACAATCGCCTGCGGCGCTGTGGGGCACAACGCCAGCCAGCCGGCCAGCCAGCTGCGGCACACGGCAAACACCCGATGACGGCCATCGGCCAACTGCTCGCCCAACGCCAGGTGCATCAGCTCGACCTCTTCGGCGAGCAGCTCTTCTACCGCAAACGGCAGCGCCTGACGCAGCCAGCGGGCTTTGCGCGTCGGCAGATTGACCGCGCAGGAGGTCACCGCCTCAACGGGCAGGACCAAGGTCCAGCTGCCGCCAAGCTGCGTCTGCGCCTCACCGAATTCCAGGGTTTCGCTTACCCCGTCGGCCACCCACTGCACGGGCAGATCCGCCTGCGCGCCGGTACAGGCGGCGGGTGGCAGAAATACATAGGTCTGACTCATGGTTCGACTTCCTCAACGGGCACCGGCGGCATACCGCCCTGCCCCAAATCACGGGCTAGAACATACAGCTGACCATCGCTGGCGCGCTGCAAAGTGCTGCGTAAAACCTGACGACGCTCACCAACAGTGACTTCGCTGAGCACCTGAAAATACTGACTGCCTACCGCCAGACCCTGGCTCTGCACCTGCAAGCCGCTGAGCTGCGCGGTAAAGCTCGGTAAATCACGATAGCCCTCACTGCCCCGCGCGGCGACCAGGCCCTGGGCGGTGCTCAGGGGCAGCCCTTCAGCCACGCTGGCAAGCACCCGCGCGCTGGCGGTATTGACGTTAAGCGTGGCATCCGCCGGCAAGGCGCTGACATAGGGCGACAGGCGCTGGTAGTCCACCTCGGTCATTTCCAGCAACAGGCGCAGCTCGGAGACATCCTTCAACTCTCGGTTGCCCGCGCGATAAGGCGGCTGCGCCAGCAGATATTGATTGTCTTCCGCGCCATAACCGCCGCTGGGCTGATCGTCAGCGTCCAACCAATCGAGCAGGCGTTCGGCGTAGGGCGCTTCGATCTCCAGCCCCAGCAGCAGACGGCGAAATTGCGCCACGGCGGCCTCATTAGGCTGGCCCTGACGCAGCAAGCTGTTGAGGTTGAAACGCCCAGTCAGATCAGTGATCTGCACACGCAAGGCGCCACCCTCATCCAGGGCAAAGGGTGCACGGGCTTTGGCCCAGACCTCACCCGGATGATCCACTGGCGCACGTGGGTCACCTTCGCGCAGGTCGCGCTGCAAAATAGCCTTGGCCAGCGCCTCGCCGCCCAGGGCGTAATGCCAGGCTTGACGCACGTGCAGCTGATTGGCGCTGCTGCGGATCGACAGCTGCTGACGGGCGATAATCCCGGCACTGACCACCGTGACCACCGCCACCACCAGCAAGACGGTGATCAGCGCCATGCCGCGCTGCCGACTCATGAGCGCGGCTCCTCGGGAATATCGCCGCCGGGCTCCGCAGGATCGTCAGGGCTCGGCTCGGGTGCTTGCTGCAGACGCTCCGGCAAGCCTTCTGGCAGGCGCAGCACACGGCGCAGCTCGCCATAACGGCGATGTTCCAGCACCAGTTCAACGGCCTGCGGCAACAGCTTGAGCGCATCGTCCGGGTTATTGCCCAGCGGCGGCCAACTGGTCTGCCAGGTGCCCTCCTGATCCAGATAGCGCAATTGCAGTCGAGTCACCCCATCCAGCGCCTGCTGCACTTGCGGCTGACTGTCTTGCGCCTGATCCAGCACCGTCCAGTAGTGACGTTGCCACTGCTCGCCACTGAGCTGCCAGCGCACCCGCTGCAGGCCGGAGCGCGACTGCCCCAGCGGATTGCGCCAACCGCTGCGGGTCAGCTCCAGGGCTGGATTATCGAGGTCTTCGCCGAGCAAAGCGGCGCGTGGATCACCAAAGGGATCGCGCGTGGCCCGGGCCTGCACCTGCAACACATCGCGTTCGAATGCGGCCATGGCGCGCACCAGCTCACGCAGCTGCATTTCGTGGGCGCGGGTAACCTTGTCGGTTTGCAGCACGCTGTCGAGCATGCGGTAGGTGCCCAGCCCCAGCAGGGCAAAGATGGCGATAGCAATCAGCAATTCGAGCAGGGTAAAACCGCGCGACGCCCTCATTGCATCACCCCGAGAAAACCATTCAGGCTGACCACCGCGCGTTCACGCACATCGCCGCCCGAACGCCCCTGCTCTGCGGGCGCGACCCACAGGGTGACGCGGCGCATATCCGCCTCGCTGGTAGCCAGCACCTCGCTTTGCCACTGCCAGCGCCGCCCGGCGAAATCCACCTCGCCCTGGTCGCGGCCATCAGCAACCGGAGTCTTCGACAACTGCAACTCCGCCAGCTGGTTGTCGGCGATCCACATGGCCAGGGTCTTTTCTTCCAACCGCGAGGCGGTTTGCAGGCTGCGCGCGGTGGCGGTCAGCACGCTGGCGGCGACCAGCGCGAAAATTGCCAAAGCAACCAGCACCTCAAGCAGGGTAAAACCGCCCGTGCGTCTCATCGTTTGCGTCCTGCCGGCAGCTCGCTCTCGACCTTGGGCAGCTGAAAGCCATCGCTAACCAATTGCAGGCGCAGCCCATCGGCGCGGCGCTCGGCCAAGCGCAAACGAAACGGGCTGATTTCCCCGCTCGACAGCAACAACAACTGTGGCGTCAATGCGCCTTTACTGGGCTCTTCACCCTCTGGCAGCGGCAACTCCAGAGCAGCGCCTTCCAGCTCGACACTCAGCTCGGCCCAGCCCGGCAGCTTGTGGGGCTTGGCCGACAAGGCCTGCCAACTCTGTTTCGCCGAGTCGTAGCGCAGCACTTGGTAGGCTTCGCGACTGAGCAGCAGGCCGTACTCCTGGTTATCCAGCACCGCTTCCTCGGCCAGCACGCCAATCAATCCGGCCAGCCGTTCGGCTTCGTTATGCAACTCGCGCCCAGGACCGGCGATGCCCACACTGAGCACCGCAATACCGATCAGGCTGCCAAGAATCACCAGCACCACCAGCAGTTCGATCAGGGTAAAGCCCCCAGCCTGGCTCGGTTGCTGGCGCATGGGGATCAGAGGTCCCAGTTACCGATATCGGTATCCTGATCACTGCCGCCTTCCTTGCCGTCGGCGCCCAGGGAATACAGATCGAAAGCACCCTTGGTGCCCGGCGCCAGGTATTGGTAGACGTTGCCCCACGGATCAATCGGCAAGCGCTTGAGGTAACCGTCGCGGTTCCAATTCTTCGGCTGCGGGTTGCCGGAGGGCTTTTTCACCAGCGCTTCCAGGCCCTGCTGGGTACTCGGATAGGCATGGTTATCCAGCTTGTACATATCCAGCGCGGCCGCTACGGCCTTGATATCGCCCTTGGCCACGGTGACCTTGGCCTGATCGGGCCGGCTCATCACCTGCGGCACCACCAACGCGGCGAGGATGCCGAGGATCACCACCACCACCATGATTTCGATCAGCGTAAAACCTGATTGACGCTTGTTCACTGCTTACCCCACCAACTGATTGAGAGACAGAATTGGCAGCAGAATGGCCAGTACGATCACCAGCACCACCGCCCCCATAAAGACCAGCATAAAGGGCTCGAACAGCCCCACCAGCAGTGCCACCTGGGCACCCAAATCGTTTTCCTGATTACGCGCGGTGCGTGCCAGCATCTGGTCCAGCTCACCCGAGCGTTCACCACTGGCGATCATATGCAGCATCATCGGCGGAAACTGGCCGCTGGCTTCCAGCGCGCGAGTCAGGCTGCCGCCCTCGCGCACCTTCTGCGCGGCAATCACCACATCGGCGCGAATCACCCGGTTGGCGATCACCTGTGCGCCGATGCCCAGGGCTTCAACCAACGGCACACCGCTGCGGGTCAGAATTGCCAGAGTCGAGGCAAACCGTGCGCAGTCAGTGGCACGAATCAACCGGCCCACCAACGGGATACGCAGCAGAAAGCCGTGCCAGCGCGCCTTGACCGCATCATCACGCAGCGCCCAGCGCAGGGCGAACACGCCCAAGATGGCGAGAATCACCGCCAACCAACCCCAGCCTTTGACCCAATCACTCAGGGCAATCAGGCCACGGGTCAGCGCCGGCAGGGTTTGTCCAGAATCGACAAAAACCCGCACCACGTCTGGCACCACATAACCAAGCAGGAAACCGACGATCAGCAGGGACGCGCACATCAAGATCAGCGGATAAAGCAGCGCCAGTTGGATTTTCTGCCGCGACTGCTGACGTTGTTCTGTGTAATCGGCCAACTGCTCCAGCACCGGACCAAGGTGGCCGGCATGCTCGCCCGCCGCCACGGTGGCGCGGTAGAGCTCAGGGAAGGCCGAGGGGAATTCTTTCAGGCTGCTGGCCAGGTCATGGCCTTCCAGCACCCGCGCCCGCACGGCCAGCAGCATGCTCTGAATACGTGGCGAACTGGCTTGAGCGGCCGCTGCGCGCAAAGACTCTTCGATGGGCAAGGCCGCCTGTACCAAAGTCGCCAACTGCCGGGTGATCAGCGCCAGATCGCGAGCCGAGATGCCGCGGGAAAAACTGAAATGTGAGCCTGCACCAGCATTTTCACGGGTACGAGTGGCTTTCACATCCAGCGGCGCCAGTTGCCGCTCACGCAGAATCTGCCGCACCTGGCGCGCACTGTCGGCTTCCAGCACGCCTTTCTGCTGGCGGCCTTTGCCATCGAGGGCTAGGTATTCGAACGCGGCCATTATTCTTCTCGGGTCACGCGCAGCACTTCCTCAACCGTGGTCGCCCCCTCCAGCACCTTGCGCCGGCCATCCTCACGGATGCTCGGGCCGAGGGTACGGGCGTGGCGGGTCATGTCCTGTTCGGAGGCGGCGTTGTGAATCAGGGTGCGCAAGTGGTCATCAAACACCACCAGCTCATAGATACCGGTACGGCCGCGGTAGCCCTGCTGATGGCACTCGGCGCAGCCGCGGGCGTGGAACAGGGTCGGTGGCTGTGCGAACGGCACGCCGAGCAATTTGCACTCGGCCTCATCGGCCTGGTAGGCCTCTTTGCAATGTGGGCAGAGCACCCGCACCAGGCGCTGGGCCAACACGCCGAGCAAGGATGACGACAGCAGAAACGGCTCGATGCCCATGTCCACCAGACGGGTAATCGCGCCGATGGCACTGTTGGTGTGCAGGGTCGAGAGCACCAGGTGACCGGTCAACGAGGCCTGCACGGCGATTTCGGCGGTTTCCTTGTCGCGAATCTCGCCGACCATCACCACATCCGGGTCCTGACGCAGGATGGCGCGCAGGCCGCGGGCGAAGGTCATATCGACCTTGGAATTGACCTGAGTCTGGCCGATGCCTTCGAGGTGATATTCGATCGGGTCCTCGACGGTAAGAATATTGCGTGTGCGGTCATTCAGGCTGACCAGGCTGGCGTACAGCGTGGTGGTCTTACCCGAACCGGTAGGTCCGGTGACCAGCAGAATGCCGTGGGGCTTGCGTACAGTGGCTTCCATCTGATCGCGATCACGCGCGCTCATGCCCAGATGCTGCAGGTTGAGACGTCCGGCCTGCTTGTCGAGCAGACGTAACACCACCCGCTCGCCATTAGCCGACGGCAGGGTCGAAACCCGCACATCCACCTCGCGGCCGCCGACTTTCAGGGAAATCCGGCCATCCTGAGGAATGCGCTTCTCGGCGATATCCAGACGCGCCATCACCTTGATCCGCGAGACCAGCAAAGCCGCCAGCTCACGCTTGGGCTCCAGCACCTCGCGCAGGATACCGTCGACCCGAAAGCGAACGACCAGACGCTTCTCAAAGGTTTCCAGGTGAATATCCGAGGCGTTTTCCTTGATCGCTTCGCCGAGGATGGCGTTGATCAAGCGGATGATCGGTGCGTCGTCTTCCTGCTCCAGCAGGTCTTCGGTTTCCGGCACCTGCTCGGCCAGCGCGGCCAGATCCAGGCTGCCGCCGATATCCTCGGCCAACTGCATGGACGCCGAATCATGCTGATAGGCCTTGGCCAATGCCTGCTCGAAGGCCTCGGGCGACAGCGCATGCAGCGGCAACTGCGCGCCAACAAAGCGCTGCGCCTCGGCCAGCGCCACCAGTTCGACGCCCACACGATAAGCCAGGCAAGGGACACCGCCCTCCACGACGAGGACCACACCGTGACGCCTGGCAAAGCTGAAAGGTAAACGCCGTGATGGCACTTCTGTAAGCAACGCATTCATCCGTAATATGCCTTAAGCACAGAAAGCTGATGATGAGCCCAAGAATATCAAGCGAGGGCTCAAAAACTGGGGTTTTGCAACATAGTTGTTGTAAGTTAGCCGCAATAGAGCGACAAACAGCGCGCTATCTTTAGCACATTGAACTGGTCTACACACTACCCCAACCAGGGGCTGCCAAATGCTTGGCAAATGTCTATGATCAGCGCGCGAACCACACCACATAATAATAAGTTACGGAGTGACGCCCCCCTTGCAGCTTACGGCTCCCCAACGCTGGCTACAGCGCCAGGCCACCTCCCTTGCTGGCATCGTGCTGATTCTTGCCATGAGCATCAGTCTGGCCTGGCAGAGCGCCGATTGGCTGCGTTTGCTGCGCGCGCCCGTAGCCGCCAGTAGCAACAGCGCAAGCGAAGCGCCCGTGGCAGCAGTCAACCCCGAGATCGGCCAACTGTTCGGCACCAGCAATGCCGTCAGTGATGGCCCCGCCCCCAGTACCAACCTGCGCCTGACCTTGCTCGGCAGCTTTGTCCATGCCGATCCGCAACGCTCCACTGCAATCATCCTCAGCGAAGGCAGCACTGCCCAGCGCTACAGCGTCAACAGCGAAATCAGCAGCGGCGTGCGCCTGCATTCGGTGGCTGCCGACCGCGTCGAGCTGATGCGCAATGGCCGTCGCGAAAGCCTCAGTTTCCCGCTCAACAGTTCGACCGCTGGCAGCCTGCAAAGCAACACCCAGGATGCCATGGCAGATCCGCTAGAGCAGCTCAGCGAGATGGAATCCGATGATCTGAGCCAACTGCGTGAGCGTATGGACGCCCTACGCCAGCAGATGCAGGACTCCGGCAGCCTGCCTGAGACTGCAGAACCCACCGAACAGCCCATGGAAGAAAACTGACACGATGACTCCGACTCTCTCGCGCCTTACCTTCGCCCTGCTGGCCGCTGGCCTCGCCTGTAGTCCGCTGCCGCTGAGCGCTGCCGTTACCGCCGTCGCGCCGAGTGCCAGCCAGCAGGAAGAAAGCTGGACCATCAACCTCAAGGGCGCCGATATCCGTGAGTTTATCGACCAGGTCGCGCAGATCAGCGGGCAGACCTTTGTCGTCGATCCACGGGTCAAGGGCCAGGTCAGCGTGGTGTCCAACAGTCCGCTGACGCTGACTGAGGTCTATCAGCTGTTTCTCTCGGTAATGGCCACCCACGGCTTCAGCGTGATGACCCAGGGCGACCAGGCGCGCATCGTGCCCAACGCCGAGGCCAAGGCCGATGCGGATGCCGGGCGCAACGCGCCGGACCGCCTGGAAACCCGACTGATCCAGGTCCAACACGGCTCGGCCACCGAGCTGATCCCGCTGATTCGCCCACTGGTGCCGCAATACGGCCATCTGGCAGCCATCACCAGTGCCAACGCGATCATCATCAGCGACCGCACAGCCAATATCGAACGCATCGAAGATCTGCTGCGCCAGCTCGACCAGAAGGGCCAGAACGACTACAGCGTGCTCAATCTGCAGCATGCCTGGGTCATGGACACCGCCGAAGTACTGCGCAGCGCCGTGGATCGCGGCCAAGCCAAGGGCGCTTCCGGCACCCAGGTAATTGCCGATGGCCGCACAAACCGCCTGATCCTGCTCGGCCCACCGGCAGCGCGGGCCAAACTGATGATCCTGGCGCAATCGCTGGACAGCCCCACCAGCCGCTCGGCCAATACCCGAGTGATTCGCCTGCGTCATGGCGATGCCAAGAGCATGGCGGAAACCCTCGGGGAGATTTCCGAAAAACTCAAACCGGAAGCCGGCGGTGAAACCACCGGCAAGCCGCAGACCATCCTGATCCGCGCCGACGAGAGCCTCAACGCCCTGGTGCTGCTGGCCGAACCGGATGTAGTGGCGACCCTAGAAGACATTGTGCGCCAGCTCGACGTACCGCGCGCCCAGGTGATGGTGGAAGCGGCGATTGTCGAAGTGTCCGGCGACATCACAGACGCTCTGGGCGTGCAATGGGCCGTGGATGGCCGCGGCAGCACTGGCGGCCTGGGCGGCACCAATTTCAGCGGTACCGGGTTGTCAGTGGGACGGGTATTGCAAGCCATTCAGGACAGCGATAGCGACACCGATAACAACACCCTGGCCAACCTGCCGGACGGCGCAATTATCGGCCTGGGCACCGACAGCTTCGGCGTGCTGATTACCGCACTGTCGGCCAATAGCAAGAGCAACCTGCTGTCCACGCCGAGCCTGCTGACCCTCGATCACCAGAAGGCGGAAATCCTGGTCGGGCAAAACGTGCCGTTCCAGACCGGCTCATTTACCACCAGCGGTTCGGGCGCCGACAACCCCTTCACCACCATCGAGCGCCAGGACATCGGCGTGACCCTGAAAGTCACCCCGCATATCAACGACGGCGCCAGCCTGCGCCTGGAGATCGAACAGGAAATCTCCTCCATCGCACCCACCAGCCAGGGCGTGAATGCCGTTGACCTGATCACCAACAAGCGCTCGATCAAGAGCACCATCCTCGCCGAAAACGGCCAGGTCATCGTGCTCGGCGGGCTGATTCAGGATGACGTGACCGAGGCCGACTCTAAGGTGCCGCTGCTAGGCGACCTGCCGCTGATCGGTCGGTTGTTCCGCTCGACCAAGGAAACCCGCATCAAACGCAACCTGATGGTGTTCCTGCGCCCGACGGTTATCCGAGACGCGGCCGGTATGGCGGCGTTGTCCGGGAAGAAATACAGCGACATCCGCGTGCTGGGTGATATTCGCGAGAACTACAGCCCCGGCATCCTGCCACGCGATCCGGTACAGCTGTTCGACCAGGGCCAGCCTGAGGCTATCGATCTGCGCGAGTAACCTCGCGCCATACCTCGACGCTATGGACAGAGCGGCATAGAAATAAAAAAGGCCTCGGTATCTACCGAGGCCTTTTTGTTTAGCGCGACTAACGCTTATTTGTCTTCGTTACGCTGATGCTTGAAGAACACCCCGTTGTCGCCAAAGGCCGAGGCAATAAAGGCTGAGGTGAGCTCCATCTCGCCAATCTTCACCGCGCTGTTGCGCCGCTGCGCGGCATAACTGCGGCTGATCGAAGGGATGATCGAGGTCTTGATCTCCATCGAGGTGGCGTACACGTCATAGACCTTGGTGCCGGCATTCAAGGTCAGCAGGTCCGTACGGAAGTCATGGGCCGTGCTGGCGAAGCGGTTGCGCAGCTCCGTGCGCGGCACAAAGTAGATCTGCGTTGGCGCCTTGGGTTTGGCCACGGCAGCGCCCGCCTGGGTCACCTCGGCCATATCATTGAGCAGCAGCAAGGTCGGCTTCAGGCTCACCGCCGAGAACAGAATGGTGGTGCCCAGGGTGTCGTTGACTTCCGGCACCACATACTGCGACAGCTCGTTGGCGAAGAAGTTATGGTTGGCGCCCTGCCCGCTCAGGGTGTACAGCGCCGAGACGTTCTCCGACGGTTTGCCATCGACAAAGGCTTTCCACGCCAGGCCCGGGGCAAAACCACGGTCAGCAGGATCACCGGTCACCGACAAACGCAGCAAGCCACTATCAGAACCCTGGAACAGGCCACTGTAAGGGTTATTCGGTACCGCTACGAACTTGACCTTGGCCATCACGCCATGAGGGTGAATCGGCTTCTCATAGCCAGCTGGGGCCACGTCGCTGCGAACCTTCACCTTGTTCCACAGAATCGAGCCAATCAGCCCACCGACATTGACGCGCTGCAACGCCGGCAGCTGATCTGCCGCGTACTGGGTGCGCAGTGCGCCGTTAACCCAGAGGTTTTCCTGCTTGTTGGCCCCTGGCCAGCTTTCGTAATCCGCCGGAATATTCAGCCCCCAGGGTTTGAAAGCGTTTTCCACGCCGGTCAGGCTGGCTTGCAGCTGCGGGTTATGCCGACGCAGCACATCGACCATGGTGGTGTGCTCGACCCAGTCGATCCCTTCCTGGGTGTATACCTCGGGACGGTAGTCCTTGGTGTAGAAGCGGTCGGCCATCAAGCGGCGCGAGGCGTTCATGATAAAGATCTGGAACGCCGTTTCACCGAAGGCAAAGCCTTCAGGGCGTACGGTTTCCGCCAATTGGCCGACCAGGGTATCGATCTTCTCGATGTCGTTGCTGTACAGGCGCTTGAGCTCGGCCAGGGTCGCGGCGTCCTTGGTCAGGTCTTCGAACTTGGTGATCGGATTGAGGCCGATCTGCCGACGGAACTCGTTGTAACGCGGCACACCACGCTCGCGGTCACGCAGCACGTCGATGGCGGCCAGGTCGATATCGCCCACCAGTGGCATCGACAGGTTACGCAGGAAGTTCGGGTAGTTGTTCAGCGTCAGCGAACCCGGATTGGTGATACCGAAGGAGTACCACAGGCGCTCCGGACGCTCGTCGCTCAGCAGGTTTTCCGCGTCGCGGTCACGGGTGTTCTGCAGCGCGATAGTGCGCGAAACCTGATTCGAGCCGATGTCATACACCTGCACGTTGTCACGCATCAGCGGGTGCATGCGGTACACCGCGACAAACTCTTCGGTGAGGGTGAACGGCACGCCGTAGTTGTTCGGCGCAGTGGAGCCGACGATGCCGGTCAGGGCGTGGTCAATGGCGCTGTTGCCGACACCCGGCGCGACGTTCGGGTCGAAGCCGAGGATGCGTTTGACGAAGGAGTCAGACTTGGCCAGGTCCGCCTGCAGCATGCGCACTTCGGCCTGGAAGTCGTCACGCGGGCCGCCCTGGCCGAGCAGGCCCCACCAGTTGGAATACATGGCGCGCTCGGTAATCGGGTTGGCAATCACCGCCGGGGTCCACTCCACGGTGTGGATCTTGGCCATCAGCGCCGAGTTGATCAGCCGCGCACGGTCGTAAAGCCACTGATCGCTCTGCGCCGGGTACTTCTGCTTGAGCTTGCTGGCGATGGCGTTGTGTTCGAGGGTGAACAGCTGATGCAGCATGCTCAGACCCACCCACCAGTTTTCGTTGAAACCGGTTACCGGTTTGCCGCTGAGCAGCTCGGTAGGCAAGGTGCCGTTGGCATTGACCTTGAGCTTGCCGTCAACAAACGAGCGCACCTTGTCGTTGGTTTCCTTGCTGCTGCCATACAGCTGCGAGCCGTCCCACCAGTGGGTGTTGTGGTTGCGGTAGGTTTGCGGCTTGCCGGTGTCACTGCTGCTGCGCGTCGGGTCCGGCTGCGTGCGCTTGACCGACATACTGCCGCTGCCCAGCACATCGCCTGGGGGCAGCGGGAACTGGATCGGGTCGGCGTCGGCATTCGGGCCGTGGTCGAACCAGTCGTGCACCATAAATTGAATCCAGGCGGCGGCGATAAAGTTCAGGCTCGGCGCCGGCTTGAACTCCTCGCGCGCCATCAGGCTGTTACTCACCTCACGTGGGTTGGGTGTGAGCAAGGTACTGGTCTCGCCCTGGGTCACCGCCGGGTTGACGTTGCGGCCAAAGCGCCGATACACCGAACCCTCGGCCGGGTTGCTGAGAATGTTGCAGGTGCCGTCCTCTGTACGGGCCGCCAGGCTGCGCGCATCGCAGGTGATATCGGCGTTGTAGCCCGTGTAGTTTTCGACATCGAAGAGGTTGTTCTCGAACAACGCCTGGCGTTCGACCGCCAGCACCAGTAGTCCGGAGACTACGCCCAACGTTCCCAGCTTGGTCAAAGCTGGCCAAGTGACCCATACCGACATGGCTATTGCTCCCGTTTTATTGTTGTAGGGACAAGGCGGCTACTGACATAGCAGCGCAGGATCAAGCCTATCGACGGGTATGGCGCAACGCCCCCTTCCAGCGGAGGGGCTATGGCCAATCAGTTATGCAGGGCGGTCTAGTTGAGCGAGGCACGCGGCCGTACGGCGAGAATCGCCTCGGTGCGGCTGGAGACGTTGAGCTTGGAGTAGATGTTTTTCAGGTGCCATTTGGTGGTGGACAAGGCGATACCGGTCTTGTCGCTGATCTGAGTGTTCGACAGGCCGCTAAGCAGGCACTCGAACACTTCCACCTCACGCCCGGTCAGCAGGCCGCAGGCTAACGCATCAAGCGGCGGCGCAGCCTGAATACCCTGGAGAAATTCGCCGTAGTGTTCACGGTACTTGTCCGGCACCACTAGCAGCCCGGCCTGCGCTAGGTCCAACACGCCTGCGGCAAACCCCGGCGCTTCATCGAATACCGAGCGGTTGATATTGACGATGCCATAGATCTCAACCAGCCCCGCCAGAGCTGCCAGTTGTTGGCTCTTGCTCTGGCGGGGCGCCGCCAGCACCAGGCGGTTGGCTTCGACGATCAGCAACCGTGCGCGCATTTCGCTTTGCCGCAACGAGGCCGCCAGCACCTGGAGAATCCGCTCGGCCTGGGCCTGTGCGCCGCGTGCCTGCAGCCAGTACACACAGGCCAAACCCTGGCGCTCCCAGTTTTCGTCATAGGCGCGCACGCTTTCCCACTCCCCCGCCTGTAGCCGCCCTGGCAGGTCGTAACGCTGAGCCACGGCGTCCATGCCGGCGCCCTTACCGCTCAGGTAGGCCTGACGCATGCTCTCCTGGGCCACCTGGCTGACAAAACGCGCGTAGTTGCCCAGCTGCAGGATGCACGACAGCTGGTCGAGCAAGCGGCTGGCGCGCGCCGTCTGCTGCTGACGATGCAGCAGCCGCGACAAGGTGATGTAGACCGTGGCAATCGCCTCGGTGGCCGAGGATGAGTTGACCATCGCCATCAGCTCGTCACACAGCTGCTGTGCCTCGACCAGCTGATTCTGCTCATACAGCACCACCACCATCGCCGTGGCGCGGTTAACCCAGGCCGGAGCGGCTTTGTCGGTGCGCAGGTAATCGCTGCATACCTCCTTGCGCGCATGGGTGGCGCGGCCGGCATTGCGGTGGCAGAGCGCGATAATCAGGTCGGTGTAGCTCTCCAGAAAGCTGTGCCCGCACTGTGCGAGCAACTGCTTGGACTCGCTGGCAAAACGAATCGCATCCTGCAGGCGCGCCGCCAGCAGATGCTGGTAGGCAATCACCACCAGGGTGCAGGCGCGGATTTCCAGATCCTGCCCCGGCCCGAGCAAATCGCGCCAGGCCGGTGGAGGCACAAAATCTTTGTCCTGCTCAAACAAGCCCAGCAACAGGGCGAGAAACTGCCGCGTCGCCGGCTCCAGATTGGCGCCAGGCGCGGTCGGCTCCAGGCTGTCGAGCAACTCCAGATGGTAATGCGCCTGGTGGAAACGCCGCGACAGCGACAGCGCGGCAATCAGCCAGCCGAGCAGCTTGGGTTGCGCCAGCAGCAACGCCTCTGGCAGCGGCTCCAACCAGCGCAGAATGTCGCCGAACTGGCCACTGCGTACCCATGACGCGCAGCAGTGCTCTAACAGCCCAAGAAAGATGCGCTGATCGCTACAGTGCCGGGCATGCTGCAGCGCCTGCTCATACTCACCCAGGCTCAGGTAATAGTCGGCGGCGCGGCTGTGCAGCTGATCCAGGCGCGCGTATTCCTCGACCTGCAGGCGGCGACAGAGAAAATCCTGCAACAGGGCGTGAAAACGGAACCAGCCGGGCTGATTTTCCACCGGCAGCAGGAACAGCTGGCGCTCAGCCAATTCTTCCAGCAGCAATGCCGAGCCACTGCGCTGCATCACATGATCGCAAAGCGCGCCATCAAAGCGCTCGAACAGACCACTGCACAGCAGAAATTCACGCAGGTTTGGCGGCAACTGACGCAGCACCACATGGCCGAAGTAATCGACGATTTCCGGCTGGCTGCCGTTAAAGCGCTGCAGCGCCTGAGTGCCGAAGCGCGCATAGGCCAGCAGCGCAATCTTCACCCCAGCCACCCAGCCTTCAGTCATGCCCAAGAGGCTGTCGACATACTCCTGACTGAGCGCCTGACCACCCAGGTGGGTATTGAGCTGCTGCACCTGCTCGACCGACAGACGCAGGTCATGCTGATCAATGCACAGCAGGCGGCTCTCCAACTTCAGCTGGCTCAGGGAAAAGCCTGGGTGGTTACGGCTGGCGATGATCAGGTGGATATGGGCAGGCAGCTTGTCGAGCAGCGCCGCCATCACCTCAAGAATGCTGCGCGACTCGATCCACTGAAAATCATCCAGCACGATAAACAGCGGACCTTCGACCCGCGCCAGGGCATCAGCGAGCAGCTCACCCAATAGCTGTGGCGACAGGCTGGAAGCCACCGCCAGAGGGTTGAACCAGGACGTATCGAAATCGCCCACCTGGGCGCGAATGCTGTCAGCCAGGCGGCGAAAAAAACACAGCGGGTCGTTGTCCCGCGCTTGCAGCGGGTAATGCACCACCGCCGCAGCACAACGGCCGCGCCAGTGTTGCAACAACGTCGACTTTCCCGAGCCGGCCGGGGCCAGCAACAAAGTCAGGGCAAAGCGTTCACTGCGCGCCAGCAGCTCCAGCAGGCTCTGGCGGAGCACACCGTTGGCAGGCAGTACGCATGGCTGAAGTCGGTCCATCAGGCAGACCCTGTTCTTATTATTCTTCGCTCGGTCAGACGCCGCGCTTGGCGGTGGATGCTAGCGCCTGCGCACCTTCAGACTTTGAAGTGCGTCATGTTTTACCCGCAGCTAGCCAAAGGATTGCCCACAGCCCTACGCGCCCGAGAATTTGGCGAGACAAGGGAATGCATTTGGGGAGAAATGAAGCAGCCTGGCGGGCCGGGAACGCCCGCCAGGTGAGGAGAACGACTTAGAGCGCCGCCAGGCCGCGAGCCATATCGGCTTGCAGGTCGGCCAAATCTTCCAGGCCCACCGCAACGCGGATCAGGTTGTCGCGAATACCGGCGTTAGCACGCTCGGCGGGGCTCAAACGACCATGCGAGGTGGTCGCCGGATGGGCGATGGTGGTTTTTGTGTCACCAAGGTTGGTGGTGATAGAGATCACCCGCGTGGCATCGATAAAACGCCAGGCCGCCTCTTTGCCGCCCTTGACCTCAAAACTCACCACAGCACCGAAGGCACTCTGCTGGCGCTTGGCCAACTCATGCTGCGGATGGCTGGGCAAACCCGCGTAGTACACATGCTCGATGCCTGGCTGCTGCTCCAGCCACTGCGCCAATTGCAGCGCGCTGGCGCAATGCGCCTGCATGCGGATGCGCAGGGTTTCCAGGCCTTTAAGGAAGATCCAGGCGTTGAACGGGCTGAGTGTCGGCCCAGCAGTACGCAGAAAACCCACCACTTCAGTCATCAGTTTGGCCGAGCCTGCGACCACGCCGCCCATGCTGCGGCCCTGACCATCGATGTATTTGGTCGCAGAATGCATCACCACGTCGGCACCAAGCTTGAGCGGCTGTTGCAACGCCGGGGTGCAGAAGCAGTTGTCCACCGCCAGCAGTGCGCCTTTGCTATGGGCGATGTCCGCCAAAGCAGCAATATCCACCAGCTCGGCCAACGGATTGGACGGCGACTCGACAAACAGCAATTTGGTGTTGGGCTTGAAGGCAGCGGCCCAGCCATCAAGATCAGCCAGCGGCACGTAGTCGACCTGAACGCCGAAGCGCTTGAGGTACTTCTCAAACAGGCTGATGGTCGAACCGAATACGCTGCGCGACACCAGTACGTGGTCGCCAGCGCTGCACAGGCTCATGACAATGGCCAGAATCGCCGACATGCCAGAGGACGTCGCGACCGCCTGCTCAGCCCCTTCAAGAGCGGCGATACGCTCCTCGAAAGCACGCACAGTCGGGTTGGTGTAGCGCGAATAGACATTGCCCGGCACTTCGCCAGCAAAACGCGCGGCAGCATCGGCCGCGGTGCGGAATACATAGCTGGAAGTTGGGTAGATCGCCTCGCTGTGCTCACCTTCTGGCGAGCGATGCTGACCAGCGCGCACCGCCAGGGTATCGAAGCCCACGCCGTCAAGATCGCTGTCCAGACGTCCGGCTTGCCATTCAATCGTCATTGCCAATCCCCTCAACCGGCCCGCAGCAGCAGGCCGGACTGCAACCTAGTTGTTGTACAGGTCGATAATCGCGCTGACGGCCTGGGACTTGACCTTCGAGGCATCGTTGCGGGCCTGCTCGATCTTATCCAGGTAAGCCTCATCGATATCGCCGGTCACGTATTTACCGTCGAATACCGCACAGTCGAAGTTGTCGATCTTGACCTTCTTGCTACCACTGACCGCTTCGATCAGATCCGGCAGATCCTGGTAGATCAGCCAGTCGGCGCCGATCAGCTCGCAAACTTCCTCGGTGGTGCGGCCGTGAGCGATCAGCTCATGGGCGCTTGGCATGTCGATGCCGTACACGTTCGGGTAACGCACCGCTGGCGCGGCCGAGCAGAAGTACACGTTCTTCGCGCCGGCTTCGCGGGCCATCTGAATGATCTGCTTGCAGGTGGTACCGCGCACGATGGAGTCATCCACCAGCATCACGTTCTTGCCGCGGAACTCCAGCTCGATGGCATTGAGCTTCTGCCGTACAGACTTCTTGCGAGCAGCCTGGCCCGGCATGATAAAGGTACGCCCGATATAACGGTTCTTGACGAAGCCTTCGCGGAACTTCACACCCAGATGGTTGGCCAGTTCCAGTGCAGCGGTACGGCTGGTATCCGGAATCGGGATGACCACATCGATGTCATGCTGCGGACGCTCACGGAGGATCTTGTCGGCAAGCTTCTCGCCCATGCGCAGGCGCGCCTTGTACACCGAGATGCCGTCCATGATCGAATCCGGGCGCGCCAGATAGACGTGCTCGAAAATGCACGGTGCGTATTTCGGATTCGCCGCGCACTGGCGGGTGAACAGCTTGCCTTCCTCGGTGATATACACCGCTTCGCCCGGCGCGAGGTCGCGAATCAGGGTGAAGCCGAGCACGTCGAGCGAGACGCTTTCCGAGGCGATCATGTATTCCACGCCTTCGTCGGTATGACGCTGACCGAAGACGATCGGGCGAATGCCGTTGGGGTCGCGGAAACCGACGATGCCATAACCAGTGATCATCGCAACTACCGCGTAGCCACCCAGGCAGCGCTCATGCACGTCAGTCACGGCGGCGAACACATCTTCTTCAGTGGGCTGCAACTTGCCACGCTGAGCCAGCTCATGAGCAAACACGTTGAGCAGCACTTCCGAATCGGAATTGGTGTTGACGTGGCGCAGGTCGGACTCGTAGATCTCCTTGGCCAGCTGCTCGACGTTGGTCAAGTTGCCGTTGTGCGCTAGGGTGATGCCGTACGGCGAGTTGACGTAGAACGGCTGCGCTTCAGCCGAGCTGGAACTGCCCGCCGTCGGGTAGCGCACGTGGCCGATGCCCATATGGCCGACCAGGCGTTGCATGTGGCGCTGTTGGAACACATCACGCACCAGGCCGTTATCCTTGCGCAGGAACAGGCGGCCATCATGGCTGGTGACAATACCGGCAGCATCCTGGCCGCGGTGCTGGAGGACGGTGAGCCCGTCATACAGCGCCTGATTGACGTTCGATTTACCGACGATACCGACAATGCCGCACATGTGACGCAACCCCTACTCAATGAAACACGATGATTCGCAATGCACTTACGGCAGCTTAGGCTGCTGCAGCGCCTCTTTGAACGGTAACTCCACCGGCGCCGTAACGCCGCTGGCCAGCCACTCACTGGACAACCCCAGAATCAGGTTCTTCGACCAATCAGCAACCATCAGAAAATGCGGTACAAGTGCTGATTCCTGCCACCAGCTGTCTTGCTGAACCGGAGCCAGGCTGATCAGACCGACCAGCACCACGACCAGCAGGCCGCCGCGCGCAGCGCCGAAGACCATGCCGAGAAAACGATCGGTCCCCGACAGCCCGGTCACCCGGATCAATTCACCAATCAGGTAATTGACCAGGGCACCGACCAACAGGGTGACCACAAATAGAATCGCGCAACCTGCAATGACGCGCGCCGAGGGCGTCTCGATAAAGTCCACCAGGTGCTGCGACAGTGCGCCGCCGAACATCCAGGCGACCACGCCAGCAATAATCCAGGTAAGCAGTGACAGGGCTTCCTTGACGAAGCCTCGGCTCAGACTGATCAGACTTGAAACGGCGACAACGGCGATAATCGCCCAATCGACCCAGGTGAATGCCACGATGCAGGTTACCGACGAGAAAGGCGCTGCATTTTAGCAGAGCACCTGCGCGGGGCGTAAGCAAAGGATTCGCCAACCGCTGAAATGCCCGGCCAGCCTAGTGGCGGGCCAAACAATTCGGCTTGACGAAGTACGCCAAGCCGCTTGCTCAGCCCGCCTCGGGCTGAAAACGCACCACAAAACCATTGAGCTTGTGCTGACGATTGAGCTGATCACGCAGGCGATCCGCCTCGGCACGCTCAATCAGCGGCCCGACAAACACCCGGTTCATGCCATCGACACTGCGGATATAGGCGTTGTAGCCCTGGCTACGCAAGGTTTTCTGCAGTTTCTGCGCGCCATCGCTGCTGGACAGACTCGCCAACTGCACCGACCAGCTGATTGGCAGGCTGTTGGCATCCAACTTACCCGGTGCAGACTGAGGCGCCGTTATTACAGGCTCAGGTGCTGTAGCCGGTGTAGCCGGAGTGATTGGCGCGGTCGGTTGCTCGGCCACAACAGGCTCGCTTGGCTCCAGGCTTTGCGCAGCTTCGGCACCAATCGGCTCATCGGGCAATATTTGCGGCTGGGGAACGGCCACCGGTTGCAGTTCAACCTCAGGGGCCTCGGGCGCCACCGGCATTGCCGGTGCATCAACCTGAACCCGCTGCGACTCATCTTCACGCGACAGCAGCATCGGCAGGAAAATCACTGCCAGCGCCAGCAATACCAGCGCACCGACCATGCGCTGCTTCAATCCCTTATCCAGCAAAGCCATCCTGCACGCCCCCATTGGCTTGGCGGGCCAGCCAATCCAGGGCCTCGGCCACGCAGTAGAAAGATCCAAACAGCAGCACTTCATCGCCATCCGAAGCCTGCTCACACTGAGCCTCAAGCGCTGCCTGCACACTGGCATAAGCGGCCACTTGCGCCCCGCTGTTATGCAGATGCGCCTGCAACTCGCTGGCTGCACGCGTGCGACTGGTCGGCAAAGCCGCCACCGCCCAACTGTCCACTTCACTTAACAATGGCGCCACCACGCCGGGCAGGTCCTTGTCAGCCAGCAAACCAAACACGGCCAGGCGCTTGCCTGACAACGCACGACTAGCCAGGCGCTGCGCGAGATACTCGGCAGCATGGGGATTATGCCCAACATCGAGCAGCAGCGTGAGTGACTTGCCCTGCCAATTAAGCATTCTGCGATCCAGTCGCCCGGTCACCCGCGTCTGCTGCAGTGCCTGACTGATCGCCTCAGGCTGCCAGGGCAATTGCATCACCGCATATGCCTGCAGGGCTAGAGCAGCATTTTCCATGGGCAGATCGAGCAACGGCAAGTGCGCCAGGCTCAGCACTTCACCCTGATGGTTGAGACCGTACCAGGACCAATCCTGCACATTGATGCTCAGGTCATAGTCACGACCGCGCAGGAAGAACGGAGCGTCGAGCAGCGCCACCTGATCGAGCAGCGGCTGCGGCGGCTCAAGATCACCACACAGGGCAGGCTTACCCGCACGGAAGATACCGGCCTTCTCGAAGGCAACCGACTCACGGGTATCACCCAGCCAGTCGGCATGATCAATGCCGATGCTGGTGACCAGAGCGATATCGGCATCCAGCAGATTCACTGCATCCAGCCGACCGCCAAGGCCGACCTCCAGCACCAGAACATCCAGACCGGCTTGCTGGAATAGCCAGAAGGCGGCCAGGGTGCCCATTTCGAAATAGGTTAGCGAGGTTTCACCGCGCGCGGCTTCGACCACGTCGAAGGCCTCACAGAGCATGGCATCCGTGGCTTCGACGCCCGCAATCTGCACCCGTTCGTTGTAACGCAGCAAGTGCGGCGAGCTGTAAACACCGACCTTGAGCCCCTGCCCTTGCAGCAGCGAGGCAATAAATGCGCAGGTCGAGCCCTTGCCATTGGTTCCGGTGACGGTAATCACCCGCGGCGCCAGCTTGGTCAAGCCAAGGCGCTGCAGCACTACCCGGGAACGCTCCAGCCCCATATCAATGGCGCTCGGATGCAGCTGCTCCAGATAGTTCAGCCAATCGGCAAGGGAGCGCTCAGTCATGCAGTCGCCGGCAAGGCTACAGGCGACGGCAGCCCCATAAACTGAGCCAGCAGACGCGCCAGGCGCGGACGCAATTCGGCGCGGTGAATAATCATATCGATGGCACCGTGCTCCAGCAGGAACTCGCTACGTTGGAAGCCTTCCGGCAGTTTCTCGCGCACGGTTTGCTCGATTACGCGCGGACCGGCAAAGCCGATCAGTGCACGGGGCTCGGCGACAATCACATCACCGAGCATGGCCAGGCTGGCAGATACGCCGCCATACACCGGGTCGGTCAGCACGGAAATAAACGGAATACCCTCTTCACGCAAACGCGCCAGCACGGCCGAAGTCTTGGCCATCTGCATCAGCGAGATCAGCGCTTCCTGCATGCGTGCGCCGCCGGATGCGGAGAAACACACCAATGGGCAACGCTGCTCCAGTGCCGCATTGGCGGCGCGGACGAAGCGCTCCCCAACAATCGCGCCCATCGAACCGCCCATAAAGGAAAACTCAAAGGCGCAGGTCACAATCGGCATGCCTTCCAGGGTGCCGCGAATGGCCACCAGGGCATCTTTCTCACCGGTCTGCTTCTGTGCACCAGTGAGGCGATCCTTGTACTTCTTGCTGTCGCGAAACTTCAGGCGATCAACCGGTTCAAGGTCGGCGCCCAGCTCTTCACGACCCTCGGCATCCAGGAAGATATCCAGGCGCGCGCGCGCATCGATACGCATGTGGTGATTGCACTTGGGGCAAACATCCAGGGTCTTTTCCAGCTCGGGCTTGTACAGCACCGAATCGCAGGACGGGCACTTGTGCCACAGGCCTTCGGGTACCGAACTCTTTTTGACCTCGGAACGCATGATCGATGGGATCAGTTTGTCTACCAACCAGTTGCTCATGCTCTTGACTCTCCAAAGCTGTTAACCGGACGGGCTGCGCTAAATGCGACCAGGCCTAACCGGGAAAATTCATGGGTACAGTCGTTTCAGGGGTCGGTGCACTGCCATCAGCACTTACTCACCCGCCGCCTCGAACGACCGCCTGCAGCGTTTATCCAACCTGCAACAGGGTTATGGACGGCCAAGCCCGCAGCGCCGTCACATCAACCAGGCACACCTCAAGCAGCCTTCACCGCCTGCATAAAAGCGCGAATCTTCTCGGCGTCCTTGATGCCTTTGGCCATTTCTACGCCGCCACTGACATCCACGGCATAGGGACGCACCTGAGCGATGGCCTGTGCAACGTTCTCAGCCGTCAGGCCGCCCGCCAGAATAACCGGCTTGCTCAAGCCTTCAGGTACCAGCGACCAATCGAACGCCTCACCCGTACCACCCGGAATGCCTGGCACATAGGTATCGAGCAGCACGCCACTGGCATTCTTGTAGAGCGCCACCTGGGCGGCAATGTCATCGCCCGGCTTGACCCGCAACGCCTTGATATAAGGACGGTGATAGCCATCACAGTCTTCCGGGCTCTCGTCGCCGTGGAACTGCAGCAGATCAAGCGGCACTGCATCGAGAATTTCACCCAGTTCGCAGCGGCTGGCATCGACAAACAGGCCCACCGTGGTCACAAAAGGCGGCAAGGCGGCAATGATCGAGCGCGCTTGCTGCAGCGTGACTGCGCGCGGGGTCTTGGCATAAAACACCAGGCCAATCGCATCCGCGCCCGCCTCGACTGCCGACAATGCATCCTCTATGCGGGTAATGCCACAAATCTTGCTGCGAACGGCTGACAACAGGATGACCTCGATAAATTCAGTTGAAGCCGGATGCTAGGGTCTGTTGGCGCTTCAGTGCAAGCCGCCTGACCACGAAAGATCGGCAGCTTTTAACACATAATTTTTCAGCTGCCCGCCGCCACGTCCGGCAAGCCGGAAAGAAAGTGCGGTCCCAAGTAGCGCTTGGGCAAATCGAACTCTTCAGGATAATCAACCTGCACCAGGTACAGCCCATATGGATGCGCGGTCACGCCACCGGTGCGACGCACGCGGGTTTCCAGCACTTCCTGCGCCCACTCAACCGGCCGCTCGCCCGCTCCAATGGTCATCAGCACCCCGGCGATATTGCGCACCATATGATGCAGAAAGGCATTGGCGCGGATATCGAGCACGATAAAACGCCCGTACTGCAGCAACTCCAGGTGATGCACCGTTTTGATCGGCGATTTGGCCTGGCACTGGCGGGCACGGAAGGCACTGAAATCATGGGTACCGATAAATGCGCGGGACGCCTGACGCATACGTTCGACATCCAGCGGCCGATGATTCCAGGTGACTTCTTCGGCCATATGCGCCGGACGAATCTGGTCGTTATAGATCACATAACGGTAGCGCCGCGCCTGAGCACAGAAGCGCGCATCAAAGTGCGCGGGCATCGACTTGGCCCAGGTCACACTGATATCACTGGGCAGATTCATGTTCGCGCCCATGACCCAGGCATGCATAGAACGATCGACCGGTGTATTGAAATGCACCACCTGGGCACTGGCATGCACCAGTGCATCGGTACGCCCGGCACAGCTCAGGGTTACGGGAACGCCGCCAGCGACTTTCGCCAGGGCTTTTTCCAGCGATTCCTGAATGGAAGGCACACCGGCGCGCTGGCGCTGAAAGCCGCGATAACGCGAACCTTTGTACTCGACACCCAGGGCTATCTTGAAAACGCCAACGGCAGCCGAAGCGGCTGCCGTTGTAGTAAGACCATCAGACATGTATCAGACCAATTTAGCGATCAGCTCACGCGCTTCATTTTGCTGACCTTCGTTACCTTCGGTGATGACTTCATCGAGGATATCGCGAGCACCTTCGGTATCGCCCATGTCGATGTAGGCGCGAGCCAGATCGAGCTTGGTTGCCGTCTCGTCGGTACCCGAGAGGAAGTCAAAGTCATCGTCATTATCCATACTGGACGAGGCGGCGCTTGCCGGCATACCCAGATCAGCTGGCTGATCCAGATCATCAGACAGCAGGTCCAGCTCAGCGCTGACTTCATCCAGTTGAGCAGCGAAGCTGTCGCTCGATGGTTGCGCTGGCACGTCATCATTCAGCGACAAATCGAAATCAGCCGACAGGTCGAAATCACCGCCCGCTTGCTCACTCGGCAGATCAAAACCTGGCTCAGCCGCTACCGGCGATGCACTTGGCTCGTCATCCAGACTCAGCAGGAAATCATCTTCGGCAGCCGCAGCTGGCTTGGCCGGGGTATCCAGATCCAGGCTGAAATCAGCCAGGTCACCACTCAGATCCAGACCGCTATCGCCGCTATCAGCCAGGCTCAGGTCAAAACCCAGGTCATCGTCTTTGTTATCGGCTTGCTCAACTGGCGAACTGAAATCCAGGTCGTTATCCAGCGACAGGCTGTCCAGATCATCCAGGGAAGCATTATTACCAGCAGCCTGCAGATCACGATCCAGTTCGGACTCAAGATCATCCAGACTCAGATCGAATGCATCGTCCTGATCGCCAGCAGCGGCTTTCGGGCTCGGCTCGTCCAGGGCCAGATCGTCCAAACTGAAGGTGTCCAGGCTTTCTTCAGCAGCAGCCGCGGCAGCAAAGCCTGCGCCAGCAGCAACGACCATGGCTGGGTAGCGGGCCTTGATCTGATCAAGTTCAGCGGCACTGCCACCGATTTCACGCAATTCGTTGTCCTGACGGGCGAAACCATTGCGGTCACCCATCTCGGCATAGACTTCCATCAATTTCAGACGCAGATCACTGCGCTGCGGCTCATCATTGATGGCGCCCTGCAACAGTTCAGCAGCCTGCGGGAAGCGGCCATAAGCGATGTAGATATCCGCCTCGCCCAGCGCATCACCGGTTTGTGCGGTCACGCGCTCTTCATTCGGCAGATCGGATTGCTGACCATCGAGATCGTCAGACACACCAGCAAAGCTGTCATCCGGCAGATCCAGGCCAGCGCCCAGATCAGACGAGCCGTCCTCAGCTGCCAGGCTTTCCTGCAGCTCGGCTTCTTTCAGTGCATTGCGGCGCGAAAGCATCATCAGCGCGATCAGCAATACCAGCAGCGCACCACCACCTGCGGCGCCCAGCAACATCGGGTTGGCCAACAAGTCATCAATGGTGCTGCTTTCAGCCTGCGGCTCGATAACTACCGGCGCTTCGACAACTGGAGCAACAGGCGTTACCGGAGCAGGCTCGGGCGCGGCAATAGGTGCCGGCTCAGGCACCGCGACTGGCGCCACGGCTTCTGGCTGGGCAGCGGGCTCTTCGCTGTAATTAAAATCCGTCTCAGGTGTGGCAGCAGGCACTACAGGAGTAGCAGCAGCTGGATCCTGTGGCGCGGCCTCTGCAGCTGGCTCATCCGGAGCAGCCGGCGTTTCAACTACCGGAGCTACTGGGGCGACAGGTGCAGCAGCTGGGGCCTGGCCTTGCGCAGCAAGGTCAGCCTGCAGCTTGGCCATCTGGTCGTCTTTCAACTGGATCAGACGCTGCAGTTTGTCGAGTTGACTCTGTAGATCAGTCATGCGGCCTTTCAGCTCATCGTTTTCACGACGGCTGGAGTCCAGGCTTTCCTGGGTCACGGCCAATTTGTCAGTCAACGCTTTGCTGTCGGCTGCGCCCTTGTCGCTGCCGGCAGTGGCTTTACCGCTGTCAGCGGCAACCAGTTTCAGGCTGTCGCCGGTTTCAACTTTGGCCGGTGTAGCTGCGGCACTGGTGCGTTTAGTGGCATCCAGCTGACGAGCGCTAGCGGCAACACTGCGACCTTCACGCCAGGCTGCGTTCTGCTCGGCAACCTGAGCGAGGGCTTCGCCCTGGGCACGGCTCTTGACTTGTTGCTCATCAGGCAGACGCAGCACCTGACCGTTTTTCAGGCGGTTGATGTTGCCACCGATAAAGGCATCCGGGTTCAGATCCTGGATCGCCAACATGGCCTGATGCACGCTGCCGCCAGCACGCGCCCGCTGAGCAATTTCCCAGAGAGTGTCGTTGGCGGTGGTTTTGTATTCATTACCTTCCAACGGTTTGGCCGCTGGCGCAGCAGGTGCTACGGGAGCCGCCGGGGCGGCTGGCTGAGCTGCAGCAGTTGCTGGGCGCGGCGCTGGAGCTGGAGCCTGTACACGTGGCGCTGGAGCCGGGGCGGCTACAGGCAGGCGTGCGGCAGCAGGGGTAACGCTTTGCGGGGTATAGAGCGGCGGATCAAGCAGCAGGGTGTATTCGCGCAGCAAGCGGCCATTTGGCCAGAGCACTTCCACCAGGAAGTTCAGGTAAGGCTCACGCATTGGCTTGCTGGAGGTCACCCGAATGACGCTTTTACCATTGGGTTTGAGCACCGGGGTGAATTTCAGGTCCGTCAGGAAGTACTGACGATCGACACCGGCTTTGTTGAATGCTTCCGGGGACGCCAAGGTCGGTATTACTTCATTGGAAGCCAGGTCGCGCACCTCCAGCAACTCAATCTCAGCCACCAGGGGCTGATTGAGCGCTGATTGCAGGGTCACTTCACCCAGCCCCAGCGCGTGCGCCATACCGGATGACATTGCCGAAGCAGCTGCGATTGCCAGCACCAGTTTGCGAACCCGAACCATAGCGTTATCCCTTGTTTTATCTTTTTTTCTCGACTAGCGAGAGGATGTTGAAAATTGCTGCCTGCCACGCCCGAAGACGCAACCCCATTCAGCAATCAACTCAGCCAGTATTGCCAAGCTCGAAAGATTCTTCAAATTTCTAGGTAAGTATCTTTTACAGATAGTGTTTTATCAACAACTCGGCTAATTGCACAGCATTTAGCGCTGCGCCTTTTCTCACGTTATCAGACGCAATCCACAAATTGAGTTCGGCTGGATCAGCCAAACCGGCGCGCACCCGGCCAACATAGACCACATCCTGGCCGACTGCGTCGCCAACCGCGGTCGGATAATCATCCAACTCCACCAATTCCAGAGCCGGCGCGGCGTCCAGAACGGCGTACACCTGCTTCAGGTCGATGGCCGACTCGGCTTGCAGTGAAACGCTCAGGCTGTCGCCAAAGAACACCGGAACCTGGATACAGGTCACCGCAACCTGCAACTCGGGCAATGCCAGTAATTCTTTGAGCTCGCCGGCAATCTGCCGCTCCAGCGCTGCGTGCCCTGCGCTATCGGTCTGCTCGACCTGCGCCAGCAGATTGAAGGCCATTTGCCGGTCAAACAGCTGCGGCTCAAATGCTCGGCCATTGAGCAGCTCGGCGGTTTGCCGCGCCAACTCGGACACCCCTTCCCGTCCGCGACTGGAAACCGCCAGGCAGGCCGTCACAGTCACCCGCTGAATGCGGACTTGCTTAGGCAAAGCCGCCAGCACTGCGGCCAACGCAATACCCGGGGCACTTGGACTGGTCAACAGATAAGGCGCGGACAGACTCGCCAATACAGCAGGGTTGACCTCGGGAATCACCCGTGGCGCCTGTGCAGCAGGCAAACCGCTGGCCAGATCAATCACTGCGCAGCCAGCCGCAGCAGCTTGCGCGGCATACTTCTGCGTCACCTTGCTGCCAGCAGCCAAGAACACCAGCCGCACGCTGGCAAAGTCGAAGGTTTCCAGATCGCGTACGCGCAGGTTCTTGCCCTTATAGGACAACGAGCGCCCGGCTGACTCACCGCTGGCTACCAGATGCAGATTAGCCACCGGGAACTCACGCTCCTCCAGCAGCTGCACCAGGGTTTCGCCAACGCTGCCGGTGGCGCCAATAACGGCAATATCAAAAGTACGGGTCATGACAAGACTCGAGGAAATAAGCCCAGCACTGTATAGGCGCACCCGCCAAATGCAAAGGAGCGGACTGACTGGCGCTCGATTTGACTCGATCACCCGCCAGCCCGCTCCTCGCAGACCGCCTGCTTGCGCATCAGCGCAGCGCGATTAACGCTCCAACAGGATACGCAGCATGCGCCGCAGCGGTTCCGCAGCGCCCCACAGCAGCTGGTCACCCACGGTGAACGCGCCGAGGTACTGCGAACCCATATTGAGTTTGCGCAGACGACCAACCGGCACGCTCAGAGTACCCGTTACTGCAGTCGGGCCCAGCTCGCGGATGCTCGCTTCACGCTGGTTTGGCACAAGCTTGACCCAGGGGTTGTGCTGACTGATCAAGCCTTCGATGTCCGACAACGGCACATCCTTGTTCAGCTTGATGGTCAGCGCCTGGCTGTGGCAACGCATGGCACCGATACGCACACACAGGCCATCGACCGGGATTGGATTCTTGAAGCGCCCGAGGATCTTGTTGGTTTCCGCCTGGCCCTTCCACTCTTCACGGCTCTGGCCGTTCGGCAGTTCCTTGTCGATGTAGGGGATCAGGCTGCCGGCCAGCGGTACGCCGAAGTTGTCCACTGGGAAGGACTCGCCGCGCATGGCTTCGGCCACCTTGCGGTCGATATCGAGGATGGCGCTGGCCGGATCGGCCAGTTCATCGGCCACGGAGGCGTTGATTGCGCCCATCTGCTTGATCAGCTCGCGCATATTCTGCGCACCGGCACCGGATGCCGCCTGATAGGTCATGGCGCTCATCCATTCGACCAAGCCGGCTTCATACAGGCCGCCCAGGGCCATCAGCATCAAACTGACGGTGCAGTTGCCGCCGATATAGTTCTTGGTGCCGGCATCCAGCTGCTGGTCGATCACCTTGCGGTTAACCGGGTCGAGCACGATGACCGAGCTGTCGTCCATGCGCAGCGATGAGGCGGCATCGATCCAGTAGCCCTGCCAACCGGCTTCGCGCAGCTTGGGGAATACTTCACTGGTGTAGTCGCCGCCCTGGCAGGTCAGAATCACGTCCAGGCTTTTCAGCTCGTCAATGCTGTAGGCGTCCTTCAAAGGCACCGTTTCCTTGCCAATTGCAGGGCCTTGGCCGCCGACATTGGAGGTGGTGAAGAACACCGGCTCGATCAAATCGAAATCCTGTTCTTCCAGCATGCGTTGCATCAGCACGGAACCCACCATGCCGCGCCAACCGATCAGACCTACACGTTTCATAACCACTACACCTATATAAGCTGACCGCCGGAGACCCGGCGGGCCAGGAAGATTACAGACTACGCAGCGCTTCGACTACCGCATCACCCATTGCCGCGGTGCCGACCTTGGTCGTACCGGCGCTATGGATATCACCGGTGCGCAGGCCTTGATCCAGCACCTTGCTCACGGCCAGTTCGATGGCATCGGCCGCCGTCGTCTGATTGAAGCTGTAACGCAACATCATCGACACCGACAGAATGGTCGCCAACGGGTTGGCAATGCCCTGCCCGGCGATATCCGGCGCGCTGCCGTGGCACGGCTCGTACATGCCCTTGTTGTTGGCATCCAGCGACGCCGACGGCAGCATGCCGATAGAACCAGTGAGCATGGAGGCTTCGTCGGAAAGGATGTCGCCGAACATGTTGTCGGTGACCATCACGTCGAACTGCTTCGGCGCGCGCACCAGCTGCATGGCAGCATTGTCGACGTACATATGACTGAGCTCGACGTCGGGATAATCCTTGGCCACTTCAATCACTACGGCGCGCCACAGCTGGCTGGACGCCAGCACGTTGGCCTTGTCCACAGAGCAGAGCTTCTTGCCGCGCACGCGGGCCATGTCGAAGCCGACGCGGGCGATACGGCGGATTTCACTCTCGCTATACGGCAGGGTGTCGTAGGCCATGCGCTCGCCGTTTTCCAGCACCTTGCTTTCGCGCGGCTGGCCGAAATAGATCCCGCCGGTCAGCTCACGCACGATGAGGATATCCAGGCCAGCGACGATTTCGCGCTTGAGGCTGGAGGCATCGGCCAGTTGCGGATAGAGAATCGCCGGACGCAGGTTGCCGAACAGGCCCAGCTGCGAGCGAATCTTCAGCAGGCCGCGCTCCGGACGGATCGCCGGGTCAATGGCGTCCCACTTCGGGCCGCCTACGGCGCCGAGCAGAATGGCGTCAGCGGCCTTGGCGCGGGCCAGGGTTTCGTCGGCCAACGGCACGCCGTAACGGTCGATGGCCGCGCCACCGAGGTCATCGAAGCTCAGCTCGAAACCCAGGTTGTACTTGTCGTTGGCCAGGTTCAGCACCTTGACCGCTTCGGCCATGATTTCCGGGCCGATACCGTCGCCGGGGAGAATCAGAATCTGCTTGGACATGCTTTTTCTCAACTCATTAATCGGCGAGTGACGAATGCACTCGCCCGCTGATTACTTGATGGCGCCGAACAGCCAGGGGCTGCGCTGCTGATAGGTGGTTTCAAAGGTCTTGATCGCGTCACTGTCCTGCAGAGTCAGACCGATATCATCCAGACCGTTGAGCAGGCAATGCTTACGGAAGGCATCGACCTCGAAGCTGTACTGCACACCATCCGGACGGGTCACGGTTTGCGCGGCCAGATCGACGGTCAGCTGGTAGCCGACAGTGGCTTCTGCCTGCTGGAACAGCGCATCGACCTCGTCTTCCTTGAGGATGATCGGCAGCAGGCCGTTCTTGAAGCTGTTGTTGAAGAAGATATCGGCAAAGCTCGGCGCGATGATCGTGCGGAAACCATATTCCTCAAGCGCCCAAGGCGCGTGCTCGCGGGATGAACCGCAACCGAAGTTCTCCCGCGCCAGCAGAACGCTGGCACCCTGGTAACGCGCGAAGTTCAGCACGAACTCCTGATTCACCGGGCGCTTGGAGTTGTCTTGGTTCGGCTGGCCGACATCGTGATAACGCCACTCATCGAACAGGTTCGGGCCGAAGCCTGAGCGCTTGATCGACTTCAAGAACTGCTTGGGGATGATCTGGTCGGTGTCGACGTTGGCGCGATCCAGTGGAGCGACCAAGCCGGTGTGTTGAGTAAAGGCTTTCATCGTCAGCTCCTTAGGCCTGGATCAATTCGCGCACATCGATAAAGCGGCCGGTCACCGCCGCAGCAGCAGCCATTGCCGGGCTGACCAGGTGAGTACGCCCACCGGCACCCTGACGGCCTTCGAAATTGCGGTTGGAGGTTGACGCGCAATGCTCGCCACTGCCGAGTTTGTCCGGGTTCATCGCCAGGCACATGGAGCAGCCGGGCTCACGCCATTCAAAACCTGCTTCGATAAAGATGTGGTGCAAACCTTCTTTTTCCGCCTGGGCTTTGACCAGACCGGAGCCCGGCACCACCATTGCCTGCTTGATGGTGCTGGCGACCTTGCGACCCTTGGCCACTTCAGCGGCGGCGCGCAGGTCTTCAATCCGCGAGTTGGTGCAGGAGCCGATAAACACGCGATCCAGTTGGATATCGGTGATCGCCTGATTGGCCTGCAAGCCCATGTATTTCAGGGCGCGAATGATCGAGTCCTTCTTCACCGGGTCGCTTTCGGCGGCCGGGTCCGGCACGTTCTGATCAACGGCCAGAACCATTTCCGGCGAAGTACCCCAGCTGACTTGCGGCTTGATGTCTTCTGCACGCAACTCGACAACGGTGTCGAAATGCGCGTCGGCGTCGGACACCAGATCCTGCCACTGCGCCACTGCGGCGGCCCAATCGGCGCCTTTCGGGGCAAACGGACGACCTTCGACGTAGGCGATGGTCTTCTCGTCCACCGCCACCAGGCCGACGCGAGCGCCGGCTTCGATGGACATATTGCAGATGGTCATGCGCCCTTCCAGCGACAGGTCACGGATCGCGCTGCCGGTGAACTCGAGGGCATGGCCATTGCCACCAGCGGTGCCGATCTTGCCGATTACCGCGAGGACGATGTCCTTGGCAGTCACGCCGAACGGCAGCTGGCCTTCGACCGCGACCTTCATGTTCTTCATCTTCTTCGCCACCAGACACTGGGTCGCCAGTACATGCTCGACTTCCGAGGTGCCGATGCCATGGGCCAGCGCGCCGAATGCGCCGTGGGTGGAGGTGTGCGAGTCGCCGCAGACCACGGTCATGCCCGGCAAGGTCGCGCCCTGCTCCGGGCCGACCACGTGAACGATGCCCTGGCGGATGTCGTTCATCTTGAATTCAAGGATGCCGAAGTCATCGCAGTTTTCATCCAGGGTTTGCACCTGAATTCGCGACACTTCATCGGCGATGGCTTCCAGACCGCCCTGGCGCTCGGCCTTGGTGGTCGGCACGTTGTGGTCCGGGGTGGCGATGTTGGCGTCGATGCGCCACGGTTTGCGGCTGGCCAGACGCAAGCCCTCAAAGGCCTGGGGCGAGGTCACTTCGTGGAGGATATGGCGGTCGATGTAGATCAGCGACGAACCATCGTCGCGGCGCTTCACTTCGTGCATTTCCCAGAGCTTGTCGTAGAGCGTTTTGCCGGCCATCAGCTTTCCCTCATCAGCGTCTTTTTCGGGCACCTCTAAAAACTACCTGCGTTGCCATCGCTGCGTTAAAAACAGACTCAGAATGCTCATTTACAACACGTAAACTCCGCTTCTTCGCCTGTTTTTGCCTTGCGCTGGCTGCCTCGCCTACGTTTTTAGAGGTGCCCTTTTCTATGCCTGGGCAAATAGCCCTTTGGCTTATGGGGTAATCCTATGGGCTTGAATTAAATTACTCAAATTCATATTTTTCATCCAAAGGATTCCTCAATGGAATACAAGTAAGCTTGAGCAGCGCCTATTGCGCCCCGCTCACCGCCAGGAACAGCCGCATGGATCTCGCCACCCTCAATGCCTTTATTGCCATCGCCGAGCTGGGCAGCTTCTCCGAAGCGGCGGAACGCCTGCACCTGACGCAGCCGGCGGTGAGCAAACGCATCGCCAGCCTGGAGCAGCAGCTAAGTGTGCGCCTGTTCGATCGCCTGGGCCGCGAGGTCAGCCTGACCGAGGCCGGCCGCGCCTTGCTGCCGCGGGCCTATCAGATTCTCAATGTGCTCGATGATACGCGCCGCGCGCTGACCAATCTAAATGGCGAGATAAGCGGCCGTCTGACCCTGGCCACCAGCCACCATATCGGCCTGCACCGCCTGCCGCCGCTGCTGCGCGCCTTTACTCGGGCGCATCCGCAGGTGGCGCTGGATATTCAGTTCCTCGATTCAGAGGTGGCCTATGAAGAAGTGCTGCATGGCCGCGCTGAGCTGGCGGTGATCACCCTGGCCCCGGAAACCCGCGAGCCGGTGCATGCGGTGGCTGTGTGGGACGATCCACTGGATTTCGTCGCCGCCCCCGAGCATCCACTGGCACGTAGCAAGGCGATTAGCCTGGCCGATGTGGCGCACCACCCGGCGGTATTTCCCGGCGGCAACACCTTTACCCACCATATCGTGCGACGCCTGTTCGAAGCCCAGGGGCTGACGCCGAACATCGCCATGAGCACCAACTACCTGGAAACCATCAAGATGATGGTTTCCATCGGCCTGGCCTGGAGCGTGCTGCCGCGCACCATGCTCGACGACCAAGTCGCGCGCCTGCCATTACCCGGCATCCAGCTGACTCGCCAGCTGGGCTACATCAGCCACACTGACCGCACCCTGTCGAATGCCGCGCGCGCCTTTATGAACCTGCTGGATACCCAGCGTGACGGCCTTGCATAGGCCCGGTGCTAAGGGCTAACGTGGGCTTATAACGATAAGAAAGGTTTCTGCATGACTCAGCCCCGTTGCTCAGCCAGCGACCAGGAAACCCACGCATGCACAGGAAGAGTTGGTCGTGGCTAAATCCAGTGATCGCCGTCCGCCACTGCCGTTTATCCCGGCACTGGACCCTGCCGAATTCGAAAGCACCTGGAACGATGCTCCACGCCTATTACGTGCGCTCAACGGTGCCAAATTGGGCACCTGGTACTGGGATATCGAAAGCGGCCGGGTCAGCTGGTCACGCGGGGCGCAGGCCCTGTTTGGTCTCGACCCCAAACAACCGCTGCAAAGACAGGTCGATTACATCGAACTGATCCCCGCAGAAGACCGCCCCGATGTGCTGCGCCTGTTCGAGCAACTGCTCGCTGGCAACCCAAGTAACCGCGCCTTTCGCCACCGCATCCTCTGGCCCGACGGCAGCCTGCACTGGCTAGAGATCAGCGGCAGCCTGCAGCTGGATGCCGACGGCAAACAGCGGGTGATGGGCGTTATCCGCGATATCAGCAGCCAACAGGCCCGTGATCAGGCACTGCGCAACAGTGAGGAAAAATTCTCCCAGGCCTTCCACTACAGCCCGGACGCCGTGGTGATCACCGACAAAGTCAGCGGGCGTTTTATCGAGGTCAACGCCGGCTTCGAACGCCAGTTTGGCTGGAGCAGCGAACAGACCCTGGGCCGCACCTCTCTGGAAATGGGCATCTGGGCACGTCTGGAAGATCGCCAACGAATGATGGAGGCGGTCAAGCACGATGCCCTCAATGGCCTGGAAGTAGACCTCTACCATCGCGACGGCAGCATCCGCAGCAACCTGCTGTTCGGCGGTGAAATACTCCTCGATGGCATCCCCTGCCTGGTCCTGTCGCTGCGCGACATTACCCAGCAACGCCAGCAGGAACAGGCACTGCACGACAGCCAGGAGCGCCTGAACCTGGCCCTGGACTCGGCCGACCTCGGCACCTGGGACTGGCATATCCCCAGCAACATGCTGTTCGGCTCGGTCCGCGCCGCCAAGCTGCACGGCCTGGCGGACGAGCCCTTCCATGACGATTTTCGCAAGTTCTTCAGCTTTGTCCCGCTGGAAGACCGCCACGCCATGCGCAAGCACTTCAATAACCTGGCGCAGGGTCTGACCGAGGATTACCAGGTCACCTACCGGGCGATATACGACAACCAGGAAGTGCATTACCTGGAAAGCACCGCCAAGCTCTACCGCGATGCCGACGGCAAGCCCGAGCGCATGGCCGGCATCCTTATCGACATCAGCGAGCGGGTGCGCCGCGAGCAGAGCCTGGCGGCCTCGGAAGCCAAATTCGCCAACCTGTTCCAGGCCAGCCCCGACCCCGTCGCCCTGACCACCCTGCCGGACGGCGTGGCCATGGAAATCAACGCAAGCTTCAGTCAGACATTCGGCTGGCAGCCCGAGGAAGTCATCGGCCGGCGGATGACCGACCTGAACTTCTGGGCCGACCTCGAGGTGCGGGCGGCGCTGTACGACAAGCTCGAACGCGAGCAGAGCCTGCACAACGAAGTGGCCGATTACCTCGACAAGCACGGACGGGTGATCACCTGTGTGGTCTCCTCCAGGCCGATGATGCTGAATAACCAGCGCTGCATCCTCACCACCTTCCGCGATATCAGCGAGCGGCAGAAGGCCCAGGCCGAACTGCAGGCCAGCCAGGAGAAGTTCGCCCTGGCGTTCCACTCAAGCCCCGACGCCATCACCATCACCGAACGCGACAGCGGCCGCTATATCGAAGTCAACGAAGGCTTCGGCCGCCTGACCGGCTACAACCCCGACGAGGTGATCGGCCGCAGTTCCATGGAGCTCAACGTTTGGGCGGACCTGTCTGAGCGCGACTTGATGGTGCAGAAGCTGCAGCGCGAGGGCCATGTCTACCACATGGAAATGCACGGCAAGCACCGCGACGGTACGGTCAAGCTGGTCGAAGTATCGGTCGAGCCCATCGAGCTCAACAAAACCCCCTGCCTGCTGCTCACCGCCCGCGACATCAGCGAGCTCAAGGCAGCCCAGGCCCAGGTGCAGCACCTGGCCTACCACGACTCGCTGACCAACCTGCCCAACCGCGCCCTGCTGCTCGACCGTCTGACCCAGCAGATATCCCTACTCAGGCGTCACGAACTGCGCGGCGCCCTGCTGTTTATCGACCTCGATCACTTCAAGCACATCAATGACTCACTCGGTCACCCGGTCGGTGATGCCGTGCTCAAGCTGGTCACCGCACGCCTGGAAGCCAGCGTGCGCCAGGAAGACACCGTGGCGCGCCTGGGCGGTGACGAATTTGTCGTGCTGATTTCCGGCCTGGAAGGCAAACGCTCGAAAGTGGTCCAGCAGGTCCGCGCCCTGGCGGAAAAACTGCGCCACCTGCTGGCCGAGCCGATGCTGCTCGACGGCCACCAACTGCAAGTCACCCCGAGCATCGGCATCGCCCTGATTCCCGACCATGGCGACACCCCCTCGGACCTGCTCAAGCGCGCCGATATCGCCCTCTACCGGGCCAAGGACTCCGGGCGCAACTGCATCCAGCTGTTTCGCAACACCATGCAGAAAGCCGCCAGCGAACGCCTGCGCCTGGAAAACGACCTGCGCCTGGCCTTGGCCCGGGGCGAATTCGAGCTGCACTTTCAGCCCCAGGTGGATGCCCGCGACAACCAGATCATCGGCGCCGAAGCCCTGCTGCGCTGGATGCATCCGACCCTGGGCGCGCAGTCGCCGGCGCTGTTTATCCATGTTCTTGAGGAAAGCGGGCTGATTCTTGAAGTCGGCGGCTGGGTACTCGCCGAAGCCTGCCACGCCTGCGCCCAGCTGCTTGAGCAGGGTATGGTCAACGCCACGCAGTTCAGCCTGTGCGTGAATATAAGCCCCCGGCAGTTCCGTCAGAATGACTTTGTCGAACTGGTGGAAAGCAGCCTGGCCAGCAGCCACCTGCCGCCGCATATGCTCAAGCTGGAAATCACCGAAGGCATCGTGATCCAGAACATCGACGACACCATCGCCAAGATGAACCGCCTCAAACGCCTCGGCGTGACCTTCGCCATGGACGATTTCGGCACCGGCTACAGCTCGCTGACCTACCTCAAGCGCCTGCCGGTGGATGTGCTGAAGATCGACCAGTCCTTCGTGCGCGATGCCACCCTGGATGCCAACGACGCGGAAATCATCCGCGCCATCGTCGCCATGGCGCGCAGCCTGGGCCTGGCCATGATTGCCGAAGGCGTCGAGCAAACTGACCAGCTGGAGTTTCTCCAGCAACAGGGCTGCCACCATTACCAGGGCTACCTGTTTAGCAGGCCGGTACCGCTGGAGCAGTTCCGCCAGTTGCTGCACGACAACCACAGGCCGACGCCCCGCTAAAACAACAAGGGCACCCGCAGGTGCCCTTGTTGCTAACGGCGTGGCTGCTTAACTCTGCAGCACAGTGCGGCTGGCTCCAATCGGAATACGCTTGGCCTTGGCCTCTTCCGGCACGATGCGCACCAGGTCGATATTCAGCAGGCCGTTGACCAGGCTGGCAGCCTTGACCTCGATATGGTCGGCCAGGCGGAACGACAGCTTGAACGCACGCTGGGCGATGCCTTGGTACAGGTACGTGACGTTCTCGGCGCTAGTTTCGCGCTTGCCGCCGGTAACGGTCAGCACACCGCGCTCGACCTGCAGCTCCAGGTCATCTTCCTGGAAGCCCGCCGCCGCGACCACAATGCGGTATTGGTCGTCGGCATACTTCTCGACGTTGTAGGGTGGATAGCTGCTACCCGCCTCGTTGCGCATGGCCGACTCGAACAGGTCATTGAAACGGTCGAAGCCGACGGACTGACGGAACAGCGGGGTCATGGAAAATGCAGTGCTCATGATTTAAATCTCCTGAAAATCAGCGAGTGATTAATCGCGAGACCCGATTTCGGCATCCCGCATGACTAAAAATGTGGCTACTCAGGTAGATTTCAAGCCTCTGCAAAATTTTCTTACAGGGAGGAGACGCTGATGGAAAAGGTCATGCTGATCACCGGCGCCAGTCGCGGTATTGGCGCCGCCACTGCCAGAATGGCGGCCGCGCGGGGTTACGCGCTGTGCCTGAACTATCACCGGCAACAGGCAGCGGCGGAGGCGCTGGTGAGCGAGATCACCCAGGCAGGCGGCCAGGCCATCGCCGTGCAGGCCGATGTAGCCGATGAAAGCCAGGTGATGCAGCTGTTCGCCCGTCTTGACCAGCACTTCGGCCGCCTCGATGTACTGGTCAATAACGCCGGCATGCTGGAAATCCAGATGCGTTTGCAGCAGATGGACCTGGCGCGCTGGCAGCGGGTGTTTGCCACCAATGTGTTCGGCAGTTTTCTTTGCTGCCGCGAAGCGATCAAGCGCATGTCGACCCGCCAAGGCGGCAACGGCGGCGCCATCGTCAACCTGTCCTCGGCAGCCGCACGGCTCGGCGCACCGGGGGAATATATCGACTACGCCGCAGCCAAAGGTGCGATCGACAGCATGACCCTGGGTCTGGCCAAAGAAGTGGCGGCTGATGGCATTCGCGTCAACGCGGTACGTCCAGGGGTAATTGAGACTGAGATTCACGCCAGCGGTGGCGAGCCGGAGCGGGTCGCGCGGGTCAGCCAGAGTGTGCCCATGGGCCGCGGCGGTTTGGCCAGGGAAGTGGCTGAAGCGATTCTCTGGCTGGCCAGCGAGCAGGCGTCCTACACCAGCGGCGCGCTGCTGGATGTTAGCGGCGGGCGCTGATTATCAGGATCAGGCGCTCGCCTGCTCGGCACGCTCAGGCTCGATAAAATCGATACCAAGCAAGCCATCGATACGCAGGCAATCGCTTTCGCGGCGCAGCAGATTGAACAGCTCGGTGGCTTCGGGGTAACTGCGGGTCAGCATCGCCAGCCATTGCTTGAGCCGCCCTGGCGCGTAGCGTGGCGACATCTTGCGCCGCGCCTGCAGCCAGAAATCCGCCAGCAGCGGCTGCAACTCGGCCCAGCTCATGGCCACCACCTCCTGCCCAGCCTGGGCGGCAGCGATCTGCCGGGCCAGGTCCGGGCGCGCCACCAGGCCACGGCCGAGCATGATGTCCTCCACCCCGCTGACCTCACGGCAACGCCGCCAGTCATCCAGGGTCCAGATCTCGCCATTGGCGAATACCGGCACTTTCACCGCTTCCTGCACCCGCGCCACCCACTCCCAATGCGCTGGCGGCTTGTAGCCTTCGACCTTGGTCCGCGCGTGCACCACGATCTGCGCTGCGCCGCCATCGGCCAGGGCCTGGGCGCATTCCAGGGCATAGTCCTTGTGATCAAAACCCAGGCGCATCTTCGCCGTTACCGGAATAGCTGCCGGCACCGCGCGACGTACCTCACGGACGATGGCGTGGAGCAGCTCGGGTTCTTTAAGCAATACCGCGCCGCCGCGGGACTTATTCACCGTCTTGGCCGGGCAACCGAAGTTGAGGTCGATTACCGGCGCCCCCAGGGTGCAGGCAAAGGCGGCGTTATCCGCCAGGCAAGCGGGATCGGAGCCGAGAAACTGCACGCGCAGCGGCGTGCCAGCGGCCGTTTGCGCGCCGCTGAACAATTCCGGCGCGAGCTTCTCGTAGCTGCTGACGGGCAGCACCCGCTCGGTGACCCGAATAAATTCCGTCACGCACCAGTCGATGCCGCCAACCCGGGTCAGCACATCGCGAAGGATTTCGTCGACCAACCCCTCCATCGGGGCCAGAGCGATTTGCATAGGACACACTCTCAAGAAAAACGCGCGACAGTTTAAGCTCAGTTATATCCGCCGGCACGCTACAGGCTGATAACAGCCTACCAATGGGGAACATCCAAGCGTTGTTGACGTCCACCAAAGGGTCAGTCAGCCAAAGGAGAGTTCTGATGCACCGCTTTGCCCTACCCGTCGCCCTCTATCTGAGTATGGCCATCGCCCATGCAGAAACCCAGGACGGCAGTACATCGCAAAGGACCGAAAATAAACGCGCAGAGGTGACGCTCAGCCGGGATGACAGCGTGCCTCAAGACTGCACAGCGGTGCTGAGCATCGACGAAGATAAAGTAGCCACCTTGAACAATGGCGACTCGGCCAGCCTTAGCCTGCCCGCTGGCAGTCCCTATCTGCGCGCCACCCTGAAAGAAGACCCAGCCTGTTCCTTGCAAGGCCTGGGCAGTGGTCAATCATTGCTGTTGGAACCCGGCAAACAGCTCAGCTTTACCCTGATGTATGGCAATGGTGCCTTGTTCTTTGCCCCGCAGCACGACCAGTGAATCTCACAGCTCCATAGGGAAGACTGGCTGCAACGCCGCGCCATAGCCTTCGACGAATTCTGGTGGCATGCGCTTGGGCTTACCGCTAGACAGTTCGATGCAGACAAAGGTGGTTTTCGCCCGTAACAGGGTCACGCCGTCTTCCGGGCGAATCAGCTGGAAGTGCCGGTCCATCTTCAGGCGCTGGTCGGACTCGACAATCCAGGTGGCCATCTGCAGCTGCTGATCTTCATAGGCGCTGGCCAGGTAGTCGATTTCATGGCGCAGCACGGCCATGGCGCGGTCTAGCCGGCGATATTCGGCCAGATCCAGGCCGAGAAACTGCGAATGGCGCCAGGCGCAACGCTCCAGCCAGCTGACATAAACAGCATTGTTGGCGTGACCGAGGCCGTCGATGTCCTCTGCCGTGACCTGAATATCGATAACAAAGGGGTTGCTCAGGTCCCACTTCATGCCTGCTGCTCCAGACTGCCAGCCAGGGCACGGGCCTCGGCGGCCAGCTGGGTGATCTGGTCCCAGGCGCGGGCGCGCACCAGGTTGCTCGGCGCGATCCAGGTGCCGCCCACGCAAGCCACGTTGGGCAAACGCAGAAAACCCAGCAGGTTATCCGGCGTCACCCCACCGGTTGGACAGAAGCGGATACCGGTAAAGGGGCCTTTGAAGCTTTTGAGCATCTTGATGCTGGTAGCGCCATCGGCTGGAAACAGCTTTAGCGAGCGGTAGCCGTATTCCAATGCCAGCAACACCTCGGACGGCGTCATCACCCCCGGCAGGTACGGCAGACCGGAATCTTCTGCCGCCGCCGCAAGGCGTTCGGTGCAGCCTGGGCTGACGGCGAACTGCGCACCGGCATCGCGGGCTTCGAGAAACTGCTCGGCGTGGATCACCGTGCCGGCGCCGATCAACAGGTCCGGCAGCTCCTTGCGCATGGCCGCCAGGGCATCCAGCGCCCGCGGCGTGCGCAAGGTCACTTCCAGCACGCGGATGCCGCCGGCGTGCAGAGCACGGGCCAGGTCCACCGCCAGGCTGATGTCTTCAATCACCAACACCGGCAACACCGGGCGGGCCTGTTGCAGCACCACATCCATCGTCAGGCTCATGCTTTGCTCCCTCACTAGGCTTCTAGTCTTCAAATAGGCTGCTGGCACCCTGTTCGGCCGTACCGACCAGGCGGCGTTGCGCGGCGAACATTTCCAGGCCGAACCCCAATTCCAGCTCGGCCGTAGCAGCGGTCAACGGCCGCGCGGCCAGCTGTTGCTCAGTCAACTCGACCTGCAGAATGCCCTCTTGCGCATCCAGCAGCAGCCAGTCGCCGTCCTGCAAACGCGCCAAGACACCACCGGCGGCAGCTTCCGGGCAGACGTGCAGCGCCGTAGCCACCTGGCCCGACGCGCCCGACATGCGCCCGTCTGTGACCAATGCCACTCGCTGCCCGGCCTGCTGTAAGTTGGCCAACAGCGGCATCAGTTTGTGCAACTCCGGCATACCATTGGCCCGTGGGCCTTGGAAGCGCACCACCAGCACCAGGTCACCTTGTAGCTCGCCGGCCGTATAGGCCGCCTGCACGGCCGCCTCGGTTTCAAAAACCCGCGCCTGGGCATGAATGCGCCAGAACGCCGGGTCGACTGCCGAGGTTTTCAGAATCGCCCGCCCCAGGTTGCCTTCAAGCAGCACCAGCCCGCCCTCCTCGGCAAACGGCTCGGCCATGTGCCGGACAATATCCGGGGCCGGGCTCTGCGCCGGCAGATCGCGCCAGGCCAGGCGCTCGCCATCCAGCCAGGGCTCACGAGTATAGGCGTGCAAGCCATGCCCGGCAGCGGTGGCGACATCCTCATGCAGCAAGCCCGCGCCCAGCAGTTCGCGCAATAACCAGGCGGGGCCACCGGCAGCCTGAAACTGATTCACGTCCGCCGCGCCATTGGGATACACCCGCGCCAACAACGGCACCACCTTGGACAACGCTGCGAAGTCATCCCAGATCAGCTCATAACCTGCAGCCCGGGCGATGGCCGGTAGGTGCAAGGTGTGATTGGTCGAGCCGCCACTGGCGAGCAGTGCCACCACAGCGTTAATCAAGGCACGGGAATCGATCTGCTGGCCGACCGGCAAGTAACGCTCACCCTGGCGGCTGTTATGTGCCACCAGGCGCGCCGCTTCATCGGTCATGGCATCGCGCAGCGGCGTGTAGGGGTGGATAAACGCACTGCCGGGCACATGCAGACCCATGGCCTCCATCAGCAGCTGATTGGTATTGGCGGTGCCGTAGAAGGTGCAGGTGCCGGCCTGATGGTAAGCTGCCAGCTCAGCGGCGAGCAGCTCATCACGACTGGCTTCGCCACGGGCATAACGCTGGCGGACTGCGGCTTTTTCCTTGTTCGGCAAACCCGATTGCATGGGCCCGGCCGGCACGAACACAGCCGGCAGGTGACCGAAGTGCAAAGCACCGATCAGCAAGCCTGGGACGATCTTGTCGCACACACCCAGGTACAGCGCGCCGTCGAAGATGCCGTGGGTCAGGCCAATGCCGGCAGCCTGGGCAATCAGGTCGCGGGAGAACAGCGACAGCTGCATTCCGCCCTCGCCCTGAGTGATGCCATCGCACATGGCCGGCACCCCGGCGGCGAACTGCGAGGTCGCGCCCGCCTTGGCCAGCGCCACTTTCAGGCGCTCGGGATAGTCCCTGAGCGGCGCATGAGCCGAGAGCAGATCGTTGTAGCTGGAGATGATCGCGACATGCGGCGAGCCGCCCTGTTTCATGATCAGCCGCGCATCATCAGGCTGCGCCGCCAGAGCATGAGCCAGGTTGGAGCAGCCCAGGGCCTGGTGCGCGGTGCGCCCGGCAGCCAGGGTCAGGCGCTGCAGATAACGCTCGCGGCGCTTGGCCGAGCGCTGCTCCAGGGCGGCGGTAACCTGCTCAACAACCGGATGCAACATGACGGTTCCCTTTCTCGGCGAGGTACAGGCTTGCAGTGTAACGGCTTAGCGCCTGTTTTAACGCAGCCGGCCTATATGCAGCAGACCTCAACATGCTCTCAGGGTGCCCAGTAGATATTTACCGGCAACGGACTGCGCTGCAGCCAGGCATACAGCGGTAACTCGCGAGCCGAGGGCTGATGCGCCAGCACGGCATCAATCAGCTCGCGCTTGCGTTCGCCGAACGCCAGCAAACCCAACCACTGCCCACGCTGCAGCATCGCCAGGTTCAGTGACAGACGCTCGCGGGGTTCCTGCGGCGCCAGGGCCGGCAAGGCTGCAGGTGCTGCATCTGGATCGAGCGCCGCCGTCAGGCCCGGCATACCGGGAAACAGCGAAGCGATATGGCCATCTTCACCCATGCCCAGCAGCACCGCGCTAAACGACGACCACTGCGTCAACTGTTCCCCCCAGCTGAGCGCCGCCTGGGCCAACGTGTCACCCTGGCGCGGGTCTAGGCAATTGGCCTGCGGCAGCCCCTGATGTAACAACTGCCAGTTGCTCTCGGCCGCCTGCGCCGGCACCCAACGCTCATCACTGGGGCTGAGGTCAATGCGCTGACTATCCAGCTGCTGCGCCAGCAAGGGCAGTAACGCCTGCGGGCTGCTGCCGCCGGGCAGGATTAAGCCGGCGCGAGCCTGCTGCGTCAGCGTGGTTTGGATCTGCGCCAACAGGTCGGCAGCCAACGCTTGCAGACAAGCATCACGCTGAGCATGGCAATGCAGTAAATTTTGGATCATAAGCAACCCCGGCTAAGCTATCGGTATGTCATAAGGCCGCGCAATAATGCACCTTTGTCGTATCCGTCACATCCTTGCTAGGGAAAGCCTCTTTTGATTGCGTTGCTGCGCGTACTTCTACTGCTGTTGCTGCCGGCGCTGGGGCAGGCCGCAAGCCTGCCTCTGCTGGCCAGCGACTCGCCGTTGCTGCCCGGCCCGGCCATGCACGTGTGGGCAGACCCTGAGGGCCTTGCCGATATCCACAGCGTTCGCCAGCTTCCTGAATCAGCCTGGCAACCGGTGGCACGCCGCGACGCCAGTTTCGGCTACAGCAAACACGCCTACTGGCTGCGTTTCAGCCTGCACAACCCGGCGGATGAGGCGATCGACTGGGTCTTGCTGATCGGCAACCCGCTGCTCGACTTCCTGGATGCCTACGGCCTGGATGGCGACCGGGTGTATCGCGCCGGCGATCAACGCCCCTTCGATGAACGCTGGGTAACTCATCGCCAACTGGTGCTGCCATTCAGCTTGGCAGCCGGGGAAGAGCGCGAGCTGATCCTGCGCATGCAGACCAACGGCTCGGCCAACCTCAGCGCCAGCCTGATGAGCAGCGAAGGCTTCAACCACCACGAACAGCGCATGCTGCTGTTGCAAGGACTGTTCTTCGGCGCACTGCTGGTGATGCTGATTTACAACCTGTCGATCTTCGTCATCACCCGCGACCGCAACTACCTGTGGTACAGCCTGTTCGTCGCCTGTTTCAGCTTCTACCAATTTATCCAGCTGGGATTTGCCTTGCAGTGGCTATGGCCGCAGGCGCTGGCCTGGCATCAGCTGAGCTTTCCGCTCAGTTCAGCCCTGGCGACGCTGTTCGGCATCCTCTTCACCTATGGCGTGCTCGATCTCAAGACCGGGCCCGCAGCCTACACCTGGATCTGCCGGACACTGATGGCGTGCAGCGTGCTGGTGATCGTACTGGCCTTCTGCGCGCCCTACACCGTCGCCCTGATCGGCAGTTTTGTCCTGGTGGTGGTTTGCGCCGTATTCGCCTGCCTGTTCACCCTGCTGCGCTGGCGCGACGGCTATCAGCCAGCCAAGTTATTTGCCCTGGGTTGGTCAGCCCTGATTCTAGCCAGCCTGTTCAGCATCCTCAGCGGCACCGGGATCATCGCCAACTCCCTGCTCACCCTGCACGCCCAGCAGATTGGCAGCCTGTTTGAACTGGTGATCTTCTCGATTGCCCTCGGCTCACGTATCCGCCTGGCGCAACATGCCCAGCAACGGGCTCAAGAGCAGCTATACGCCAACGAGCATGAACTGCGACTGGAACAGGCGAAGAGCCTCGACCTGCAAAAACAGATCAACGAAGGCCTGGAAGCCCGCGTGGAGGAGCGCACTGCCTCTCTGCAAAAAGCCCTGCAGGAACTCTCCACCGCCAACCGGCAGCTGGCCGAACTCAGCCGTCGCGACAGCCTGACCGGGCTGTTCAACCGCCAGGTACTCAACGAAGAACTGGAACGCATGCTTGCCCAGGCCAAACGCAGCCAGCAGCCCATCGCCATGCTGATGATGGACCTGGACCACTTCAAGAAGGTCAACGACCAGCACGGCCACCTGGTCGGCGACGCCTGCCTGCAACACGCGGCGCTGCGCATGCAGCAGCGCATGCGCAGTAACGATCTGCTGGTGCGCTTCGGCGGCGAAGAGTTTGCCGCCGTGCTCTGCGACACCGATCAGTCCGGCGCCATGGACCTGGCCGAACAGCTGCGTGCAGACCTGGCCAGCCACCCCTGCATGCACCAGGGCTTGAGTATCGACCTGAGCCTGAGCATCGGCGTGTACACGCTGATTCCGGATGTCGGCAGCGACCGCGAGCAGCTGCTACGCCACGCCGACCAGGCGCTGTATCAAGCCAAGGCCGCCGGGCGCAACAAGGTTATCAGCTACGAAGCCAGCGCCTTGGACGATGTCTGATTCAGCGACTCCAACAGCTCCAGCACCGCCTGCACCACCCGCGGATCAGCCAATACGCGCTGATGCCCGCCGCTTTCCAGGCGCAGCAAGCGGCTGTCAAACCAGCTCTGATGAATCGATTCAGCCTCGCTGAACGGCACCATCGGATCGTCCACCGCATGCACGACCAATCCGGGGAAGTCCAGCTGGTAGTGCGCGCTATCAAGCTGGCCGGCGGGAATCCCGGCTTTCTCTTCGACCAGCCGGACAAAGTGCGCACGCGCCTGACGCGGCAGCCCCATATAGCGCGAGAAGCGCCGCAGCATAGTCAGAATCCGGCTGGGCGCGGCAATGCTGACCAACGCCTCAGTACGCAAGCCTAGCTGGGTGGCCAGCAAGGCACTGGCGCCACCCATGGAATGGCCAATCACCGCCTTCAGCGGCGGCAGTTCGCTGGCAGCCTCCAGCAAGGCACGGGCAAACAGCACCACATTGGCTTCACGCCCGGGCGAACGGCCGTGGGCCGGGGCATCCAATGCCACCACGCCATAGCCAGCATTGACCAGAGCCTTGATCAGCTCGGCGAACTGCGTCGGCCGCCCTTCCCAGCCATGCATCAACAACACGGCCGGCCCACTGCCCCAGCGCAGCGCTGACAGACCGAAGCGCAGGGTGATGCGCTCGGCCTGCGCCAGCAGCGGTAATTCCCAGTCCCGCGGCGGCAAAGTGTGCGGCGTCATAAACTCCCGGCGCAGCTTGCTGGCCAGGGCATGCGGCGCCAGTAGACCAATCGATGCGTTGAAACCACGAACCCAGCTCATGCTATTCATTGCCATATCCTCAGACGATTGCCGATTTAGCGGCACGCAAGACTCGATCAGACAACTCACCGGGGCCCAGCGCGCGTGCCAGCGCCAGTCCTCCGACCATCAAGGCGATATCGGCCAGCGCCTGGTCAGCCTCTTCAGGACTGCCCGCCAACTGCGCCGTCATCAGCTCGATATGCTCCGCCAGCACCGCACGAAAATCGTCCGGCATACGCGCCAGCTCGCCTACCGAACTGGGCAACGGGCAGCCCTGATCGCTGGCATCACGGTGCTTACGCGATAAATAAAAGGCCGCCAGCAGCGTCCGACGCTCGTGAGCAGGCAGCGTCGGATCAAACTGTGCGACCCGCTCCCGGCGCTGACAGAGCATCTGCTGGAACACCTCCAGCATCAGCGCATCCTTGCTCTCGAAATGCGCGTAGAAGCCGCCTACCGTCAGGCCAGCCGCCCCCATCACCTCGCCAACGCTGGGCTCAGCCGGACCACGCTGCAACAACGCCGCACTGGCAGCGGCCAGGATGCGTTCGCGGGTGTGCGCCTTCTTTTCGCTCATGTCAGCCTCCGTAATATTACGACTGCAATATTATAAGCGTAATACAATTAAGCAAGCCTAAGCGGCAACCGCTGATCGGCTGGAGAAATAATCTTTAGGAGGTAGAAAAAATTGCCTGGAGCAATTTTTAACGTCGCGTAGCGACGGCCAGGAGGCTGGCCGCCAAGGATGGCAAGCCATAAAAACAAAAGGGCCACTCACTAATGAATGACCCTTCAAAATCCCGCAGAGCGGGCAAAAATGGCGTCCCCTAGGGGACTCGAACCCCTGTTACCGCCGTGAAAGGGCGGTGTCCTAGGCCACTAGACGAAGGGGACGAAACCTTCGAAGAACAAGGCCAGCTTTACGCTGGCCCCGTGGCAGTTGTAACTACTGCAAAATTGGTGGAGATAAACGGGATCGAACCGTTGACCTCTTGCATGCCATGCAAGCGCTCTCCCAGCTGAGCTATACCCCCAGATTTATCGCCTCTCGGCTCACAACCCAAACCAGCGCTGCTTTTTGAAACTGGCGTCCCCTAGGGGACTCGAACCCCTGTTACCGCCGTGAAAGGGCGGTGTCCTAGGCCACTAGACGAAGGGGACGTAACCCTTCTACAACCAACCAGCTGCAAGAGCTGATTGTGGCAAGCCTTTCGGCTTTGAAGATGGTGGAGCTAAACGGGATCGAACCGTTGACCTCTTGCATGCCATGCAAGCGCTCTCCCAGCTGAGCTATAGCCCCATCTCAAGGACGGGGCGCATGTTAAGAGCACGCCCTACACCTGTCAACAAAATTTTTACCAGCATCAGCATTCTTTATGCTGACAGAACAACCACTTACCCCATCCCGGAACGCCAAAACGACGGCCGGACGGGGCATTCAGCTGCTTAGGCAATGGCTGCCAGCAGCTTCTCCCACTCTTTGTTTTCTTTCTTCGACACGCCACCGAGCAACTCGATGGCCTGACGCAGGCGGAAGCGAGTGAGGTCCGGGCCGATAATTTCCATGGCATCCAGCACCGACACTGAACTGGCATGCCCGGTGATAGCAGCAAACATCAGCGGCATGGCATCGCGCAGTTTCAGTTCCAGGTGCTCAACCACCGCCTGGATGCAGCCGGTGATCTTGTCTTTTTCCCACTGACGCAGCGCTTCGAGCTTCCACAGGATCAACTGCATCAGCTGACGCACCTGCTCAGCCGAGAGCTTCTTGTGCTCGAACAGCGCGGCATCTGGGGCCACCCCGCCGGCGAAGAAGAAGCTGGCCAATGGCGCGATCTGGCTGAAGGTTTCCACCCGGCCCTGCACGTGTGGCGCGATCTGCATCAGGTAGTCGCTGTTGAATGCCCACTTCTGCGCGCCAGCGGCGAATTCTTCGACGCTCAGTTCGCGCATCCACTGGCCGTTGAGCCAGGACAGCTTCTCCAGATCGAAGATCGGCCCGCCGAGGGATACCCGGTTGATGTCGAAATGCTCGACCATCTCGTCGAGGCTGAACTTCTCGCGCTCGTCCGGCATCGACCAGCCCATACGGCCGAGGTAATTGAGCATGGCCTGCGGCAGGAAGCCCATGCGCTCGTAGAAAGTGATCGAGGTCGGGTTCTTGCGCTTGGACAGCTTGCTCTTGTCCGGATTGCGCAGCAGCGGCATATAGCACAGCTGCGGCTTGTCCCAGCCGAAGTACTCGTACAGAAGGATCAGCTTGGGCGCCGACGGCAGCCATTCTTCACCGCGCAGCACGTGGGTGATACCCATCAGGTGGTCGTCGACCACGTTGGCCAGGAAGTAGGTCGGCAGGCCATCGGTCTTCATCAGCACCTGCATGTCCATGCGATCCCAGGGGATCTCCACTTCGCCACGCAGCATATCCGGCACCACGCACACGCCCTCTGTTGGCACCTTCATGCGTACGACATTCGGTTCACCGGCAGCCAGGCGCTGCTGTACTTCGGCGGTGGGCAGGTGCATGCAGTGGCCGTCATAACGCGGCGTCTGCTTGGCTTCCATCTGCTCGGCGCGCAGTTTGTCCAGGCGTTCGGCGCTGCAGAAGCAGTGGAAGGCATGGCCCTTTTCCACCAGTTCGGCGCTGTACTTCTGGTAGATATGCCCGCGCTCACTCTGCCGATACGGGCCGTGCGGGCCGCCGACGTCCGGACCTTCGCTCCACTCGATACCCAGCCAGCGCAGGGCGTCGTAGATCTGTTGTTCCGACTCGCGGGTCGAGCGTACTTGATCGGTATCTTCGATACGCAGGATAAATTCGCCACCGTGCTGACGGGCAAAGCACAGGTTAAACAGGGCGATATAGGCGGTGCCTACGTGCGGATCACCAGTGGGCGACGGCGCGATACGGGTACGAACGGTGGTCATGGCGGCTCTCAGAGAATGTGCAACGGGCAATCTTTCAAGGTCGCGATATTAACAGGCTGGCCGCCGCCGGCTCCAGCCAGCGCGGCTATTTCAGCTGCGTCAGCGCCCGCGACGGGTTAACGCTTTGTCCTGTAGTGCGCAGCAAGCTGGACAACAACGTCAGCCCGCTTAGACTGACGCCCTCTACTGCGGGCCCTGCAGCTTTTTCCGCCACCCGCCCTGCCGACTCGTCAAATCAGATCGCCATGCCCACCCCATCACGCACCCGCAGCCTGCTGCTGATCGTCGCCTTTGCCACTATTTATATCGGCTGGGGCACCACCTACCTGGCCAACCACTTTCTCCTGCTGGAAGTACCGCCCTTTATCATCGGCTGCCTGCGCTTTTCGATTGCCGGCCTGCTCGCCCTGGCCTGGGTGCTGCTCAGCGGCCAACTGCGCATGCAGCGCAGCGACTGGGGCGGCGTGCTGATTGGCAGCCTGGCTTTGATTGCGGTCGGCCAGGGCGCGCTGATCTACGCCAACCAGTATTTGCCTACCGGCATGCTGGCGATGCTCTACACCACCCTGCCGCTATGGAGCGTGACGCTGGAATGGCTGCTCGGCGAGCGCCCGCCGCTGTGGGTGATGTGCGGCCTGGCGCTGGCCTGCGGCGGGATTGTGTTGTTGATGAATAACGCTCTGGACCACAGTGCCTCCGCCGAGCAGTGGTTCGCCGGACTGCTGGTGGTGTTTGCCACGCTGCTCTGGGCCGGCGGCGCCTGGTTGATGCGCCAGCGCCCGCCGTTTCGCTCGAGCTGGCTGGGGCTGAGCCTGCAGATGCTGATTGGCGCACTACTACTGGCGTTGTTCGGCCTGTGGCACGGCGATTGGCAGGCGCTGGACCTGCGCGCCATAAGCAGCAATGCCTGGCTGTGGTTGGCCTATCTGGTGCTGCCGGTCAGCCTCGGCGTGTATCCGGCGTATTTCTGGCTGCTGCGCGAGGTGCGGCCGAGCCTGGTGTCGACCTTCGCCTTCGTCAACCCGGTAGTGGCGTTGTTGCTGGGCTACCTGCTGTTGGGCGAACGACTCAGCCTGATGGCGATGGTGGCCTGCGGCATCACCCTCGGCGGTGTAGTGCTGATTATCTTCGGCCGACGTTAATCGCAAACCTGTGGGAGGGGCTTTAGCCGCGACAGAGCGACACTGTTTTCGCGACTAAAGGCCCGCCCACATTCGCTCAATCAAACCTGCAGCAGTCGATCACGCAGCTTCTGGATTTCATCACGCAGCTGCGCCGCAGCCTCGAACTCCAGGTCGCGGGCCAGCTGGTACATCTTCTCTTCCAGTTGGCGGATGCGCTTAGTGATCTCGCTCGGCGAACGCAGTTCGTTCTCATAACGCGCGCTTTCTTCAGCGGCCTGGGCCATGCCCTTGCGCTTCTTGCTGCGCGAGCCGGGCACGGTGGCGCCTTCGAGGATGTCCTGAACATCCTTGAACACGCCTTTGGGGATAATGCCGTTGGCTTCGTTGAAGGCGATCTGCTTGTTACGCCGGCGCTCAGTCTCACCGATGGCACGCTCCATCGAGCCGGTCATGCGGTCGGCATAGAGGATCGCCCGACCATTGAGGTTACGTGCGGCGCGACCGATGGTCTGGATCAGCGAACGCTCAGAGCGAAGGAAGCCCTCCTTGTCGGCATCGAGAATCGCCACCAGCGACACTTCCGGCATATCCAGGCCTTCGCGTAGCAGGTTGATACCCACCAGCACGTCAAAGGCGCCGATACGCAGGTCGCGGATAATCTCGACCCGCTCCACCGTGTCGATATCCGAGTGCAGATAGCGCACCTTGACCCCGTGATCGGCCAGGTAATCGGTCAGGTCTTCGGCCATGCGCTTGGTCAGGGTGGTGACCAGCACACGCTCCTCGATGGCCACGCGCTTGTGGATTTCCGACAGCAGGTCATCAACCTGAGTCAGCGCTGGGCGCACTTCGATCTGCGGGTCGACCAGGCCAGTCGGCCGCACCAGCTGCTCGATCACCCGGCCGGCATGCTCGGCTTCGTAGTTGCCCGGCGTGGCGGAAACGAAGATGGTTTGCGGGCTGGCCGCCTCCCACTCTTCGAAACGCATCGGCCGGTTATCCAGCGCCGAAGGCAGGCGGAAACCGTATTCCACCAGGGTTTCCTTGCGCGAACGATCGCCCTTGTACATCGCGCCGACCTGCGGCACCGAGACGTGAGACTCGTCGATCACCAGCAACGCCTCGTCCGGCAGATAGTCGTACAGCGTCGGTGGCGGCTCGCCGGGGCCGCGCCCAGAAAGGTAGCGCGAGTAGTTTTCGATGCCATTGCAGTAACCCAGCTCGATGATCATCTCCAGGTCGAAACGGGTGCGCTGCTCCAGACGCTGGGCTTCTACCAGTTTGTTATTGCTGCGTAGGTAGTCCAGGCGCTCGACCAGTTCGACCTTGATCTTCTCCACCGCCTCCAGCAGCACCTCACGCGGGGTGACGTAGTGGCTCTTGGGGTAGAAGGTGAAACGCGGCAGCTTGCGGATCACTTCCCCGGTCAGCGGATCGAAGGCCGAGATGCTTTCTACTTCATCATCGAACAGCTCGATACGGATGGCTTCCAGGTCCGATTCCGCTGGGAAGATATCGATCACATCGCCGCGCACGCGGAAGGTGGCGCGGGCGAAATCCATATCGTTGCGGGTGTATTGCAGGTCGGCCAGGCGGCGCAACAAGGCGCGCTGGTCCATTTTGTCGCCGCGATCGACGTGCAACACCATCTTCAGGTACGACTCGGGGCTGCCCAGACCGTAGATGCACGACACGGTGGTGACGATGATCGCGTCCGGCCGCTCAAGCAGCGCTTTGGTCGCCGACAGGCGCATCTGCTCGATATGGTCGTTGATCGAGGCGTCCTTCTCGATAAAGGTATCCGAGGACGGCACATAGGCTTCCGGCTGGTAGTAGTCGTAGTAGGAAACGAAATACTCCACCGCATTGTTCGGGAAGAAGCTCTTGAACTCGCCGTACAGCTGCGCGGCCAGGGTCTTGTTCGGTGCCAGCACCAGGGTCGGACGCTGAATCTGCGCGATCACATTGGCGATGGAAAAGGTCTTGCCCGAGCCCGTCACGCCGAGCAATGTCTGGTGCGAAAGGCCCGCTTCCAGGCCTTCAACCATCTGCCGAATCGCTTCGGGCTGATCGCCGGCCGGCTGGAAACGGGTGACCAATTGAAACTCGGACATGACGGACCTCGACAAGCGGCTGTGACGCGGCTTGAAAGCCTACGTCAAAACCGGTGAAAAGCGTGTGCCTGCTGTCGCAGCACAGGTTATGCGTCGGTATACTACCGGCCCACTTACGCAACCCCTAGCAGGGTGTTGCCTGATACTCACTTCTCCTCTTCAGAGCTGCCGCATCCATGAGTCTGTTCTCTGCCGTCGAAATGGCTCCGCGCGATCCCATCCTGGGCCTCAATGAAGCATTTAACGCCGATACCCGTGCGACCAAGGTCAACCTGGGCGTGGGCGTTTACTACAACGAGGAAGGCCGCATCCCCTTGCTGCGCGCCGTAGCCGAAGCCGAGAAAGCCCGCATTGAAGCCCACGCCCCGCGTGGTTACCTGCCGATTGAAGGCATTGCAGCCTATGACAGCGCCGTGCAAAAACTGTTGCTGGGCGCCGACTCCGAGCTGATCGCCGCTGGTCGGGTGATTACCACTCAGGCCGTGGGCGGCACTGGCGCACTGAAAACCGGCGCCGACTTCCTCAAGCGCCTGCTGCCCAACACCGTGGTCGCCATCAGCGACCCGAGCTGGGAAAACCACCGCGCGCTGTTCGAGTCCGCCGGCTTCACGGTGCACAACTACCGCTATTACGACGCAGCCAGCCACGGCATCAACCGCGCCGGCATGCTCGAAGACCTGAGAAACCTACCCGCCCGCTCGGTTGTCGTGCTGCACGCCTGCTGCCACAACCCGACTGGCGTCGACCTGTCGCTGGACGACTGGAAAGCCGTACTGGAAGTGCTGCGCGAGCGCGAGCACGTGCCGTTCCTCGACATCGCCTACCAAGGTTTTGGCGACGGTATCGAGCAGGACGCCTTTGCTGTGCGCCTGTTTGCCGCCTCCGGCATCCCGTTCTTTGTCTCCAGTTCGTTCTCGAAATCCTTCTCGCTGTACGGCGAACGCGTCGGCGCGCTGTCGATCATCACCGGTAGCCAGGAAGAAGCCAGCCGCGTGTTATCACAAGCCAAGCGCGTAATCCGCACCAACTACTCCAACCCGCCAACCCACGGCGCCACCGTGGTGGCCAGCGTGCTGAACAGCCCTGAGCTGCGCGCCCTGTGGGAAGAAGAACTGGCCGGCATGCGCGAACGCATTCGTGGCATGCGCATGGCCATGGTCGAGCAGTTGGCGGCGCTGAACTGCAAACGCGACTTCAGCTTCGTCGCCCAGCAGCGCGGCATGTTCTCCTACTCGGGCCTGACCGCCGAGCAGGTCGAGCGCCTGAAAACCGAGTTCGGCATCTACGCCGTCAGCACCGGCCGCATCTGCGTCGCTGCGCTAAACCAGCGCAACCTGCCGGCGGTTACTCAAGCCATTGCTGCCGTTCTCTAAGTCACTGGGGAAGTCGATCAGGTATTGACTTCCCCTTTCTAATCAGTAGGATACGCGCCATTGTTCCGCGATAGCTCAGTCGGTAGAGCAAATGACTGTTAATCATTGGGTCCCAGGTTCGAGTCCTGGTCGCGGAGCCAGTAGTACATCGGGGTATAGCGCAGTCCGGTAGCGCGCCTGCTTTGGGAGCAGGATGTCGGGAGTTCGAATCCCCCTACCCCGACCATTTTTGGTCGTTGGCTCAACTGGTAGAGCAGTTGGTGTTTAACCAATTACTCATGAGTCAGAAAGCCACATGCATCACCCTTTCAAGTCCGCTTGAAAGTAAAAAACCCGCCTAGTGCGGGTTTTTTATGGCTTGCCATCCATGGCAACCACCCTTCGGCCATCGCTACGCGACGTTAAAAACTGTTCCAGACAGTTTTTATTGGCTCACGGCCACATGGGTCAGCCAGTGCATCAATCGTCAAAAACTATCGAATCCATTCAAGCACAACATTTCCCCAATCAAACTTGAGCGACTAGGCTGCACTTCAATAGAGAATAATTCTCACTCGAGGTGCGCCATGCTCAAGACTGTGACTTTTACCATGATGCACTTCTGCATCGCCTTCGGCGTCACTTACGCGTTGACCGGCAGCATTGCGGCCAGCGGCCTGGTCGCCGCCATCGAACCGCTGTGCAACTCGGTGGGTTTCTACTTCCACGAGAAGGTCTGGCAGCGCATCGAAGGTCGCGCGACAACTGCCGCTGCACGCCCCAAACATGCCTGGCTGCATCACCAGGCATAAGGTTTGCTGTCACGGTAAAACCCTTGAGCAGGGCGTAAAAACAGCCAGCGAGGTGCTGGGCCAATCCGCTACTATGCGCGGCTCAGCCACCATACGCGCCCGATCATGCCTGCTACTTCTCGCTTCCCTGCTGCTCCTTACGTGTTTGCCTGCCTGCTTGGCCTGCTGGCGCTTTTCGGCCTGTGGTTTGGCATTGGCCAACCGGTCGAACTGGCGGATGCCGCAACGCCCACACACAAACTGCAGTGCGCGTCCTACACGCCGTTCGACAAAGACCAATCGCCCTTCGATCAGCCAATGCAGCTGCGCCCCGAGCGCATGGAAGCGGATCTGGCCTTGCTGGCCGAACGCTTCGAGTGCCTGCGTACCTATTCAGTGACCGGCCTGGAAGAGCTGCCGAACATGGCGCGCAAACATGGCCTGAAACTGATCGTCGGCGCCTGGGTCAGTCGCAACCCGGCCGACACTGCAGTTGAGATCGCCGGCCTGGTGAAAATTGCCAATGCCCACCCGGACGTGGTGCAGGCGGTGATCGTCGGTAACGAGGCGTTGCTGCGCAAGGAAGTCACCCCGCAGCAACTGGTGGCGTTGATCGAACAGGTCAAGGCGCAGATCAAGCAGCCGGTAACCTATGCCGATGTCTGGGAGTTCTGGCTCAAGCACCCGGAAGTCGCCCCCGTAGTGGACTTCATCACCATCCATCTGCTGCCCTACTGGGAAGACAACCCCGCCGGTATCGAAAGCGCGCTACATGAAGTCGCCGAAGTGCGCCAGACCTTTGGCAACGCCTACGCGCCCAAGGACATCCTGATCGGCGAAACCGGCTGGCCGAGCGAAGGCCGCCAGCGTGAAACAGCGGTGCCAAGCCTGGTCAACCAGGCCAAGTTTATCCGTGGCTTTGTTGCCATGGCCGAGCAGAACGGCTGGCGCTACAACCTGATCGAGGCGTTTGACCAGCCGTGGAAGCGCGTCAGCGAAGGTGCCGTGGGCGGTTACTGGGGTCTGTATAACGCTGATCGCCAGGACAAATCGATCCTCGCTGGCTCCGTATCCAACCTGCCGCACTGGCCGACCTGGCTGGCGTTGAGCCTGGGCCTGTTTGCCGCCACGCTGCTGCTTGCCGGCCGACCGCACTCGCCACGCGCCGCGCTGGTGTTGCCGTTGCTGGCGGCGCTGGGCGCTGGCTGTATCGGTCTATTTGCCGAATTGACGCTGATCACCAGCCGCTACGTCGGCGAATGGCTCTGGGCCGGCGCGCTGATTGTGCTGAATCTGCTGGTGCTGGCCCACGCCGCCCTGCTGCTCAGTCGGCAGGCTGGCTGGCGAGCACGGCTATTCAACTGGCTGCATAGCAAAGGCGCGCTGTGGCTGGCATTGAGCGGCTTTGCCGGTGCGGTGATGATGTTGGCGCTGGTAGTCGACGCGCGTTACCGCAGCTTCCCCAGCGCCGCGCTGTTGCTACCGGCACTGGTCTATCTCTGCCGTCCGGTGGGCGGCTATCGCCGTGAGGTCGCCCTGCTCGCCCTGCTGATCGGCGCATGTATTGCGCCGCAGCTGTACCAGGAAACCCTGAGCAACTGGCAGGCCCTGGGCTGGGCACTGACCTGCGTGCTACTGGTGGCCGCGCTGTGGCGCAGCCTGCGGGTTAAAGCGCAGACCGCCTGATCAGGCGGTTTGCGGCGCGCGCACCCAGCGCAGCAGCGCCAGCACCACGGCAAATACCGCGAGGCTAGCGCTGTACAACACCAGCGCCGGCAGAGCGAGCAGCAATGCCGACACTGCCAAACGCTTGCCCCAGGCGCCCGGCAGCACAAACGCCAGCACAGCAATAATCAGCGCAGCCCAGGCCAAGACCCGGAAGTGGATCAACCAGCCAAGGCTCGCACGTACCTGGCAGGCTAACTGCTGGGGGGCGTCGACGCACAAGCCGACCCATTGCGCGCCTTCCATCAGCTGGTAACGCAGCGCAAAGCTCATTGCCAGACACAGGGCTGCAGCGATCAGCAGAGCAGTCAGGGGCAGATAACGGGACATAGGCAACTCAAGCAGATAAAAAGGCTGCGTAGGATAAGCCGCCACGTCACGGATAACACCCCCCGAGATCGCCTACTCACAGCCTCTGCAGCTAGAATCCAGCCATGCTGATACGTCGCCTGATACTGATCGCCGCAAGCCTGCTCGGCCTCTGGATGCTGTGGGTCATGCTGTTGCCCACGCCCAGCAGCCTGCCGCCCAGTACGCCACTGTCCAGTGGCAGCTGGCGCGTGGCGGAGCATACGGTCAGCACGCTGGAGAGTTTCCAGCTGGAAGCGCGCATTCTGGGCCGTGAAGACTACTACTTCGACCGCGGCGCCAAGCTCTCGCCGACCGATCTGGCGCTCGGCTGGGGGCCGATGGCTGATCCCGAGGTGCTACGCCACATCAACATCAGCCAACGCAATCGCTGGTACTTCTGGCGCGCCGAACAGTTGCCAATCGAACGCCGGCAGATTGAGATCCACAGTGCCAATATGCACCTGATACCTGCCAACCCTGAAGTGGCCAGCACCCTGGCAGGGCTCAAAGAAGGCCAGCAGATTCGCCTGAGCGGACAACTGGTGCGAATCGACGGAGACGATGGCTATCGCTGGACCAGCTCGCTCAGCCGGGAAGACACCGGCGACGGCGCCTGCGAGCTGATCTGGGTCGAGCAACTGGCGGTACTGCCCTAGCAAATTGGCTTTCGACATGACGCTTGCGCCTGAAAACCTGCATATCTATAACTAAACGGCACTTAGCCTGACTTATGTGGTCAAATCGTTCCGCATCTGACCCGCTCCATCAGCATCAGTCCTAGCTCTCAGAGATTTAGCCATGTCGCATGTCCCTCGTCTGCTTGCCCTTCTCAGTTGCCTAGCCCTGATTGCCCCCGTCAGCGCGGCCGATATCGATGCCAGCAGTTATGGCTTCCCCATCAGCAATGCATTCGAAGCCACCCTGGCGACCACCCCGCCAGAGCTGCGCCCGGAGCTTCCGGCCGACGCCGACATCAACCAGAGTGACTACCAGATCAAACTGCGCCCGGAGCGCGAGTTCGAACTGCCAGACAACTTCTGGCCGGTCACCAAGATGCGTTACCGCATGGCCAAGCAGTCTGGCGAAGCGCCACTGATCTTTATCATCGCCGGCACGGGCGCGCATTACGCCAGCAGCACCCCGGAATACCTGAAGAAGCTGTTCTACGGCGCCGGTTATCACGTGGTGCAACTGTCCTCGCCGACCAGCTATGACTTTATGACCTCGGCCTCGCGCTTTGCCACACCCGGCATCACCCGCGAAGACGCCGACGACCTGTACCGCGCCATGCAAGCCGTGCGCGCACAGCATCCGCGCCTGAAAGTCAGCGAATACCACCTCACCGGCTACAGCCTCGGCGCGTTGCAGGCGGCCTTTGTCAGCGAGCTGGATGAAACCCGCCGCAGCTTCAACTTCAAGCGCGTACTGCTGCTCAACCCGCCGGTCAACCTCTACACCTCGATCACCAACCTCGACCGCATGGTGCAAACCAAGGTTGAGGGCATCGACAACAGCACCACCTTCTATGAACTGGTGCTGGGCAAGCTGACCCGCTACTTCCAGAACAAGGGCTACGTCGATATCAACGACGCCTTACTCTATGACTTCCAGAACTCCGGCGAGCAGCTCAGCGACGAGCAGATGGCCATGCTGATCGGCGCAGCCTTCCGCTTCTCCTCCGCCGATATCGCCTTTACCTCGGACCTGATCAACCGCCGTGGCCTGATCACCCCGATCGACTACCCGATCAGCGAAGGCACCAGCCTCACGCCGTTCTTCCGCCGCGCCCTGCAGTGCGACTTCGACTGCTACCTGACCGAGCAACTGATCCCCATGTGGCGCGCCCGCACCGACGGCGGCAGCGTGGCGCAGCTGATCGATCAGGTCAGCCTGTATGCAGTGGCCGACTACCTGAAAAACAGCAGCAAGATCGCCGTTATGCACAACGCTGACGATGTGATCCTCGGCCCTGGCGACCTGGGCTTTCTGCGCCGCACCATGGGCGATCGCCTGACCGTATACCCGCTGGGTGGCCATTGCGGCAACCTCAACTACCGCGTCAATAGCGACGCCATGCTGGAGTTCTTCCGTGGCTAAGCCCATTTCCCTTGCCGTGTTTCTCACCCTGTTGCTGGGCAGCAGCCTGGCGCACGCCGAGCACAGCGTCGATGACGACGGTTTCAAACAGCCGTTGCAGCACCTGCAGTTCAACCCCGGGCTGGATCAGCGCGAGTTTGAGCGCTCGACCCTCAGCGCGCTGCATGTGTATGACCCGCTGGAGTCGTGGAACCGCCGTGTCTATCACTTCAACTACCGCTTCGATGAGTGGGTTTTCCTGCCGATTGTCGACGGCTACCGCTATATCACTCCCAACCTGGTGCAGACCGGCGTCAGCAACTTCTTCAGCAACCTGGGTGATGTACCCAACCTGCTTAACAGCGCGCTGCAGCTCAAGGGCAAGCGCGCCATGCAGACCACCGGCCGCCTGCTGCTCAACACCACCCTGGGGGTCGCCGGCCTGTGGGACCCGGCCACGCGCATGGGCCTACCCAAGCAGCGTGAAGACTTCGGCCAGACCCTCGGCTATTACGGCACACCTGCCGGGCCCTACCTGATTCTGCCGCTACTGGGGCCATCGAACCTGCGTGATACCGGCGGCCTGGTGGCGGACTTTGCGGCAAAAAGCCAGGTCAACTGGCTGAACGTCGCCGAAGCCAGTGTCAGCCACCCGGAAATCACTCTGTTGGAAGTCGTCGACCAGCGCTCCACGGTGAACTTCCGCTATGGCCAGCTCAACTCGCCGTTCGAGTACGAGAAAATTCGCTTCGTTTATCACGAGGCGCGCAAGCTGCAGATCGCCGAATAAACCTGCGAGCTTGACCCAAGGGCCGCCCCCAGGTTTTAACCTGGCGCGGCCTTTGTCGATTCTGGAGATTGATTATGCGCGTAGCCCAACTGGCCAAAGCCGCCGCAGTAAGCAGTGAGACCGTGCGTCACTACACCGATCTAGGCCTGCTTAGGCCCACGCGCAACCCGGATAACGGCTATCAGGAATACTCCAGCGCGGACCTGCAGCGCCTGCGTTTTATCGCCCGCGCACGCCGCCTGGGCTTTAGTCTGAAAGACACACAGCAGATCCTCGCCAGCGCCGATAACGGCCAGGCGCCCTGCGCCGAGGTGCGCGACCTGCTTAGCGAACGCTTGGCGGCCTTACAGGCGCATATCGAGGAATGTCAGCGCCTGGCGCTGGTGATGCAGAACGCCTTCGACGACTGGGCCGACAAAGGCGAGTGCGCGCCCGATGGTCAGGCTATTTGCCGTTTGATCGAAGATTTTGAGCCGGATATCGAGCGCCGCCCAGCGACGCCCTGCCCCGCACACTAGAAACCGCTTACTGCGCGTAGCGACGATATAAGCCCGGCGGCACGCCGCTGCTGTCAGTCGGCAACCAGGGACCCTGCGGGTTACTGGCCCAGTTCCAGCCGGAGTTCCAGCGGTAATAGGTGCGCTCACGGTAGTACAGGTGAGAGGCGCCACCCACCACATACACCCCCAGGCCCGCATCCCACTGGCTATCCACTCCCGGTGGTGGCGCAAAGCGTGGGTGGTTGCTGCTGCCACTCGGGGTTGTTACCGGCGCCGTGGCAAACGGGCTCTGCACGCATGCACCGAGTCCCAGCAGGCTAATCAGCACGGCGCCACGCAGTAACGACCTCATGGCGCTTTGCTGTCAGCGCTGTCGATCACCAGCTGCTGCAGCTCGCTGGTCTTGCTGGCCAGCGGCTGGCTGCTGCCGATCCACTCACCGGCTGTGGCGTTGCCGCTACGGGAGATACGCGCGACCAGCTGCACCTGCTCGAAGCCGGAGATCTTCAGCTGCGGCATCATCGCATCGCTGTCCGACAGGCTGACTTCAGCCGGCAGGTCCGCCACGCTCAGACGTTTGACCGCCAGCGGCATCGGCGGTCCGGAGACGGCGCGGGCGAAGATAAACACTGCATCGCCCGGTTGCACCTTGGCCTGCAGCTCGGCAGCCAGAGCGACTCGCACTGTCAGGCCTTGGCTAGCCGCCGGTGCAGCATCGGCCGCCGGCGCGCCAAGTTGCTCACGGGCTCGGTCAATCCCGCCCTGAATCGCCATGCGCGAAGGGTCTTCGGCCGGTAGAACCGCCACCAGCTGCTGCCAGCGATCAATCGCCTGCTGAAACTGCCCGGCTTCATACGCAGCAATACCCAGTAGGCCGAGGCTGGTGACTTCTGCCGGATCGGCTTTCAGCGCCTCATCGGTGAGCGCCTGCAGTTGTTCGGTCCATTGCTTGTTGCCGGAAAAATACAACGCCTGCGCCCACTGCCCGAGCAGCTCCGGCTCACGCCCGGCTACACCGACAGCACGCTCGAAGGCCACGGCAGCGTCAGCGGCACGTTCCTGAGCCATATAGGTACGGCCGAGGAAGTACCAGCTTTCGGCGGACTTGGGATCGTTCTGCACCGCAGCTTCCAGGCGTGCAGTCATTTCCTCGATGGTCTTCGGCTGCGCGGCAAAGGTTTGCGCACGCTCGACATCATCGATGGCGCCCCAGTGCTGGTACAGGCCATACCCCAGCAGCGGCATCAGCAGCGCGGCAATCAGCGGAATCTTGCCGCCCAGCGCACGCTGAGTCGGCTGCGCTTGCGCACCCTCGGTATCGGCGAGCAACTCGCGAGCTGCCTCATCACGACCATTGGCCAGTTGCTCGGCATTCAGCGCACCCGCGTCGTGCTGGCCTTGTAGGTCCAGCAAACGCTCCTGATACAGGGTCACGTTAAGGGCAGTACGGTCTTCTTCGGCCTGCACCTTGCGCGCGCGCAGCACCGGGATCAGCAGAAACGCCAGGGCCGTCAGCAACAGCAGGCCGGCGCATAACCAGAATTCAATCATCAGTCTTTCTTATCCACAGGCGTTTGATTAAGCAGAGCAGCCAGACGCTGCTGTTCATCTGCAGACAGGCCACTGGCGGCGGTGCCCGGCTTGCTGCGACGACGCACCAGGATGACCCCGAGCAGGACGAAACCACCGACCAGCAAACCAGCCGGGCCGTACCACAGCAGCAACGTGCGCGCGGTTACCGGCGGCTTGTAGAGGACGAAATCGCCATAGCGGCTGACCAGAAAGTCGATGATCTGCTCATTGCTCTGGCCCTCCTCCAGCATGCGGAAGATCTGCGCACGCAGGTCCATGGCTATCGGCGCATCGGAGTCGGCTATGTTCTGGTTCTGGCACTTGGGGCAGCGCAGCTCTTCCACCAGATTGCGGTAACGCTCGCGCTCGGCCTCAGTGGCAAACTCGTAGGTGTCGATAGCGGCCTGGGCAGTGCCCAACAACGCCAGGCCCAATACAGCGGCGCTTAGCAGACGTTTCATGGCTGCACCTCATCGACTAACTCTTGGTAGAGCGGCGCGAGCTGTTCACGCCAGACACGCTCATCAATCACACCGACAAACTTGTGGCGGATGATGCCGTCCTTGTCGATCAGGAAGGTCTCAGGCGCACCGTACACGCCCAGGTCCAGGCCCAGGGTGCCGCGCGCATCGTTGATATTCAGCTGATAGGGATCATGGAACTCCACCAGCCACTTCTGCGCGGCGGCGTTATCATCCTTGTAGTTGACCCCGTGAATGGTTACGCCGAGCTTGGCCAGCTTGTTCAGCACCGGATGCTCAACACGGCAGGCTACACACCAGGTCGCCCAAACGTTGACCAGCGCCGGTTTGCCTTTGAGATCGTCCTCGCTCAGCGTTTTGCCATCCTGCACGGCAGGCAGGGAGAACGCCGGGAACGGCTTGCCGATCAACGCCGAAGGCAGCTCGGTGGGATCGAGGAACAGGCCACGGTAGAGAAATACCGCCACGCCAAGAAACAGCACCAGCGGTAACAGCAGCAATAAACGCTTCATGCCTGCGCCCCCGCCATGCCCAGTGCGTCACGCACGCGGGTGCGTACCTTCATGCGGTAACGCTTGTCGCTGGCAGCGAGGAAGCCGCCAAAGCCCATCAACAGCGCGCCGAACCAGATCCAGCGCACGAACGGCTTGATATGCACACGTACCGCCCAGGCGCCGTTTTCCAGCGGCTCACCCAGAGCGACGAACAGATCGCGGGTGATCCCGGCGTCGATGCCGGCCTCGGTCATCACCGACTGCTGCACGGTGTACAGACGCTTCTCCGGGTGCAGCACGGCGATCTGCTTGCCCTCTTCGAGGATACGCACCGTGCCTTTGTCGGAGGTGAAGTTCGGCCCCTCAAAGTGCTCGGCACCTTCGAAAACAAACTGATAGCCACCAATTTCCACGGATTCGCCCGGCGCCATGCGCATATCGCGCTCGAAGCTGCCCATGCTGGTCAGCACCACGCCCAGGGCGCACACCGCCATGCCCAGGTGCGCAGTCTGCATGCCCCAGTAACTGCGGGTCAGGCTTGGCAGCCCGCGGAAAAAGCCCTTGTGGCGAGTTTTCTCGACGATGTCGCGCAGCCCGGCCAGCACTACCCAGGCGGCCAGCAAGCAAACACCGAGCACCGCCCAGTTGAAGTCGCCGACCAGGAAGGTCGCGATCACCGCCAGCACCACGCTGCCAATCAGCACCGGTGCGAGCATGCTCAGCAGCCACTGCAGCGGGGTGTCTTTCCAGCGCACCAGCACACCGACCGCGATCATCGCCATCAGCAGGCCCATCAGCGGCACGAACAGCGCGTTGAAGTACGGCGGGCCAACCGACAGCTTGGCGCCGGTCATGGCATCCAGCACCAGCGGGTAGAGGGTGCCGAGCAGAATCATCGCCGCGGCCACCACCAGAATCAGGTTATTCACCAGCAGCAGGGTTTCCCGCGACCACAGGGCAAAGCCGACCTGGCTTTTAACCACCGGCGCACGCACGGCGAACAGCGCCAAGGAGCTACCCACCACCAACAGCAGGAAGGCCAGGATAAACACGCCGCGTTCAGGGTCGCTGGCGAAGGCATGCACCGAGGTCAGCACGCCGGAACGCACCAGAAAGGTCCCCAGCAGGCTCAGGGAGAACGCGGCGATGGCCAGCAGCACGGTCCAGCTCTTGAACACGCCGCGTTTTTCCGTCACGGCCAGGGAGTGGATCAGCGCGGTGCCGACCAGCCAGGGCATAAAGGAAGCGTTTTCTACCGGGTCCCAGAACCACCAGCCGCCCCAGCCGAGTTCGTAGTAGGCCCACCAGGAGCCCAGGGCGATACCAATGCCAAGGAAGGCCCAGGCGACGATGGTCCAGGGCCGCGACCAACGGGCCCAGGCGGCGTCCAGCTTGCCGCCGAGCAAGGCGGCAATGGCGAAGGCGAAGGCCACGGAGAAGCCGACATAGCCCATATAGAGCATCGGCGGGTGAATGATCAGGCCGAAGTCCTGCAGCAGCGGGTTGAGGTCACGGCCGTTTGCCGGGGTATCGAACAGCAGGCGCTCGAACGGGTTGGAGGTGATGATCAGAAACAGCAGAAAGCCAATGCTGATAATGCCCATCACCGCCAGCACGCGGGCGAGCATCTCTTCCGGCAACTGGCGCGAGAAGATCGATACGGCAAAGGTCCAGCCCGCGAGGATCAGCCCCCAGAGCAGCAGTGACCCTTCGTGGGCGCCCCACACGGCGCTGAACTTGTAATACCAGGGCAGCGCGCTGTTGGAGTTGTTGGCCACATAGGCGACGGTGAAATCGTCGACCATAAAGGCGTAGGTCAGGCAGATAAAGGCAAACAGCATAAAGCTGAACTGCCCCCAGGCGGCCGGCTGCGCCAGGCTCATCCACTGCCGATCACCGCGCCAGGCACCAATCAGTGGCAGGGTCGCCTGCACCAGCGCCATGCACAGGGCCAGGATCATCGCCAGATGGCCGAGTTCGGGGATCATTGCGCGTACTCCGATGGGGACGCTTGCTTGGCCGCTTTGGCTGCGTCATGTTTCTGCTGCATACCGCTCTGCTCAAGAGCCTGCATCACTTCCGGCGGCATGTAGTTCTCATCGTGTTTGGCCAGTACCTCGTCGGCAATCAGCACGCCATTGGCGTCGAGCTTGCCCATGGCGACGATGCCCTGCCCTTCACGGAACAGGTCCGGGAGGATGCCGGTAAAGCGGATGGTCACATTCTTAGCGCCGTCGGTGACGACGAAATCGGTGTCCAGCGAATCGCTGGAGCGCTTCACCGAGCCCTCCTCGACTAGGCCACCCGCGCGGATACGAGTGTCCTGCGGAGCTTCGCCATTGGCGATCTGCGTGGGGGTGTAGAACAGGTTGATGTTCTGCTGCAACGCACTGAGGGCCAGGGCCACGGCAATGCCGACACCGGCAATGATGGCCAGGACGATATACAGGCGCTTTTTACGCACGGGGTTCACTTCGACTCCTCCCGGCGCAAACGACGCGCCTCGTCTTGCAGAAAACGGCGACGCGCCAGGATTGGCAGCGCCACATTCAGCCCCAGCACGGCCAGGCTGATGGCATAACAGGACCAGACATAAGGCCCGTGGGTGCCCATGGCGATAAATTCGCTAAAGCTGGCAAAACTCATAGGCCCTTCTCCACCAGTGCCTTGACCTCGGCTTTGGCCCAACTGCTGCGAGACTCACGCTTGAGCACTTCCAGGCGCATACGCATCAGCAGCACCGCGCCAAAGAAACAGTAGAAACCCAGCACCATGATCAGCAGCGGCATCCACATCTCGAACGGCATGGCCGGCTTGGAAACCACGCTGAAGGTGGCGGGCTGATGCAGGGTGTTCCACCACTCCACCGAGTATTTGATGATCGGGATATTCACCACGCCAACAATCGCCAGCACCGCGCAGGCCTTGGCAGCGCTGTCACGGTTAGTGATAGCGTTGCCCAGGGCGATCACGCCGAAGTACAGAAACAGCAGAATCAGCATCGAGGTCAGGCGGGCATCCCACACCCAGTAGGTGCCCCAGGTCGGCTTGCCCCAGATAGCACCAGTCACCAGGGCGATCACGGTCATCCAGGCTCCAATCGGCGCAGCCTGCTGCAGGGCGACATCGGCCAGTTTCATCTTCCACACCAGCCCGACGATGCCGGCCACCGCCAGCATCACGTAGATCGACTGAGCGAGAAACGCCGCCGGCACATGGATATAGATGATGCGAAAGCTATTGCCCTGCTGGTAATCAGGCGGCGCAAAGGCCAAGCCCCAGGCCAGACCGACCACCAGCAGCAAGGCGGCGGCCAGGGCCAACCAAGGAAGCCAGCGGCTGCTGATTTCATAAAACCACTTGGGCGAGCCGAGTTTGTGAAACCACGTCCAGTTCATCAGGTTACTCATCAGTGCTAGGGCTGATCAGGGCGCAGGCAGGCACCCGGATCAACCGGCCATTCAGGCTTATTGTCTACTCAGCGACACTGATCGTCAGACCAGCGGCGATGGCAAAAGGTGTCAAGGTCACCGCCAGTGCGGTGAGGCTGGCCAACCACAACAGGTGGCCGACCGCCGGCAATCCTTGCAGGCTGGCTTGTAACGCACCGCTGCCGAGAATCAGCACCGGGATGTACAACGGCAAAATCAGTAGCGCGAGCAGCAGACCGCCACGCTTGAGGCCCACCGTCAGCGCTGCGCCGACCGCGCCCAGCAAGCTCAGCACCGGCGTGCCGAGCAGCAGGGAAATAAGCAGCACCGGCAGGCAGCGCCCCGGCAAACCCAGCATCAGCGCCAGCAGCGGCGCCAGCAGCACCAGCGCCAGGCCGGAGAACAGCCAGTGTGCCAGCACCTTGGCCAGAACCAGAAGAGCCAGGGGGTGCGGCGAAAGGACCCACTGCTCCAGCGAGCCATCCTCGAAATCACTGCGAAACAACCCGTCCAGCGAGAGCAGCACGGCCAATAGCGCCGCTACCCACACCAGCCCCGGCGAAAGGCTTTGTAACAACTGCGTCTGCGGCCCCACCGCCAACGGGAACAGCGCAATCACAATGGCAAAGAACACCAGCGGGTTGGCCAACTCGGCCGGACGACGGAATAACAGGCGCGCTTCACGAGCCAGCAGCAGGGTAAAAACATTGCTCATGGCGTGCGTTGCCCCAGATCAAGCTCGCGGTAACCGGCCGGCTTGACCGTCAACTCATGGTGCGTGGTCAGCACGACTAAGCCTCCCTGCTGACAATGCGCGGCCAGATGATTCTCCAGCTGCGCCACCGCCGCCTTGTCCAGCGCGGTAAACGGCTCATCCAGTACCCAGAGTGACGGGCCTGGCAGATACAGACGGGCCAAGGCCACACGACGCTGCTGTCCAGCGGACAGCGTGTGACAGGGCACATCCTCAAAACCACGCAGCCCCACCGCCGCCAGCGCCTGCCAGATGGCCTCACGCTCGGCCGGCTGATGCAGGGCGCAGAGCCAGGTGAGGTTCTCCTCGGCAGTGAGCAAGCCCTTGATGCCGGCGGCATGGCCGATCCACAACAGATTGCGCGCCAGCTCAGCCCGCTGCTCCGCCAGCGGACGGCCATTCAGGCGAATCTCACCGGAGGTCGGCTGCATCAGCCCGGCCAGCAACCGCAGCAGGCTGGTCTTGCCGCTGCCGTTGGGCCCGGCCACCTGCAGCATCTCACCGGGAACCAGTCGCAGCTCCAGACGCTCGAAAAGCATGCGCCAGTCTCGCTCACAGGCGAGCGCAACGGCTTCGAGAAGAGGACTGGTCAAGGCATCGGTACCTAAGATGGCTGGCAAAAGCTGTTCAAGTCGGCAGAGTCTTGGCCGCTATACTGACGCAAGTGGAATGCGCAGCCGAACCAGACGGGGCGCGATTATACATGCCATGCCCAGCCTCCCGCAGTGGGCATTTTCGACAGGGTGTAACCCGCCAATGAGCGAAATCAGCAGCCCGCGACCTATTGCGCCGACGCCGCCCAGTAGCCGCCCCAACGCCATAGCGGCTGACCTGGCGGTGAAACTGCTGCAGCCCATGCAAGGCCTGCTGGCCAGCGGTGAAACCGCCAAGGCCGAAGTCATCGCACTGAAGGAAGTTGCGCAAAGCTTTCAGATGCTGCTCAAGCTGACCCTGAACAACGGTAGCCAGACCACCCTGGAAGCCAACAGTCCACGCCCGCTTGCCCAGGGCACCTCGCTGGCGGTGACAGCTTTGTCGGACACGCGCCTGGCCCTTGCCGTACTGGCAGGTGGCGACAAGGCGCTGACCAGCCTGGATCTCGAACAACTGCCTGTCGGCACCCTGCTGCAAGGCAAGGTGGTTGCCCGCGAGCAAGTACTTCAAGCCCGCTCGCAGCAGGTGATCTACAAGGTGCTGGTCAGCCTGCTCAACACACCGCTGGCGGGCAGCAAGCTGTCCCTGGAAACGCCGCTGGCGCTGCCCCTGGGCAGCCTGCTCAGCGCTCAGGTACAAGGCAGCCAGGCGTTGAACTTCCTGCCCCTGAGCGGCCGCCTCGATCAACTCGCGCTGAGCCAGCAACTGGGCAGCCAAAGCAACCGCCAAGGCTCACTGGAAGGCTTGTTCAGCGCCCTGCAAGGGCTGCGCGGCAATGCCGAAATGAGTGAAGGCCTGCGCACCAGCATCGACAAACTCTTCGGTGCCCTGCCCGACGCGGCTCAACTGAGCAGCCCCAAAGGCCTGGCCATGGCCCTGGAAAACAGCGGCATCCTGCTGGAAAGCAAATTGCTCGGAGGCCAGGGCCAAGCGCTACCGGCAGACCTGAAAGCCAACCTGCTGCGCTTGATTACCCAGTTGCTGCCGAACCTGCCTGCGGGCACTCCGCTGACGGCCGCCAACGCCGGCTCAGCCTTGGCCCAGGCGATGCCGGCACTGGCCCGCGACCTGCTCGGCAGCCTGGGCAAAGCCACTAGCCGCCAACAAGCCTTGAACTTTCCCCTGCCCTCACGCCTGCTGCAGGCCATGGAAGGTGAAGCGGATCTGGAAACACTACTCAAGCTCGCCGCTGCCGCCATCTCACGCCTGCAAACCCATCAGCTTTCCAGCCTGGCGCAGAGTCAGGTCGGCCCGGACGGCAACCTGCTCACCACTTGGCAACTGGAGCTGCCCATGCGCAACCAGCAAGAGTTGGTGCCCTTGCAGGTAAAAATCCAGCGCGACGAAAGCAACCCGCAAGGCAAGCCTGAGAAAAAGGAAACCCTGTGGAAGGTCGAGTTGGCATTCGACCTCGATCCGCTGGGGCCTCTGCAAGTGCAGGCGCAACTGGCCCACGGCCGGCTATCCAGCCAACTATGGGCCGAACGCAGCAGTACCGTCAGCCTGATAGATGCGGAACTGGACAACCTGCGCCAACGCCTGAGCGCCGCCGGCGTGCAAGTGGGGGAACTGGCGTGCAGCCAAGGCATACCCCCACGCGGGCCACGTACGACCCTGGAACAACGCTGGGTGGATGAGACCGCATGAAGAAGACCGCGCCGCGCCAGGCCATCGCCCTCACCTACGACGGCCAGAGCGCGCCGATACTCAGCGCAAAAGGTGATGACGAGCTGGCCGAAGCCATCCTGGCCATCGCCCGCGAATACGAAGTGCCAATCTACGAAAATGCCGAACTGGTGCGCCTGCTGGCGCGACTGGAGCTGGGCGATGCGATCCCCGAACAGCTGTATCGCTGTATCGCGGAGATCATCGCCTTTGCCTGGTACTTGAAGGGTAAATCGCCAGCCGGCAGTGAGCGCGATACCGACATCACGCCGCCGCTGCGTCTATTGGAAGGCCCGGCACATTGATTACTGCTAAGGGCTTGCGGAATCAGGAACGCTGCAGCTTGGCTTGCTGCATCTTGCTCACCAGCTCAGCCTCAGCCTTGCTCAGGCCACAGGACTGGGTCAGGTCATCCACGCTGGCGCCCATGCCAGCCAGACGCGCAGCCTGAGTAAACGACAGACTGCTGGGGTCACGTTGCTCGATCTGATTGAGCTTGTCCGGTAACGGCGCGACCACCCGGCGCAACTCGTGCAACTCCTCACCCATCTGCACGCTACCGGTCAGGTAGGCATCCAGACGCCGGCTAAGCTCCTTGAGCCGCCGATCCTGCACGGCATCACGCTCACCTTGCAGCTTGATGCTGTCGCGCAGCTGCCGGGTCAGCCAGACGCATGCGCCTATCAGCCCCAGGCAGACCAAGGCCAGCGCGATCAGCAGCGCGTCGAGCATGGCTTAGATGCTCTCCAGATCGGACCACTCTTCTTCGCTCATCATCTTGTCTAGCTCGACCAGAATCAGCAGCTCGCCGTTCTTGTTGCACACGCCCTGGATAAACTTGGCAGACTCGTCGTTACCAACGTTCGGCGCGGTCTCCACTTCCGATTGGCGCAGGTAAACCACTTCGGCCACGCTGTCGACCAGGATGCCAACCACTTGTTTGTCCGCTTCGATAATCACGATACGGGTGTTATCGGTCACCTCAGTGGAGTCCAAGCCAAAACGCTGACGCGTGTCGATCACGGTCACCACGTTGCCGCGCAGGTTGATGATGCCCAGCACATAGCTCGGAGCACCCGGGACAGGGGCAATCTCGGTATAACGCAAGACTTCCTGAACCTGCATCACATTGATGCCATAGGTTTCGTTGTCCAGGCGGAACGTTACCCACTGCAGAATCGGATCATCAGAACCTTGTGCAGAACTTTTCTTCATGTCCCTAGCCTCGTCATGAACCGCTCGCGGCGGCAATCGCGGGTGTATACCCCGCTGTGATTACTATAGATGCAAAGCTGCGCACATCGCACAGCCCGGCGTGATTCAGTGCGCCCGGCTGCCGGCCATACGCTTGGCCGCACCGCTGGCGATCAGCTCAGCCAGGGATGCGACATCTAGCAAGGCACACATATGTTCGATAACCGTACCGGCCAACCACGGACGCTGCGTCCGCTGGCTGCGCCACTTGACCTCGTTGGGGTCGAGACGAATCGAGCGGCTGACCTGATGCACCGCCAGCCCCCACTCATAGCCCTCAACGGAAATCACATACTGCAAACCCTCGCGAAAATCATCGCGGTAACGATCAGGCATCACCCAGCGCGCAGTATCCAGCACCTTCAGGTTGCCGGCCTGGCACGGCAGTATGCCGAGAAACCAGTCCGGCTGGCCAAATAATGGCGTGAGCTCCTGACCTTCCAGGGGATAAATCGAGCCCAGACACACCAGCGGAACCGCCAGGGTCAGCCCGGCCACATCAAACAGCAGACATTCGAACGGCCCCTGGGCCCACTCAGGCCGACCCTGTAGCACCGGTTCCGGCACCACCAGCACCTGCGGCATCGGCTGCACTGCTTCGACTACCACGGCAGCCTCAACCACCTCTTGCGGGGGCTCGACGCGGAGTTCAATTTCTGGCGCGGGCATCTCGATGGTCGGCAGCACCAACGGGCGCGGCGCCAGTTCAGCCAAAGGCTTGGCAGCCACAGTTTGTTGTACCTGCGGCATTGTGCGGGCATCGCGCACCTGCTCCTCCAGCACCGCCGCCTCGAACTCATCGAGGGTGATGCTTTCGGCAAACTCGACCGCAGCGTCCTGCAGCAAGCCGTCCAGATAGGACTGCAAGGCCAGTTGTGGACGTGTAGCGGTGGCTAGGGGACGACTCATGAATACAACCCACAATAACAATCTGTACAGACTATCGGCCGCGCTGGCGGCAGACTTGAGCCTATATCTTCAGCATAGCCGTTCATCTCACGCGACCTGTGCAGCAATCTGTTGCGACAGCAGGTGTTTGAGCAACGCCCGGTAGGCAATTACCCCACGGCTATTGTTGTCGAACTTTGACGGCGTAAGACCGGCTCGGCTGGCATCACGCAAGCGCGTATCAACGGGAATGTACGCCGGCCACAGATGCTCAGGGTAACTGTTGCGCAGCACCCGCAGCGTGCCCATGGAGGCCTGGGTACGCCGATCAAACAGGGTCGGCACGATGGTGTAAGGCAACGCCTGCTGACGCGAGCGGTTGATCATCGCCAGGGTATTGACCATCCGCTCCAGGCCTTTGACGGCGAGGAACTCGGTCTGCACCGGAATCACCAACTGCTGGCTGGCTGCCAAAGCATTGACCATCAGCACGCCGAGCAAGGGCGGACTGTCGATCACCGCATGATCGAAATCCTGCCAGAGCTGCGCCAGGCTCTTGGCAATCACCAGGCCCAAGCCGCTCTGCCCGGGCGACTGGCGCTCCAGCGTAGCCAGCGCGGTGCTGGACGGCAGCAGAGAAATACGCTCATCGCTGGTAGGTAACAACAATTGCTGCGGCAAGCCGCGCGGCACGCTGCCTTTATGCTGAAACAGGTCGAAGCTGCTGTGCTCCAGGCTGTCCGGGTCGTGCCCGAAATAGCTGGTCATCGACCCATGGGGATCGAGATCGACGATCACCACACGCTTGCCAGCATCGGCCAACAGGCCTGCCAGAGCGATTGATGTGGTGGTCTTGCCGACTCCACCTTTTTGATTGGCTACTGCCCAGACTCTCATCGTTATCATCCTCCCGGTACAGCTGCAGCCTGACCGAGAACGGGGCCACCCTTATGGGGCCGGCGACGGGGGATTGACGGCTCCCGCTTGCGGGGCCGGCGCTGCTGGGGCTGGTGCAGGTTGCGTGCCAGCCCGTTGCAAGGCCGCATCGGGTTTGGCATTGGCACTGCCGACACCACTCACGCTACGGCGCACATCTAGATTGCGCGAGATCACCAACACCACCCGCCGATTGCGCCCACGCCCTTCAGCGGTGGTGTTATCGGCAACAGGCTGGAACTCGCCATAACCCACTGCCGCCAGACGACTGGGGTTGACCCCGTCCATTGTCAGCATACGCACGATACTCGCGGCCCGCGCGGTAGACAGCTCCCAGTTGGTCGGGAACTGGGCCGTCTGAATCGGCAGATTATCGGTAAAGCCTTCCACGTGGATCGGGTTTTCGTAAGGTGCCAGAATTTTGGCTACCTTCTCAATAATGTCGAAAGCCGCATTATTGGGGATGGCGTCGCCACTGGTGAACAGCAGGCTGGAACTTAGTTCAATCTCGATCCACAGCTCATTGCCACTGACCTTGAGCTGTTCGGACTGAATTAGATCACCAAAGGCCTCACGCACGCTGCTGGCGATGTCCTGCAGATCATCGGCGGATGACTGCGCGCTTTCCTCATCCACCAGTGAACGGTCCGGCTCAGTGGTACGCGGCCGCTCCTCCCCCACAGGGATTGGCTTAATCGCCCGATCCGGCTGATTGAATACCCCGGTCAGGCTGTCGGAAAGAATCTTGTACTTGCCTTCGTTGATCGAAGAAATCGAATACATGACCACGAAAAACGCAAACAGCAAGGTAATGAAGTCGGCATAGGAGACCAGCCAACGCTCATGGTTTTCATGTTCTTCTTGATGACGCCTGCGGGCCATATGCTGTTCCCATCAATCCATAAAGCCTTGCAGCTTCAATTCGATGGAGCGCGGGTTTTCACCCTCGGCGATCGACAGGATGCCCTCGAGCAGCATCTCGCGATAACGCGACTGACGCTGGGCGATGGCCTTGAGTTTGTTGCCAATCGGCAACAGCAGGAGGTTGGCAAAACCTACGCCGTAGATGGTGGCGACAAAGGCTACGGCAATCCCGGCACCTAGCTTGCTCGGGTCCGCCAGGTTACCCATTACGTGAATCAGGCCCATCACGGCGCCGATAATGCCAATGGTCGGCGCGTAACCGCCCATGCTTTCATACACCTTGGCGGCCTGAATATCGCGGCCTTCCTGGGTGTACAAATCGACTTCGAGAATACTGCGAATGGCCTCAGGCTCGGCGCCATCAACCAACAGCTGCAAGCCTTTGCGGGCATAGGGATCAGTTTCGACATCGGCGACAGCTTCAAGACCGAGCAAGCCTTCCTTGCGCGCGGTCATACTCCAGCCAACCACCCGGTTGATGCCACCGGCCAAGTCCACCCGCGGCGGAAAGAAGATCCAGCTGATGATTGCCAGAGCCCGCTTGAATACGTTCATCGGCGCCTGCAAAAACGCCGCACCCAGGGTGCCGCCGATCACGATCAGCGCAGCAGGCCCATTGAGCAAAGCGCCGGCGTGGCCACCTTCAAGGTAGTTGCCGCCGAGGATGGCGACAAATGCCAGGATGACCCCAATAAGGCTCAGTACATCCATTAAATGCAGGTCTCCGCCAGATGCCTGCCGATATCATCCAGCGGGTAGATAGCGTCAGCCAGGTTGGCTTTGACGATGGCCATGGGCATGCCGTAGATCACACAACTTGCTTCGTCCTGCGCCCACACCTGGCTGCCACCCTGCTTCAGCAGGCGCGCGCCTTCACGGCCGTCCGCGCCCATGCCGGTCAGCACGACCGCCAGCACTTTGTCCGCATAGGATTTGGCCACCGAGCCAAAGGTGATATCGACGCAAGGCTTGTAGTTCAAGCGCTCATCACCGGGAAGAATTTTCACCACACCGCGCGCATCGACCATCATCTGCTTGCCACCAGGCGCCAGCAGCGCCAGACCAGGACGCAATACATCACCGTCCTCGGCTTCCTTGACACTGATGCGGCACAACTTGTCGAGGCGCTCGGCAAAGGCCTTGGTGAAGGCAGCAGGCATATGTTGGATCAGCACAATCGGCGCCGGGAAATTAGCCGGCAACTGGGTCAGCACACGCTGTAGCGCCACCGGGCCACCTGTCGAGGTGCCAATCGCAACCAATTTATAGGATTTGCGCTTAGGCGCAGCACTGGCAACAGCCGGGGTGGGTGCCGCAGCAGGACGGGCCAAGGTACTGGTGGCCGCAGGGCGAGCCGCTGGCTTGGCTTGCGTAGCCGATGTCGCGGCAGGCGCAGCCACGGGTGGCGGGCTCAGGCTGCGACGATTGCTGCGGGCAATGGTATGAATTTTCTCGCAGAGCAGCTGTTTAACCCGCTCCGGGTTACGCGAGATGTCCTCGAAATTCTTCGGCAGAAAATCCACCGCACCGGCTTCCAGCGCATCCAGGGTAACGCGGGCACCTTCATGAGTCAGCGAGGAAAACATCAGCACCGGCGTCGGACAACGCTGCATGATGTTACGCACGGCCGTGATGCCATCCATCATCGGCATCTCGTAGTCCATGGTAATCACGTCGGGCTTGAGCGCCTGCGCCTGCTCGATGGCTTCACGGCCGTTAGTGGCGGTGCCGATCACCTGAATATTCGGATCGGCTGAAAGAATTTCCGACACGCGCCGACGAAAAAAGCCGGAGTCATCTACCACCAACACCTTAACAGCCATAAACACTCCTAAACGGCGCGACAGACACCTGCGCCGCTAACAATCAGATACGCCGTGCGTAGCGTTTAAGCATGCTCGGCACGTCAAGAATCAGGGCAATACGTCCATCACCGGTGATGGTCGCGCCCGACATGCCTGGAGTGCCCTGCAGCATTTTGCCCAGCGGCTTGATCACCACTTCCTCCTGGCCGACCAGCTGATCGACCACGAAGCCAATACGTTGGCTACCGACGGTGAGGATCACCACATGGCCCTCCCCCTGCTCCACATGGGCAGCATTGCCGATCAGCCAGCGCTTGAGGTAGAACAGCGGCAGAGCCTTGTCACGCACGATGACCACTTCCTGGCCGTCGACCACATTGGTCCGCGACAGGTCGAGGTGAAAGATTTCGTTGACGTTGACCAGCGGGAAGGCGAACGCCTGATTGGCCAGCATCACCATCAACGTCGGCATGATCGCCAGAGTCAGTGGCACCTTGATGATGATCTTCGAGCCTTGGCCCTTGACCGAAAACACGTTGACTGTGCCATTGAGCTGGGAAATCTTGGTTTTCACCACGTCCATGCCGACACCGCGACCGGACACATCGGAAATCTCGGTTTTGGTGGAGAAGCCCGGCGCGAAAATCAGGTTGTAGCATTCAAATTCGTTGAGACGGTCGGCCGCGTCCTTGTCCAGCAGGCCTTTTTCCACGGCCTTGGCACGTAGCTGATCGGCATCCATACCTTTGCCGTCGTCGGAAATCGACAGCAGAATATGGTCGCCCTCCTGCTCGGCAGACAGTATCACCTTACCGCCACGCGGCTTGCCCGAAGCCTCACGCTCCTCCGGCATCTCGATACCGTGGTCGACCGCGTTGCGCACCAAGTGCACCAGCGGATCGGCCAGGGCCTCGACCAGGTTCTTGTCGAGGTCGGTTTCTTCGCCGACCAGCTCCAGATTGATCTCTTTCTTGAGCTGGCGCGCCAGGTCGCGAACCAGACGGGGGAAGCGCCCGAAGACCTTCTTGATCGGCTGCATGCGGGTTTTCATCACCGCCGTTTGCAGATCAGCCGTTACAACATCCAGGTTGGACACCGCCTTGGACATGGCTTCATCGCCACTGCTGGCACCCAGACGCACCAAGCGGTTACGCACCAGCACCAGTTCGCCGACCATATTCATGATTTCATCCAGCCGCGCGGTATCGACCCGTACAGTGGTTTCCGCTTCGCTGGGCGGCGCAGCCTTTTCTGCTGCAGGCGCGGCAACCGGAGGCGCAGGTGCTTTGGCCGGCTCAGCCTTCGCTGCAGGTTTAGCGGCGGGTTTGGCTGCAACTTTTGCAGGCTCCGCAGGCTTGGCTGCCGGCGCTGGGGCCGCAGGTTTGATCGCTTCAGGCTCGACAAACTTGCCTTTGCCATGCAGCTGATCAAGCAGGGCCTCGAACTCATCGTCTGTGATATCACCGCTCGGCGCAGCAGCCGGCTCGGCCTTGGCCGCTGGTGCAGCAGGTGCCGATACAGGTGGCGGAACAAACTGACCTTTGCCGTGCAGCTGATCGAGCAGCGATTCGAACTCATCGTCGGTGATTTCATCACCGGACGCCGCTACTGGCTTGGCCGCGACAGGTGCCGCAGGTGCAGCTGCAACGTCAGACGCTGCGAACTGGCCTTTGCCATGCAGCTGATCAAGCAGAGACTCGAATTCATCATCGGTGATTTCATCACTGCTGGCAGCACTGGGGGCTTGCGCTGGCGACTCATCCAGGGCGCCCAGTAACTGTTCGAATTCACTGTCGGTAATATCGCCAGTAGCCTGCTCCACTTCTGGCTCAGGCTCGGCTTCAGCAGCTGCTGGCTCAGCAGCCCCACCAGGCTCAGCTAGACGCGCCAAAGCAGCCAGCAGTTCAGGAGTGGCAGGGGTCAGATCGGTGCGTTCACGCACCTCGGTAAACATGCTGTTAACGGCATCCAGTGCTTCCAGCACCACATCCATCAACTCGGAGTCGACGCGCCGCTCACCCTTACGCAGGATGTCGAAGACGTTTTCTGCGATATGGCAGCACTCCACCAGCTCATTGAGCTGGAGAAAACCGGCACCACCTTTGACGGTATGAAACCCGCGAAAAATAGCGTTGAGCAGATTCATGTCGTCCGGGCGACTTTCCAGCTCTACCAGCTGCTCGGACAGTAGTTCAAGAATCTCGCCGGCCTCTACCAGGAAGTCCTGGAGGATTTCTTCATCGGCGCCGAAGCTCATAAGACGTGCTCCTAAAATCCCAGGCTGGAAAGCAGGTCGTCGACATCATCCTGATTGGATGCGACGTCTTCACGCTTATCGGCATGAATCTGCGGACCTTCACCGTGGGAAGGCTCTTTTTGTTTTTCTTGTTCAGCGCGGAGCAACTCATGGTTGTGCTCAATGCCGGCGAACTGATCCACCTGACTGGCCATCAGCACCAGCTTCAGCAGGTTGCTCTCAACCTCGGTAACCAGCTGGGTTACGCGCTTGATTACCTGCCCGGTCAGATCCTGGTAGTCCTGAGCCAAGAGAATATCGTTGAGGTGACCAGATATCTTGGCGCCGTCACGTTCACTGCGCGCCAAAAACAGCTCAACGCGCTTGGCCAGCTCACGGAAACCATCGGCGCTCATCTCGCGGCGCATAAAGCGCCCCCAATCGGCGCTCAGGCTCTGCGCTTCATCGCTGAGGTCATTAACCAGTGGTGCGCTCTGTTCAACCAGATCCATGGTGCGATTGGCCGCTTTCTCGGTCATCGTCACTACGTAATTCAGGCGTTCAGTGGCATCGGTGATTTGCGAAACCTCAGTGGCATGCGGCACACGAGGATCAAGTTGGAAGTTGACGATGGCGTTGTGCAGCTCACGGGTGAGCTTGCCGACCTCGTGATACAGGCCACGGTCACGCGCTTTGTTGAGCTCATGTATCAGCTGTACCGCTTCACCAAAGTTGCCTTGTTCCAGGCTATCTACCAGTTGGCGAGCGTTGTGTTTCAGGGACGACTCAAGATCACCCTGAGCGGAATCTTTATGTTCCATAGCAACCTCATGGCAGACATCAGCCGTTGACCCGTTCGAAGATCTTTTCAATCTTCTCTTTCAGTACCTGGGCAGTGAACGGTTTAACTACATAACCATTAACCCCAGCCTGGGCGGCTTCGATGATCTGATCGCGCTTGGCTTCTGCGGTAACCATCAACACCGGCAGCGTTTTCAGGCGCTCATCCGCACGCACCGCGCGCAGCAGATCGATACCCGTCATACCTGGCATATTCCAGTCAGTCACCAGAAAATCGAAACTGCCGCTTTGCAGCATAGGCAGCGCGGTGACGCCATCATCGGCTTCCGCTGTGTTGGTGAACCCCAAGTCACGCAGGAGGTTCTTGATGATCCGTCGCATCGTTGAAAAGTCATCAACGATGAGGATTTTCATGTTCTTGTCCAAGTCGACCTCCGTACAGTCCCAAACGCACCCAGCAACCTGTATGCGCTTTTAATCGTGAAACCGGCCTAGCGTTAACGAATGCTGCTCAATGTGCGCGCCACTCGCCCAAACGAGCGCGTAAACGAGCGGCACACTGACTGTGTAGTTGGCTTACACGTGATTCGCTAACCCCCAACACCTCGCCGATCTCTTTAAGATTCAATTCTTCATCGTAATATAGCGCTAACACTAGGCGCTCGCGCTCCGGCAGGTTGGCAATGGCATCCGCCAGGGCCGCCTGAAAGCGTTCATCTTCCAGATCACGAGAAGGTTCGAGGTGGTTGCTGCCAGCGTCTTCACCCAGCCCACCATGCTCGCCGTCCTGCAACAGGTCGTCGAAACTGAACAGGCGGCTGCCTAAAGTGTCGCCAAGAATGCCGTAGTAATCCTCGAGACTCAATTGGAGTTCGGCCGCAACCTCTTGATCTTTAGCGTCTCTGCCCGTTCTGGCCTCAATTTTTCTGATCGCGTCGCTGACCATGCGGCTATTGCGATGCACCGAACGTGGCGCCCAGTCACCTTTGCGCACCTCATCGAGCATGGAGCCGCGAATGCGAATACCGGCGAATGTCTCGAAACTGGCACCTTTGCTGGAGTCGTATTTTTTTGACGCTTCGAGCAGGCCGATCATCCCGGCCTGGATCAAGTCGTCGACCTGCACATTGGCCGGCAGACGGGCCAGCAGGTGATAGGCAATGCGTTTGACCAAGGGCGCGTAGCGCTCGATCAACTGGTGCTGGGAATCCTGCGCCTGCGCCTTGCTATACATACGAAGTCCAGAGGCTGCTGTCATATGGCCGTGTCTGCGATCGGTTGCTGCACCAGACGCTCAACGAAAAACTCCAAATGACCGCGCGGGTTGGCCGGTAAAGGCCAGGCGTCGACTTTCTGGGCTATCGCCTTGAACGCCAGCGCGCACTTCGAGCGCGGGAAGGCTTCATAGACCGCACGCTGCTTCTGCACGGCCTTGCGGACTGACTCGTCGTAAGGCACTGCACCTACGTACTGCAGGGCAACATCGAGAAAACGGTCAGTCACTTTGGTCAGCTTAGCAAAGAGGTTACGACCTTCCTGCGGGCTGTGGGCCATATTGGCCAATACGCGAAAACGATTCATGCCGTGATCGCGGTTGAGCAGCTTGATTAGCGCGTAGGCGTCGGTAATCGAGGTGGGCTCATCACACACCACTACCAGCACTTCCTGGGCGGCGCGCACGAAGCTGACCACGCCATCGCCGATACCGGCGGCGGTGTCGATAATCAGCACATCGAGGTTGTCGCTGATATCACTGAAGGCCTGGATCAGCCCGGCATGCTGCATCGGTGACAGCTGCACCATGCTCTGAATACCCGAGGCGGCCGGCACGATACGAATGCCACCTGGCCCCTGCAGCAGCACATCGCGCAGTTCGCACTCGCCACTGATGACGTTTTCCAGGGTGCGTTTGGCGCTCAGGCCAAGCAGCACATCGACGTTGGCCAAGCCCAGGTCGGCGTCCATCAGCATTACCCGGCGACCCAGGTCAGCCAGGGCCAAAGCCAGGTTCACCGAGACGTTGGTCTTACCGACGCCACCTTTGCCGCCGGTCACCGCAATCACCTGTACGGGATGCATACCCATATTTTCTACACACCTTGTCTAACTTCGACTGGAGCCACTTGGCCGGCTAAGCACGGTTCAATCCCAACAGCCTGGCGCTTAACTGACGCGTCGTGCGGGTTGCTGGTAAAGGCCGGCAAACATCTCCGCCATCGTATCCTCGCTTGGATCTTGGGTCGCCTGCAGCCCTACGGCCCGACTCACCAACTGATGACTGCGGGGTATCTGCAGATCATCGGGAATGCGTGGCCCATCAGTGAGATAGGCTACCGGTAGACGCTGGCTAATAGCCAGTCCTAAAACCTCACCCAGGCTGGTGGCTTCATCCGCTTTGGTCAGGATGCAGCCAGACAAGCCGCAACGCTTATAACTATGGTAGGCGGCTTTCAGCACTTGGCCCTGGCTGGTAGCAGCCATTACCAGATAATTTTTTGCGTTGACGCCACGGCTGGCCAGGGTTTCCAGCTGCATGCGCAGGGCTGGATCGTTGGCTGGCAGGCCGGCGGTATCGATCAGCACCACACGCTTGCGCGCCAGCGGAGCCAGGGCCTGGGTCAGCGACTGACCCGGGTCAACCAGAGTCACCGGGACATTGAGAATGCGCCCCAGAGTTTTAAGTTGTTCCTGGGCGCCAATGCGGTAGCTGTCCAGGCTGACCAGGGCGATATGCTGCGCGCCGTACTTGAGCACGTAACGCGCGGCCAGCTTGGCCAGAGTAGTGGTTTTGCCCATGCCAGCCGGACCGACCAGAGCGATCACGCCGCCCTCTTCCATCGGTTCCTGCTTCGGCGTTTTGATCGCGTGGGCCAGATGCGCCAACAACATGCGCCAGGCCTGACGAGGTTCGGTCACAGTGCTGACACGCTCCAGCAGCGCTTTCGATAATTCGGCCGACAGTCCCATGCGCTGCAGACGACGCCACAGATTGGCTTGCTGCGGGCGGCGGGTTTGCAACTGACCCCAGGCAATCGAGCCCAGCTGCACTTCAATCAACTCGCGCAACCCGTGCAGTTCGAAGCGCATAGCATCCAGGGCGCGCTGATCGGTTGCCGCAGCTGGCGCAGCCTGCGATTTGCGCATCACGGCCGCCAAGCTGTCAGCAGGCTGGCTCACAGCGGCGCCAAACAGCTGGCGGTCCTTGCCGGCATCCACCTGGGTGCGGGTGGTCAGCTCGGCCTGGGCCGTGGCGATTTTTGCCTGGGTCTTGCGCAGCTCGGCTTCCAGCGCCGGGTTTGGCTGACGGGCCGGTGCAGCAGGCACCTGATAATCCAGCGCGGCGGTCAGTTCGACACCGCCGGCAACCCGGCGATTGCCAATGATCGAGGCATCGGCACCCAGCTCATCACGCACCAGCTTCATGGCGGTACGCATATCGGCGGCGAAAAAGCGTTTGACCTGCATGGCCTGTAACCTCGGTTAGTTCTGCCCCACCGTCGCAACGATGGTGACCTGCTTGTTATCCGGAATTTCCTGGTATGCCAGTACATGGATACTCGGAACCGCCAGCCGTGCGAATCGCGAGAGCATCGCCCGAACCGGACCGGCCACCAGCAGTATCACTGGCTTGCCGAGCATTTCCTGGCGCTGCGCCGCTTCCACTAGGGAACGCTGCAGCTTCTCGGCCATGCCAGGCTCCAGGAGGATGCCCTCCTCGGAGCCTTGACCGGCCTTCTGAATACTGTTGAGCAATATCTGTTCCAACCTGGGCTCCAGGGTGATCACAGGCAGCTCCAGCTCTAGTCCCACAATGCTTTGCACGATTGCGCGGGCCAACGCGACGCGTACGGCCGACACCATCGCGGCGGGATCTTGACTCTTCACCGCGACATTGGCGATGGCTTCGGCGATGGTGCGGATATCGCGTACCGGTACTTGTTCCTGCAGCAGGCTCTGCAGCACCTTGAGCAGGGTCGACAGGGAAATCATTCCCGGCACCAGCTCCTCAGCCAACTTGGGCGAACTCTTGGCCAGCAGCTGCATCAACTGCTGCACTTCCTCATGCCCGAGCAGCTCGTGGGCATGCTTGTGCAGCACCTGGTTGAGATGGGTAGCGACTACGGTGCTGGCGTCCACCACGGTGTAGCCGAGGGACTGCGCCTGATCGCGTTGGGTCGGGTCGATCCACACCGCTTCCAGGCCAAATGCCGGGTCTTTGGCGGCGATGCCGTTGAGCGGACCGAACACCTGACCGGGGTTGATCGCCAGTTCACGGTCCGGATACACCTCGGCCTCGGCCACGCTGACGCCCATCAGGGTCAGGCGATAGGCATTGGGCTGCAGATCAAGGTTGTCGCGGATATGCACCGAGGGCATCAGAAAGCCCATCTCCTGGGAGAGCTTCTTGCGCACCCCCTTGATCCGCGCCAGCAGTTGGCCACCCTGGTTACGGTCAACCAGCGGAATTAGCCGATAACCCACTTCCAGGCCGACCATATCCACCGGCGTCACGTCATCCCAACCCAGCTCCTTGACCTCCTGGGCTTTCTGCGACGGCAGCAACTCCTGCTGGCGTTGCACTTCCTTGATCTCGTTTTCCTTGGTCGCACGCTGCTTGTTGGCAATCCAGTAGGCGGCGCCGGCAGCCACCAGGCCCAGGCTGATAAAGGAGAAATGCGGCATGCCGGGCACCAGGCCCATGGCAATCATCACTGCAGCCGTCACCGCCAGCGCGCGTGGCGAGGCGAACATCTGCCGATTGACCTGGGCGCCCATGTCTTCGGAGCTGGAAACCCGGGTGACCATAATCGCCGCGGCAGTCGACAGCAGCAGCGATGGAATCTGCGCCACCAGACCGTCACCGATGGTCAGCAGGGTGTAGATACGGCCCGCGTCGGCAAAGCTCAGGTCATGCTGGAAAATACCGATGGCGATGCCACCGATCAGGTTGATAAACAGAATCAGCAGGCCGGCAATCGCATCGCCGCGCACAAACTTGCTGGCACCGTCCATGGAGCCGTAGAAGTCAGCCTCCTGGGAAACCTCAGAACGGCGCTTCTTGGCTTCGCCCTGATCGATAAGACCCGCGTTCAAGTCGGCATCGATGGCCATCTGCTTACCGGGCATGGCGTCCAGGGTAAACCGCGCGCTGACTTCGGAGATGCGCCCGGCGCCCTTGGTCACCACCACGAAGTTGATGATCATCAGGATGGCAAACACCACGATACCGACCACGTAGTTGCCGCCGATTACCACCTCACCGAAGGCCTGGATCACCTTACCCGCGGCGTCGTGACCGTCCTGGCCATTGAGCAGCACCACCCGCGTGGAGGCGACGTTAAGCGCCAGGCGCAGCAAGGTTGCCGCCAGCAGAATGGTTGGGAATACCGCGAAATCCAGCGGGCGCAGGGCGTAGATCGCCACCAGCAGCACCACGATCGACAGGGCAATACTGAAGGTAAACAGCACATCGAGGAGAAACGGCGGAATCGGCAGCATGACCATGCCGAGCATGACCAGCAGCAACAGTGGGATGCCCAGATTGCCCTGCTTCAACCCCGACAGGTTGCTGCGCACATCACCGATCATTTGCGAGCGATCTATTGCCACACCACTACCCCAGCCAATTCAATCTTTTGACGCGAATCGCGCCTTTGGGGAGGGTTTTGCAAGAAGCTGTCCAACTTTGCCTGGCCAAGCCAAACAACAGTCAACCCAGCTGCAACGGCACTCGCCGTCACTCGTCGCGGCGTAAATCCGGCGGGATTGGCACATCAGGCAGCGGCCCCGGGCGCTTGCCCTTGCCTGCCTGGTACTGGCGCAGCTGATAGACGTAAGCCAGGACCTGGGCGATGGCCAGGTACAGGCCCGCAGGAATTTCCTGGTCCAGCTCGGTGGAATAGAACACCGCCCGCGCCAGGGCTGGCGACTCCAGCACCATGACCTTGTGCTCATTGGCGATTTCGCGAATCTTCAATGCGGTGAAGTCACCGCCCTTGGCTAACAACACCGGCGCACTGCCCTTGGCCGGGTCGTACTTCAAGGCCACGGCAAAGTGCGTCGGGTTGGTGATGACCACGTCGGCGTCAGGTACCGACTGCATCATGCGCCGCTCGGCCATTTCGCGTTGCAGCTGGCGAATGCGCTGTTTGACCTCGGGCTTGCCCTCGCTGTCCTTGTACTCGTCGCGCACTTCCTGCTTGGTCATCATCACCTTCTGCTTGCTGCTCCAGAGCTGGAATGGCACATCCACAGCGGCAATCAGAATCAACCCGCATGACATCCACAACGCACTCCAACCCACTACGGTCGCGGCATGCAAAATGGCCGACTCAATCGGCTCATGCACAATCGCCAGCAAGTCATCCTGCCAGGCCGACAGTACCGCGATGCCCACCACTAGAATCAGGGTGAACTTGGCCAGGGCCTTGAGCAGCTCGGCCAATGCCTGCACGGAAAACATCCGTTTGAGCCCCGCCAACGGGTTCATCCGGCTCAGCTTGGGTGCCATGGCTTCGGCCGAGAATATCCAGCCGCCCAGAGAAATCGGCCCCACGATGGAGACAATCAGCAGCAAGACAAACAGTGGAAACAACGCTTCAAGCGCAATCTGCCCGGAAGCTGCGAACCACAATCCCATGCTGCGCTCATCCATGATCACGTCACGGGATAGCGAGAAGTTGCCACGCATGATGTCGAGCATGGAATTGCCCATGCTGCCGCCGAAGGCCAGCAGACCGCCAAAACCACCGAGGGTCACCGCAAGGGTATTGAGCTCTTTGGAACGGGCAATCTGGCCCTTCTCACGGGATTCGCGTAGGCGTTTCTCCGTGGGTTCCTCGCTTTTATCGGCACCGCTCTCGGATTCAGCCATGGCTTAATTCGCCCGCGCCATTTCACGCAAGAATTGCAAAGCCTCGGTGGCAAACACCTGGTACTGCGCAAGGATATCGGCCATGCCGATCCAGACGATAAATAAGCCCAGCACCAAGGTCAGCGGGAAACCGATGGAGAAGATATTCAGCTGCGGCGCGGCGCGGGTCATCACCCCAAATGCCAGGTTGATCACCAGCAGTGCGGTAATCGCCGGCAATACCAGAAGCAGCGCTGCCCCCAGCACCCAACCCAGCTTGTTGGCAATTTCCCAATAGCTGTCGACCAGAAAGCCACTGCCGACCGGCAGGGTGAAAAAGCTTTCGGTCAGCACCTCGAACACCACCAGATGAGCGTTCATGGCGAGAAATAGCAGGGTCACCAAAATCATAAATACCTGACCGATCACCGGCACCGAAATACCGTTGGCCGGGTCGACCATAGAGGCAAAGCCCAGGCCCATCTGCATGGCAACGATCTGCCCGGCAATCGCAAATACCTGAAAGAACAGCTGCAGAACAAAGCCCAACATCATGCCAATCAGAATTTCCTGAGCGATCCAGATAAACGCCTGCACGCTGATCGCATCGATCACCGGCATCGGCGGCAGGGTTGGCATGATCGCCAGGCAGATAGCCAGGGCCAGGTACAGGCGCACCCGCGCTGAAACCAGCTGAGTGCCGATGATCGGCATAAACATCAGCAACGCCGCAATGCGAAACAGCGGCAGCAGGAAGCTGCCCACCCAAGCGCCGATCTGCTCGTTGCTGAGTTCGAACATGTCAGCCGATCAACATCGGAATATTCATGATCAGGGTCTCGGTGTACTCCATCAGCTCACGTACCAGCCAAGGGCCGGCAACGATCAGGGTCAGGAGGATCACCAGCAGGCGCGGCAGGAAGCTCAAGGTCTGCTCGTTGATCTGCGTCGCGGCCTGAAACATCGCTACCAGAAGGCCCACCATCAGGCTCGGCACCACCAGAATCGCGACGATCATGGCCGTCAGCCACAGGGCGCCGCGCAGCAGATCAACGGCTATCTCGGGGGTCATGGCTAGGTGCCTCCGAAGCTGGCGGCCAGGGTGCCCATGATCAGCGCCCAGCCATCAATCAGCACAAACAGCATGATCTTGAACGGCAGGGAAATGATCAGCGGTGAGAGCATCATCATCCCCATCGCCATCAGGATACTGGCGACCACCAGGTCGATGATCAGAAACGGGATAAAGATCATAAAGCCGATCTGGAAGGCAGTTTTCAGCTCGGAGGTAACAAACGCCGGCACCAGAATGGTCAACGGTGCATCTTCCGGAGTAGCGATATCCGTGCGCTTGGACAGGCGCACAAACAGTTCCAAATCGCTCTCACGGGTCTGCGACAGCATAAAGTTCTTGATCGGCCCTTCGGCCTTGAGGATCGCTTCCTGCGCCGGCATCTGCTCGTTCAGGTAGGGCTGCAGCGCCTCGCGGTTAATCTGATCGAACACCGGGGCCATGATAAACATGGTCAAAAACAGCGCCAGACCGACCAGAATCTGGTTCGAAGGCGTCTGCTGCAGACCTAGGGCCTGACGCAGAATCGAGAAGACGATAATGATCCGGGTAAAGCTGGTCATCAGCATGACAAACGCTGGAATAAAGCTCAGCGCAGTCATTATCAGCAGGATCTGCAGGCTGACCGAATACTCCTGCTGCCCAGCCGTGTCGGTGCTCAGGGTAATAGCCGGAATCGACAACGGATTGCTGCCCGATTGAATCAACGTACTGGCAGTCGGCGCATCTGCGGCGAACGCAAGCGAAGCCCCTAGGCTAAAAACCAATACCAGCAACAAACGCAGCATCAAGACTTGTCCTTCTGGTCCTTGCCCAACAGTTCCATCAGGCGCTGGGCAAACTCGCTTGAGGCCGGCTCAGAATCCGGCAGATGCACCGGTTCTTTCAGCACATGCAATGAAGTGATGGTGCCCGGCGTCAGCCCCAACAGCACCTGCTCGCTGCCCACCTGCACCAGCACCAGACGATCACGCGGCCCCAGGGCCTGGGTTGCCACCACCTTGATCACCTGCCCGCCGCGCGGCACGATCTGCTGCACCCGGCGCATCAGCCAGGCCAGCAGAAAGATCAAACCGATCACCAACAGCAGGCCCAGCAACAACTGCACAAGCTGCCCGCCCATGCCCGCACCGGCAAGTGGTACAGCCGCTTGCGCTGCAGGTTCAGCAGCGGTTGCGGCAAGAGGTAGAACCAGGCCCAGCAGAAGGGTTCTATGCATGGTTAGCGCAGCTTCTTGATGCGTTCGCTTGGGCTGATCACGTCAGTCAGGCGGATACCGAACTTCTCGTTCACCACCACCACTTCGCCATGGGCAATCAGGGTGCCGTTGACCAGTACATCCAGCGGTTCACCCGCCAGACGATCCAGCTCGATCACCGAACCCTGGTTAAGCTGCAGCAGGTTACGGATGGTGATATCGGTATTACCGACTTCCATGGAAATCGACACCGGGATATCCAGGATCACATCCAGGTTCGGCCCTTCCAGGTTAACCGGCAGGTTCATCTTAGGCGCGCTGTCGAACTCTTCCATCGGCGCACGCGGAGCCGCGGGCCCCGGGTCGCTGGCGGCGAGCATGGCGTCGATATCGTCCTGACCGGCATCACCGGCCTCGGACAATGCAGCCGCCCACTCATCAGCAAGTGCCTGTTCCTCGGGGGAGCTGGCTTCGTTCTCGTTTTCGTCTGCCATCGTTTTTCCTCGGCTGGCGTTGAATAGGGGGATTAGCGGTTACGCTCAATGGGGCCGAGCACCTGCAAAGCCAGTTTGCCTTTGTGCGCCCCCATCTTGACCTTGAATGAGGGCACACCGTTGGCGCAGAGCACCACGCTTTCCGGTAGTTCCACCGGTATCACGTCACCGGGTTGCATATGCAGAATGTCGCGCAGCTTGAGCTGGCGACGGGCAACAGTCGCACCCAGAGGCACGCTGACGCCGAGAATGTCTTCGCGCAGCGCCTTGATCCAGCGCTCGTCCTGATCGTCGACATCGGACTGGAAGCCCGCGTCGAGCATCTCGCGGATCGGCTCGATCATCGAATAAGGCATGGTGATATGCAGGTCGCCGCCACCGCCGTCCAGTTCGATATGGAAGGTGGACACCACAATCACTTCGCTGGGGCTGACGATGTTGGCCAGCGCCGGGTTCACTTCCGAGTTGACGTACTCGAAGTTGATATCCATCACCGCGTGCCAGGCTTCCTTGAGATCGATAAACGCCTGGTCCAGCACCATGCGCACGACGCGCAGCTCGGTGGGAGTAAATTCACGCCCTTCGATCTTGGCGTGACGGCCGTCGCCGCCAAAGAAGTTGTCGACCAGCTTGAACACCAGCTTGGCGTCGAGAATAAACAACCCGGTGCCACGCAGCGGCTTCATCTTTACCAAGTTGAGGCTGGTCGGTACGTACAGCGAGTGCACGTACTCGCCGAACTTCATTACCTGCACACCGCCCACCGCCACATCGGCAGAACGGCGCAGCAGGTTGAACATGCTGATGCGGGTATAGCGGGCGAAACGCTCGTTGATCATCTCAAGCGTCGGCATGCGCCCACGGACAATTCGATCCTGGCTGGTCAGGTCATATTGTTTGACGCTTCCCGGTTCGGCTTCGTCCTCGGTGTCAACCAAGCCGTCGTCGACGCCATGCAGCAGGGCATCGATCTCATCCTGGGAAAGCAGGTCTTGCACAGCCATATACGGCTCCTGATTACTGCAACACGAGGTTGGTGAACAACACTTGCTCGACCGTGACCTTGCCGGTCTCTTTCTCGGCCAGCTCCTGCACGCTGGCGGTCGCCTGCTGGCGCAGCATTTCCTTGCCCACCGGAGTGATAAGAGAAGCAAAGTCCTGACCGGAAAACAGCATCACCAGGCGGTTACGCAACACCGGCATATGCACCTTGAGCGCATCCAGAGCCGCCTGATCGCGGGTCATCAAGGCCACACTGACCTGCATATAGCGGGCGCGCCCCTGATGGGTGAAATTCACCACAAAGGCGGGTGACAGCTCTTCATAGATGGCCGCCTGTTTGACTGGCACCGCAGGCTCGGCGCTGGTTTCAGCCTTGGCCTCATCAGCGCCAGCATCCTTCTTACTCAGAAAGAACCAGGTGCCACCCACGGAAAGGCCCACAGCCAGCAGCACAGCAATAACGATGATAATGATCAGCTTCATTTTGCCGGCTGGTTTCGCCTCGGCATTTGCCGGCGCTGGTGCCGCTTCTTTCTTAGCCATGCCAATAATCCGTCGTTATTCGGAGTTCTATCCGTTTTCAAAGGGTTAAGAGCAAGTGTTATGCCAGTCTGTCAACATACCTGCTCACTACGGGTGGCCCAGCACCTGAGGGTGTGTGGCCAAGGCATCAGATAAACCCACGCCCCAAACAAAATCGCCCGACTCCCACACAATGGGAGCCGGGCGAAATGCAGTTTAGATCAGTGGGGCATGCAACTACAGCAGCAAGCGCTCTATGCGTAGTAATCGACCAAGCCACGGGCACTCACAGACGTCGCGCGAGCCGATTCGACAGTACTCAAATGCTGCTCCTCATCCGCCCCGAGCAGCTCACCGGAGGAGCCACCGCGACCTTTGCCGCCATCGCCCTCCTGTCCTTGCCAGCCGCGGCTAAGCGACTGATCGGAGACGTTCACATCCAGCTGGTTCATGCCCTGCTGGGCGAACAGCTCACGTAAGCGATGCATCTGCGAGTCCAACGCCTCACGCACCCCGGCATGCGGGCTGGCGAAGGTGACCTGGCTCTGCTCCTGGTTGACGCTGATGCGTACCTCCAAACGGCCCAACTCAGCCGGATCGAGCTGAATTTCGGCGGACTTGAGGTTCTGGCTGGACATCACCATCACCCGATCCACCACCGCTTCACTCCAACCGCCCTGCTGCATGGGCACCGGCTGCCCAACCACCACCGGCGCGCGGGCAGAAAGCGGAGTCTGTTGACCAATCGCCTGACTCAGCGCATTGAGCTTGCTGACAAAGTTCTCCGGCGTGTTGTTCGCCGTACCTTCCTTCAGCGCTTCAAGGCCTTTACCGGTGAGGGCTTCGAGCTGTAGTTCAGGCAGTTCCAGGGCATCACCCTCTACCGGCATCTCGTCCTGCATCACCTGGCTGGCCAACATGCTCTGGCTAGCGCTCTGCGTCGCCAGATTGACCTGGGCCAAAGGCGCAGCAGCCTGTTCAGCCAGCGCTTTTTCCTTCGCGCCCATCTCCAATGCCATACGCACTGCAGGCAGCTGGTTAAGCGCATCCAGTTCAGCATCGAAGCTGGCATCGGTCATGCTCGCCGGACCTGAACTGGTCAAATTACCGGTGGTGACCAGCAGTGGCGCGGGTTCGGTGTCCAGCGCCAACTCCTCCGTCTCTTCCGCTGGCATCTCGCCGGTTATCCCGAGCAACAACAGCGGATCAAGCACCGCACCGTCGCTTGCCGGATCAGTCGGCAAAGGCTTGCCGCTATCGGCAACCTCAGCCTGCCCAGCGGCAGCTTGCGCCTGCGGATCTTGCGGCTCTTCTTGGTCAACCTTGCTCTCACGCGCCGGCTTGGCAGGCGCATCGCTACGCTCTGCAGCCTTGGCCTGACGCTCTTTGGCATACACCTGAGAGAAGCTGGAAGCCTCATTTCTATTGGGCTGCGCGGGTTTTTCCGGCGGTTTTGATGCAGCAGCCCTGGACTTTACTTCAGGTGCCGACTTGAGCAGCAGATCGGGGGCAACGGACATGGATACTCTCCGTTCGGGGTTGGTCGTGCGGAGAGTTTTGCAAGGCGCGGGCCAACTTGTTGGCAGGCAGGTTCAGCGGGGTGAAATGCAGCTATACAGGGACAAAAATAGCAAGACTAGTGCCGATAACGCTGACGCTCGGACTTAAGCAAGATGCGCACAATGGCAAACTCACGCTCGATCTGCTCAACCAGCTCGGGGGCCTGCTCCAGCTGCTCGCGCCGCCCGGCCTCCTCCAACTGCTTGCACAGCCCAGCCAGCATCAGCGCACCCATATTGCTGCAGCTGCCTTTAAAGCTGTGCGCGGCCAACCGCAGGCTCTGCGCATCGGCAGCCCGCTCAGCCTGGCGCAATACCAGCAAGCGCTCTTCGGAGTCGATCAGGAAGGTATCCAGCAGCACCGGGTATTCATCTTCCATGACGTCCTGCAAAGCCGCCAGTACTGCGCTATCAAGGTGAATATCGGACAACTGCTCGCTCCCCTAGCGTTATGCCCGGATTATGCACCAGGCAACCAGGAAAACTCCACGCGCACCCCCGGTTCGCCGTCGCCCCAACTGCAACGCTCACTCAACTGCCTGACCAACGCCAGCCCGCGACCGCTCAAGCTATGGGCATCGCGGGGTTCTGTCGGCAAATGCTGGGCATCGAAACCCGAGCCGCTGTCTTCAACGCGGACGATCAAACGCCCGCCCGCGCCCTCAGGCAGTAATTGCAGGTGAAAACGCACAAAGCCGTCAGTCAGCGCGGCCAGCCGCACGCTGCGCTGGCGGTAGTACTCGGCAAAACCTTCGGCATTCGCCTTGAGCGCCGAGTCCAGGCCCAGCACTCCGTGCTCCAGAGCATTCGAATACAGCTCGGCCAGCACACTGAACAAAGCGCCGCCCTGAGGCCGCAGGCCCTGCACCTCAAGCAGCAGCTGCAAGAGGAACGGCAACGGATTGAAGTGGCGCAGGGTTTCCCCGCGAAACTCGAAGCTGGCCGACCAGTCCAGTGAGTGGCTCTGGCCATTGTCGGCAAAGGCCAGCGGCGGCCGGCTCAGCTCGGCGTCATCGACCAGGCTGACCTCAAGCAGGCTGACATCATCCTGCTGCTCGCCACTGAAATGGGTCAGCGCCTGCTGGATTTCAGAGAACAGTGCCGTAGGCTGCTGATTGGCAGCGAACACCTCAAGCAATCGCCCTTCACCAAACAACTCGCCCTGTTTGTTACAGGCCTCCAGCACGCCATCGGAAAGCAGGAAAACTCGATCCCCCAGCGCCAGCGGGTAAACCTCGTATTTGTCATTGAATGCGGTCGGCTCCAACACCCCCAACGGCAAATGCCGTGACACCAGCGGCAAACGCTCGCCACTGCCGCGCAGCAGATAGCCATCCGGCAGGCCGCCGTTCCACACCTCAACCACCTGGCGCTGGAAGCTGATATTCAGCACGGTGGCGCAACAGAACACCCCGACAGGGAGAATGCGCTTGAGCTTGGCGTTGATCTCACGCAGCACTTCGGCCAGGGAATAGCCCTTGGCCGTCATGCCATAGAACACCTCAGCCAGTGGCATCGCGCCAATCGCCGCAGGCAAGCCGTGACCAGTGAAATCGCCCAACAGCACATGCATACCACCAGACGGTTTGAACGCGGCCAGCAGCAGGTCGCCGTTAAACACCGCATAGGGCGATTGCAAATAACGGATATTCGGCGCATCCAGGCAACCGGAATGGGTGACCTTGTCGAACACCGCCTTGGCCACCCGCTGCTCGGTGAGCAGGTGTTCGTTGTGTATGGCAATCAGATCACGCTGCTGCAGCACGGTGTCCTGCAAACGCCGCAGGCGGTCCATGGCCTTGATCTTGGCTTCGAGAATGACCCGGTTGTAGGGTTTGGCGAGAAAGTCGTCACCGCCGGCCTCCAGGCAGCGCACCAAGGCTTCGCCTTCAGTCAGGGAGGTGAGGAAGATGATCGGCACCAGCTCTTCGCCGGCAACCTGCTTGATCCGCCGCGCGGCTTCGAAGCCATCCATCAGCGGCATCAGGGCGTCCATCAGCACCAGCTGTGGACGCTCCTGCTCAAACAGGGCCACCGCCTCCAGACCATTACTAGCGGTCAGTACCCGGTGCCCCTGACGACTGACGATGGTCGACAGCAGCATGCGATCAGCCGCGTTGTCCTCGGCGATCAGAATGGACAGACGCTCTGGCATGGCACGCGACTCGATCAGGCGATTTTGAACAGCTGCTCGAAATTCGAGATAGCCAGGATCTTGCGCACGTCCGGGTTGCAGTTGAGCAGCCGGATCTGCGCACTGTCGCCGCCAGCGTGGTCACGCAGCAGCAACAGCATGCCGAGCGCCGAGCTGTCCAGGTAGGTGGTGTCCTTGAGGTCTACAACATAGCGCTGTGGGGTGCTATTGACGCGCTCGTAGGCATTGCGAAATTCCTGATGCGCACCGAAATCGAAGCGTCCTTGAATCAGAATGGTCAGCTCTTGCCCATCGGATGAGGGCAGCGAGGTGATGGCCATGAATTACTCCTATAAACGAAAAGACCAGGCCGCACGTTCAGGTGGACCAGACGCAGGTTATGCATGATCAAGATGTAGCATCGCAATGCCCATGCGGCAACTGTTTAGGCTGTGTTGGTGTGTCGCATTCAGTTTCAAGTAAGCAGCAATTCGCCCTTAAGACTGCGAATTCCGGGCGGATATGCGCTGCGATAGCTCATCGAGCAATTTCTGCTCGCGCTTGTCTTCAGCCAGGCGCGCTTCGTCCTGATAGCGCTTGACCAGTTTGCGCAAGCCTTCGAGGCGGGCGTAGCGCTGCTGCCAGACATCGCGGACCTTTTCCATATTGGCGCGGTGCCAGTCGACACTGTTGCGCTGCTGGCCGATGGCGGTTTCCAGCTGGGAGAGAAAGCGCTGGTAGTTCATCAACCACTGCCCGGAGACGCCGCGCTGACCTTCGGTGATCCATTGCTGCTGGTAATCGCCGCGGTAGCGTTCAAGGTCGCCAAGCTGCACTTCGGCCTGGCGCAGCAAACCCTGACAATGGCCCAGCTGCAAGGCCGCCTCGCGCTCGGCGCGCTCGGCCATGTCGACCACCGGAGCCAGCCGCGCGGCGCGGCTTTGCGCCATGGCTTACGTGCCCGCTGTGGCGGGGTTGAAGGTTGCCGCCAGCTGCGCGCTGCTGCTTTCCAGGCTTTCGTTGTCCTGCAGGTTCTGCCGCAGGTACTTGACCATGGCCGGCTGGCGCGCAATGGCCAGGTCGGTGTCAGCATCGCCGCCCGGCACATAGGCGCCGACGCTGATCAAGTCACGACTCTGCTGATAGCGCGACCACAGCTGCTTGAAGCGCTGCGCAAGACGCATGTGTTCAGCGCTGACCACCTGCGGCATCACCCGGCTGATCGAGGCTTCGATATCGATAGCTGGGTAATGGCCTTCTTCAGCCAACCTCCGCGACAGCACGATATGGCCGTCGAGCACACCACGGGCGGCGTCGGCAATCGGGTCCTGCTGGTCGTCACCTTCACTGAGCACGGTGTAGAACGCGGTAATCGAACCGCCGCCCTTCTCCGCATTGCCGGCGCGCTCCACCAGCTTGGGCAGACGGGCAAATACCGACGGCGGATAACCCTTGGTTGCCGGCGGCTCGCCAATGGCCAGAGCGATCTCGCGCTGGGCCTGGGCGAAACGGGTCAGCGAATCCATCAGCAGCAAGACGTTCTTGCCTTTATCGCGGAAGTATTCGGCAATGCGCGTGCAATACATCGCTGCGCGCAAACGCATCAGCGGCGCATCGTCAGCCGGAGAAGCCACCACCACCGAGCGTTTGAGGCCCTCGTGGCCGAGGATCTCGTCGATAAATTCTTTTACTTCACGGCCCCGCTCGCCGATCAGCCCGACCACGATAATGTCGGCCTCGGTAAAGCGCGTCATCATGCCGAGCAGCACCGACTTACCTACACCGGTGCCGGCAAACAGGCCGAGGCGCTGGCCACGGCCAACGGTCAGCAGGCCATTGATCGAGCGGATGCCAACATCCAGCGGCTCACTGATCGGGTGGCGGTTGAGCGGATTGATCGCCGGGCCATCCATCGGCACCCAGTCTTCGGCCTTCATCCCGCCTTTGCCATCGAGGGCGCGGCCAGTGCCGTCGAGCACCCGACCAAGCATCGACATGCCCATGGGCAAACGCCCGGTATCTGGCAGCGGCACCACGCGAGCACCTGGAGCGATGCCAGCCAGGCTGCCAACGGGCATCAGGAAGATCTTGCCATTGGAAAAGCCCATCACTTCGGCTTCGACCTGCACCGGATGATAGCTGTCGTCGTTGATTACCAGGCAGCGGCTACCCAGTGCGGCGCGCAGACCTTCGGCTTCCAGGGTCAGGCCGACCATGCGCAGCAAGCGGCCTTCCACCAACGGCTGAGTTGGCAGCGCCACGGCCTCGCTGTAACCGGCCAGGCGTTTGGCGAAACTCACTCGGTCAAGGCGCATCCGGGCTCGCCTGGCTATTTGCCTGAGGGCCATCCACCGGCAGGGCATCCAGGTCGGTATGCAGATCGGCTTCCAGCGGATGCGATGCCTGTTCGCGCTGTTGCTCGAACAGCTGCTTGATCGCCTGATTCAGACGGGTTTCCACGGTGGCATCGATACGGCTGAGTTCACTTTCCACCCGGCAACCGCCGGGCAGCAGGGAAGCGTCTTCGAGAATCCGCCAGCTTTCCTCGTGGCGTTCACGCAGGGCCTTGATCATCTCGAAGTCTTGCGGGTTAAGGTGAATGCGGATGTTGCCGGTGCCCATCGGCAGCAGCTTGAGCGCCTCGCTGAGCACCTGACGAATCTGGCTGGAATCGCTGACCAACTCGCGCTGAATCACCTGGCGCACCATTTGCCCGAGCAGGCCGACCATGGCTTCTTCGAGCTGTTGATCCTGCCCGGCAATCGGCTCGAACAGCTGGGTCATCAACTGCTCCAGCCCAGCCATTTTGGCGGCCAGGGCGATATCGGCTTCCTGCTTGGCTTTTAGCTGGCCGGCATGGAAGCCGTCTTTCTCGCCGGTGGCAAAACCTTCGTTGTAGGCATCCTGGCGAATGGCTTCAAGCTCATCCAACGTCAAGGGTTTGACGTCCTCCAGGGCCACCTCTTCGCTCTCGGCCTGTGCCTGCTCGCCCGCATCAACAGGCTGCTCGGACGCGAGCTCCTCTTCGCTAGGCTCAGGTGTTTCGACTTCCGGGTCGAAGCTGGGCAGCGCCCAAACATCAACGCCCTTGAGATCCTTGGCGCGAATCAGCTCGCTGGGCGGCTCTTTACTGGACATGCGTTAGACCATCTCCTCGCCGCCTTTGCCGCCCAGGACAATTTCCCCGGCTTCGGCCATACGCCGGGCAATGGTGAGGATTTCCTTCTGCGCGGTTTCCACGTCGCTGACGCGCACCGGGCCTTTGGCTTCCAGATCGTCGCGCAGCAGTTCGGCGGCACGTTTGGACATGTTCTTGAAGACTTTTTCCTTGATCGCCTCGTCGGCGCCCTTGAGCGCCAGTACCAGCACGTCGGAGGACACCTCGCGCAGCAGCGCCTGGATGCCACGGTCGTCGACGTCAGCGAGGTTGTCGAAGACGAACATCAGGTCTTCGATCTGGCTCGACAGGTCTTCGTCGACTTCGCGGATCGAATCCATCAGCTGGCCTTCGACCGAGCTGTCGAGGAAGTTCATGATATCGGCGGCGCGCTTGACCCCGCCGAGCGCGGCGCGGGTGGTGTTGGAGCTGCCGGAGAACTGCTTCTCAAGAATCAGGTTGAGCTCCTTGAGCGCAGCTGGCTGCACAGTGTTCAGCGAGGACACGCGCAGAACGATATCCAGGCGCACCTTGTGGTCGAAGTGGCCAAGCACTTCGCCAGCCTGATCGGGGTCCAGATAAGCCACCACGATCGCTTGAATCTGCGGGTGCTCGTAGCGGATCACATCAGCTACGGCGCGCGGTTCCATCCACTTCAGGCTGTCCAGACCACTGGTGCTGCCGCCGAGGAGGATGCGGTCGATCAGGTTGCCGGCTTTGTCTTCGCCCAGTGCCTGAGTGAGCATCTTGCGGATATAACCGTCGGCACCGACGCCCACGCTGGTCTGATCGCCGACGATATCGACGAACTCGCCCATCACCTGCTCGACCTGCTCGCGCTGCACGTTGCGCATGCCGGCCATGGCCACGCCAACCCGCTGCACTTCCTTCGGCCCCAGGTGACGCAGCACCTGGGCCGCGTCGGTTTCGCCGAGCGACAGCAGCAGAATCGCGGCCTTGTCGACTTTGCTCATTTTAGTGGCGGTTCGATTCTCACTCATCGGCGTTAATCCACTCTTTCACAACCTGGGCTACGCGGCCTGGGTCTTCAGCGACCAGGCTCTTGATGGCGTTCAATTGTGCATCATACCCCTCACTCGGGCTCGGCAGGAGGATGCTTTGCGGGCCGCCCAGGCTTACGCGATCCTCGGACAGATCACCGCCCAGCGCGCCCATTTCACCCAACTCGACATCGCCATTACGGCCATCGCCCTGGCCTTTGCCGCCACCGGTGATGTTGTTCAGCACAGGGCGCAGCACACCAAAGACCAGTACCAGGATAAACAGCACACCGAGCACTTGCTTGACCACATCCCAGAACCACGGCTGGGTGTAGAACGGAATTTCGATCATTTCCTCGCCCAGCTCGGCGGAGAACGGCGTGTTGATCACGCTGACGCTGTCGCCACGGCTGGCGTCAAAGCCCACGGAGTCCTGCACCAGTCGGGTAAAGCGCGCCAGGTCATCGCTGCTCCACGGCACGCGGGTGGTTTCGCCGCTGGCCGCATCGACCTTGACCTGATCGTCCACCACCACCGCCACCGACAACCGGCGCAGACGGCCCTGCTGCTGCTTGGTGTAGCTGATGGAACGGTCCAACTCGAAGTTACGAGTGGATTGCTCACGCTTGTCCGCCGGATACGGCGCAAGCATGGCCAGGCCAGTGGCCGGGTCAATGATCTGCGCACCGTTGGCGTCCAGCAGTGGCTGGCCTGGAGCGACCGGACCAGGCACTGCCGCAGCACCGCCCGCTTGCTCAGGGGCGGCGGCCGCACCGGGTGGCTGGTTGCTCAGCGCACCTGGCACGCCTTGCGGCGGCAGGCTGCTGCTGCGTTGTTCGTTGACCGACTGCTCACTGCGCAGCGCCGGCTGATCGGGGTTGAACATTTCCGAGGTGGATTCTACCGCGCTGAAATCCACATCCGCCGATACTTCGGCCTTGTAGCGGCCCGAGCCCAGCACCGGCTGCAGGATGTTGTGCACGCGCTGGGTGAACAGGCTTTCCATGCGGCGGCTGTAATCGAACTGCTTGCCGGCCATGGTCAGCTCGGACATTTCCTGAATATCCGAGAGCAGGTTGCCCTTCTGGTCGACCACGGTGACCTGGGCCTTGTCCATTTCCGGCACGCTGCTGGCTACCAGATTGACGATGGCCATCACCTGGCTCGGCTCCAGGCCACGCCCGGAATACAGCTCGACCAGCACCGAGGCGCTGGGCTTGCGCTCATCGCGCACAAATACCGAACTCTTCGGAATGGCCAGGTGCACGCGGGCGGCCTTGACGTTGTTCAAGCTGGAAACGGTACGTGCCAGCTCCCCTTCCAGGCCACGGCGGTAGCGGGTGGCTTCCATAAACTGGCTGGTGCCGAGGCCTTGCTCCTGATCGAGAATCTCGAAGCCGATGCTATTGTCGGTCGGCGCTACGCCAGCGGCAGCCAGACGCATGCGCGCACGGGCCAGATCATCAGACTGGACCAGCAGCGCGCCGGAGTTGGGTTCCACGGTGTACTTGATGTCGGCGGCGGACAACGTCTCCATTACCTGGGACGCATCCATGCCGTCGAGGCTGCCATACAGCGGCTGGTAATCCGGTTGCTGCGACCACAGCACCACGGCAAAGCCGATGGCCACGCTGGCGGCCAGACCGACCAGCAGGCCGATCTGGCGCAACATCGACATATCGGCGAGGTTTTCCAGAAAGGTCAGGCCGAACAGCGGTTTCTTCGGCTCATCACCACCGGTGGTGGCAGGTACGTTTGCAGCGACGGCTTCAGCCATGATTCAGCCCTACCCTTAAACCGGCATCTGCATAATGTCTTGATAAGCCTGAACCAGCTTGTTGCGCACCTGGGTCATGGCTTGGAAGGAGACGCTGGCTTTCTGCGACGCGATCATCACGTCCGTCAAATCCACGCCGCTGGTGCCCATTTCAAAGGCGGTTGCCAGCTTATTAGAGGCCTGCTGGGTTTCGTTGACCTTGCCCACGGCCTGCCCGAGCATCTCGGAAAAGCTCGGCGCACCGGGCTCCGGCGTGCTGGTGACAGGCTTCTGACGCGCCATGGCGTCGGCCTGCATGGAGCGCATCTCCAGCATCAAGCGATTGAATTCAACACCCTGGCTCATCACTACCTCCACTGGCCGCGGTTTTTTGACGCTTCGCGGCGTTTGCAGAGGTATTGCAACAAGGGTGCCAGATTATCGAGCTGGCTCTCGGTGCCTATTTACGCGCTTGCGAGCGGATATACAGCGCCTCGACCTTCTCCCGCGCCCAGGGCGTCTTGCGCAAAAAGGTCAGGCTGGACTTGATGCTCGGGTCGCTCTTGAAACAGCGAATATCAATCCGCTCGGCCAGACCATCCCAGCCGTACTGGGCAACCAGGGCGGTGAGAATGGCTTCAAGGGTCACGCCATGTAGCGGGTTTTTCGGTGATTGGGTCATGCAGAACCTGTACTGACAACAGTATGAAGAAAACTGCCGCCACCTTAGCCAAACCAGCAGCCAATCGAAAGCGTAGCGCGGTGCCTGAGATTTTATTTCGAGCATAAAAAAGCCGGCCCACACCAAAGGTGTGGGCCGGCGAAGGACTATCGGGTCGCACGCACATCGCCGCGAAACAGGTCCGCGGGGCAACTGAGCGACCAGTCAGTTGCCGGGTATTTCAAACCATCAGGCCGACTGGTATTCCTTCTCGGCTTCGTCGAAGCGCTTGATCATGCTGGCCGAAGGGCCGCTACCGATCTTGCTGAACACCAGGATTGCGGTGGTGGCGAAGATAAAGCCTGGGATGATTTCGTACAGGCCCAGGTGGCCGAGGAAGTTCTTCCACAGAATTACGGTCATCGCACCGACCAGCATGCCGGCCAACGCGCCGTTGCGAGTCATCTGCTTCCATACCAGCGAGAGAATCACCACCGGACCGAACGCAGCACCGAAGCCTGCCCAAGCGTAGGAAACCAGACCCAATACGCGGTTTTCCGGGTTGGCGGCCAGCATGATGGCGACGATCGCGATCAGCAGCACCATGCCACGGCCGACCCATACCAGCTCGGTCTGCGAAGCATCTTTACGCAGGAAGGCTTTGTAGAAGTCTTCGGTCAGGGCACTGGAGCACACCAGCAGCTGGCAGCTCAGGGTGCTCATGACCGCAGCCAGGATGGCGGACAACAGGATGCCGGCGATCCACGGGTTGAACAGCAGCTTGGCCAGCTCGATAAAGACGCGCTCAGGGTTCTCGGTCACCGGGCCAGCGAGGTCCGGGTTGGCGGAGAAGTACGCAATACCGAAGAAGCCCACAGCCACGGCGCCTGCCAGGGTCAGGATCATCCAGGTCATGGAGATACGACGGGCTGCTGGAATCGACTTCACCGAATCAGCGGCCATGAAGCGCGCAAGGATATGCGGCTGGCCGAAGTAGCCCAGGCCCCAAGCCATCAGCGAGATCACGCCAACAAAGGTCGCGCCCTTGAGCATGTCGAAGCTGGTAGCGTCTTTCAGTTCGATCGCCGCAAAGGTGGCATCGGCACCGCCGGTGGCAATCAGCACCACGATCGGGGTGAGGATCAGGGCGAAGATCATCAGCGTGGCCTGCACGGTGTCAGTCCAGCTTACCGCCAGGAAACCACCGATAAAGGTGTAGGCGATGGTCGCTGCAGCACCGGCCCACAGCGCGGTCTCGTAGGACATGCCGAAGGTACTTTCAAACAGGCGGGCACCGGCCACAACGCCCGAGGCGCAGTAGATGGTGAAGAACACCAGAATCACCAGCGCGGAGAAGATGCGCAGCACGCGGCTGCTGTCTTCAAAGCGGTGGGTGAAGTAATCCGGCAGGGTCAGGGCGTTGCCGTTGTGCTCGGTCTGCACACGCAGACGGCCAGCAACGAACAACCAGTTCAGGTAAGCCCCCACAATCAGGCCGATGGCGATCCAGCCTTCGGACAGACCGGACAGGTATACCGCGCCTGGCAAGCCCATCAGCAGCCAGCCGCTCATGTCCGATGCGCCAGCCGACAAAGCGGTGACGAAACTACCCAGGCTGCGACCGCCCAGGATGTAATCGGAAAGGTTCTTGGTGCGCATATACGCGAACAGGCCAATCAGCACCATGAGCGCGATGTACACCACGAAGGTGACGAGCATCGGAGTATTTGCAGTCATTGGGGAGCTCCCCTCTTGATTGTTGTTATTCAAGCAACAGGGGATAGCCCCATTGCCAACGTGGCATTGCACGCCTGCCTTATGCAGGTGAAGCCGCTTACCGCAACCGAGGCACAAAGGCCCCAATACAACAACGGGCGCATGCCGCAAGACAGTCGCCCGTGAAAATCCTTTTAATTGCCTGCCAGCGCCTTACACCCGGCCAGGCCCGGCACGCACTCAACGTTCTGCTAAACGCTGCACGCCGGTAAAATTCAGCATCAATCACCACGGCCTGTATTAGGTCTAGCCCAACTGCAGCGGCTTGCCGGGGCAAGCCTGTGGGCAGAAACCTGCGCACCGCGTAAACCGAGCACGGAATTTAGTGGCAGATGCATGACCGCTTCTTACAAAAAGCTCTGGAGTTTTTGCAAAAAACTCCAAGCGCGGAACTTCCTGCAAACAGCTGTTTAAAGCGCCAAGCCAGAAAAACCGGCCCCCACGGCCATCCATCGCCACTTATAACGGGCGGGTAACGGCCATCTAGACTGCACCCATAAGCTGGAGGTGTGTGTTGCAGAGCGAAGCATCCGATTACTCAATCTACCGGCGCGTAGTCTCGCAGTTGATGCAGGGCGAAGAGCAATTGCCCAGTCTGCCGACCATCACCCTGGATATCCGCCGCGCCCTGGGTGACCCGAATATTTCCCTGAATGCCCTGGTGCGCCTGATCAGCCGTGACCCAGCCCTCAGCGCCCTGTTGATGAAACATGCCTCCAGCGCCTTGTATCGCCACACCCTGCCGCCCAAGACCCTGCATGAGGTGATCAGCATGCTCGGTATGGGTGAAGTCGACAGAATCACCATGGTGCACAGCATCAAAAGCCTGTTCACCCTGCACAGCCCGGGGCATAAACGGCTATTTGTCGATGCCTGGGAGCGCCTGGTGATCAAGGCCAGCACCAGCGCCATGCTGGCCCGCCTGCTGGGTCATGTAACGGCTGAACACGCGCTGCTGGCCAGCCTGCTCAGTGAGGTGGGCACCCTGGCCGTGCTCTCGGCGTTCCGGAGTGAAAGCGTCACGCCCTCCAGCGAGCTGTATTACAAGCTGTGCCGCGAATACAGCAAATCGCTCGGCATCATCGTGCTGAAAAAATGGTCAGTGGATAACGAATATATCGAGATCATCCGCGACACCGGCAACTGGCAGCGTAGCCCAGGGCATAGCCTGCAATTGCTCGATCTGGTCAACCTGGCGCTCTACCACGCCATCAAGGAACGCACCCCAGACGCCGACCTGCCGCCCCTGCAAGAACTGGCCGCCTACCAGAAGCTGATGCCTCCGCAGGACTTTATCGGTGAGAACGGTGAGCTCAGCCTGGTGATCAGCCACCGCGCCGATATTCTGGCGATAGCCCAAACTTTGCGTTAGCGATCGATAACCTGCGCGCGCATGGGCGCAAGCCGCGCCAGCAGGCGGTTCTGCGCAGGCATGGGCACGCCCTGTGCGCTCATTGCATCCTGCAGGTTTTCCACCAGGGCGTTGAAGTCGCTGGGGGTGAGGTTCTGGCCCTTGTGGCTTTCTTCCATGCTGTCGCCGGTGTAGGTGCACGGGCCGCCGGCTTCGACGCATATCTGTTCCACCAGCTTGTCGCGCAGGCGCACGATGTCGATATTCTCGAAGTGCCGAACGATGCGCGGGTCGCCAGCAATATTCAGCAGCATGCCTTCAACAATGCGGGTAATCCCAGCCTGCTCACCCAGGTCACGGTACAGGCTGTCGTCTTTCGGCGCCTGCTGGGCGCAGGCCGTCAGGCTCAGAACAATCACCAGCAGCAGACTGCGCATGCCTAGAAACTCCCCTGAACGGACAGATAAACCCCGTCCTGATTATCCAGCGTGGCGATCTCCCCCAGGCGCGCATAGGCCAGCACCACGGCCAGGTTCTTGTTGGGGAAGTAACCGAGAAACAGATCAGCCCAGTCACTTTCGCCGGCAAAGCTTAAGTTGTCCGGTTTCTCGCGGTACTCCACACCCAGCGCCCAGCGCGGGTTGAACAGCACGGCGACGGAACCTTCCTTGAGCACCGAGTGACGATCACGGCGATCACCACCAAAACCCAGCAAACCCAGCTCGTTGGCCCGGCTGTAACGAATGCCTCCGTTAAGCAGCAGGTTGTAGCCCAAGGCGCCGCCGAGGATCAGCCGGCTGGCGCTGATATAGCCCTCGGTATCCTCGCTACGTTGCGCGCCCACCAGGCTGGGAATCAGGAAATCCTTCTGGCGTTTGTGCTGAATACCCAATGACACCTGCGGCAGCTGGTCGTAGATCAAGTCACCAAACAGGCGCACCTTGAGGCCGAAGATATCCTGGCTCAGGCTGTTTTCCGGCAGATTCAGGTTGCGCGCCAGGGTGCCCAGATCAAAACGCTGGCGAGCGTAGGACAGCTCAATACGGTTATCAAACGCAACGCCAACACCGGCCACATCCAGACGGTAATCGCCGGTTTCCACCCGCGTGGCGAATACATCCGCGCCCCACTCGCCGCGTTCGCCATAACCGGAAAGCACCGCCCAGGGCGTAATCCCGCCACCGGCTGCGCCTTCAATGCTGCTGGCGCCACCGGTGGCCAGCAATCGGCCGTCGGCCCAGGCCAGGTTGGCCAGCAGGCCGAACAACAGGGCAATGCAGCGTGGCAATTGGATCATGGTCAATGCACCAGGGTCGGGGAGGCATGAGTGTATTGCGCCATCCAGGTTTCAAAGGCTTTCGCCGCCAATGGTCGGCTGATCAGGTAGCCCTGGGCGGTATCGCACTGCCAGCGACCGAGCAGTTGCAGGCTGCGCTCGAACTCGACGCCCTCGGCCACGACCTTGAGGCCCAGGCTGTGGCTCATCTCGATGGTCGAACGCACGATCACCGAGTCCTCGCTGGCATCGTCCAGGTCGCGGATAAACGACTGGTCGATCTTCAACTCCTGCACCGGCATGCGTTTGAGCTGCGTCAGGGATGAGTAGCCCGTGCCAAAGTCGTCCACCGACAGGCTGATGCCACAGGCCCGCAGACCATGCAGCACCTGCAAGGCGAGCTCGGGATTGAGCATCACCCCGCTTTCGGTGATTTCAAAAATCAGCTGCTCGGCCGGCACCTGGTACTCGGCCAACAGTGCGCTGACCCGCGCCGGTAACTGCGGATCGATCAGGTCGTCAGTGGAGATATTCAGCGACACCTGCACGCGCAGGCCGCGCCCGGCCCATTCGCGCAGCTGGCGCATGACTTCCTCGATCACCCAGGCGGTCAACAGCTGAATGCTGCCGGTGCGCTCGGCCAGCGGAATAAACTCACCCGGCGAAACCATGCCCAGCACCGGATGCTGCCAGCGCAGCAAGGCTTCGGCCTGGCGCACCTGGCCGGCGGCAATGTCCAGTTTCGGCTGATAGTGCAGCAACAGCTCGGCCTTGCTCGGCGCATGGCGTAGATCACGAATCAGGCGAATCTGCCGCTGCTGGGCATCATCGCGGCCGCGCTGGTAGACCTGCAGATGGCTGGCCATGCCGGCAGCATCCTGCATGGCGATGCTCGCTCGGCGCAGCAGCTCTTCCGGGGCGTTGCCATCGACCGGGTAGCTGGCAATGCCGATGCGGCAATCCAGCGCGAAATCATGGGTGGCGACGCGCAACGGCTTGAGCAGCAGCTGCTGCACCTTGTCGGCGATGCCCACGGCGCTGTCGCTGTCGGTGTTTTCCAGCAGCAGAAGAAACTCATCGCCAATAATCCGCGCCACGCTATCGCCGGGGCGCAGAATCGCCTGCAGGCGTCGGCTCAGCTGCTGCAACGCCAGGTCGCCGCCCTCCGCACCTAGGCTTTCATTAACCGCCCGAAAATTCGCCACGCCCAGATAGAGCAACGCCGTCGGCCGCTCCGCCGTGATCGCACTGCCCAGACGCTCCAGCGCCAGGGTGCGGTTGGGTAAGCCGGTCAGCGCATCATGCAAAGCGTTATGCGCCAGCTGCCGCTCACGCTCGGCGATACCTTGCTGCATGGCCTTAAAGGCAGTGGCCAAACGCCCCAGCTCATCACCGCGCTGCAGGTCCAGGCTGGCTTGATAATCGCCCTGACGCACCCGCTCGGCGACGGCCGCCAATTGCTGCACCGGCTGCGACACCGAACGCGCCAGCAACAGGGCACCTCCCAGGGAGGCAGTCAGCGCCACCAGAGCAATCAACAGAATATTCTGATCGAGCGGGGCAAACGCCTGCTGCGCCTGACTCAGGGACTTGTGCAGCAGTGCGCGCACCTCAAAGCCATCGCCGCTCGCCAGTACCAGGGTTTGATTGAGGTAAGACTCGGCACCGATCAGGCTCACTGCATCATCCGCTAGTTCAGCCATGCTGCCTTGCAGCTGCTCACGCTGCGCCGGCTGCAGGGTGCTGATCCAGATATCGGCCACACCATCCTGGGTTGCGCGCAGGGTCAGCTCCAGGTGAGTCAGCTCGCGCAATTCGGCAGCAAATACATCGTCAACCTGAAAGCCCATCATAACCCGGGCAATCGGCAACGGCGCGGTGACAGTGGCTTGCACCAGCAGGTAGATCTTGTCGGCAATCGGCATCAGGAATATCTGCACGCCCTCGCGCTGACGCTGCATCACCTGGGCACTGAGGCGCTGGGCGGTTTCGCCGCTGATCTGCCGATCACTGCTGACCTCCAGATTGCCATCCAGGCCCAGCATCATTACGGCGCTGGCGTTGATCCGTGCGCCATGGTTGGCCAGGGCTGAGCGAATGGTCTCGGTGTCGCCGCTGGCCACGGCATCCTTGAAGCCAAAATCGGCGGCCAGCACCTGCACCGCATCGTGCAATTGACGGCCGCGTACTTCGAGCAACTGCTGAAACACCAGGCTGCCCACATCCAGCTGCTCACGGGCCTGGCTGCGTACGGCGGCGTTGGTGGCGGTCTGCACGGCCGCATAGAGCGCGCCGATCACCACCAACAGCAGCAATACCAGTACGCCGGCGATGCGCGCCTGAAAACTATTGCGCAGCATCGCGAGCCTTCTTGAACGCATCACCAAAGGCGCTGGCCGGCGCACTCGGCGCTGCCTGGGTGGCAGGCGCCTGCATGGCCAGGGTAAAGCGCTGCTGGCTGCCAGCCTCCGTCAGCTGCACCTGGCCGGCAGCCTGCGGCAACATCTCCGGCGCTTGCGGGTGCCACAGGCTGACTGTGTACGTACCGGCCGGCAGTTGCTCCAGATTCAGCTTGCCCTGCGCATCGCTGACGGCGAACCAGGGGTCGTCGGTGACATAGACATAACCCACCATCCAGTCATGGATGTTGCAGCCAAGCACCACTACGCCGGGCGTGTCGAAAATCACCGGTTCGCTCGGCGTGCCCTGATACAGGCGCAGTTCAAAGCGCTTGGCGAGGGAGAACGAATAAACATGATGGCGAATATTGTCGCTATTGGGGAACGACACCGAGGTGCCGCTGCGCACGGCCAGCACATTTGGCGCAAATTGCTGAGAGCGCTGATCCATCACCGCGGCAGCAGGTGCAACCTCAGGTGCAACCGCGCTGCGCAAACTGAGCACGGCATTGACCAAGGGTTGACCTTGGCTATCCACCAACTCGGCTTGCAGGCTGGCGGCATGCAAAGGCGTACTGAGCAGCAATATGCCGAGCAGTGAAAACGCGAACAATGGGTGCAGGTGCTTGCTCATCAAGACTACTCGTACTCTGGGGGCACACTTGACTATGAACAGCATCCTTGCCCGGGCACAGTAAATGTCTCTGTGCGCCACAGCTTAGTCGGCAGCTTGAATAAGTTCACGTTTCGTCGGCGGTCGCTGCCTGGTAAGCGCCGCCACGCAAGGCGGTCAGCGAACGTTTATTCGGCGCTGCGCAGGCGTTTCGGCGTCAGGCCAAGATAACGGCGCATGGCGGTGGTCAGCGCGCTCTGGCTGGAAAAGCCGCACTCTTCCGCGATGCGGATCAGCGGCAGGCCGCTCTCTCGCAACAGCCGCACGGCGCGGTCCAGGCGGGTTTTCAGCAGGTACTGGTGCGGCGTCAGGCCGACGCTGTCCTTGAACTGAGCATGGAAATGACTGGGGCTCAAGCAAGCCACCTGCGCCAATTCAGCCACGCTGATGCGCCGAGCCAGGTGCTCGACGATATAGCTGTCGATTCTTTCCAGATTCAGCGCCCCCACGGGCCGCGCATGGGGCTCGCCAAACAGGCGCAGGTGCAAGGCACGCAGCAACACACCACCGAGCGCACGGGGCAACAGCGGATCAGAGCCGTAACGCTCAAGCTCAGCGCCGGCATAGCTCAGCAGGTTCTGGAAATCGGCATCCAGTTGCGGGTAACGCGGAGTTTCGAACAGGCGGGTCAGCAGTTGCAGGTCTTCGCTGGAGGTGCCCTGCTCATCCAGATCGATGATCAGCATGCGGTTATCGCCCATACCAGCGAACTGGTGATCGGCATCCCCCGGCACCAGGCAGGCGCGCATGCGGCAAACCTCACCACCGCGACCGTTGACCTCAAACTCAGCGCGCCCAGCCAGCGACAACACCAATTGATGGTGATCGTGGGTGTGCTCATGGGCTTGGTCATCAAGACGCATTAAACGCGCGTTGAACATGAAAAGTGCAACCCTGAAAAACAGAGGTGCAACTTTAACCTTTTACCCGGTAAAACTGCAGCCTGCACGACAAATGGGCAGCAGCCGCACCAAAAACTGCCGGAACCATTAAAAGCGCCCAAATACGGGGCGCACTGTCAGCGTACAAACGATGAAAAACGCCTGAACCCGTGGCTTTGCGATGCCTGGCAAGGGATTTGCTCGGATAGCACGCCCCTTGCGCACCGTTCGGGTTCAGGAAACCAGCTTATGGCTCTCAGCATTGCTCTCGCTCTGGCATTGGCGCTGTTACTCGCCGGCCACTTCCTCAGCCAGCTCGCCGGCAAACGCCACCAGCAGCATCTCAACGAGCTGCAAGCTGAACTGCTGCAACGCGCGATTGATCTGCTGCAAACCCTGCAAAAACACCGCGGTCTGGGCGCCCAACAAGATCTGCTAAGCACCAGTCAGCGCAATGCCCTGGCCCGCCAACTCGATCAGCTCTGGCTGAACTGGCCGGGCGCAAGCCTCGCACTCGCCCCGTTGCAGCAGGACTGGCCACGCCTGCGGCGCAACCCGGCGGACTTTGCCGCGCACTGCCAGGTTATCGACGGCTTGCTGGAGGTTATCGCAATACTCGAATCCCGCCTGCACCAGGCTGGCAACTCACACATAGAGGGCATCGCCCAGGCCTGCCATGGCCTGGAAAATCTTGCCCGCCTGCGCGGCCTGAGCGTGCGTGCAGCCAATTACAGCCAATGCCCGCCAAGCCTGAAACAGCAGATTCAGCAGCTCTGCCTGGAACTGGAACAATCGCCTGCCGACGCGCCCTTGCAGCAAGTGCTGCAACGCCTGGAGCAGGAGTTGATCGACAGCCGCGAAGTACGCCTGGCACCCCACGAGTGCTTTGCCCTGCTCACACCGCTGATCGACGATTACGCCCAGCGCTTGCGTGCGCCATTGCAGGCGGCGTTCGCAGCCCGGGCTCCCGCAGAGCAGCCCTAGCGGCTATGCTGGCAGCCTCGACTTTCGCCCGGAGCTCACCATGTTTGCCCCCCGCCTGACAGTGGCACTCAGCCTTGCACTGCTCGCCGCCTGCGCGCAAAAGCCCAGCAACGTGACTCTGGAGCAGAGCCAGCAGAGCAAATGCCCGCTGTCGCTGCATGTCGGCCAGCAATTTAACCTGCGCCTGCCCAGCAACCCCACCACCGGTTTTCGCTGGCTGCTGCGCGACTCCGCGCCACAGGTGCTGCAAAGCCTCGGCCCCGAGGTCTACAGCAACCCGGAAGACGCCGGCCTGGTCGGCAGCGCCGGAGTTTCCACCTGGCGCTTCGAGGTCATCAAGGCTGGCGAAGGCCAATTGGCCCTGACCTACGAACGCCCCTGGGAAGTAGGTGTAGTACCCGCACAGCGCTTCAACTGCACGATCAAGGCTCGCTAGCAGGCCGTTGAAAAACGTAGGCGAAGCAGCCAGCGCAAGGCAAAAACAGGCGAAGAAGCGGAGTTTACGAGCTGTAAATGAGCATGTTGATCGGACTCGCGCACGAGCCTGTTTTTAACGCGGCGATGGCAACGTAGGTAGTTTTTCAGCAGCCTGCTGCTACTGGCGCGAAATGCTGACCTGAGTGGCACCCACGGCGTGGCCAGTTAATTCGCGACACGCCATAGTGCTGGCCTTTCGAGAATCAAGGACAAAGGCCATGCGTTATCTGCTGCTGGGTTTGCTGGGCGCTGCAGTATTTCTCTATGCACGGCTCAGTGGCCTGAGCGAGCTGGGCCTGATCAGCAAAGGCATTCCAGTGATTGCCCTGCTGCTGTGGCTGAGAACTGCACCGAGCGGCCTGTATCGACGCTGGATCAGCCTCGGCCTGCTCGCCTCACTGGCGGGCGATATCCTGCTCGACTGGCCAGGCGACCTGTTCGTCTTCGGCCTCGGCGCATTTCTGCTCGCTCACCTAGCTTACCTGCGCGCCTACCTGAGCGACTGTAAACAACCCGCCTGGCTCGCCTTGTTGCTCGCGTTAGCCACAGGCGGAACGATGTTCGCCATACTCGCCAGCGCAGACCTGGGCCCGTTGCTGATCCCCGTGGCCTGTTACGCATTGGCGATCAGCGCCATGCTCTGGCGCTCCATCGCCCGCCTCGGTCAACCGGGCCTGCCCAGCATCTCAACGCGCCTGGCCGCCGGTGGCGCCGCATTGTTTGTGCTTTCCGACAGCCTGATCGGCATCAATCGCTTTGTCGCCCCCTTCGATGCTGCGCCGTTGGCGATCATGCTCAGCTACTGGCTCGGACAATGGGCTATTGCCGCATCGGCATTCAAACACGCAGATAAAGCTTCGCAGTGAGCCCTCACGCAGCCCCGCCGGAGTAGATTTGCGACCAATAGCTGCAATCAGCGTTTGGCTATGGACTGTACTTGGCTAAAATGCCCGGCTTTATCGATCAGTGCGCAGCCAAACGTGAGCAAACAGCCCGACCGTCTTTTCGCCCAACCCCTGGCCCAGGTGCCAGACTTCGTGTTCAACGAAGATGTGGTGCGGGTCTTCCCCGATATGATCAAGCGCTCGGTGCCGGGCTACCCGACCATTGTCGAGAACATCGGCGTGCTCGCAGGCCAGTTTGCTCAGCCGCATAGTGTGCTATACGACCTCGGCAGTTCCCTCGGCGCCGTGACCCAGGCGCTGCGTCGGCATGTACAAATTGCCGATTGCCAAGTGATCGCTGTGGACAACTCCAGCGCCATGGTCGAGCGCTGCCGCGAGTACCTGCATGCGCAGGATTCGATGTTTCAGGAATTGCTCCCGGTCGAAGTGATCGAGGCCGACATTCTCAGCCTGGAGCTGCAGCCAACATCGCTGGTGGCGCTGAATTTCACCCTGCAATTTATCCAGCCCGAACAACGCCTGGAATTGCTCACGCGGATTCGCCAGGCCTTGCTACCCGGCGGCGCGTTGATTCTCTCGGAAAAACTGCAATTCGAAGACACCGAGCAACACGCTCTGCTGGGCGAGCTGCATATCGCCTTCAAGCGGGCCAACGGCTACAGCGAGCTGGAAATCGCCCAGAAACGCAGCGCCATCGAGAAAGTCATGCTGCCCGACAGCCTGGAGCAGCACCGCGAACGCCTGCTTGCTGCCGGTTTCAGCCAGGTGGTGCTGTGGTTCCAGTGCCTTAACTTCGCCTCCTTGATTGCCCTGCCATGATCAGCCGTCTCGACCTCGACGCCCTGCAAGCTGCGCTTGCCGGCACACCCCTGCAAGACTGGGCAGCCGACCTGCCCGGCCAGATCGACGCCAAACTGGCGGTAGGCCATGGCGACCTGCCGCGCTGGTACGGCGCGGTACAGGCCCTGCCGGAACTGAATGTCGAGCAGCTGGAACTGCTGAACGCCTTCAGCTTCGACGGCGTTTGCAGCGATACCACCCGCGCCGAGCTGAAAACTGCGCTGCAGGGGCTGATCCCCTGGCGCAAAGGCCCATTTCACTTATTCGGCGTGCATGTTGATACCGAATGGCGTTCGGACTGGAAGTGGCAGCGGGTCGCGCCCTACCTCGATCTCAAGGGTAAGCGCGTGCTGGATGTCGGCTGCGGAAACGGCTACTACATGTGGCGCATGCTCGGTGCCGGCGCGGACAGCGTGGTAGGCATAGACCCCAACTGGCTGTTTCTCTGCCAGTTCCTGGCGATGAAGAACTACCTACCCGATCTACCCACCTGGCACCTGCCGCTGGCGTTCGAGGAATTGCCGGGCAAGCTGCAAGGCTTCGACACGGTGTTTTCCATGGGGGTGCTGTATCACCGCCGCTCGCCTATCGATCATCTGATCGACCTCAAGGATTGCCTGGTCAAGGATGGCGAACTGGTGCTGGAAACCCTGGTGGTGGAAGGCGATGCGCAGCAGGTTCTGGTTCCCGAAGACCGCTACGCGCAGATGCGCAACGTCTGGTTCCTGCCTTCGGTGCCGGCACTGGAACTCTGGCTGCGCCGCGCCGGCTTTGTCGATGTGCGCTGCGTGGATGTCAGCACCACCTCGGTGGACGAACAGCGCTCGACCGAGTGGATGCGCTTCCAATCGCTGCCCGAATTTCTCGACCCAGCCGACCATAGCCGCACCGTCGAAGGCCTGCCGGCGCCGAGCCGCGCGGTTTTGATCGCGCGTAAGCCCTAGCGCAAAGCGCCCCATCGCCAACGATGGGGCCGCACGGCGAAGGTCAGCCGCGATTGGCTGCCGCGATGATCAACTGTTTCATCTCCACCACCGCCTGCTTGAAGCCGACAAACAGCGCGTGAGCCACCAGGGCGTGGCCGATATTCAACTCGTTGATCCCGGCAATCGCCGCCACCGGCTCGACGTTGTGGTAGTGCAGACCGTGGCCGGCGTTGACGATCAGCCCGTGCTGCAGGCCGCAAGCCACACCATCGCGAATTCGCGCTAATTCACGCGCCGCCTCTTCCGGGGTATGCGCATCGGCGTAACGGCCGGTGTGCAACTCGATGGCCGGTGCGCCGACGCGCTTGGACGCCTCAATCTGCTGCGGGTCCGGGTCGATAAACAGCGACACCTCGCAGCCGATCTTGCTCAAACGCTCGACCGCAGCGCGAATCCGCGCCTCCTGCCCGGCCACATCCAGACCACCTTCAGTAGTAAGCTCCTGGCGAGTTTCTGGCACCAGACAGACATGCTCGGGGCAAATGCTTTCAGCGAAAGCAAGCATCTCCTCGGTAACGCCCATCTCGAAGTTCATCCGCGTTTGCATGACCTCCTTGAGCAGGCGCACATCGCGCTCCTGGATATGCCGGCGGTCTTCACGCAGATGCACGGTAATGCCATCTGCTCCGGCCTCTTCCGCATCCAGCGCGGCCTTGACCGGGTCCGGATAACGGGTGCCACGGGCCTGGCGCAGGGTGGCCACATGGTCGATGTTTACACCCAGCAGAATACGATTGGCATCAGTCACGGTTTGGCTCCTTGAGCGTCATAAACAGTTCGCGGCTGACCAGCGGTCGGCCTCCTAAATGGGGTGCCAGGGCCTGACGCATCAGGCGTTTGGCAGCGGCCAGGGCACCGGGCGCAGTCCAGTCCGCATCGGCCATGGCCAACAGCTCGGCACCCTGAAAAACGCCGGGCTGCAAATGCCCAACCGGCACCAGCCCGGTTTCGGTATGCAGTCGATACAGACCCGCCTCGGCGATGGGCTGGCCTTCGTTGTCAAAATCCAGGGCGAAACCATAGCCCAGCTCATCGAGCAGGCGCCATTCAAAAGAGCGCAATAAAGGCTCCAAGGCACGGCCTTCGGCCAGGGCCAATACGGTCATGGCGTAATGCTCAAAAACGGCGGGATGGGGATCTTCGGCGGGCAGCAAGCGAATCAGCAGTTCATTGAGGTACAGGCCGCTGAACAGCGCCTCACCCACCAGCAGATTGGGGATTCCGGCCGGGTCGAGGCGGCCGACATTCTTCAGCTCACCACGACCGCGAAACTCGGCTTCTAGCGGAATAAACGGCCGCGCCAGGCTGCCAGCTTTGCCCCGTGCGCCGCGCAATACGGCGCGAAGGCGGCCTTGCGGGGTAAGAAAGTCCACCAGCGCGCTGCTTTCGCGGTAGGCACGGCTGTGCAGGACATAGACGGGCTGACTAGGGGCAAGCATGGGTTTACTCGCAAAGCGGGCGCAAGGGCGCGCCCGAGGGCAACTCAGATGTTGTCGTAACCCAGGGAGCGCAGCGCGCGCTCGTCATCCGACCAGCCACTTTTAACCTTGACCCAGAGGTTGAGCATGATCTTGGAATCGAACATCACTTCCATATCCTTGCGCGCTTCCTGGCCAATGCGTTTGATCCGCTCGCCCTTGTCGCCAATGATGATCTTCTTCTGACCGTCACGCTCCACCAGAATCAGCGCATGGATATGCAGGATGCGCCCGTCGCGCTTGAATTCCTCGATTTCCACGGTGATCTGGTAAGGCAGCTCGGCCCCCAGCTGACGCATGATCTTCTCGCGCACCAGTTCGGCGGCAAAGAAACGGCTGGAACGGTCGGTGACCTGATCTTCCGGGAAGAAATGCACACCTTCTGGCAGACGATCGCCGACCAGTTTTTCCAGAGTATCGAGGTTATGCCCGTGTTGCGCCGAAACCGGCACAATCTCGGCGTTCGGCAGCTGGGTGGCCAGCCACTCCAGGTGCGGCATCAGCTCGGCTTTATCTTCGATGCGATCAGTCTTGTTGATCGCCAGAATCACCGGGCCTTCGACGTATTGAATACGCTCCAGCACCATCTGGTCTTCATCGGTCCAGCGAGTACGGTCGACCACGAAGATCACCACGTCGACATCCTTCAGCGCCGACGAGGCGTTCTTGTTCATATAGCGGTTAAGCGCTTTCTCGTTGTTCTTGTGCAGACCTGGGGTGTCAACATAGATCGCCTGCACCTCACCCTCCGTCTTGATCCCAAGCATGTTGTGCCGCGTGGTCTGCGGCTTGCGCGAGGTGATCGCCAGTTTCTGCCCGAGGATGTGGTTAAGCAGCGTCGACTTGCCCACGTTGGGCCGGCCGACGATGGCGACATAGCCACAGCGTGTAACAGGTGTATCAGTCATTGCCATTCTCCACACCCAGGGCGATCAGCGCGGCAGCGGCCGCAACCTGCTCTGCAATACGCCGGCTGGCACCCTGCCCTAGGGTTTTATCATTGAGTAAGGTGATCTGACATTCGACCACGAATGTCCGACAGTGCGGCTCACCCTGGATATCCACCACTTCATAACGTGGCAGCTCACAGCCGCGCGACTGCAGAAACTCTTGCAGACGGGTTTTCGGGTCCTTGTTGGTGTCGACCAAAGTCAAACTGTCCAACTCTGTAGTCAACCAGGCCAACACCCGCTCGCGAGCCGCATCCATCCCAGTATCAAGATAGATGGCACCGATCAGCGCTTCCAGGGCATCGGCGAGAATCGACTCGCGGCGAAATCCACCACTTTTCAGCTCGCCAGAGCCCAAGCGCAGGTACTCACCCAAATCGAAGCCGCGAGCCAGAATGGCCAGGGTCTCACCCTTGACCAAACGAGCACGCAAACGTGACAGCTGCCCTTCACGGGCCAATGGAAAGCGCTGAAACAACGCCTCGCCAGCAACAAAATTAAGAATGGCGTCACCGAGAAACTCCAGACGCTCGTTATTACGTCCGGCGAAGCTGCGGTGGGTAAGGGCCAGGATCATCAGCTCCTGGTCCTTGAAGGTATAACCGAGCTGCCGCTCGAGACCGGCTAACGACGCACTCACGGCATACGCACGCGAAATTCTTTATCGAAACGCACAACAAGATCGATATTTTCGATCAACGGCTCGCGCTTTTCGTATTTCAGATGTGCATGGAACTCGTTGTTTTCCAGTTTTATCTTCAATGCCTCTCGAAGACTCAGATCACGGATACTATTGACTTGCATACCCTTGCTGATATGGCTGTAAAAGTCGTTGATGCTACGAATATCAGCAGCTTTATCGGTCTCAACCGAAGTAATCATTTTCTCTAGCGACATATAGTCAAAGTAATGCGGCAACACCTTGAACGCGGCGCTGGCAAAAAAAGCCACAAAAGCTAGCACCATCAACCAACTAAGAATCGACATTCCCTTTTGCGAATGCGCAGATTTCATATTTGTCCCCAAATTCGAGTTATGTGAAAGCCATTACGGCTGGAGGCAAGACTATATATAGCCTGCGACGCTGCATTTAACAGAGTCGCAGATTCGTCAGCGGATCAGTGAATCAGTGAATCAGGCCTACGCGGGAGAAATTAGGCAGGTTGCGTGACTTCGGGTCCGGCCAGCTCATCCAGATAGCAAAGGCTTTGCCGACGATATTCTGATCCGGCACCATGCCCCACAGCGGCTTGGGAATCGCAGGATCATTCCAGTAGCGGCTGTCGTTGGAATTGTCGCGATTGTCGCCCATCATAAAGTAATGCCCTTGCGGCACTACCCACTCGCGACCTGGCTCAACCCGATAACGCTGCATTTCCTTACGGATCTGGTGCTCGGCCTCACCGAGTTTCTCGCTATACAGCGTCGCACTGCCCAGGCTACCAGGCTCATCGCCAATCAGTTGCTGGGCCACCGATTGACCATTCACGGTCAGGCGTTTGTCACTGCTGTAGGCAATACGGTCACCGGCCAACCCCACCACACGTTTGATGTAGTTGATGTTCGGATCGCTTGGGTAGCGGAACACCATCACATCGCCGCGTTGCGGGTCGCCTACTTCAATCACCTTGGTGTCCAGCACCGGCAAGCGAATGCCATAGGCAAACTTGTTGACCAGAATAAAATCGCCCACTTCCAAGGTCGGCTTCATCGAGCCAGATGGAATCTGGAAGGGTTCGACCAGAAACGAGCGCAGCACGAGCACAATCGCCAGCACCGGGAAGAACGACTTGCCGTACTCGACCAGCAAGGGCTCCTTGTTAAGGCGATCAACTACCGCATCATCAGGCTCACTGACCTGGCCATGATAGGTGGCAATGGCCGCACGACGACGCGGGGCCAGAAAGATCAGGTCGAACAACGCCAGCGCGCCACAGACGGCGACGGCGATAACCAGTAACAGCGGGAAATTGATCGACATAGGACCTTAACTATCCAACCTGAGCACGGCGAGGAAGGCTTCCTGTGGAATTTCCACGTTACCGACCTGCTTCATGCGTTTCTTACCGGCCTTCTGCTTTTCTAGCAGCTTGCGTTTACGGCTGACGTCACCGCCGTAGCATTTGGCCAATACGTTCTTGCGCAGCGCCTTGACCGTAGTCCGCGCAACGATCTGCCCACCAATTGCAGCCTGGATCGCCACGTCGAACATCTGCCGTGGAATCAGCTCTTTCATCTTCTCGGTCAACGCACGACCTTTGTAGTGGGCGTTGTCCTTATGCACGATCAGAGCTAGTGCATCAACCTTGTCGCCATTGATCAGTACATCCAGCTTGACCAGGTTGGCCGACTGATAACGATCAAAATGGTAGTCCAGCGAGGCATAACCGCGGCTGGTGGATTTCAGGCGATCAAAGAAGTCGAGTACCACTTCGTTCATCGGCAGGTCATAGCGAACCTGAACCTGCGAACCGAGGAACTGCATGTCACGCTGCACGCCACGCTTCTCGATGCACAGGGTAATCACGTTACCCAGGTGTTCCTGCGGCACCAGGATGGTGGCTTGCACGATCGGCTCGCGGAAGTCCTCGACCGAGGAAACATCCGGCAGCTTTGACGGGTTGTCGACGTAGATCGTGTCACCGGTCTTGAGCACCACTTCGAAGATTACGCTCGGCGCGGTAGTGATCAGGTCCAGGTCGTATTCGCGCTCTAGGCGCTCCTGGATGATCTCCATATGCAGCATGCCGAGGAAACCACAACGGAAGCCGAAACCCAGTGCATCCGAGCTTTCCGGCGAATACTGCAGCGAAGAGTCATTCAAGGTCAGCTTCTGCAATGCGTCACGAAAATCTTCGAAATCATCGGAACTGACGGGGAACAGGCCGGCATAAACCTGCGGCTGAATGCGTTTGAAGCCGGGCAGCACTTCGACGTTCGGCGTGGCAGCCAGGGTCAGGGTGTCGCCCACTGGCGCACCGTGAATATCCTTGATGCTGGCGATGATAAAGCCCACTTCACCGGCCTTGAGGTCGACGGTAGCGGTGTGCTTCGGGTTGAACACGCCGACGCTGTCGACCAGGTGAATCTTACCGGTGGACTTCACCAGCACCTTGTCACCCTTTTTGATCCGGCCGTGGCGCACGCGCACCAGGGAAACCACACCCAGGTAGTTGTCGAACCAAGAATCAATGATCAGCGCCTGCAGCGGCGCCTCGATATCACCGGTCGGCGCCGGAATGGTCTGCACCAGACGCTCGAGCACTTCATCAACGCCCAGGCCAGTCTTGGCACTGCAGGTCACCGCATCAGTGGCATCAATGCCGATGATTTTCTCGATTTCTTCCTTGACCCGGTCCGGATCGGCCTGGGGCAAGTCAATCTTGTTCAGCACCGGCATGACCTCAAGGCCCTGCTCGATGGCGGTGTAGCAGTTGGCGACCGACTGTGCTTCCACACCCTGACCGGCATCGACCACCAACAGCGCGCCTTCACAGGCAGCCAGCGAACGGCTGACTTCGTAGGTGAAGTCGACGTGGCCTGGAGTGTCAATAAAGTTCAGCTGATAGGTAATGCCGTCTTTAGCCTTGTAATACAGGGTGACGCTGTGCGCCTTGATGGTGATCCCGCGCTCGCGCTCAAGATCCATGGAGTCCAGCACCTGGGCCTCCATTTCACGATCAGCCAGGCCGCCACACATCTGGATAAACCGGTCAGCCAGGGTCGACTTGCCGTGGTCAATGTGGGCGATGATGGAGAAATTGCGGATATGACTCAAATCACTCACGGATCAACACTCGAAAAGGTCGCAGGCGACTGCCCGCCGAAAATAGCCGCGAAGTGTACCCGAAAGCCACCTTGCACGTCATCAAGGCCGCATGGCGGCTCTATGTAAAAGGGCGACCGAAGTCGCCCTTTTACCCTGCCAGTGCCGTTAGTCGGCCAGCTTGAAGGTGATAAAGCTGGCGCGCCCCTGTCGCAGCACACGCATCGACACCGAACGATTCTTCGGCAGCGCCTGCGCCACTTCAGTAAAGGTCTTGGCCGAATTGATCGCCTGATTGTTCAAGTGAGTGATCACATCACCCGGACGCAGGCCAATCAGCGCCGCCGGACCGTCCTGCACCTCGGAAATCACCACACCGCCTTTCAGATCGAGGCTCTTCTTCTGCTCAGAGGTCAGCTCGACCACCTTGACCCCAAGGCGGTTGCTACTGCGCTCAACTCCAGGTGCAGCTGCTCCGGCCAAGGTCTCGCCGTCTTCAGGTAGCGCACCAATGGTCAACTGCAGCTTCTTGCGTGCACCGTCGCGCACCACATCCAGCTCAGCACTCGCGCCCGGCTTGAGTGCACCGACCAGATGCGGCAGATCGGCAGACATGATGATCGGCTTGCCATCTAGGCTGAGAATCACATCACCTACCTGCAAACCGCCCTTGGCAGCGGGCCCCTCTTCCAACACTTGCGCCACCAGCGCACCGGCCGGCTTTTCAAGGCCAAAGGACTCAGCCAGATCCTTGTTCACTTCCTGAATCACCACGCCCAACCAGCCGCGACTGACCTTGCCTTCAGCCTTGAGCTGATCAGCCACATCCATCGCCACACTCATCGGGATAGCAAACGACAGGCCCATAAAGCCGCCAGAACGGGTGAAAATCTGCGAGTTGATACCGACCACTTCGCCGGCCAGGTTGAACAGCGGACCACCGGAGTTACCCGGATTGATCGCTACGTCGGTCTGAATAAACGGCACATAGCTCTCGTTTGGCAGGCTACGCCCCTTGGCGCTGACGATCCCAGCGGTCACCGAATGGTCGAAGCCGAAGGGCGAGCCGATCGCCAGAACCCACTCACCAACTTTCAGTTCTTCCGACTTGCCCAGTTTGACGGTTGGCAGGCCAGTGCCCTCAACCTTGAGCAGTGCAACATCGCTGCGCGGATCAGTGCCGATCAGCCTGGCTTCTAGCTCACTGCGGTCCGACAAGCGTACGATGATCTCATCGGCATCGGCAATCACATGGTTATTGGTCAGCACGTAGCCATCAGCGGAAATGATAAAGCCCGAGCCCAGCGATTGGGCCTCACGCTGACGACCGCCGCCAGGCGCGCGCGGCACCTGTGGAATATTGCGCTCGAAGAACTCGCGAAACATCGGCGGCATGCCTTCAAGATCGGGCATGTTGAGCTGACCGCTGCCAGCCACTGCGCGATCCGGCATCTTCTGCCGCGTACTGATATTGACGACTGCAGGTGACGCCTGCTCAACCAGTTCGGTGAAATCCGGCAGGCTCGCTTGAGCAAGCAGCGCTTGCCCCATCAGCAACACGGCAAATAACGCAGTAAATGAAGATTTCAGACCAGGCTTAGACATACAACTCCCCATCAGGCCAGCAAAAGTCTTAAAACGCTGCTGCGGCACTACCAAGCAATGCACGCAACACCGCAGGTTGCAAAGCCGGATCACCGGCTGTAAGACGGCTGCGCCAGCGCACCGCGCAGCAGGCAAACAGAAAACCGAACAGCGCACTGAGTATCACCCAGGGCTCGCTCAAACCCATTTGCTCCGCCAGCACAGCCGCAGCAAACAAGCCGAGCAATGGCAGTAGATAAACCAGCAGCGAGCCGCGCACCAGCAGATCCTCGCGCACACCGATGATGACCGTATCGCCCACATTCAGCTGCAAATTCGACAGTGCACGCACATAACCACGACGGCCGCTCGCCCCGAGCTGATCAAGCAAGCCCTGGCCGCAACCGGCTTTGACGGAGCAACTGGAGCAGGTGCTTTTACGCAGGGTTTCGACCCAGACAGCACCGGGCTCAACGGCCACGACCCGCCCCTGCTCCTCAATCACTGCGCCACCTCGGCCGCCGAGCGCATCGACAAGGCCACTCGCTCGGCAGTACCCAAAGGTATTTCACCGACCACAGTAACCATGACGTCGCCGTCATCGGTCTTCAGCCGGCGCGAAACGGCGACAGTCGGCCCCAGCTGAGTGCGAACATCCTCAACTGCCGCGCCGCGCAGCGGCTCCATAAAGACGGAAAAACTCGCCAGACCATCGTCATACACCTGGCAGGCGACAGGCTCATCCGATGCAGGGCTGCGGCGCTGGGTAACTGAACTCAGGCTAAAACCTGGCGGCAGCCAATCTGAACGCCAGGCCTCGACCGCTTCACTCTGCGCGGGAGGCAAACGCACCGGACGACAGCCTGCACCAGGCTCAAGGCTAGAGGCTGTGGGGGCTTCGGTTTGTAGATGGGTAAACTGGAAGCGCTCGAGCAACTGCCCCTTGTCATTTACCAGCAACGACTTGAGCGGCAAGCCCGTTTGCTGATCAAGGTGCAGTTCAATGCCATAACGATGCTGATCGCGCGGCACCAGGGCCAATACGCTGGTCGCCCGCCCCGCTACGCGGGCTTTGCCAAGCACACGCAGCTCATACCACTCGCTCAACTGCTCGGCATTCAGCGCCCGAGCAGGCCATAGCTGACTGTCGATCAATTGGTCGGCCAATGCGCCACTGGCGCACTGCACCTGGCCATCGATACGCAACACTTCCTGCGCCGATCCATCCAGCTGCAGCAAGCGTTCGCGTAATTTGCCGCCCTCTTCAACGCGGTGCCAGATGCTGTGCGTCGAAAAACTGCCATTACGCTCGTAGACGAACGTGCCCTGAAAACTCTGTGTGCGCTCGGCATCAGCCAAACGCTGCAGCAAGGCCTGCCCTTCATCGGCAACTGCCGGCAACGCCAGCCAGCTACCCAACAGCAGGGCGCTAAGTGGAATAAAGCGCATGCGCCTCCTTAACAACAGGCCGTTAACGGCTTTCCAGACTGGCCGCACGAGCATAAGGCAGCGGACTTTCACCGGTGCTCATGGCCGCTTGCTGCGCATGCTGACGCAGATAGGCTGGCAGGCGCTGCTCATGCCAGCCAGGCTGACCTTGACCGACAGCGCTGGCCGCAGGAGCCGCTTGCTCTTCGGAGGTGTTGAAACCTGCCAACATGGCCGGCCCGCTAACCTGGGGAATGCTGAGCGCTGGCTGATTGGCCTGCTGCGCCAACTGCGTACCGGTGATGTCATCCTGGTTGTACAGACGCACACCGGCCAGCACTGCCACGGTAACCGAGGCGGCAACAGCCAGACGCCCAACGGTGCGCCATGGGCCGCGCTGCTCTTGCTTCAGAACAAGTGGGGCATCATCAGCCAAGGCTGCGGATACGGCAGCGGCAATATCCAGACGCGGCTCAAGCAGCTCTTTGTGCATGACCGCACGGGCGATCTGGTAACGCGACCAAGTTGCCCGCATCTCAGGGTCATCGCTGGCCGCCAACACTCGTCTCAGTTCAAGTTCATCCGCTTGGTTATCCATCACCGCGGACAGCGATTCCTGTAGGGTTTCACGACTCATGGCGGTTCCTCTCATGGCTGACGCCGCTGTCTTAGGTTTCCTGCAGCAATGGCTGCAGGGATCGGTCGATGGCCTCACGCGCTCGGAAAATCCGCGAACGTACGGTACCGACTGGACATTGCATGACGCTGGCAATGTCCTCGTAACTCAGACCATCAAATTCACGCAAGGTTAGCGCTGTGCGTAAATCTTCCGGCAATTGCTCGATGCTGCGGTGCACGGTGGCCTCGATCTCGTCGCGCAACAACGCGCGTTCCGGCGATTCGATGTCCTTGAGGGCATGATCACCATCATAGAACTCGGCATCCTCAGCACTTACATCACTGTCTGGCGGGCGCCGACCACGCGACACCAGATGATTCTTCGCCGTGTTGATGGCGATGCGGTACAGCCAAGTGTAGAACGCGCTGTCACCACGAAAATTACCCAACGCCCGATACGCTTTGACGAAGGCTTCCTGCGCCACATCCTGTGCCTCATGGGTGTCATGCACAAAACGCACGATCAACCCGAGAATCTTGTGCTGATACTTAAGCACCAATAGATCAAATGCGCGCTTGTCGCCGCGCTGTACGCGCTCGACCAGTTGCTGATCATCTTCCTGGGTTAGCATGAAAACTCCTCATAAGGTTTGAAGGAGCGCAACGCCAACCCTTTACTCGGTCTGCCAAAGTAGACTCGGGCATTGCGCAAAAGTTCTCTCCTTCAAACAAGCTTCCTGCAGAACACTTAAAAGTCCTGCACGGAACAGCGCAGCAAAGGAACTCCATTGCTGCGCTTATAGTCTGGATCACCTGCCGGCTAGGCAAAAACCGCAGGTCCACTGGAAGTCGCCTGACACAGGCGAATTTCCATTTAAACAACCGCCTATGGAACCCGAAACGCTTAAAAAGTTCCCGAGTAACGCACTTGGTCATAAGCTGGCTATTGTGCCGTCCACCCCCTCTATATACTAGGGGCCGCTTTTCGCGGAATTCGGACATGAGCCAACATTACCAACACGACGTTCTGGTTATCGGTAGCGGTGCAGCCGGCCTTACCCTGGCCCTCACGCTGCCTGAACACCTGCGCATTGCCGTACTGAGCAAGGGCAACCTGTCCAACGGCTCGACCTACTGGGCGCAAGGCGGCGTGGCGGCGGTGCTGGACGATACCGATACGATTGAATCGCATGTCGAGGATACGCTCAATGCCGGCGGCGGCCTGTGCCGCGAAGACGCCGTGCGCTTCACCGTCGAGCACAGCCGCGAAGCCATTCAGTGGCTGATCGACCAGGGCGTGCCCTTTACCCGCGACGACCAGACCGCCCGCGAAGACGGCGGCTTCGAATTCCACCTGACCCGTGAAGGCGGCCACAGCCACCGGCGCATCATTCACGCGGCCGATGCCACCGGTGCGGCGATCTTCAATACCCTGCTGGAACAGACCAGACAGCGTAGCAATATCGAACTGCTGGAGCAGCGCGTCGCCGTTGATCTGATCACCGAGCGCAAGCTCGGCCTGGAGGGCCAACGCTGCCTGGGCGCTTACGTGCTCAACCGCGCCAGCGGCGAGGTCGACACATTCAGCGCACGCTTCGTGATTCTCGCCACCGGCGGCGCAGCCAAGGTCTATCTCTACACCAGCAACCCGGACGGCGCCTGTGGCGATGGCATCGCCATGGCCTGGCGTGCCGGCTGTCGGGTCGGCAACCTGGAGTTCAACCAGTTCCACCCGACCTGCCTGTATCACCCGAAAGCCAAGAGCTTTCTGGTCACCGAAGCGCTGCGTGGTGAAGGCGCACTGCTCAAGCTGCCGAACGGCGAACGCTTTATGCCGCGCTTCGATGAGCGCGCCGAACTGGCGCCACGGGACATCGTCGCCCGCGCCATCGACCACGAGATGAAGCGCCTGGGGATCGACTGTGTGTTTCTCGATATCAGCCATAAACCGGCTGATTTTGTGAAATCGCACTTCCCAACCGTATATGAGCGCTGCCTGGACTTTGGCATCGACATCACCAAAGAGCCCATCCCGGTAGTACCGGCCGCGCACTACACCTGTGGCGGCGTGCTGGTCGACCAGAGCGGCTGCACCGATGTGCCGGGCCTGTATGCCATCGGCGAAACCAGCTTTACCGGCCTGCACGGGGCCAACCGCATGGCCAGCAACTCGCTGCTGGAATGCTTCGTCTATGCCCGCTCGGCAGCCGAGAACATCCTCGCCCAGCTGGAGCAGATCAGCATGCCAAGCGCACTGCCCAGCTGGGACGCCAGCCAAGTGACCGACTCGGATGAAGACGTGATCATTGCGCACAACTGGGACGAACTGCGGCGCTTTATGTGGGACTACGTCGGCATCGTGCGCACCAACAAGCGCCTGCAGCGCGCCGAGCATCGGGTACGCCTGCTGCTCGACGAAATTCACGAGTTTTACAGTAACTACAAGGTCAGCCGTGACCTGATCGAGCTGCGCAACCTGGCCCAGGTCGCCGAGCTGATGATCCGCTCGGCCATGCTGCGCCATGAAAGCCGCGGCCTGCATTACACCCTGGACTACCCGCAGCAGTTGGCCGAGGCCAAGGACACTATTCTGCTGCCGCCCACCTATGGCGACTGAATTTCAACCGCACCCGTAAGCGCCGGTGCTGATCACGCGCCAAGCCATCACGTGCGATGCACAACGAGCGCACACGGCGCTGCCCCGCTAGGCGAAAACGCAGCAACACAATCATCGGCAAGACCAGGCTATCGGGATGCAGCTCAATGGCCTGCCAGCCCTGCGCCGCGCTGTGCACCTGCCAACCATCCGCCGTGCAACGCAGCGCTCGATAAGCCTGCGGTGCACTCAGCAGCAAATGTCGCGGCAGCACCCAAGCGGCATGGGTAACACAGAAGCAAATCCCGAGCAAAAGTGCCCAGAGCGGAATATCCACCAGCGCCAGACTAAGCAGCGCCAGCCCCTGAATCAGGGCGTAGCAGATCAGCAGCTGCCGTGAAGGCTGCCACTGACAGTCGAAGCCATCATTGGGGCTGGACACGATCCAGAATCATCCGAACCATACGCTTGAGATCGGCATCTTCCGGCTCGTCGCGCTGCATAAACCAGCCGAACATGTCCTGATCTTCACATTCCAGCAGTTTGCGATAACGCTCGCGGTCTGCCTCGTCGAGGTGCGGGTACACCTCTCTGACAAACGGCACCAGCAGCACATCCAGCTCCAGCATGCCGCGGCGGCTGTGCCAAAAAAGACGATTGAGTTCAACCGAGTCAACCATGGGTATGCTCCTTGGATAAGGCGCGCAGTATACCGATGAAAAGCGCCCCTGTTGACCGCGCGCATCAGCCAACCAGCCAATGCCCTCAAGCGAAGCTGCGGCAAGCGCTGACAAGGCGCGAGGCGCGCTCTATGATGAGCCCCCTAACTTTTATCCAGCGATACCTAATCCACCATGGCCGATACCGCGTTTTATTGCACCCTCAGCCACGAAGGCATCCTCGCCGTACGCGGCCCGGACGCCAACAAGTTCCTTCAGGGCCAAGTCACCTGCAACCTCAACTACCTCAGCGACAGCCAATCCAGCCTGGGTGCGCGCTGCACGCCCAAAGGCCGCATGCTGTCGAGCTTTCGCATTGTCAGCGTGAGCGACGGGTACCTGCTGGCGATAGCCAACGACTTGCTGGAGGCGCAGCTCGCCGACCTGAAGAAATACGCCGTATTCAGCAAATCCAAACTCACTGATGAAAGCCAGGACTGGCTGCGGATCGGCCTGAGTGGCGGCGATGAAGCCTTGCGCAGCCTCGGCCTGGAGCTCGCAGAGACAGCTGACAGCGTCGCGCGTGGCAATGAATTGCTGGCCCTGCGCCTGAGCGATGGTCGCGCCGAACTCTGGATACCGGCCAGCCAGGCTGCAGCCGTACAGGCACAATTGGCCAGCCAACTGCCTGAAGCGCCGTTGAATGATTGGCTATTGGCCCAGGTACGCGCCGGTATCGGCCAGGTCATGGGCAGCACCCGTGAGCTGTTTATTCCGCAGATGATCAATCTGCAGGCCGTGGGCGGCGTGAGTTTCAAGAAAGGCTGCTACACCGGCCAGGAAATCGTCGCGCGCATGCAGTACCTGGGCAAACTCAAGCGCCGCCTGTATCGCCTCGAGTTGCATGACAGCCAGGTGCCAGAGCCCGCCACGGCGCTGTTTTCCCCAACGCACACCTCCAGCGTCGGTGAAGTGGTGCTGGCGGCGCGCAGCGCAAGCGGCGTCGAACTGCTCGCCGTGTTGCAGGACGAAGCCGCGCTGAATGGCGTTATTCACCTGGGTTCTGCCGAGGGCAGCACGCTGAGCGTGCTCGATTTGCCGTATACACTGGACTCAGACCGCGAAATACAGCGCTAAGCACTTACTACACTTACTATTGCCTGACCGCCTAAAGAGAATTGCCCATGAGCAAGCTTGCCGAGAAAGTCCAAAAGGAACTGATCCAGGCCATCGACAGTGATGAACTGGTCCTACCGACCCTGCCGGAGGTCGCGCTGAAAGTCCGCGAGGCGGCAGAGAACCCGGATATCGGCATCCCGCAACTGAGCAAAGTGATCGGCAATGATGCAGCCCTGACTGCGCGCATCATCAAGGTGGTGAACAGCCCACTGCTGCGCACCAACAAGGAAATCACCGACCTGCAAATGGCCGTCGGTCGCCTCGGCATCAACTACACCTGCAACCTGGCCACGGGCCTCGCCATGGAGCAGATGTTCCAGGCCACCAGTGACGTGGTTGACCGCAAAATGCGCGAAGTGTGGAACAAAAGCACGGAAATCGCCGGCATCTGCCACGTTCTGTGCAAACACTACACCCGCCTGCTACCGGACCAGGCCACCCTCGCCGGCCTGGTGCATCAGATCGGTGTACTGCCAATCCTCACCTACGCCGAAGAGCACAGCGAACTGCTGGCCGACTCGATCAGCCTCAACCATGTGATCGAGCAGATTCACCCGATCATCGGCGACAAGATCCTGCGCACCTGGGAATTCCCCGAGCTGATCGCCATGGTGCCCGGCCAGTACCTGGACTTCACCCGCGACAGCGCCAAGGTCGACTATGTCGATATCGTTCAGGTCGCCACCCTGCAGAGCTACCTGGGCAGCGAACACCCTTACACCCAGCTGGACTGGAGCCAGATCCCGGCGTTCCGCAAACTCGGCCTGGACCCAAGCCAGAACCTGAATGAAGACGAAGACCTCTCCGCCGCGATGGAAGCGGCCATGAGCATGCTCCAGTAAGGCCCCTCACGCGCATGCAGCCGAATGCAACTAGACTGAATACAGTCCCCGCAATTGGCATACGGCTCATGCGCGCTCTGCTGTTATCCGCCCTGTTCAGCCTGTTTTGCGGTGCTTTGGCCGCTGCAGAATCGGTGCGCCTGACCAACGGTGAATGGCCGCCTTATCTGGGTGAGCAGCTGCCGCACAAGGGCGTTGCCTCACGCATCGTCGCCGAAGCCTTTGCCCTGCAAGGTATCGACGTGGCCTGGGAGTTCCACCCCTGGGCACGCTCGCTGCAACTGGCCGAGCGCGGCCAACGCGCCGGCAGCGCGGTATGGCTGCACAGTAGCGAGCGTGAGGAAAAATTCTTTATCAGCGACCCGGTAGTGGAAAGCGGTTACTACCTGTTCCACCGCAAGGGTTACAGCTTTGACTGGAAGCAGGTTAGCGACCTGCAAGGCCGGCGCCTGGCTGGCACCCGCGGCTATGACTACGGCGAAGCCTTTCAGCAGGCCGAAGCCAACGGACAACTGCGGGTCAATCGAGTGACCAGTGATGAAACCGCCTTTCGCCAGTTGATCGCCGGCCGCGTCGACCTGTTCCCGATGGACAAGGTGGTCGGCTTCGACATGCTGCATCAGCACTTCAGCGCCGCCGAGCGCGCGCAACTGAGCTTCCACCCCACGCCCCTGCGCAGTGACAGCCTGCACCTGCTGCTCTCACGAGAAGTACCCGGCAACGCCGAGCTGATCGCACGTTTTAACCAGGGCCTGGCGCAACTGCGTGAAAGCGGCAAGGTCGCCCAGTACCTGCTGGAAATCCAGCAACCACTTAGCCTCGCACCCTGACTCAAGCCTCCGCGCTGGCGAACTCGACGCGCACCAACAAACCGTGCGGCTGCGCCTGATGCAGGCTGATTTCGGCCTGATGCGCTCGGCAGATCTCGCCGACAATAGCCAAACCCAACCCCGCCCCCGAGCCCTTGTTGCTGCGCCGATAGAAGCGCGCAAACACCCGTTCATGTTCTTCCGGCGGAATCCCCGGGCCGTCGTCCTCGACCTCCAGCACCCCGGCCGGTAGTACCCGCAAAATCACATTGCCACCGGCTGCGGTGTGCGCCAGGGCGTTATCCAGCAGGTTACACAGCAGCTCGTTGAGCAAAGTCGGCTCACCGCTGACCCACACCGGCTGCTCGGCTTCCAACGCCAGGGCGATGCCCCGCGCATGGGCCAATGGCGCCAACGCCATGCCCAATTCACGGGCCAGCTGGCTGAGATCCAGACGCTGCGCGCCGCCCTCGGCAATCGCCCGTGCGCCGCTTTCGATACGCGCCAACGAGAGCAACTGATTAGCCAGATGGGTCAGCTTGTCGGTGTTCTGCGCTGCTTCTTCCAGGGTGCTGCGCCATACCGCCGGCTCCTGCGCGCGCAAGCCCAGCTCGACACGGGCCTTGAGCGCTGCCAGAGGCGTGCGCAGCTCATGGGAGGCATCGGCGATAAATTGCGACTGGCGTTCGAACAAATTGCGCAGCCGATCATTGAACTGGTTCAGCGCATCGATCAACGGGCGCAGCTCACGCGGCATACCGACATCCGACAACGGCTGCAGATCGTCGCTGGTACGCGCCGCCACGCTGCGGCGCAAGGCTTCCAGCGGGCGCAGCGCAGCGCTTACCGCCAGCCACACCAGCAGCAGGGCACTCAGCGACAGCACGCCCATGCGCAGCAAGGTGCCGAGCAACAGCTCCCGGGCCATGCGCTCGCGCGCGCCCTGGGTTTCTGCCACGCGGATTTCCGCCACACCATTGACCCCGGGCTCGCTGACTGGCTGCAGCAGGCTGACCACCCGCACGCCCTGGTTGCGGTATTCGGCATCATAGAAATGCGCCAGCGCCGGGTAATCCTCGGTGCGTTTGGTGCCGGGCGGTGGTGGCGGCAGGTCCTCATAACCGGAAACCAGCGCGCCCTGCACATCCAGCACCTGGTAGTAGATGCGCCCGGCACTGTCATAGGCGAAGGTGTCGAGCGCCACATAAGGCACGTTGGCATTCAGCCGTTCAGCGGTGGCGTACAGGCCATCGGCAATCGCCCGCGCCGAGGCCAGCAGGGTGCGGTCGTATGCAGTGTCGGCGGCGCGTCGTGCGCTCCAGTAGGCGCTCAGGCTGCTGACCAGCAGAATCAGCGCCAACAACAGCGCCAATCGGCGGATCAGCCGGCCGCGCAAGCTGCCTGGTTCGGGCAGCGCAGGCTTGCTGTGCTCAGTCATCGACTGTCTCCAACCCTCAGTCACCGACTGCCTCCAACAAATAGCCCAGCCCCCGGAAGGTGACGATTCTCACCCCGCCGCCTTCGAGCTTCTTGCGCAGGCGATGCACATAGATTTCGATGGCATCGCTGCTGGCCTCCTCATCCAGGCCGAACACCTGGGCAGCCAACTGCTCCTTGCTCATCACCCGCCCCGGCCTTGCGATCATTGCTTCCAGCACCGCCTGTTCGCGGGAGGTCAAAGTCAGCAGACCATCGGCCAGGGTAAAACGCCGGGTATCCAGGTCATACAGCAGATTGCCGCAGCGCTGCTGGCGTTCACCACCGAGCACGGTACGGCGCAGCAGCGCCTTGACCCGCGCCTCCAGCTCGCTCAGCTCGAAGGGTTTGGCCAGGTAATCATCGGCGCCCAGGTTAAGGCCATGCACGCGGTCCTTGACCTCGCCACGGGCGGTGAGCATCAGCACCGGCAGGGTATTGCCGCGTTCGCGCAAACGCGCCAACACCTGAAAACCGTCCAGGCGCGGCAGGCCAATATCGAGAATCGCCAGGGCGTAATCCTCACTGCTCAGGGCCAGATCGGCGGCCACGCCGTCATGCAGCACGTCCACCGTCCAGCCGGCACTTTTCAACGCCTGGGCCACGCTGGCCGCCAGTTGCACATGGTCTTCAACCAGCAGGATTCGCACGGTAATGGCACTCCACGAACTTGTTGTTATGCACCCAGTGTAACGGTGCAAAGGCCGCTGCGAACGCCCCCGCAACTTTCTTTCAAGCTGAAAGCCTGGTGAAAGCTTGACCCCATAGCATCGGTTTCAGGTGGCTCGATCCACCTACCAGAACGACTGACGCAGTGGTGCGCAGCCGTGACAAAAACAACAATGGAGACCACAGGATGCCGACTGCATCGCATCGGGCACTTTCGCCTGTACACCTGCTTAGCCTGGCCATCAGTACGGCCCTGCTCGCCCCCGCTGCCCACGCCGATTTTGTCGCCGACAGCAAGGCCAGCCTGACCACCACCAATATCTACCTCAATCGCGATTTCCGTGAGAATGCCGGGCAGAACAAGCGTGAAGAATGGGGTCAGGGTTTCTGGCTCGACGTCCAGTCCGGCTACACCGAAGGCACCGTCGGCTTCGGCCTTGATGCTTTGGGCCTGCTTGGGGTCAAGCTGGATTCCGGCGGCGGACGTACCGGCACTGATCTGCTGCCGGTACAGGACGATGGCGGCACCCCAGATCAGTTCGGCCGCCTGGGCCTGACTGCCAAGGTCAAGGTCTCCAATACCGAGCTGCGCTACGGCTCGCACATCCCCGAACTGCCCGTGGTCAAGGCCAGCGACAGCCGCCTGCTACCGCAGGTGTTCGAAGGCGGCCTGCTGACCTCCAGCGAACTCGACGGCCTGACCTTTACCGGCGGGCGCCTGGATAAAGTCATCGACCGCGCCTCGACCAACTCCGAGGAGCTGATCCTCAACAGCAAGAACCGGCGCTTTGCCGCCGGCATCACCGCGGATCATCTGGACCTGATGGGCCTCGACTATGAGTTCGCCAAGGGCCTGACCGGGCGTTATTACTTCGCCGACCTGGATGACATCTACCGCCAGCACTTCTTCGGCCTACTCGCCAGCCAACCGCTGGGCAGCGGCACCCTGAGCGCCGATGTACGGATGATGCTGAGCAAGGACAGCGGCGCATCCAATGCCGGCAAGATCGACAACCGCGCCTTCAACGCCATGCTCACCTACGGCATCAACGGCCACAAACTGGGCCTGGGCTTTCAGGACATGAGCGGCGACACCGGTTACGCCTATATCGATGGCAGCGACCCGTTCCTGGTCAACTTCGTGCAGATCAACGACTTCGCCAACGCCGACGAGCGCTCCTGGCAGGCCCGTTACGACTACGACTTCGGCAAGCTCGGCGTACCCGGCCTGAGCTTTATGACCCGCTATATCAAAGGCAGCGACGCGAAAATCGCTGGCACTGATGACACCGGCGGTGAGTGGGAGCGCGATATCGAGGTCAAGTACGTGGTGCAAAGCGGGCCACTGAAAGATGTTTACGTGCGCCTGCGCAACGCCAGCTTCAAATCCGACTTCGCCCGCGATGCGGACGAGAACCGCGTCATCGTCGGCTACACGCTGCCGATCTGGTAAACCACAATAATCGGGTGTTAACAAACTGCTGCGCTCGGCCATGCCGCGTTGAAATCAGCCTCAAAATGCTCATGTACTACTCGTACACTCCGCTTTTTCGGCTAATTTCGCCTTGCCTGACCTTCGCTCGCGACGTTTGTAAACACCCTCTAGCGCCAAGAGGAATACCCCATGAAAACTGCCTTTACCCGCATCGCCCTGGCCACTGCCTGTATGGCCTTTGCCGGCCAGTTGCTGGCCGCCGAACCCAAGCGCCCGGAATGCATCGCCCCGGCCAAGCCCGGCGGCGGTTTCGACCTGACCTGCAAACTGGCGCAGAGCGGCCTGAAAGACAGCGGCCTGCTGAAAGCACCGATGCGCGTCACCTATATGCCCGGCGGTGTCGGCGCGGTGGCCTACAACGCCGTAATCGCCCAGCGTGCCGATGACCCGGGCACCATCACCGCGTTCTCCAGCGGCTCGCTGCTCAACCTGGCGCAAGGCAAGTTCGGCCGTTACGACGAAACCGGCGTGCGCTGGCTGGCCGCAGTGGGTACCGATTACGGCGCGATCACCGTACGTGCCGACTCGCCGTATCAGAGCCTGGATGACCTAGTGCAGGCCCTGAAAAAAGACCCGACCAGCATCGTCTTCGGCGCTGGCGCCACCATCGGCGGCCAGGACTGGATGCAGACCGCGCTGATCGCCCGCCTGGCCGGCATCGACCCGAAAAACCTGCGTTACGTGGCCTTTGAAGGCGGTGGCGAAACCCTCACCGCCATGCTCGGCGGCCATGTTCAGGTCACGTCCAGCGGCCTGGGCGAAGTCACCCCGCAGCTGGCGGCGAAGAAAGTGCGCATCCTCGCCGTGCTCTCCGATGAGCGTCTGCCAGGCAAGCTGGCCGATATCCCCACCGCCAAGGAACAGGGCTACGACATCGTCTGGCCGGTAATCCGCGGCTTCTATATGGGTCCAGAGGTGACGGACGAGCAGTACAACTGGTGGAAACAGCAGTTCGACAGCCTGCTCGCCCGTGAAGACTTCGCCACCCTGCGCGAACAGCGCGACCTGCTGCCGTTGTCGGTTACCGGCGACGAGCTGAAAACCTTGGTCTTCAAGCAAGTTGAAGAATACAAGGCGCTGGCTGGCGAGTTCGGCCTGATGCAGTAAGCGGCCACGCCGCAATTCGTAGGATGGGTTGAACATCGCGATACCCATCGCCCAGCCCCCATTGATGGGTATCGCTGCGCTCAACCCTTCCTACGGTTCCACGGTCTTTCCCTGACCCTCGACTAGGTAATCCGCCATGTACGTTCGCCTGTTCGCCGCGAGCTGGCTGCTGTTTTGCGCCGTTCTCGCCGTCATCGCCTGGGGCTTCCAGGCACCCTTCGCCTATGACCCGGTTGGGCCGCGCGCCTATCCGTTGCTGCTGCTCAGCCTGATGGCTGCTGGCAGCCTGTGGTTGATATTCAAGCCCGGCCTGCTGGAGCAGACGCTGAATACCCGCGCTGCCGTGCGCGCCGTGCTCTGCGTCTTGGCGCTGCTGGCCTATGCGGTGCTGTTTGAAGTGCTCGGCTTCGTCATCAGCACCACGCTCGCCACCTTCGCCCTTGGCCTGCTGTTTACCGGTCGCCCGCTACCTTGCGCCATCAGCGCCGTGCTGATGGGCGTGCTGCTGTACGGGCTGTTTGATTACCTGCTGGATGTGCCGCTGCCCCTCGGCCTGTTCGAAGCCTTTGTGGAGAGCTGAAAATGGAAACCCTGAATTTCTTGATGCAAGGCTTCGAAGTCGCCACCCGACCGGAAAACCTGCTGGTTGCCTTGTTCGGTGCCTTTGTCGGCACCATCGTCGGCCTATTGCCGGGCCTGGGCCCAATCAATGGCGTGGCGCTGTTGCTGCCACTGGCTTTCGCCCTCGGCCTGTCGCCAGAAACCGCACTGATCCTGCTCGCCGCCGTGTACCTGGGCTGTGAATACGGCGGACGTATCTCGGCGATTCTACTAAACGTACCGGGCGACGCCGCAGCGGTGATGACCACCCTCGACGGTTACCCACTCGCCCGCCAGGGCAAGGCCGGGATCGCCCTGTCGCTGTCGGCCGTCAGCTCGTTTATCGGCAGCATGATCGCCACCTGCGGCGTGGTGCTGTTCGCCCCGCTACTGGCGAAATGGGCGGTGGCCTTTGGCCCGGCCGAATATTTTGTGCTGATGATTTTCGCCATCGCCTGCCTCGGCGGCATGGTCGGCGACAAACCGGTTAAAACCCTGATGGCCGCCCTGATCGGCCTGGCCCTGGCCACCGTTGGCGTGGACTCGACCACCGGCGTGTATCGCTTCACCTTCGGCAGCGTTAGCCTGTCGGACGGCATCCAGTTCGTTATCGTGGTGATCGGCTTCTTCAGCGTCAGTGAAGTGCTGCTGATGCTGGAAAAAACCCACAACGGCCAGAAAGCCGTGAAGGCCAGCGGCCGCCTGCTGTTCAACTTCAAAGAGTTCTGCTTCACCTTCTGGACCATGGTGCGCAGCTCCCTGGCCGGTTTCGTCATCGGCGTACTGCCAGGTGCCGGTGCGACCATCGCCAGCGCCATGACCTATATGACTGAAAAGCGTATGGCCGGCCCGAACGGCAAGTTCGGCGACGGTGACCTGCGCGGTCTGGCGGCGCCGGAAGCAGCCAACAACGCTTCGGCTTGCGGCTCGCTGATCCCCATGCTGACCCTCGGCGTACCGGGCTCCGGCACCACTGCGGTAATGATCGGCGCACTGACGCTGTACAACATCACCCCCGGCCCACTGTTGTTCGAACAGCAACCGAATGTGGTCTGGGGCCTGATCGCTTCGCTGTTTATCGGCAACGTGATTCTGCTGGTGATGAACATTCCCCTGGTTGGCCTGTTCGCCCGCATGCTCAGCGTCCCCAACTGGGTGTTGGTGCCGGCGATCACCGTGATCAGCATGGTCGGCGTCTACGCGGTGCACAGCACCACCTTCGATCTGGTGCTGATGATTGGCCTCGGCGTATTCGGTTATATCCTGCGTAAGCTGGACTTCCCGCTGTCGGCGCTGATCCTCGGCTTCGTCCTCGGCGAACTGATGGAAGACAACCTGCGCCGCGCCCTGTCGATCTCCGCCGGCGACCTGAGCATTCTCTGGAACAGCCCGATCAGCCTGTGCCTGTGGGCACTCACCGCGCTGATGCTCGGCCTGCCGGGCCTGCGCTGGTGGCGTTCGCGCCGTGCGGCGCAACTGGCCAATGCCTAAGCTCCATGCGCTCACCGGCTGGCAAAGCTGGTGGGCCACCCCGCTGGTCGGCCTGTTAGGCGGCTATCTGGCCAGCCAGATCGGCTGGCCTTTGCCGTGGATCATCGGCTCGCTGCTGGCGGTGATCGCCGCCCGTTGCAGCGGCTGGCTGATCACCGAGCCGCCGGGCGGACGCAAGACCGGCCAGTGGCTGGTGTCCAGCGCCATCGGCCTGCATTTCACCAGTGAAGTATTCGGCCAGCTCCTCAGCCACTTCGGCGTGATCCTGCTCGGTGCCCTGCTCACCCTGCTGCTCAGCCTGATCGGCATTATCGTGCTGCGCCGCGCCGGTCTGGATCGCGCCACCGCGTTCTTCGCCAGCATGCCGGGCGGAGCCAGCGAGATGGTCAACCTGGCCCAACGGCACAACGCCGAAACCGCCAAGGTGGCAGCCGCCCATAGCCTGCGTCTGCTGCTGGTGGTGCTGCTGATTCCGGCGATCTTCACCTGGAGCCTGCCGCCCATCGCACCACCCATACCGGCGCCGGTAAGTTGGCCCTGGCTGGCGGTGCTGCTACCGGCTGGCGCGCTGCTGGCTTGGTTGTGGGGGCGCTTGGGTCAACCCAACCCATGGATGCTGGGTCCGCTGACCGTCTGCGCCGTAGCCAGTGTCAGCTTCGATCTGCACCTGGGTTTGCCAGATGGGCTGGGCCAGGTCGGCCAATGGCTGATCGGCTGCGCCCTGGGTTGTCACTTCGACCGTAACTTCTTTCGCAGCGCGCCGGGGTTTCTTGCACGCATCCTGCTGTTCTGCCTGCTTGCCATGCTCGCCGCCGCCGCGTTGGGTCAGGGCCTGGGCTGGCTGGCCGGGGAAAACCAGAATGCGCTGATGCTCGGCATGATGCCCGGCGGCATTACAGAACTGTGCCTGACCGCCGAAGCCCTGCAACTCTCGGTGGCGCTGGTCACCGCCCTGCAGGTGCTGCGATTGTTTCTGGTGATGTTTCTCGCCGAGCCGTTGTTCAGGCTCTGGCAACGCAACTGAAATCGCTTTGACGACCACGTTTAGCCCGCCTTGTGCGGGCTCTTTTTTGCCTGCAACACGGCAGTTTTTGTTTAACAGATATGTCCGCAGCCACGCAGACGCATATCACGGGGGTACTCTCAGGCCTGGTCTAACGAGGCATCCCACATGAGCGAACTGCGCTGGCCCGCCGTGAAAACTCTGCTGCTAATGCTCTGCCTGAGCCTGCTGATTAGCGCCTGCAGCCGTGCTGGACTGGCGTATCGCAACCTGGACTGGCTGGTGCCCTGGCGGCTGAACGATTACCTGAACCTCGACAGTCAGCAGCAGGCCTGGCTCAAGCCCCGTTTACAGACGCACCTGCAATGGCATTGCAGCGCCGAATTGCCGCGCTATATCGACTGGCTGCAAACCACCGAGAGCATCCTCGCCCAGCCGCAACCGGACAGCGCTCAGCTGCTTGAACAGTTCGCCCAGTTCGATGCCGCGCTCAACCGCATCGGCGTCGAGATCACCCCCACCGCTATCGAACTGCTACAGGGCCTGAGCGAACAGCAGGTCAGCGAGCTCTACACCGCGCTGGATGAAGACAATCTGGAGGATCGCCAGGACTTTCTCGACCCGCCCCTGGCCAGCCAGATCAGCGAACGCCAGACGCGTATGCAGGAGCGTCTACGGGCCTGGATGGGCCGCCTGAACAGTGCACAGACAGAACATATCGCCGCCTGGGCCAATAGCCTCGGCGAGCAGAACCGCCTCTGGCTGGAGAATCGGCAGCTGTGGCAGGCCGAGCTGCGCATGGTGGTCGCCGAACGCGATAGCGCGGACTTCGCAGAACGACTGACCCGTCTGTTGCAACAACGCGAGAGCTTCTATAGCGAGGAATACCGCGCCAGTTATGGCCGCTCACGCCAGGCGCTGGCCACGCTGTTCAGTCAGCTGCTGAGCAGCAGCGATGAGGCGCAGCGCGAGCGCCTGAGCCACCGCTTGCGCGACCTGCGCCGCGACCTTGCCGAGCAGCAGTGCAATGCTTAGGCAGGCTCGGGCAAGCGCCAGTCAATCGGGCTTAGCCCATGCTGCTGCAGGAACTTGTTGGTGCGACTGAAATGGCCATTGCCGATAAAGCCACGGTGCGCTGACAGCGGCGAAGGGTGCACGGATTTCAGCACCAGATGCTTGCTGACATCGATCAGTTTTTCCTTGCTCTGTGCATGGGCGCCCCAGAGCAGAAATACCAGGCGCTCCTGCTGCTGGCTGACCACCTCAATCACCTTGTCGGTAAAGGTCTGCCAGCCGATCTTCGCGTGGGAGCCGGCGATGCCGTGCTCCACCGTCAATGAGGTGTTTAGCAGCAGCACGCCCTGCTCCGCCCAATGCTGTAGGTTGCCGTGATCGGGAATGTCGATATTCAGGTCGCGCTTGAGCTCTTTATAGATATTCACCAGCGACGGCGGCGTCTTCACCCCAGGCTGCACGGAAAAGCACAGACCATGGGCCTGACCCTCGCCGTGGTAAGGGTCCTGGCCAATCACCACAACCTTGACCTGCGCCAACGGGGTGGAATTGAGCGCATTGAAGATCAGCGAACCGGGCGGATAAATCTGCTTGCCTGCGGCCTTCTCGCTACGCAGGAAATCCCCCAGTTCACGCATATAGGGTTTCTCGAACTCTTCATGCAGAGCGGCCTTCCAGCCAGCTTCGAGTTTGACGTTATCTGCGGCGCTCATGCCTGAATCCTGCTTATTCCAACGAAGACGGCACGCTAAGGAAGCCGCCCAGGCAAGTCAAGGCGAACGGCTACATACACGGCCAGCGCCAGGCATTAAGCACTGTTGAGATGGTCGCGTATGGACTCGATGAACTACTGGGCTTTCGCAGGAAGCAGTCGCCAGGCCTGCGTTACGCAAGAGCACCGGCAGTCCGTACGTCAAGTCAGGTTTCAAGGCTGCTTACAAGGGCTATAACTACCAGAACAACCGGTGGGTTACTCAGGGTAGGCCCTCCAAAGGCAGCGCCTGGGAAATCCTAGGGGCCAGTCAGTAACAGAAGCACGGCAAGCGCGCAAAGCTCGCTTGGGTCTGCCGCCGGCAACGGCAGTCTCAATCGGTGTTTCCCGCTTTTCCGGGCCAACCCCCAGGCCTGATCGGCGCCCATGGTGCGGAGCGATGTGATGAGTTCCAGAGCATGGCAATGGGCTCGCAAGAGCCTTCCTGGATGCATCGGGTTGGCCTTGCTGGTCGCTCCACTTTGCGCCAGTGCCATGTTTAAGTGCCAAGCCAGGGACGGAACCATCAGCTACACCAGCCAGACCATCGCCAGTGCCAGCTGTACCCGCCTGGATGGCTTGGCGGGCGCCGGTGCAAAGGCACAGGCCTTGCCAAGGCCTGCACGAGACGACAACCCAGACGCAGAGCGGATTCGGGTGTACACATTCGTCCACAAGGGTGTTCGTCAGTACGTCAGTCGACGCCCCGTCGGGATCTCCGCACGGGTCGATGCCCTGGATCTCTATTACATCAAGGGCTGCTATCTGTGTATGGCGCCGAAGGGCTTCAAGGTCGCCTCATTGCGCCTGGACACCCGTTCCTATCGGCGGGAGATCGAAGCCGCTTCGGGTCATTACGGTGTCGACAGGGCGCTGGTCCGCGCGGTGATCCATGCCGAATCGGCGTTTCGTCCCAACGCCATTTCCGTCGCCGGCGCCCAGGGACTGATGCAGTTGATGCCTGCCACCGCCGAACGCTTCGCCGTGGACGATCCATTCGATGCGCGGCAGAACATTCGTGGTGGCGTGCGCTACCTGGCCTGGCTGCTCAAGCGCTTCAACGGCAATCAAACGCTGGCCTTGGCAGGTTACAACGCAGGCGAACTGTCAGTGGACAAGTACAACGGGGTGCCTCCCTATGCCGAGACGCAGGCCTACGTCACCCTTGTGCAGTCCTTGACCGAGCGCTATCGCAACCATCGCTAGTAAGGCGCATAAGCCGGATTAGGCTATACGCCGGACGGGGAATTCCTCAACCGAACTTCCACCCTGCCGCCAGCCGTGTATCCAGGGCCGCCAGGTCGGCTGCCTTCGGTCAAAGATGAATTCTAAACGGCCGCTTTGGGTCGATTGCGGCCCTTCGCGACAGGCAGTCTTCGGCCAAGAGCTGCCTTTGGGTTCCTGCATTTAAATCAATGTCAGATATGAAAATGGCCATTTGACATCTGTCGCACTAAGCTAGGTTTTGCGAAATCATCAAGGCAAACAAGGAAGGTGCCTATGCGGCTTTCACCAGCACCAGCTCAAACCCTCCTTCTCATAGCGGTTGCGAGTCTCGCGGGCTGCACATGGTCGCCAGCCAAACAGAGTTGGCCGACTCCCCCTGAGGCTATCGTGAAGTACCCCCCTCCGGTGCTTGCGCCCGACCCGGCCCGGTATCAGATGATTTCAATCGCCACTGAGCATGCCAATGGACTGCGAAGCCTCATCGTCGACCAGTCCGTCGATAGGCAAAATCGTGACTGGGCGACAAGTGACTTCACTTCTATAGGTGTCGTTGGGGCTGTGGCTGGTGCGCTCGCTGGCCAAACAGGGCTTTTGAACACCGGTGCCGGGATGTCGGTTCTAGGTGTCTCTACTCGTGAGCGTTACCAATACACCAACCAGCAGGCCGCGTACGCCGGTGCTCAGAATGCACTGGACTGCATGCTTACCGCTATTCAGTCCACAAACGATACATACGTTGCCTGGGCGGGTTCTCAAACGGGTAGCCAGGTTACGGCCGAGGCGGCTCATGCGTTGCCTGGAATCATCGTTGCGGCGACCACTAAAGTTAGACTAAGCCTTATTACAAGGCTCGGTGCTATCTCCAGTGAGCCGATCAAAGCTTCAGAGCTGGGCGATGCCTACCGAGCTCAAAAGGCAGCGCAGGATCGAAAGAAAGAGGCATCTGAAGAGCTGAAGGATCAAGCGGATGCTGATCGCGAGGTTTTAGCTCGGCTCGCTGATCCATCCCAGAAGGCCAACATCCTGTCTACAGATACCAGCGATAAGCTGAGAATTGACGCAGAGAATGCTCTGGTGCCACTCGGACTTCGAGATGTCGTTGGGGGGGATATCGTCGGTATGGAGGCAAAAATTACGGAGTGCACCGCAGGGTATTAAATGCCAACCGGTTTCGGAAAAGGACTTTGATGATGCTTCGATTGTTTTCCCTCGGATTGATCGCTTTGTTCATAGGGGGCTGTGCCTCCTGGGATGCTCTACATTTCTGGAATCCCGGCGGGAGGGTGGCCGACAGGGGCGAGCAGATAAGGGTCACCATGTACTCGGATGGTGCCTCTTGTCCTGGTGGATGTGATTCGCACGTGGTATTTGATGCTGACCTGAACGGGACAGAGTTTGCCCATTTGCCCAACTCAACGGCATCGAAGTGTCGTAAGGGAGAAATGTGCGAAATCTGCTTGATGAGCAAGCGGCGTCAATGCCTTGAGGTCATGTACCGAGGTGGTGGGCCTGATCAGAACACGTTCGATTTCACCCCTGCATTCTTTCAAGAAGTTTGCGCATCGACTCCCGCACAAGAAATCCTTAGCGAACGATGCAGGAAAATGCACCAGGCCGAGGCCTCTCTTTCGGGGCTAACGAACTGTATCGCAGTCCCGGGCAGCCCTGAGTGTGCGCCAGTCATCCTTAAGGCTCGAAATGACCGGACTGCAGATCTTCCTATCTATGAGAAGTGTCTAGGCATCGGCCAGGATAAGTTCAACCGCCAGAAGCCTCTGGCCGCTCAGCGCTCATTGAATTGCGCTTACGAAGCCAAGGGAACCGGAGGCCCAAACAGCAGAGGGACGAAATGGCGCAAGCTATTGCCTGGAGCATGCAGAGAAGGAACGTTTGTCGGGCGTGATGGGTTGGATTGTTGCTCAGGGGTGCAGTTAACAGACGCTTGGCTTGGGCCTGAGTGCAGGGCCTTCTATGTTCCTCCTACAACAACCTCTACCAGGTGAGCCAGACCGGGGAAAGTGAATTGCCCCGGTTTTCCTAGACACAGAATGACCGCTTCTGGCCGATTCCAGCCTGTTGCGACCGGCACTCCCTGCCAAAAGTGGACACTGGGTTGACTCCCGATCTCTGTAGATAACAGCATGCGGGTCTCCAGCCTATACAGGGATGTCGATGCCCCTTAGCCCTTATTAAATCAAATTATTAATTCGCATCTACTACCGTCTCTGATGAAGAAAAATCGGAGCCGGCAATTTGATATTAAAAAATCATCGTCTAGGCTCATGCTGGCCAGTAGCTATCGCTGTTCACGGAGGATCAAGTGATTGAGTCAGTGGCATGACCTGTCCCTGACCACTGAGATCGCTTACAAAGGCTAAATTTGATTTTCTGGAGGAAGATCATGCCCGAGAGCACATTCATACATCCATTATTTGGCGAAATCCGCTTTCGAACCGCAACACGTTTACTATGGAAGCGGGGCGATCACATCGTTTTTTTAAGTGGCTTCGACATATCAGACGTCACTCCTCTTACTGTTCCTCAACTTGAAAGTATCCCAGGTGCTACTCAGGGATTGCTGTGCGTGCATAAAAATGCACACACGCAACTATTAAAGGCTTTTGAGCTTATAGAGCAGAGAAATCTACTCCAGCACGTAAAAACATGCGCCGGGACTTTCAATGCTCGACTTAGGAAACCCACTAGTGGAGCACTTAGTAAATTACCTTCAAATCATTCATTTGGGATAGCAATTGATCTTAATGAAGATGATCCAGGCTTTGGTGATTCTGTTGCACCACTAGCACCTGTTTTCCAGTCTCTAGGATTCACTTGGGGGAAGGAATTTAATGACCCGATGCATTTTGAAGTAAACCGCTTCATGTCTCAAGGTGAAATTGACTCGATAGCATGATAGTTATACTTGCCATTTGGTCGCGCAACCCTAAAAGATAATTTTTAGTTATCCCCTAGCACTAAATTATGGAGATACTTTATGAAGGGTATTATAGTCTTGTCTGCTTACATGCTGGCAGCACTCTTTACAATAGGAAACTCTTACGCACAAAGTTATATTCCGGTAGATCCGGCCGCAACTGGTAAGGCTGGAAGTGACAAAGGATCTGGATTGAGTCTTGTTGCTAGCAAGTTTGGGCTTGATCTATACAAAATGGATTTGAAAAGCATGGCTTCCGCAGCTCCGGTAGACAAGGCTTCATCATTCCCAGAATGCATGCCTGCGCCAACCATAAATGATGTTCAAGGATCTCTTGATTATAGACGTACGCTGTTGTCGAGCTCAGCTGCGGTTAAGCTGGGTATACCGGCGGCCACCGTCACAACTAGTGGCAATCAAATGGTGCTAGTGCAAGATTACTCTAGAACTAAAGAATGCCTAGCCAACGACAATAAAACAAGACTGGTATATGGGCAGACCATCCGAACCATTATTACCATTGCAAATTTTGATGCGCAGACCAACCTAACCCTTCCTGCGATTGCGGCCAATGCAACCATTGCTGGAAAGAGTAATTCTCTCCAGATTCAGATAATTGGATTCTCCAATCCGCAAATACCTGTACTTATTTCTAACATTTCAGGAAAGGAGTTGAATGTTGAGTCTTATGGCGACTTTGCTAAAATCCATAGCGACCTAATCAGGCTTACTGCAGATGCAGCTACAACACCTACCATGGCTCGTCTAGGCATTGTAATGGCTGAAGATAAGGATGATCTAAAAAGCACAATTGTTGCTGCCTTTGCACTGCAGAAAATTAGTGATGGCAAGAGTTGTAATGACGCCAAGGCGAAGTTTAAGAGCTCGGGGGGCTCTTCGACGAGTGCCATTGACCAAACATATGCCATTGTTACGAGTATTTGCTCTTCAGCTTCGCCTAGTAGCCTTCAGAGGGCAAAGGCCTCAGACTTATTGCAAGGCTTGAAAGTTAAATATTGAACGTGTTGCATAGTGGCCAAAATATTTTTTAAACAGGTGGTTTTATTGCCTTGAGGGCTTATGCGATGAGTCATTTAGCGCGCGCGGCTCTCTTAATTATTTTGGCTACTACAAGTCTTACTTTAAAGGCTTTTGAAATTAAACCTATCGAGTTTAATGGTGGTGGAAATGGCAGCGCCGTGAATTCCCCTAGTTTGAATTATCGCCATGATGATAAAGCCAGTACTTGTCGCCCTAAATCGTATTCTCTGAATGGTTCTCAGCCCGTACATGAGATAATTACTAGGAATGCCTACCAGCAAATCTATGGACTGGTTTTGAGAGAGAAGACTTGGCGTTCGCCTTTGCTGGCGGGAGTTGAGTGGAATGATGATCCTGAAGAGTTGATCCGGAAGGCTTGGCATTACAATGGAATGGGCGGGATAAAAAAATTCATAAGCAGGGTTACTAATAGTAAAAAGGAAACGGCATTAACTCGTAGATCTCATTTTGGAGACTTGCAATTTTTGCACGCAATGCGACCTTTAGGCTCAGACGACGCAAGCACTCATGACGAAATAATGGCGTGGATTAAAGAAACTTATGCAGTGGCAATAGGTGAAGTAAAAGCTTCGGAACTTCGAAAAAATAGTTTCTATCACAAGTACTTCGCCAAAATAGGTTGTGGTAATACAGCCGCAGAATCGAAAGTAAAGGATTGTAGCGTGCTGGATGTTTTTGATATGAAGACTCAATTTCGCACGCATGGAGAATTAGATGAAAATCTTCGATGGCTGGCTACTGGTTCAATAGCACACATAATCCAAGATAGTTTTTCCGCAAGCCACACCGTGAGAAATTCTAAAACTTTTGAGTTAATCTCTTTTAAAACATATGACACTGAAAACCAAGTAAACCACTGTGAGAGCGATGGGGCTGTTTACAAGAATATGGCAAATATTGAACGTGCCACGAAAGAGACCGCCGAACTGCTATATCTGATAAGAAAGAAAGCGGCTTGGTCTGAGGCCGAAGTTTTCTTCAAAAAATTATTTGATCTTCATCCGCCAAACAAAAAAAATCGTTTCTTCTGAGTGGTAACGATATTTTACTATTAAGATGCGGTCTATAAGAGGCTTTAGCGGAAGGTTATAAGTGAATCGCCACTGGTTTTGTAGACATTCGATGACCGCTATTGGCCGATTTCCGACCTTCATCACCGGCAGCTGTCGGCCAAAAGCAGCCGCTGGTGATAGCGTTCACTCAACCAAGAATAGAAACCGGACGTGCCTACGAAACCAGTGGCGATTCACTCTTAGAAGAACTCATTACTGCGCTGTACCGTAGTTTTAAGAGCTGTAGAAAAACAAAGGCCCATCATCAGATGGGCCTTTGCTTGAACGCTATGCTGGCGACTTACTGCCAGTTGGCAGCTATTACCACATCTAACTGCGCACGCTGATCTGCGGTGAGACTGGACTCACCTCCAGGCGGAACGCCGAACGCAGCCATGGCATCGACAAGGTTTTGCACTTGGCCGTCCAGCAGCGTTCTACCATCGGTAGTCTGGAACTGATCCAGACGGTAGTTACTGCCGGAATACCAACTGCTGACCGTTGCCTTGTCGGTAGTACCAATAATGCTGACATCCAAGCTCGAGCCGTTTTTTCTAAACCACAACTGCTCTATCGATACCCCGTCAGTGAAACGCAACACATCCATACTGCCAGCGGAGGTGTCGTAGTTGTTGATATTGTCTTGGCCTGAGCCGGTGCCAAACAGGTAGATATCGCTACCTGCATTACCGTTGAGGTTGTCGTTGCCTGCACCGCCGTCAAGGATGTCGTCGCCGGCATCGCCGCTAAGGTTGTCGTTACCTTCACCGCCCAACAACAGATCGTTGCCGATGCCACCGTTGAGCTGGTCGATACCCGCGCCGCCGATCAGGGTGTCGTTGCCATTCTCGCCATACAGACGATCATCGCCGGCACCGCCGTCGAGCACATCATTGCCGTCCTGGCCGTACAGATAGTCGTTGCCCAGGCCACCATTGATTGCATCATCGCCGGCATAACCGGTCAGGGTGTCGTTGCCATCGGTGCTCTGCAGAACCATGACCTTGACCTGGTCTACAGTCCAGGTGGTGCCATTGGCGAAGCGGATCTCTTCCAGCTTGTAGGCGCTCGTGCCATCAGTGTTGAAGTAACCGCTGACGGTGATCTTATCGCTGCTGTCTTTGAGTGACAGGATCAAGTTGGTGCTGGAGCGAGTAACAACGATGTCATCCGGCGCAATGTCGTCGGCGAAGACAATGGCATCGACCTTCCCTACGCTGGTGTCGTAGTTGCTGACCGTATCCTGACCCCAGCCACGGTTGAAACGGTAGATATCGCTACCTGCATTACCGTTGAGGTTGTCGTTGCCTGCACCGCCGTCAAGGATGTCGTCGCCGGCATCGCCGCTAAGGTTGTCGTTACCTTCACCGCCCAACAACAGATCGTTGCCGATGCCACCGTTGAGCTGGTCGATACCCGCGCCGCCGATCAGGGTGTCGTTGCCATTCTCGCCATACAGACGATCATCGCCGGCACCGCCGTCGAGCACATCATTGCCGTCCTGGCCGTACAGATAGTCGTTGCCCAGGCCACCATTGATTGCATCATCGCCGGCATAACCGGTCAGGGTGTCGTTGCCATCGGTGCTCTGCAGAACCATGACCTTGACCTGGTCTACAGTCCAGGTGGTGCCATTGGCGAAGCGGATCTCTTCCAGCTTGTAGGCGCTCGTGCCATCAGTGTTGAAGTAACCGCTGACGGTGATCTTATCGCTGCTGTCTTTGAGTGACAGGATCAAGTTGGTGCTGGAGCGAGTAACAACGATGTCATCCGGCGCAATGTCGTCGGCGAAGACAATGGCATCGACCTTCCCTACGCTGGTGTCGTAGTTGCTGACCGTATCCTGACCCCAGCCACGGTTGAAACGGTAGATATCGCTACCTGCATTACCGTTGAGGTTGTCGTTGCCTGCACCGCCGTCAAGGATGTCGTCGCCGGCATCGCCGCTAAGGTTGTCGTTACCTTCACCGCCCAACAACAGATCGTTGCCGTTTCCGCCACGGAGGTTGTCTTTACCTTCGCCGCCACTCAGAAAATCGTCGCCCGCTCCAGCGGTAAGAGTATCGTTACCGCTCTGCCCCAGAAGGAAATCTGTCCCAGCTCCGCCAGTAAGGGTGCCGGAAGCATCGCCATTCTGGAGCACAAGCCCGTTAAGTTGTTGCGACAAAGACTGCAGTTGACTGTCAGATAACTGGCCAAGCTAACCTTCAGTTAATACTCCTAACTTCGAGTAATCAGGACCAAAGGGCATAGCCTGTCGTAGGTCGCTACTGTCGATAATTGCTTTAACCGGATCAGCTACGCCAGTGTCAACTAGACTTTGCACCAATCCAGAATAGTCAAGATGTATGCCTATCTCACTGATTGTAAGCTCAATGGAATCCACATAAGATTTCAAACGAGTTTGCAGCAACAATCCGTTATAAACGGACTGACGCAGCGCTTGATATGCGCTATCTAGCAGTGCCGACTGCCCAGCATTAACCGTCAGGTCTTCCTCAGTTATGTAAATAGTGCGCGTGCCGGCCGGTATACTACCGGTTGCGCCCCTTGATCTACGCGTTGTACTACCTGAGATAAATCTGACTGAAACATCAGAGCTTCCATCACTATTCTGTGTTTCTTCTTTGGCAAAATTGAAAAAATTCTGGCCGTTGAAAATCTCCAAAATCTTTATCTTTTCCAGCTGTGCTTTCTTCGCTAGCTGCTCAGGAGTAGGCCCAGTATCCTCGTACTCCCCTATACCGCCGATAGTACCGCTGCCACTGCCACCACCTGAGTGCGAACCGGCAGCGAATGTGAAGGCATTTTCTGGCTTTTCCCAAGAGTAAGAAAACTCAAATTCAATTTCCTGGAGACCACGAGTGAAATTGAGGTTACTGACCTGCTGATCGAAGGTACGGAAGTTACTGCTGCTTGCCCACTCGGCTAACAAATTATCAAGTTGGGAATACTGCTCCGCCCGCGTGGTGGCTTGGCTGTATTGCGATAAAGCTGTGCGCAAGCCGTCATCCTGCATGGCCGCTTCTTGTAAATCGCGCACAGCACCGGAACCCTGCATACCTGGTAAGGCCTTAACACTATCGCTAAGGGCAATGCTATCAGTGTGCTCGCGATAGAAGGGGTTGCTAGCAAGATCCAAGTTAGCAGCCAAGCTCTGGTTGCCGTTAACCGAACCCTCACTGCCATCCCCACGTACGAAAGTACCCACAGCACTGATCAAGTTGCCGTTGGAGTTCTGGTTGGTCGCAGTGGAGCCCAGGTTGATGGCGGTAATATTGTGCTCGGCCAGGCTCTTTAGCTCGTTAGCCTGGGCGATACCATCCTGATTCTTATCCTGCCAAACGCGGACGTTGGCGAACTGTTCATCCTGAGCGTCAAATACGCCATCGGCATTGCCATCCAGGTCACGCAGGGCATCAAAGCCGTCGGTGGCCAACTGACCATTCACCTTGACGGTATCAACGCCGAACAGCTCCTTGCCGGTATCGATAGTGCCGTTGCTGTTACGATCCAGTACCAGAAAACCGTCGTCGCCTTTTACCCAGCCGGTGCCGGTCTTAAGACCGTCGCCGTCGGAATCAAAGGTGATGCCGGCGTTGGCTGAAACGGTTTCGATACCGTCGCCGTCGAGGTCTAGGGCGAGGGGGTCGCTGCGCTGGACAAATACCTTTGCATCCTGGAAGTTGGTGTTTACTTCCGGCTTTACCGTTTCGTAATATGCGAGTCTTCTTTCTTCAAACTCTGTACGATTTTTCCAGAGGTAAACAACCGGAACCAAGCTCTGAAAGAAATCATCAAAAAAATCAAGTTTATTAAGAATACTGTAAGGCATGGGAAGCGGCGCTTTCTCAAGCACCTCATCCAAGTACTCAAACGTATCATAAGCTTCTTGGGTAGTCATCCCGACATGATTTGAATCCGCACTATCGCTGGTAACAGATGTGCCATCTGCATAATGGGCGGTTACCTTAGTGCCATCCATAGTAACTTTAGTTATTGCGCTCATGATACATCTCCTTGTAATTATTAATTTCGCAAAAAGCTAGCGACTTCATTCCCATATTTATACCGATAATAAATTAACTCCTTCCCTCTCCATAAATCCGAAAAACCAGATCAATCTGCATCATTGCCCCGCCGTTATTATGGGAATCACTTAATAACACTGACACTCACCCCCTATCGCGCACTGTTTAAGTAAACTCAACAAATATATGTTGTTGCTGTTGCCCGGCACTCAGACTGACGCTTTCGCCCGGAGCTAAGCCGAACCAGGCGATGACGTCGACCATGGGCTGGACCAGATCTTCTAAGAGGCGCTTGTCATCCATCAAATGGATGACCTCCAGCCGCGCCGAGCTTCGGTTGTATCAGTTGGCAACCCGGATCTGATCACTGGCATCCAGGGATGCGGATGACCTGATCGCTGGCGGAGCGCTCGAACCACAGATCGCGTTCACCAATGCCCACAACGAACTCCGGCACATCCGTGGGCCTTCGTCACTACCCAGCCCCGTCATCAAATCCACAACGTCGCCGTGGTTGAGCCGCTTGCTCTCAATGTCGGCACTTTCCGGAGCTATCCCGTATTCAACATCGCTCTCTCTTTGGCGCAGATTAGCGCTCTGACAAACTTTCAGCGGCATGTTGCTTTAGCGGACTAAGGAAGTAGTCAATCACCTTCCGCTTATCCGTCTTCACTTCTGCCCGAACCGCCATGCCCGGTGATAACGCGATCAGGTTCTCACCCACCTGGATAGTGTTCTTCTTAAGCTGTATCCGTGCGCTATACACCAACCCCAACCGTTCATCTTCTATTGCATCGTTGGAAATGCTTTGCACGACGCCATCGACTACGCCGTATTTGGTGAAGCTGAACGTCTCGACTTTGATCTCTACGGTTTGCCCTGGCCTTACAAAGCCG